>JAABUS010007259.1_pt1 | contig 12853 bp, 15 predicted proteins | sample 5560161 | NCBI WGS metagenome assembly JAABUS01 (sample SAMN10711885, study PRJNA513376) | rock metagenome | isolation source: Antarctica rocks | place: Antarctica: Victoria Land, Trio Nunatak nord | collected 2016-01-04 | reverse complement strand
GACGAGCCGCCCGTCGTCGAGCCAGAGCCCGCTCCGGAGATGGGTGCCGCTTATGCACACACCGTGGAGCACATCGCCGCCCGCATCGAGGGTGGCGACACTGCGGTCGAGACGGCGTCCGTCGAGCCGGAACCCGCGCCCGAGCCGGAGGAGGACGAAGGGATGCGTCCCATCCCCGACCGGCTGTTGAACGAGCTGACCGCATTTCGCACGGTCGCGCTGCGCGAGGCACTCGGGGCCGAGCCGCACATCGCGTTCGTGGCGGCATTGCACGCGCTCGTGCTGCGGCGCTTCTACGCCTACTCGCTCGACACGTGCCTGGAGATCGACGACAAGAGCAGCGGGTTCGCCGGACAGCCGGCGGGCTTGGGCGAGTCCTGGTCCGCGAAGTCGCTCGACCTTCGGCACCGGCAATGCGCGGAGCGGCTGCCCAAGGAGCCGGAGGCTTTGTGGGACACGCTGATGGGTTTCGACCCGGAGACCCGGCAGATGCTGTTCGCACATTGCGTGGCGATGTCGGTGAACGCCACCTACGACGCCTACAACCGCCGGCCCCGCGCGCTCGCGCATGCCGACCGGCTGGCGTCCGCCGTCGACCTCGACGTGGCGGGCCTCGGCTGGACCCCGACCGTGGACAACTTCCTCGGCCGGGTCACCAAGGCACGTATCCTCGCCGCGGTTCGCGAAGCTAAGGGCGAACGGCAGGCGCAGATCATCGACCACTTGAAGAAGGGCGAGATGGCCGAACGGGCGCAAGGGCTGCTCGCCGGCACGGGCTGGCTCCCCGAACCGCTGCGCACGCCGGGTCGCGAGCTGCCGAGCCCGGTCGAGGCGGAGGCGATCGTCGTTCCGGACGCGGTGGTCGGGACCGGGGACGAACCGACCAGCGAAGAGACGGCGGCGGACGGCGGCGAACCGGCTATGGCCGAGACCGACGACCTCGCCGATGATGAAGAGGTCGCGGAGGCCGACGCCCCCTACGCCTACGCGGCCGAGTAGGTCCGTCCCTGCCTGTTCAACCGAGGGCCCGCCGGAAACGGCGGGCCCTTTCTCTTGTCGCCGAGGTGCGTCGTGCCCGAACAAGCATCAGACATTGCGCAGCGTCTCGGGCGAAACGCCGAGGCAGTGTGCCGCTACTACCTCTCCAACGGACGTCGCGAAGGCCGCTATTGGCTCGTCGGCGACATCGACAACACGCCAGGCCGCAGTCTCTATGTCCGCCTGAAGGGCGGCGAATCCGGCAAGGGCGCAGCGGGCAAGTGGACCGACGCGGCGACGGGTGAGCATGGTGACCTGCTCGACTTGATCTCCGCCAACCGCAGGCTCGACACCCTCCGTGACGCGCTCGACGAGGCGCGGGCGTTCCTGTCCATGCCACGACCGGACCCGCCGCCCCGGCAACTTCCCGCACCGACCGGCTCTCCTGAAGCGGCACGTCGCCTGTTCGCAATGTCGAAGCCGATCGTCGGCACGGTCGCAGAAGCGTATCTGCGGAACCGCGGACTTCCGGCTATGTGGGATTGCACGGCGCTCCGCTTCCACCCTCGCTGTTACTACCGGGGTGACGAGGATGACCCGCGCAACCGCGTCCAGGACGCTTGGCCGGCACTGATCGCCGCCGTCACCGATCTCTCGGGCACGCAGACCGGGGCGCACCGCACTTGGCTCGATCCGTCGGGCAGGGACAAGGCGCCGCTGTCGACGCCGCGACGAGCCATGGGTCACCTTCTCGGGCACGGGGTCAGGTTTGGGGTGGCCGACGACGTGATGGCGGCCGGCGAAGGCATCGAAACGATGCTGTCGCTCAGAAGCATCATGCCGACCCTGCCGACGGTAGCCGCGCTCTCCGCCAACCACCTCGCCGCCCTGCTGCTCCCGCCGACCCTGCGACGGCTGTATCTCGCCCGCGAGGACGACGAGGCCGGTCGCGGCGCGGTGAAGACATTGGCCGAACGGGCGAGGTCGGCCGGGATCGAAGCGCTGACGCTGGACGCGCGCCTGGGCGACTTTAACGAGGATCTGCGCCGTCTCGGACCGGAAGCACTCGCCGCGGCAGTTCGGGTACAGATCGCCCCAGAGGACGTTGCCCGGTTCCTGAGCCCGATCGGCATGGCGAGCGCGGCGGCGTAGCGGCACCGGCTTCGTGGCCAGAAGGCAGGAGCGTCAGAGTCCGCTTCTGAACTTCAGAGCCGCGCCCACGGCCTTCTGAGAGGGCGATCGGACCGGAGCCGGGCCGGGCCGGCAACGGCTGCGACCAAGTTTCTTCCCCGCCGCTGCGCGGCTCCTCGCGGAACCAAGAAACCCGTCCTCCGCCGTCCTCCGCTGCGCTTCGGCCGCTCGGGCTTCGCCCGGCGGTGCAAGCCCGGTCCGCCCCCGCTCTTTACGCGCCTGCGAAGGCCGCGATGGGCGCGGTCGACAGCTTGGAAGCGACCGCCATGACGACCGATCCCGACTTCACCGACCACGAACCCGTCCACGAAGCCTCGTCCACCTCCACCCTGCTCGACGAACTCCAACTCTACGGCCACCGTCCCTTCCAGGACGAACCCGATCCCCGGCCGCTTCCCGAGGCCGACCGAGTGACAGGCGCGATCGTCGACATCTTCGACGCCCTCGCGTCCACCTTCCAGGACACGCGCCTCGAACCCGACCTCGACGATCTCCTCTGGTCGACCGTCAACCTCTTTCACCGCGCGACCGACCGCATCGAGCGCGAGCTCGACGACAACGAGCAGGCGCAGAAGCGGGGACAGCGCGAACAGGACGGCTCGGAGGTGAAGTCGGTCGAGCTGGAGCGGCTTCTGGCCGAGGGGCTGACGCTGATCGAGCGACGCAACGCCTTTGAGATGATGCGCGACTTGGCCGCCGATCACTTCAAGCTTCATACCCGGGGCACCTGGAGCCCGCGCTCTGGTTCAATGGTCAACCGCAAGCACCTGACCGCGGCGATGATCGACAGCCGCGACTTCCTGATGGCCCGACGCCGCGCCGAGACCGAGGTGATGCTTCCGGCCGGCCCGAAGATCGGCTTCGCTGGCGGCTACGAGTGCAACGACACCAAGGCGATCTGGGACGCGCTCGACCGGGTCAACGCCAAGCACCCCGGCATGGTGCTGCTGCACGGCGGATCACCGAAGGGAGCCGAGCGCATCGCCGCCTGCTGGGCCGACAGCCGCAAGGTTCCGCAGGTCGCCTTCAAGCCCGACTTCAACCGGCACCAGAAAGCCGCACCGTTCAAGCGTAACGACGTTCTCCTCGACGTCCTGCCGATCGGGGTCGTGGTGTTCCCGGGTTCGGGCATCTCCGACAACCTCGCCGACAAAGCGCGCAAGCTAGGTATTCCGCTGTTCGACTTTCGCTCGAAGGGAGGCGGCGTGTGAGCGCCGCCTTATGCCCAAGTCAATGATCGCCGAAGACAATGGGATAAAGCGAACCAACCAGGAGCATCGCTGCCCCAAGATTGAAGGCCCGCAAAGCTCTCGGCCGGGTCAGGAAACGACGCATCTGCGCGCCCATCGCGGCCCAGACGCCGACCGAAGGGAGGTTGATCGCGCCGAAGATCACCGCCACGGTGACCAGTCCGGTTCCACGCTGTTCGGCCGGAACGTAGGCGCTGACCGCCGTCAGCGCCATCGTCCAGGCTTTCGGATTGACCCACTGGAACGCCGCGGCTTGCACGAACGTCAGCGGCCGAGCCGCTTCCCCCTGCTCGGCATCCGGAGCCGGCGGGTTAGCCGTCGCTATCTTGTAGGCCAGGCAGAGCAGGTAAGCGACGCTCACGACCTTGAGCACGATGTAGGCCGCTGGCAGAGCCTCGAAGATCCAAGCGATGCCGACACCGACCATCAAAAGCATGAGGACGAAGCCGATCGCGACGCCCAGCATGTGTGGGACGGTGCGCGCGAGTCCGAAGTTCGTGCCTGACGCCATGAGCATGAGGTATTGGGCCCCGGCGTGATCGAGGAGACGAACGCGAAGGAGGCCAGCGGGAGAAGTGTGTCGGTCGAGAGCATCGCGCAAGGATAACCGGCAACGTACCAAATGTGCTTGCGAACTTCCGCGCTCGAAGTCGCTCGCGCACACGGATCAACGATGATGGACGCCATCGACATGCGAATCTTGCGCGAGCTTGCCGCGCACGGTCGCATCAGTAACGCGGAACTCGCCGAGCGAGTCGGCCTGTCCGCATCGGCGTGCTCGCGCCGCGTCCAAGAGCTGGAACGCAAAGGCGTCATTCTCGGCTACCGCGCCATCCTCAATGGCTCGGTCCTCGGGACGGGATTTACGGCTTACGTCGCCGTCGGCCTGTCGCAGCACACCAAGGACGAACAGCTCGCCTTCGAAGCTGCGATGGCCGATGCTTCGGCAGTTCGCGAATGCCACAACGTCACGGGCACGATCGAGTACCTGCTCCGCGTAGAGGTAAGCGACCTGAACGCCTACAAGCACTTCCACTCCGAGGTGCTCGGGGCGGTGCCCCAGGTCAGCACGATCACCTCTTACATCGTCATGGCCTCGACGAAGGATGAACGCAGCTAGCGAGGATGCGACAGGGAGATCGTTCCGATGTCCGCAGCCCAGCATCTAAGGCGAAGACCCGCCCCGCTCTCATTGGCGCTGATCCTCTGACCGCCGCGCGGCCTTCTACGATCAACCCGCAAGGGGTCCGCTAAGCGAAGCTTGCGGCCTCTCTGGCTGACGCCGCCGAGGTGATCGCGGCCGCGCGCCGGCCTGCCGGGCACCTGTCGAGCGGGGACGGTCTCCGCTCCGAGACAGGAGCTCGGAAATGTCACTCACTTTCGCTCAAGCCTGCGCCTGGAACCTCGCCACGACGCTGATGGTCTGCGTCGTCCTGATCGCCACCACCGACGGCTGTTCAGTGATGCCCGCGGCCGAGTTCGATGGCGACCTCGCATCCGTGGTGCACGATTATGATCCCTTCGAGATTATGGACAGTTGAGGGTGTCCAATCGGAAAAATGCCGCTTGTGGTCGGCCTGCGGCTCGAACCGTTTCCGTCAGCTGTGAGTTTTACCGCTATCGACGTGGCGATCGACAGAAGGAGCAGGAATGGCGAGCAAGGTAGTAGCGATTACCGGCGCGAGCAGTGGCATGGGTGAGGCGACCGCGCTTCACCTTGCGGCGCAAGGCGCAAAGGTCGTTCTCGGCGCACGCGGTGAAGACCGCCTCTCCGCGCTGGTCGAACGCATCACGGCCGAGGGCGGCGACGCGGTATATGCCACGACCGATGTTACCAAGCGCGCCGACCTGGCCAGGCTGGTGGCTCTGGCGCGAGAGCGGTTTGGGCGGCTCGACGTGCTGATCAGTAATGCGGGAGCGATGCCGATCGGGCCAATCGAAGATCTTGCGGTCGACGACTGGGAGCAGATGGTCGACGTGAACATCAAGGGTTTGCTGTACGGCATTGCCGCTGCGCTACCGATGTTCCGTGAGCAGGGAACAGGGCACTTCATCAACATCGCCTCCACTGCGGCGCGCAAGACAACTCCGAACCAGATCATCTACTCCGGCACGAAGGCCGCAGTGCTGGCGATCTCCGACGGTCTTCGTCAGGAGCTCGCCGGAAAGCTGCGCGTCACCGTCATCTCACCCGGATTTACCGACACGCATTTTGCCGATCATGTGAAGAACAAGGAGGTGAAGGAGCAACTCGAACAGGCCGGCAAGAAGTTCGCGATGCCGCCCGAAGCGATCGCGCGAGCGATCAGCTACGCGATCGAACAGCCTGACGACCTGAACGTTGGCGAAGTCATCGTGCGCTCGACGGCCCAACCGTGAGCAGGTGAGCAAGCCGGCTGCGGCCAGCAGCTTACGCGAGGCGCAAGGGCCAGCTCGACTTCGTTGAGCTGCACATAATCCTCGGCTTCATCTCGATCTCTCACCCAAGGGAGATCGAAACATGCCCACGCCCCTCTCGCTCCAACTCCGCACCGACGATCCGGATAACGCGTTCGCGATAACCATCGGAAGCTATGACGAGCATCTACAGGCAGCCCGATATGGCCTCAGACGCCGCCGCTATCTCGCAAGCGTCGTCCACTTCGGCGAGTGGCTCAACAACGAGGGGATCGCGGCTAGCCATATCGACGAGTCCCTGATCGCGCGGTTCCTGTCGGAGCATCTGCCGCGCTGCGGCTGTCAGCGGCCCGTGCCGTTGCGGATGATCGAGGTAAGAGCCGCCCTCAACATCCTGCTCCGCCTGCTGCGCATCCAGGGCATCGTCGCTTGTCCTACCGACGATAAGATCGCGCGCGAGCTCGCCCGCTTCGATCGCAAGATGACCGAGGTCTGGGGGCTGTCGCAGGGAACGCGCGATCATCGCTGTCGGATCATCAAACGCTTCCTCCGGGCGCAGTTCGGCACAGGACCGATCGTGCTCGCGTCGATCAGGGCGTCCGCGGTTCGCAGCTTCGTGCTTGGCGAGCATGGCCGGAGCGCGAGCACGATCCGCGTGATGGGCGGCGCGATCCGGTGCTGGCTTCGCTACCGCGAACTGCTCCGTGACAAGGTCGCCGACCTGCAGCATGCGGTGCCGCGACCCGCTTTCTGGCAACAGACTTCGTTGCCCGACGCTCTCTCGGAAAGCGAGCTGCTCGAACTCTTCGCCTCGTTCGACATGCCCTGTCCGTCACGGCGGCGTGGCTATGCCATGGTCCGCTGCCTGGCTGATCTGGGACTGCGATGCAGCGAGGTCGCCGATCTACGCCTCGACCACATCGACTGGCACGCCGGCACCGTCCATATCGCGGCTGGCAAGGCTCGGCGTGCCGACGTGCTACCGTTGCCGGCTGCGACCGGCGCGGCGATCGCCGATTATCTTCTGCATGAGCGGCCGAAGACGGCGTGCCGCTCGATCTTTGTTCGGCACGTCGCGCCGCTCGGCGAGCCGGTAGGACGGCGGGTGGTCCAGCAGGCGGTCCATGCCGCGTATCGCCGATGTGGCTGGGATCGCACCCGCGTCCATATCCTGCGTCACACGTTGGGCAGCCGGCTGATCAACGCCGGGACGCCGATGAAGCAGATCGCCGATGTTCTGCGCCACCGCAGCATCGTCACCTCGGCCACCTACACTCGCGTCGACGTCACGCGCCTGTCGGCGGTGGCGATGCCATGGCCGGGAAGCGCGGCATGAGCGGCCCCCGCAATATGCTCTCGCTGGCAGAGACATATCTCGCCGAGCGACGGCACCTCGGCTTTGCGCTAACCCGGTCGGGTAGCCTGACGCTGGCGTTCGCACGGTTCGCCGACGCGAGCGGCCACGAGGGCGCGCTCACCCCAGCCATCGTGCTGCGATGGGCGAAAGAGGCGGCACAACATGCCGACCCGTTCACATGGGCCGGACGCGTCAACGTCCTGAGGCCGTTCGCCCGCTTCCTCGCCGACCACGATCCTGGCACGGTCTTCCCGGAGGACTCGCCGTTCGGCCGCTCGCACCGTCGGTTGGCACCGCACGTCTACACGCCGGCGGAGGTGGAGGCCCTGCTCGCGGCGGCGGGCCGGCTCGGGCCGCAAAATGAGCTGACGTCGGCGACGTTCACAACGCTGTTCGGCTTGCTCGCGGCGACGGGTCTGCGAATCTCCGAGGCGCTGCGCCTGTCATCCGGCGACCTCGACGATGGGCAGGAACAGCTGACCATCCGGCACTCGAAGTTCCAGCGAACCCGCCTCGTGCCGTTGCATCCGACCGTCGGCGCGGCCTTGCGCGCCTATCTGCCCGTGCGAGCGAGATATGGCGCGATGAACGCGGCCGCTCCGCTGTTCCTGTCCGCGGACACCGGGCAAGCACTGCGGTATGACAGGGTCAGGAGCGTCTTCCTGACGCTGACGGCGGGCCTCAAGATCGTTGCTCGCGGCGGCCATCGTTCGATCCGTATCCACGATCTGCGACACAGCTTCATCTGTCGCAGGCTGATGCTGTGGCAGGCGGACGGCGACAATCTGGGCAACACCATGATGGCGCTCGCGACCTACGTCGGACACATCAACGTCGGCGACACCTACTGGTATCTGCAGGCCGTGCCGGAACTGATGGCGACCGCGGGCGACCGGTTCGAGGCGTTCGGCGCCAGGCTCGGGGAGGCGCATCATGGCTGACCCGACCACACATCCATCGTTCCCGACGCTCCTGCAACGCTTTTTCGCCGAATATCTGCGGCAGCATCGTGCCGTCAGCCCGAGCACGATCGCAGCCTATCGCGACACGTTCCGGCTGCTGCTCGTCTTCGCGGAAAAGACGATCGGCAAGGTGCCGACCCGTCTCACGCTCGGCGACCTCGACGCGGAGCTGATCCTCGGCTTCCTCGATCACCTCGAGCGGGAGCGCGGCAACAGCGTGCGCAGCCGCAACGCGCGCCTGGCGGCGATCCGCTCGTTCCTCAAATACGCCGCCCATCATGATCTCACCGCGCTGGCCACCATCGAGCGCAGCCTGTCGATCCCGCAGAAAAGGTGCGACAAGGCGGTGCTCGGCTTCCTGACCCGACCGGAGATGGAAGCGATCATCGCCGCGCCCGACCGACGAAGCTGGGTCGGGCAGCGGGACCGGGCAATGTTCACCATGCTCTACAACACCGGTGCCCGCGTGTCGGAAATCCTGGACCTGCGCGTCGGCAACGTCGTTCTCGACGTGTCGCCCGTCGCGCACCTCCATGGCAAAGGCCGCAAGCGGCGCAGCACGCCGCTCTGGAAACCCACAGCCACCATTATGCGGCAGTGGGTGCGTCAGCTCGCCAGCGCAGGCGAGACCGACTACCTCTTACCGAGCAGTTCCGGTCGGCGACTATCGCGCTCCGCCGTGACGCAGCGCCTCGCGCTGGCGGTCGAGCAAGCCACGCGGGAGCACCCGCAGCTCGCCGGACGCGCGATCTCGCCGCACACCATCCGGCATACCACGGCGATGCACCTGCTGCATGCGGGAGTCGACATCACCGTTATCGCGCTCTGGCTCGGCCACGAGAGCCCGAGCACGACGCACATCTACCTCGAAGCGGACATCGCCATGAAGGAGGAAGCGCTCAGCCGGCTGCAGCCGATCGATGCCTCGCCAGCCCGCTATCGGCCACCGGATCAGCTGATGGCCTTCCTTCAAGGTCTTTGATTATGTGCAGTCCGGCCGGGCGACAAGCCCGGCCGGAAAGCGATGATCCAGTGGACTCTACATAATCTCGAAGGGGTCATAATCGCGGTTATGTAGATGTCGGCATAACCACGAGTACGATCCGTTCGCACCCTGAACGGAGATCGCTAACGGCGACGTCGGCGTCCGAAATGGATTTCGGCGTCGCCTCTCATCTGCTATGATCGTCGTGCGCTGTGGTGGTGGTGGAAGCGCGTCCGATGATCCGTTCGTCATGGAGGACGCCATGTTTCTTGCCGCCGCGCTCAGCATCGTAGGCCTGAGCTTCATCTGCTGGGTGCTCTTCAATTTGGCAGTCTACGCGCTGCCCTTCTTCGCGGGCGTCTCTGCGGGGATGCTCGCCTATCAGACCGGAGCCGGCGCGATTGGCGCAATGCTCGTCGGCCTCGTCGCCGGTGTCGTCACGCTCGTCTTCGGCCAGCTTCTATTCGCATCGATCCGCACTCCGGCAATCCGCTCGGTCGTCGCTCTCGTCTACGCGGGGCCGGCTGCCATAGCCGGCTATCACGCCGTACACGGGCTCTCCGCGATCGGCGGTGCCGAAGACTCTTGGCGCCAAGCTTTCTCGGTGACGGGTGCGATGGTCATCGCCGGGGTAGCTTGGTCCCGAATGAGTTTGCTCCGCCCGGGCGGACACAGCGGGACGTCCGAGCCTTCGCAGCGCACCGTCGCAGGCTAAGCGGGTTCCAAACGGCCGAGGGCGTCGCTCCGCCCGTCGTCTCAGATCGACATAGATGCCAGTTGTGAGTCCACGAGCGCGGCCGGGCAGCGGCCCTAAGATATTGAGCGGCTCCGGCGCATCAATCGCGTAGACGGTCACCATCGTCGGCTGGAGTCATCATCGCTCCAGTCGGCACGTGAAAATGGGTCAGGTCCTGTCTGTGCGCTGGGGCAAGTCTTTCCGCGATGCGTGGCCTAGACGTCTTGTCGGGGGCCGAACGGTTGCGCCACGTCTCCCATGAGGTGCTGTCGGTCCGCGGCCCATCACGTCCTCTCTTTGGCTTGATCTAGCCGGGGTCGGCTTCGCCTCGATCGCCTGGGCCGCAACGGAGCCGCCGAACTTTCTTCCCCTGACCTTTCCACCCCACGGCGCAGGCGCCGCGGGGACCCCGGTTCGGTCATTCCTCGCGAGGCAAGAAAGCCCGTCGGCTCCGTCCTACGCTTTGCTGCGGGCCTACGGCTGCGTCGTCGATCGTCCCCGGCCTTGCGATCGCCATCGAGGCCGCGATGGGCGCGGGCTCGAGACAGCAAGACAGGAGACTACAATGGCGACCATCGGCACCTTCAAGAAGTCCGGCAACGACTACACCGGCGACATCGTTACCCTCAGCGTCCAGGCCAAGGGCGTCCGTATCGTCCCCGAGACCAACCGGGCCAACGACAACGCTCCCTCCCACCGTGTGATGGTGGGCAAGGCCGAGATCGGCGCCGCCTGGAGCAAGACCTCGAACGAGGGCCGCGAATACCTGGGCCTGAAGCTCGACGATCCCAGCTTCAACGCCCCCATCTACGCCAACCTCTTCGAGGACGAGGACGGCAAGACCCACAGCCTCATCTGGTCCCGCCCCGCCAAGCGCAACGGCGACTGAGCCGGCCAGACGCCCCGCCCGGATCCGCCCGGGCGGGGCTCTTTCTCTTAGACCCACACTTCACAATTACAGAAAGGCAGCTCTCAGCGATTCCTGCTTTGCGGGCGTTCGCGCCTCGCCTCACGCTCCTTGGAGGCCTCCACGTCTGGCGCGACAAGGACGACATGCTCGACCTCGAGCGCCAAGGCGAGCTCGTAGAGCGTCACGATCGTCGGATTGCGTCGACCGGTTTCCAGCCCGCTCAGATACTGCTGCGTGAACCCGGATGCTTCCGCGAACTGTTCCTGAGAAAGGCCCTTCTCAAGCCTAATTCGCCTCACGTTTCTTCCTACGAGCCTCCGCATGTCCATTCGGACAAGCTGGACGGCCACGTACTATGAGGTTTATCTACTATATGATGTAAGATCGCTGGCGCTGTCGGAGAACGCTGTGGCGCGGTCTTGCAGGACCGCTACTAGGCGCGCCACCCACGCGTCGAACGGGAGGAGACGAGCGTGGGTGACCCCAATCTACACCTACAGGACGAGCCACCAGCTCTGAACGAAGTGACCGACTACGACCTTTGCCATGGCACGATCTACCTCCGGTTGCTCGACGCCAGCGCCGATGGCGCCGATTGGACCGAAGCAGCCGAGATCGTTCTCGGACTCGATCCGAGGAGCGATGCGGACCGGGCGCGGCGCGTTCACGACAGCCACCTTGAGCGCGCGCGCTGGATGACGCGCGTAGGTTACCGAGACCTGCTCGCTCGTACTTCCTGAGCGATGCTGCCCGCGCATCGCATGATGCTCGGACGCGGACTATCGGCGTGAAGGGCGAGGTCTAAGCATCGGGAGTCCACGCGGAACGTGAGACGGCTCCGCACAATATAGTGAGAGCCGTTATGCCGTCCGCAGACTGGCGTTTGCCGATCGCCTACGAGAGCCTGGACACCGTACCCAGCCGCGCGCTCGCTTGGGAGTATCTCCGCCGCAATCCTGATTACGCCCGTGACTTCGCGCGAGTTGACACTGTTTCGCGCATGACCGCCGACGCGATCGCGTTGACCTGGGGGTTGCGATTTCGTGGCCGATCCGCGCTTGCCCGACCACGACACGCCAGTCTTCTGGTCGGCTCACGAGGCCACCGACGTCCTAATCCTGGCGGAACTCCCGCTTGGCTTTACAGCGACCTTGAAGGCGCAGCTGCCGAAGCCTTCGGCTGAGCGACTCGCAGAGGACGGGCACCACCGCCTGATTCACGACCCGCCGACACAGCTTTGGCTGCTCGACGATCGAGACGCCGACAACAGACTCGGCGTGTTGCTCCCTTTAGACGAGATGCTTCCGGATCGGATCGCAGCCGCAATGGCGTTTTGGCGGCGGACGCGTGGGCTCGGCGACACGGCAACAACATCGCCTACCCCCCAGCGGCGTACCCGCCTGATACTCGGCCTTCGCGCCCTCGACGGCCGAACCGAAGACGCGAGCTACCGCGAGATCGCATCCGCTCTTTTTGGATCGGAGAATGTCCCTGCCGGGCGAGCGTGGAAGACACACGACCTGCGCAGCCGCACGCTCCGGCTCGTCGCCGATGCTACCGCGCTGATGCGCGGCGGCTACCGTAAGCTGCTCCGCTGACCCGGGCCTGACACCCGGATCGCGGCACATCCGTAGAACCGCTTTTGCGCTTCTCTGGGCGGGGTTCGCTTTCGCGCACCCGCTCATCGGACTCCCCCTCCGCCACGCCGCTTCGCCACTGTGAGCGTCGAGGGTCGCCAGTGTCCGGCGATCCGCCCTCGCACCATGGAGGCACCCCGGTGTCCGCTACCGCAACCAGCATCCCTCCGCGCTACCTGCGAACCCCCGAAGCCGCCCGCTTCCTTGGCCTCTCGGGTCGCACGCTCGAGAAGCATCGCACTTATGGCACCGGCCCTCGCTACTCGAAGCTCGGCGGTCGCGTCGTCTACCGAGTCGACGATCTCCAGGCCTGGGTCGACCGCGGGTCGAAGTCATCGACCAGCGACGACACGGGCGAAGAGGTGCTGCCCGCTAAGCGCCACGCCGCCATCTCGCCGGCCTATGCCGGCCAGAACCGTCGCTGATCTGGCACCGAGCGTCACCGATGTC
>JAABUS010007257.1_pt1 | contig 12859 bp, 8 predicted proteins | sample 5560161 | NCBI WGS metagenome assembly JAABUS01 (sample SAMN10711885, study PRJNA513376) | rock metagenome | isolation source: Antarctica rocks | place: Antarctica: Victoria Land, Trio Nunatak nord | collected 2016-01-04 | reverse complement strand
GACATCCGCTCGCTGGCGATCTCGCAGCGCCTGCTCGGGACGAAGGAGATCGTCCTCATCCACCACACGGACTGCGGCATGCTCACCTTCACCGACGACGCCTTCAAGAAGGACATCCACGAGGAGACCGGCATCAAGCCCGAATGGGCCCCTGAGTCCTTCGACGACGTCGACGTGGACGTCAAGCAGTCCATCGCGCGCATCAAGGCCTCGCCGTTCATCCCGCACAAGGACGCCGTCCGCGGCTTCGTCTACGACGTCAAGGACGGCAGCCTGCGCGAGGTCGCCGCCTAGCCGCCGGGGGCTGAACGCCGGCTGGCGTCGACCTGCCCGACGCCAGCCGGCGTTCGGCGCTGCCTACGCCATCGGGAGCGACATGCCCGACGGCTTGATGACCTCGAGCGCCGGTGGTTCGGGCACGGCGGCCTGGAGCATCGGCAGCGCGCTCGGCGTGAGCGCCACCAGGCCGCGCGCGGCGCGGCGAATCGCCTGGGAGGCGGGATCGTCGGGGTCCTCGAAGACGAGCGGCTGGCCCGCGTCGGACTGGGCGCGCAGCGGCATCGTGATCGGCACCTTGCCGAGCAGCGGGACGTCGAGCTCCTCGGCCAGCGCTTCGCCGCCGCCCTCCCCGAAGATCGCGAAGCGCTCACCCGTGGGCGTGGTGAAGCCTGCCATGTTCTCGATGATCCCGAGGACCTCGAGATCAACCTTGTGGGCCATCTCGGCGGCGCGGCGCGCGACTTTGCGCGCGGTGTCCTGCGGCGTCGTCACGATGACGAACTTCGCCTGGGGCAGCAGCTGGGCGAGCGTCATCGAGACGTCGCCGGTACCCGGCGGCAGGTCCACGAGCAGGTAGTCGAGCTCCCCCCACTCCACGTCCTGCAGGAACTGCGTGAGCGCCTTGTGGAGCATCGGTCCGCGCCAGACGACGGCCGCGTCCTCCTCGACGAAGAACCCGATCGACATGACCTTCACCCCGAAGGACTCCAGCGGCAGGATCTTGCGCGCGGGCGAGACGGGTGGGCGCGTCGCGCCGAGTCCGTACATGCGCGGGATGGAGTAGCCCCAGACGTCGGCGTCGAGGATGCCGACGCGCTTGCCCTCGCTGGCCAGCGCGGCCGCGAGGTTCGCGGTGAGCGTCGACTTGCCGACGCCGCCCTTCCCCGAGCCGACGCAGATGACGTTCGTCACGGCCGCCAGCGAGCCGTCGGGCAGCGCCGTGCCGCCCAGCCGCTGCTGGAGCTTGACCTTCTCGTCGGCGCTGAGCACGTCGAAGGCGACGTTGACCTTCGTGACGCCGGCGAGCGCCGAGACCGCCTCCTCGACCGCGCCGACGAAGTGCTCGCGGATCGGGCAGGCCGGGGTCGTCAGGGAGATCATCACGTCGATCTCGCCGCCGTCGCCGATCTCGACCGAGCGGACCATGCCGAGCTCCACGACGTTCTTGCGGATCTCGGGATCGATGACGGCCTCGAGGGCGGTCAGGATTTGCTCGTTCGACGGCATCCGTCCCATTGTGGCAGCCCCCCGGCGCGGTACGGTGATGTGTCGCCGAGAGCCCGACGAGAGGCGCCATGCGCCGCCGCTGAGCGCCGCTGACGCTGCCGCGCGCACCCGATGAGGTCCTTCCCGTGCATGTCTCTCGTACGGTTTTGATCAATCGCCCTGAAGTATTGTAACGGCGACCGCAACTCACGCTGCTCGACCACGCGCGCGCACACCGTCGACATCGGCGACCTGCGCGAAGGCCGCAACCGCATCCTCGCCGAAGCAACCGACCCCGTCGACCGCCGCAGCCCCTCACAAGAGATCAACGTCAACGTCGATACCACTGCTCCAGCACTGGGTGCTGCGATCGACGAGATTCGTGACGATTACGTCGGGGCGCGCCGCTCGGTCACGCTGTCGGGTTCTGACGGCAGCTCGGGCGTGAAGAGCATGACGCTGGAGGCGGCCGGCTTTGGCGTCGTGGCGACGGCTCGCCCCAGCTGCACCTCGACGCAGTGCCCGACCCAAGCCTCGAGTGCGGCAGCGCTCAATCTGACCAACGTGCCGGAGGGCGCGCGTTCCTTTCGCCAAGTCACCGAGGACATGGCCGGCAACGTGAGCACATCCTCGACGTGGACGAGCTTTGTCGACAAGAGTCCCCCTTCGTCGCTCACGGACGTTCGGTCGCTCAAGGACGCAGACAGCGGGGATGGCTTTGTCACTTGGGACGACAGCGGCGACCCCATGCTCGCTGACGGATCGCCGGGCGCGGGGATCGACCACTACGCCTACCGCTACCGCGTCGCGGCAGGCACGATGTCGGCCTGGCAGAGCACCGAAGAATCATGGTTCGCCGTGCCCGGCACCGTGGTCGGCACGCCGGTGTACATCGAGATCTATCCCGTCGACGGCGTCGATAACCCAGGAACGACGTCAAGCGTCACGGCGACGACGCAGAGCGACTCCAACGGCATGAACGCAGACGACGCCCCGATGACCGCCGCCGACGAGACGCCCTACACCACCGCCCGGTGCGAGGCTTACTACGGGCCGGGCTCGGCCTACTGCGCTGAGCCGCAAGATGACCCACAACCATCCACCGCGCCATCCGACTCCAGGACCGCCCTATCGGCCACCCCGCGCGACTTGATCTACGGCATCTCAGACGAGGACGCCGGGACCGCCAAACCCGCTCCCAACGACACCCGGACGTATCTTGATAATCCACTCTTTCAAGACCTCAAGGTGCGACGGACGCGACGAATCCTAGCCTGGGACATCATGCGATACCCAGAGCGGGTCAAGGCCTTTCGCAGGTACTACGAGAGGGCCAAGGACCTCTACCCGGCAGTACCGGGCGACCAGCGGGTCGACATCATGGTCTCCTTTCAGCTGCCGTGCAACAAGGACGGCGTGCCTGGCGACGCTGCCAACCCTCCAGCCGGCGCGTGCTACCGAGACGAGGACTTGAACCGGAATGGCGTGCCGGACAGCGGCGACGAGATCGCTCCGAAGCTGCAGGACTACGCTGCCGCCGTCTACGACTTCAAGCTGGCCTTTCCAATGGTAAGAACAATGTCCGCGTGGAACGAGCCCAACGACGAACGGCAACCGACGAGCAGCAAGGCTCCGCGAGGCCGTCCGGCACGTGCAGCGCGGTACACCTACGCGCTTGAGCGGTACGTCTGCGCCCGCGTGAGGCGGAGCGGCCGGTCATGCACCGTGATCGCAGCCGATCTTGCCCAATCACCGATGCGGAGCGAGAAGTCCTACCTGAGCGGCTACATCAGAAGCCTCAAGGCGCGATTTGCCTCGGCGGGCAACCCCTCCGATCTGCGCTACCCGCAGAACTGGGCAGTGCACCCGTACACGGACATCGACCTGGAGCGCACGAAGCAATCAACGACCAACACGCATTTCTTCGCGAAGATGGTGGGAATCGACAAGCGAATCTGGTTCACCGAGGCCGGCAGCCGACTCCGCGGCGGAAAGACCGAGAGCGACCAAGCGCAGGAAGTCGAGTACCTCGTCGACAAGCTGGCGGTGTCACTCGACCGTATTGACCGCCTTTACTACTACAGCCTGTGCACCGACAGCAGCAACGGGTTCGACTCGGGGCTGCTGAAACCAGCCCCCGCGAGGCCCACGACCGGTTCGCCGTTCTGCGGAGACACTCCCCGACCGGCCTATGCCACCTACAAGACGCGAACCCTCCGCAACCCGAACGGTTGATTGGGGTTGAGATGTGCACGATGACTCTGAAGACGACATGCGCGCTGGCGTTGACGAGCTGGTTGGTGCTCATCGGAGCTCCGCTGGCCGCGGCGGCCTCGTCGCCGTGCCGGAGTCCCGGGAAAGTGATCGCGGCAAACAAGGTGGCACAGCTGACCCTGTCGCTCGGGACTTCAGACGATGACCCCCCATTGGGCTATCACGCGTGCTCGAAGGGGCATCGTTCTCGCTACCTCGGTGAGCCAGGAGTTCCCGACGATGGAGGGATCACGGTGGTCCCGGACCTCTCCGGGCGCTTCCTCGGTATAGGCAGTCAGCGCAATGGGAAGGGCGGATGCGTGGGCACCGTAAGGTCGCTGGCCCTGGATACCGGACGTAACGCCGGCGAGATCCTCGATTCGACGGTCTGCGGCCAGACGATCATCGACGTTCAGGTGACAAGCCGTGGGCTGCTGTTCTGGAGCCAGACATTCGCCGACGGCACGGCTGCGATCCGACGCACGGACCGTCGTTGGGTGACGACGTTGCTGGACTCCGGAGCCGCGGTCGATCCGACGTCGCTAGCGGTCACCGATCGGCGGGCCTATTGGACGACGAACAACCAGGCGCGATTCGCGATTCCTTAATCTGCGCCCGCAGCACGCGCGAAGTGGCGCGCGGCGATCAACTTGGCAAGGTAGCCTCTTTCAACGCGCTCGGGCCGTTCGACGCGCCGCTCACAAGCGCTGAAAGTTCAGCCATCTGATCGGCATGGGCCGAGTGCGGCTCCTCGACTCGAGAAGCGCGCCGGGGCTCCGTGATAGCGCGTCGCGGCTGGTGCTGCGACTGCCCGACGAGCGTGAAACCGCGCCTGCGCGAGTCTCGTCGCGCCGGCAGACGTGGAACCTACAAGCGGAGGAGTCGAATCACTCCCGCGACCACCCCAAGCTCGGCGGCCGTCGAGCACTTGCAGTCTGCTGGCCGCTTGCGCGAGCTGCCGCACGCTATGCCTCGGCGTGAGCACCCCTCCGGCCCACTCGGGGAGCGGGCCGGAGGGCTCTGCGGATGGTCAGAGCGCTCGACTACGCGAGCGAGGCGACGCGCTCGACCGTGTCCGAAGCGGCCTTCTGCGCCGAGGAGGTCACGCGCGTGGTCTGCGTCGCGACATCCTTGGTCAGCGCGGTCACGTCGTCCAGGAGCGTGGTGGCGGACTTGTCCAGGTCGGAGCGGAAGGAGCGAACGTCCTTCTGCACGCCCTGGACCTGACGCTCCACCTTGCGGCGGGGCGAGCGCAGCCTGCGCTCGGCCCTCGTGCGGGCCTTCTTGATGTCGCGCTGGACGTTCCGGCGGGCGGTGGTGCCGCGCTTCTCGAAGCGCTTGAGCTCCTTGTCCACCGAGGTCTTCTGGACGTACTCGCGGATGTCCGACACCGTCGCGACGACCGTCTCGCGGGCGACCAGAGCGGCGCCGACCGGGATCAGGACGGCCTTCTCGGCGTAGACGGCGACGAGGTCGGCGGTCGAGTCCGCGGCCTTCTCGGCGTGCGTGGCGGCCGACTGGGCCTCGCGCACGGCGGCGTTGGTCTGCCGGTTGGCCGAGCGGCGCGCGGTGGCGGCCTTGGCGTCGGTCGTCTTGCGGGCGTTGGTCTTGCGGGCGGTCGTAGAGCGCGTGGTGCGCTTCGCGGCGGCGGGCGTGGCGGTCGTGGAGCGCGTGGTGCGCTTCGTGGCGGCGGGCTTGGCGGTCGTCTTACGCGCCGCGGGCTTGCGGGCGGCCGGCTTCGCGCTCCTGGGAGGCGTCGCGCCGGGCTTCTTGGTCGTGTTGGTCTTCGTAGTGGTGGTGGCCATCGGTGTCTCCCCACGGTAGTTGTTAGAACTAAGGTTGTTCGGAAGTGTACCTGCGAACACCTGTTTGTAAACCGATCCGGCCGCTCGGTTACTAGGCTCCGCTCCATGACCGAGCAGCGGGCGACCGAAGCAGATCGTGAACGGGCTGCGGAGCAGCTGCGGCGCGCCGGCGGCGACGGCCGCCTCACCGTCGGCGCGGAGCTCGACCTCAACGACGTCGAGCTGGCCGACGACGACGTGACGATCACGGGTGTTCTCCCTGATGGGCGGCTCGGAGATCCACGTGCCGGAGGATCTGCGCGTCGAGATCTCCGACCTCGGGATCATGGGCGGCAACGAGATCCAGCGCGGGGCACCCGAGCCGAGCGCCACGACGGTCCCGTGGTGCGCCTGAAGCTCATCTCGATCCTGGGAGGAACGAGCGTGCGGCGCGGCCCCAAGCTCACGTGGCGTCAGCGGCGCGAGAAGCGCCGCCACGGCGAGTGGCGCGACGAGCGCGGCCGGTAGCGCCTTCTCAGCCCGCGGTCCGAGCCAGCCAGCCGGCGGGGTCCTCCAGCTCGGCCAGCGACGGCGCAAGATCAGGAGTGGCGAAGGCGACGTGGAGCGCCTCGACGCCGCCGCGCTCCACGACCTCGTCGCAGAACGCCTTGCCCAGCGTGTACTGGCGCAGCTTGAGCTCGAGGCCGAGGAGCTTCTCGAGCCAGGCGAAGATGCCCGGCCGGTTCTTCTGACGGCGGCGGTCGAGGGCGGCGCGCAGGGCCGGCAGGTCGTCGAGCGCGTCGGCGCCCACGGCGTCCATCACGTGCTCCGCGTGGCCCTCAACAAGCGCCATGGTCGCCTGCACGCGATCGAGCGTCGCGCGCTTGGCCTCCCCGCCGATCAGGCGGAGGAGCTCCCCGGAGCGCACCGCGCCGACGAACGCCTTGACGTCCTCCGCGCTCGGCGGCGTGAGCAGGTCCCGGAGGTCGACGTTCGGGTCGAGATCGGCGAGGAGCTCTTGCAGCAGGCCCCCGAGATGCGGACGCAGCCAGGGCACGCCGCCGAACTGCACGGCGTGGGTGACCTCGTGGAAGCAGACCCAGGCCAAGAGCGCAGCCGGGTCGACGGTGAGCTCCTCGGCGGCCTCGCGCAGGTTCGGCTCGACGAAGAGCAGCCGCGGCACGACGTCGGCGTCGAGCAGCGCGAGGTCGTACTGCCCGAGCACGCGGCGCCCGAGCAGCCCGCCGAGGCCACCCACCTGGGCTCCGAGCGCCGCACCGGCGATCCCCCGCACGGGGCCCGCGAGCGGCCCTAGGCTCCCGCCGATGCCGTCGGTGACGGGATCGAGGATCCGCTGCATCGAGACGAGGTTCGCGTCGAGCCACGCCGTGCGGCCGACGGCCTCCGGCGGCGGGAGCGGCGCCGCGGGCACCAGGCCCGTGTAGGCCGAGACGCGGCGCGCGGCGTCCTCGGCCAGCGTGATGAGGTCCCCGGGCAGCAGCTCCGGCGCCGGCTCGTCGCCGAGCGCGAGGCCGCCGACGCGGCGGGCGACGGTCCAGTCGATCATCGGGCGGGGATCTCGATCAGGCGCGCCAGGGTCTCCGGGGTGCGGGCGGCGATGAGGTGCAGCCGAGCCTCGAGGTCGGCGAGCGCCGCCGCGAGCGGGTCGGCGTCCGGGTCGAGGACGAACGAGACCAGGCCGCCGCTCTCGCGCACCACGAGCTGCGCCGCGGCCGCGTCCACGGCGCGTGTGCCCCACAGCGTGATCATCCCGTCGACGCGCGTCTCGGCCAGCTGGCACAGCGCGACCGAGATGCAGCCGAGCACGCGCAGGCGATCCACGTTGGCCAGCAGGGCCGGCCCGGCGGCCGCGAGGTACTTCGGGCGCGCGGACTCCATCGCCAGGAGCTCGAGGCGGCCGTCGTCGGTGTGGCGCTCGTCCGGCGGGTCGACGCGCACGCCGTCGAGGAACGCGCCGCCGCCGCGGATCGCATGCCACTCCTCGCCCGGTCCGAAGTCGTAGACGTAGGCGAAGACGACGTCGGCCATCGTCGGGCCGTCGGCGACGGCGATGGAGAGCGCGTGGACCGGCAACCCGCGCTTGGCGTTCGTCGAGCCGTCGATCGGGTCGATGATCACCAGCGGCGGCTCGCCGGCGGTGCCGTAGTCGATCTCGCCGCGCTCCTCGGAGATCGCGGTGAAGCGCGCGCCCTCCGCATGAAGGGCATCGAGCTGGGCGAAGACGGCAGCCTCGGCGTCGGCGTCGATGACGAGCGTGCGGTCGCCGCCCTCGCCCCGCGTGCCGGTCTCCGCGACGCGCCGGGCGCGCGTGTCGGCGGCGCCCAGGATGTCGCGGAGGGCCGCGGCGGCGGTCCTGCTGGCCCTGAGCCAGTCGTGCTCGAGGACGGGCTGGGTCACGCTCACGCTCATATCCTAGGCAAGTGCCCGATCGACTCGACGGCCTCACCCCCGCGCAGGCGCGGGCCGTCACCCATCCCCCCGGGCCGATCGCGATCGTGGCCGGAGCGGGGACCGGCAAGACGCGCGTGCTCGTCGAGCGCTTCGCCTGGCTCGTTGCGCACGGAGCGGCGCCCGAGACCATCGTCGTGCTGACGCTCACCGCACCGGCCGCCGACGAGCTGCGCAGCTCCATCGAGCACGCGCTCGGCGACCGCCCGTTCGAGGAGCTCGCGGTCGCGACCGTCCCGAGCTTCGCCCTGCGGCTGCTGCGCGACGAGGCGCTCGAGGCCGGGCTGGAGGCGTTCGCCCTGCCGGCCACGCCGGCCGACCGCCTCGCGCTGCTGCTCGAGCGCGTCGACGAGCTGCCCCTGGCCCGCCATGACCTCGCGGGCAACCCGGCCGCCGCGCTCGCGCGGATCCTCGGGCGAATCGACCGCAGCAAGGACGAGGGAGTCACCGCGAGCGCCCACGCCGCCTGGGCCGCCGCGCTGCCCGCCGACGCGGAGGGGGCCGAGCGCGAGCGCGAGTTCGCGGCGCTCTACGCCACCCACGACCGGATGCTCGCCGAGCGCGGAGCGCTCGACACGGGTGACCTCGTGCTGCGTGCGCACGCGCTGCTCGCCGCCAAGCCGCATGTGCGCGCCCGAACCGCCGAGCGCTACGCGCACGTGCTCGTCGACGACTACCAGGACGTCACCCGCGCGCAGGCTCGGCTCGTCGCCGGTCTGGTCGCCGAGCACGGCAGCCTCGTGGTGACCCTCGACCCCGACCAGCGCCTGGACCCGACCGCCACGAGCGCGCTGCGCAACCTCGCGACCCTTCGCGCGCTGTGGCCGGAGCTGACCGAGCTCGCGCTCGGCCCGTCGCTGCGCACCCCGGAGCGCATCGCGTGCGCGGCGGAGGCCGTCGTCGCGCCGCTCGACCGGAGCGGCGTCGAGAACCGTTCGGAACGCCTTCCGGGGCACGTGCCGCAGCCGGCGGCGGTCGGGACGGACGCGCCGCGGCGGGAGGCGCACGCTGGAGCCGCGGCGGGCGCGCCGGGGGAGGTGCGCTTCTGGCGCTGCGCGAACGAGCGGGCGCAGGCGCAGGCGACCGCCGCCGAGGTCGAGCGGCTCGTCCGCGACGGCGTGCCGGCCGAGCGCATCGGCGTGCTCGTGCGCTCCGTCCGCGACGAGGGCCAGGCGATCGCCGTGGCGCTGGAGGAGCGCGCGATCGGTCACCGCCTCGTCGGCGGCGCGGCGCTCTTCGCCCAGGCCGAGGTGCGCGACGTGCTCGCGTGGCTGCGGCTGCTCGTCGATCCCGGCGACGCCCCGGCGGTCGTCCGCGCGCTCGTGCGCCCGCCCGTCGAGCTGCGCTCCGTCGATCTCGCCCGCTGCGTGCAGATCGCACGGCGGCGCAAGCTCGACATGGTCGGCGCGCTCGCCGCCGCACTCGAGTCGCCGCAGCTGCCGCCCGAGGCCCGCGACCGGATCATGGGCTTCCTCAAGCTCCACCGGCAGGCCGCGGCGGCGCTGGACATCACCCAACCGGACCTCTTCGTGCACCGGCTGATCGAGCGGCTCGGGCTGCGGCGCCAGCAGCTCTTCGCCACGCACCCTGAGGTCGTCGAGCGCCTCGTGCACCTGGCCCGTCTCGGGGAGCTCGCGACGGCGCACGTACGGCGGGCGCCGCAGGCCAGCGCCCGCGAGTGGGCGCGCCAGATCGCCGCGGTGGCCGATGCGGGGCTGCGTGAGGAGGAGGCGACCGGCACCGACGGCGACCGCTCCGGGACGCGCCGTGGCGTCGTCGCCGTGCTGGCCATGCACGCGGCGCGTGGCCTCGAGTTCGACCACGTCTTCGTGCTCGGCCTCCAGAGCTCGCGGATGCCGGGAGCGCGGAGTGCGCTCGCCGAGCCCGTACCGGCCGCGCTCCTCGCCGACCAGGACGGCCGAGTGCCCATGAGCCCCCAGGGGATGAGGGCTGATAGGCACTCGACGGCTTCTCTTCCCCCGCGGGACGCGCACGCCACGCACATGCGGCGCCTGCTGCACACTGCGATGACCCGCGCGCGACGCGGGCTCGTGCTCGCCTACGCGGCCAGCTCCGACCGCGGCGCGCGGCAGCACCCGTCGCCGTTCGCGGAGGAGGCGCGGGCCGCGCTGGGCGGGACGTGGGAGGAGCGCGGCGAGGAGCTCTTCGGTCCCGACGAGGCGCTGCACGCGACGTTCACCCAGCTGCGCGACGAGCTGCTCGGCTCGGTCGGCAGGGTCGGCGGGCGCATCGGCGAGCTGCGCTTCGACACCGACCTCGACGTCAGCCACGGCGTCACCCGCTACCTCGAGCTGGTGAAGCTGTCCGCGCTGCTCGAGCGGCCCGCGGGCCAGTCGGTCGCCGACGCGCTGGCCGACGTCAACGTGCGTCTCCTGCAGGCCGCGAGCGCCCAGCAGCGCGAGGTGTTCCAGACGAGCGGCCTCGACGACTGGCTGCTCGACGCCGAGCGCGACGCCCGCGCCCGGGTGGCCGCGACCGTGGCGCGCGAGGAGCCGTCGCTGGAGGCGTTCCTCCCGCGGCGCGGCGACGGCCTGCTGCTCTCGGCCTCCGACATCGAGACGTACCGCTCGTGCCCGCTGAAGTACAAGTTCGCGCGCGTGTTCCGGATCCCGCAGGAGCCGACGATGAACCAGCGCTTCGGGATCCTCGTCCACCAGGTGCTCGAGCGCTGGCATGCCGCGCGGAGCTCCTCGCGCGAGGAGCTGCTCGCGCTGCTCGACGCCGGCTGGCGGCGCGGAGGGTTCGGCGATTCTGAGGAGGAGCGGCAGTTGCGCGCGAAGGCGGTCGCCTCGCTGCACCGCTACTTCGAGCGCGACGCGGCCGAGAGCTCCGAGCCCGCCTGGCTCGAGAAGGCGTTCCAGTTCAAGCTCGGGCCGCACGTGCTGCGCGGCCGCGTGGATCGCGTCGACCGCCTGGCCGGCGGTGGCTACGAGCTCGTCGACTACAAGACGGGCCGGCCCCGGACGACCGCGCAGCTGCGCGACGACGTGCAGCTCTCGCTCTACGCCGTCGCGGCGAAGGAGGCGTGGAAGGTGGAAAGCTCCTCGGAGGCCTACCATTACGTGCTCGACGACGAGAAGGTCCGCGTCCCGGCCGAGGAGCTCGACCGCGACTGGATCACGGATACAGTCGCCAGGGTGGCCGAGGGCATCCAGGCACAGGGCTTCGAGCCCACGCCGAGCCACGCGGCCTGCTCGTGGTGTGACTACCGGATCGTCTGCCCCGCGGCGGAGCGGTAGCCCCGCATCACAGCAGGAAGCCGAGGATCGCGACGACGATGAGGAGGGCTGCGAGGACCAGCGCGGCGAGCGCGAGCGTCCGCGAGGAGGGGCCTGGCGGCGGGCCGGGATCCGCGTCGGGCGGCGGCGGCAGCGCGGAGGCGCGCGGGCGGTCACGCCCCAGGACCCGCACCGTCTCGCTCTGCGCGCCGTCGTCGGGGTCGAGCGCGGCGACGGCGCCGCGGCGGCCCGAACCGCGGCGCAGCGGGATCGGGCCCGTGTCGTCGGGCGGTGCAATGGAGTCGTCGGCCGGGCGCCCGACGGTCGTGTCGTCGTCGGCGGCGAGGCCGGCGGTCGTGTCGTCGTCGACCGGGCGCTCGACGGTCGTGTCGTCGTCGGCGGCGAGCCCGACGGTCGTGTCGTCATCGCCGGCCGCGTGCACGGCGGTCGTCACGGGGTCCTCCACCGTGACGGAGGGCGCGGCCACCGCCCGCGAGCCGGGCGCCGACGCTGCGGCGCGCAGCTCCTGCTCGCGCTGGTCGAGCGTGCGGCGCAGCGCCTCGAGCTCGGCTCGGGCCGCCCTCGCCTCGCGCGAGCGCCCTGCCGCACGGGCGTTCGCCGCGGTGGCCGCGTCGCGGGCAGCGTCGAGCTCGTCCTGCAGCCGCGCGCACTCCGTCGCCGCTGCCGCGTCGCGCTCCTCGGTGACGGCACGCACGTCGGCCAGCACCTTTCCGAGATCAGAGGCCGAGCGCTCGAGCTCGGCCTGACGCTCGGCGGCGGCCCGGGCGAGCTCTGCCTGACGCTCGCTCGCCTCGCGCTCGACCTCTTCGATGCGCGCGCTGGCCGCCTGGTCCGCGGCGGCCTCGCGCTCGGCGGCCCTCCGCTCGACCGCAGCCTCCCGCTCGCCGATCTCGCGCTCCTGGCGCTCGAGCTCCGCGGTATGCCCGGCCGCTGCCTGGCGCTCCTCGGCGAGCTCGGCGTGGAGCGCGGTCAGCTCGTGGCGCAGGACGTTGACCTCGCGGGAGAGGGCCACCGTCCGGTCGGCGGCGCTCATGGGGTCCGGCGCGGGGAGGTCGAGCAGCAGCCCCCCGGCGGCCAGCGCGAGCCCCGGCGCCGCGGCATCGCGGGTGGGTACGGCGAAGCTCACGCGCAGGAGCCCGTCTCGCATCTTCGCGTCGACCGGCGCGTGCTCCCGGCGCGCGCCCGTCGCCGGCTCGACGAGCAGCCGCGGGGCGGCGGCGCGCGGGGGCGCGCCCGCGAGCCGGCCCTCCACTTCGAGGAGCACCACGTCGGCCGTGACGGGCGAGACCGAGAAGCGCTCGAGCTCGAACGTGACGCCGCGTTGACTCACCGCGCGGCGTCGTCCGGCTCCGCCGCGAAGGGCTGCGTCGCCTCGGGCACGGCGGCGCGACGGCCGCCGGACGCGGGCGCGGCGGGATCGGCGGCCCGGGAGCCGCCTCGGGCGGGCGGATCGGGCGCGAATCGGTCGGCGACGGGATCGCGCTCCACGCTTGACGTGACGGGAGCGGCGGGCGTCTCCCGGGCGGCGGCGGGCGTTCCGGCGGCAGTGCGGCGCTTGTCGACGGTCGCCACGCGACGCCGGCGCTCGCGCCCGCGCACGTCGATGGT
>JAABUS010007256.1_pt1 | contig 12863 bp, 10 predicted proteins | sample 5560161 | NCBI WGS metagenome assembly JAABUS01 (sample SAMN10711885, study PRJNA513376) | rock metagenome | isolation source: Antarctica rocks | place: Antarctica: Victoria Land, Trio Nunatak nord | collected 2016-01-04 | reverse complement strand
CTCCGCGGCGCCCGTGCCGTCCCCGTCGCGGGCGAGGGCCTCGAGCTCGCGCAGGAACCATGTGTCGATCGAGGTGCGGCGGTTGACGTCCTCGACCGAAGAGCCACGACGGAAGACCTCCAGGACGAGGTCGAAGCGGTCCGAGGAGGGCGTCTCGAGGCGGCTCAGGAGCTCCTCGTCGCTCCCCGTCAGATCCGCGGGAGAGTCGAGCTCGCGCGAGCGCATCGCCTTCGCGAAGGACTCCCGGAAGGTCCGGCCGATCGCCATCGCCTCGCCGACCGACTTCATGTGGGTGGTCAGCGTGCCCTCGCTGCCGGGGAACTTCTCGAACGCGAAGCGCGGGATCTTCGTGACGACGTAGTCGATGGTCGGCTCGAAGGCGGCGGGCGTCGCCCGGGTGATGTCGTTGGGGATCTCGTCGAGCGTGTAGCCGACGGCCAGGCGCGCGGCGATCTTGGCGATCGGGAACCCGGTGGCCTTCGACGCGAGGGCCGAGGAGCGCGACACGCGCGGGTTCATCTCGATCACGACGATCTCCCCCGACTCGGGATCGACCCCGAACTGGACGTTGGAGCCGCCCGTCTCGACGCCGACGGCCCGGATCACCTTCAGCGCCTGGTCGCGGAGCTCCTGGTAGAGGGAGTCCGGGAGCGTCTGGGCGGGCGCAACCGTGACCGAGTCGCCGGTGTGGACGCCCATCGGATCGATGTTCTCGATCGAGCAGATCACGATCACGTTGTCGTTGCGGTCTCGCATCAGCTCGAGCTCGAACTCGCCCCAGCCGAGCACCGACTCCTCGACGAGCACCTGGTTGATCGGGCTCGCCGCCAGCCCCTCGGAGACGATCTGGCGCAGCTCGGTCTCCGTGTGGGCGGCGCCGCCGCCCTGGCCGCCCATCGTGAACGCCGGCCGGATGATCGCCGGCAGCGTCAGGTCGCCGCTCGCCAGCGCCGCCTCGGCGTCGCTCACCGATTCGGCGATCAGCGACCACGGCACCCGGAGCCCCGCGCCCTCCATCACCTCGCGGAAGGCCTCGCGGTCCTCCGCCCGGTGGATCGCCTCGTAGTCGGCGCCGATCAGCTCCACCCCGAAGCGCTCGAGCGTCCCGTCGTCGTGCAGCGACTTCGCGAGGTTCAGCGCGGTCTGGCCGCCGAGCGTGGGCAGCAGCGCGTCGGGGCGCTCGCGCTCGATGATCTGCGCCACGACCTCGGGCAGCAGCGGCTCGACGTAGGTCCGGTCGGCGAACTCGGGGTCGGTCATGATCGTGGCCGGGTTGGAGTTGACGAGCACGACCTCGTAGCCCTCCTCCCGCAGCACCTTGCACGCCTGGGTCCCGGAGTAGTCGAACTCGGCGGCCTGGCCGATCACGATGGGCCCGGAGCCGATCAGGAGGATCTTGGAGATGTCGTCGCGGCGGGGCATGGCTAGTCCTCAGCTGTCTGATTCGCACGTGCATGTCGCCGGCCTAGCTGTCTGCTGTCTGCCGTCCGCTGTCTGCTCATCGCGCCATCTCCAGGAACCGGTCGAACAGATGCCGCGCGTCATGGGGCCCGGGACCGGCCTCGGGGTGGTACTGGACCGTGCCGCCGGGGACGTCGAGGAGGTTGAGGCCCTCGACGGTGCGGTCGTAGAGGTTGAGGTGGGAGAGCTCGGCGGCGCCGAAATCCGTGTCCCAGCGGATCGGCTCATCGGTGTCCATGCGTCCCTCGCCGTTGGGGCCCGCCACCGCGAAGCCGTGGTTCTGGGAGGTGATCTCGATCCTCTCGGTGGCCAGCTCCTTGACCGGGTGGTTCGCGCCGCGGTGGCCGAACGGCAGCTTGAACGTCTCGAGGCCCACCGCCCGGCAGAGGAGCTGGTGGCCAAGGCAGATCCCGAAGACGGGCCGCGTCCCGACGAGCTCGCGGACGGTGGCGACGACGTAGTCGAGGGCGGCAGGATCGCCCGGGCCGTTGGCCAGGAAGACCAGGTCGGGGTCGTGGGCGAGCACGTCGGGGGCGCTCGTCGCGCAGGGCAGCAGGGTCACCTTGCAGCCGCGCTCGCGGAGCTGGCGGATGATCGAGAGCTTGATCCCGGTGTCGATCGCGACGATGTGGGGGCCCTCGCCCTCGAGGACGATCGGCTCCCCGGGGCTGACCGTCCGGGCGAGGTCGGCGCCCACCATCGAGGGCTCGGCCGCGATCCGCTCCCGGGCCTCCGCCTCGGCGACGTCGGCCGAGAAGATCCCGCCTCGCATCGAACCCCGCTCGCGGATGTGGCGGACGAGCGCTCTGGTATCCACGCCGCTGATCGCCGGGATGCCGCAGTCGGTGAGCCAGTCGAGCCAGCCGCGCTCGGCGCTCGCGGCGTCTTCGCCGTTCTTGGCCTCGCGCATGATCAGCGCGCGAGCATGGACGCGATCGGACTCCATCGCTTCGGCGCTGACGCCGTAGTTGCCGATCAGGGGGTAGGTGAAGGTGACGATCTGGCCGGCGTAGGAGGGGTCGGTGATCGACTCCTGATAGCCGGTCATCGCGGTCGTGAAGACCACCTCGCCGGTGACCTCTCCGGCGGCGCCGCAGAGCTCGCCGTCGAGCCGGGCGCCGTCCTCGAGCAGGACGTATCCCTGCGGGCGGCTCACGGCGCGTGCTCCAGGACGAGCCGTTGGACCCGCTTGAAGCGCTCGTCCCCGGCGTTGCCGAGAAGCTCGAAGAGCGCGGTCTCGACGCTCGTCAGCCAAGCTCCGGCGCGCTCGGCCTTCCCCAGGGCGAGCTCGCGGTTCGCCTCCTGGCGCGAGCCGACGCCGTCGGCGAGCACGTGGACCTCGACGCCTCCGTCAAGCAGGTCGAGAACGGTCTGATTGACGCAGACGTGAGCCTCGATCCCGCAGACGATCGCCTGCTCGCGCCCGGCGAGGTCGAACCCCTCAGCCGCGGCGGCGGAGAAGGCGGTCTTCTCGACCGCCCTCACTCCGTCCGGCAGGTGCTCGGCCAGCTCGGGGACGGTCGCCCCGAGGCCCTTCGGGTACTGCTCCGTGACGATGATCGGGATCCCGATGGCCTCCGCGCCCCGCACCATCGTCGTCGCGGCGGCGACGACGGAATCGAAGTTGGGAATGGCCGAGCGGAAGGCCTCCTGGATGTCCACGACCAGCAGTACGGCGCGCGAGGGATCGAGCTTCGCGACGGTCACGCGCCCGCCCCGCCGGTGGACTTGGGCATGGCCGCTGTCCGCTGTCCGCTGTCCGCTGCGCTCATCACGCCACCCTCATCGCGAAGCTGCGGCGCCGGTAGGCGACCTCGCCACCGACGATCGTCAGGACCGGCCGCGAGCGCAGCCGGCGGCCGGTGAAGCAGGAGTTCTCCGAGCGGCTCTCCCAGCCCTCGGCTCCCGCCTCCCACTCCGCCTCGAGGTCGACGAGGGCGACGTTGGCCTCGGCGCCGGCGGCGAGGGCGGCTGGCTCGAGGTCGAAGAGCCGCGCGCCCGCGCCCATCCGCTCGACGATCAGCCCGAGATCGCAGACGCCCGGCTCGACCAGCTCCGTGTAGAGAACGGAGAACGCCGTCTCGAGGCCGATCACCCCCATCATCGCCACCTCGAAGGGAACCTCCTTCTCGTTGACCGCGTGCGGTGCGTGATCGGTGCCGATGCAGTCGACCACCCCACTCCGCAACGCTTCGATCAGCGCCTGGCGGTCGTCCTCGGTACGCAGGGGCGGGTTCATCTTGAAGCGGGCGTCGAGGCTGCGGACCTCCTCGTCGGTGAGCACGAGATGGTGGGGCGTGAGCTCGGCGGTGAGCCTCGCTCCCGCGTCCTTTGCTGTGGCCACCGTCTCCACCGAGGCCCGAGCGGAGAGGTGCTGGACGTGAGTCCGCGCATCCTCGTACAGGCAGAGGGCGGCGTCGCGGGCGATCATCGTCGACTCCGAGACCGCGGGCACCCCGCTCAGTCCGAGCGCCGCGGAAACGGGACCTTCGTTCATCACGCCGTCGCCGCTCAGCTCGGGGTCCTCCTCGTGCAGCAGGATCGTCCCGCCGACGAGGCGCTGGTATTGCAGCGCCCGCCGCATCACCCGAGCGGAGCGGATCGGCAGCCCGTCGTCGGAGAAGGCCGCGGCGCCCGCCTCCCGCAGAGCGGCCATCTCGGTCAGCTCCTCGCCGCGCATCCCGCGGGTGACGGCCGCGACGAAGCCGGTGGGAACGACCGCCTCAGCGGCCGCGCGGTCGCGGAGCGCGCGCACGTCGGCCGGGTCCTCGACCACGGGGTCCGTGTTCGCCATCGCCACGATCCCGCAGTAGCCGCCGCTGGCGGCCGCACGGGTGCCGGTCTCGAGATCCTCCTTGTACTCCTGCCCCGGCGTGCGCAGGTGGACGTGGGGGTCGAAGAAGGCCGGGAAGGCGTGGAGCCCGCCGGCGTCGATCTCCTCGGCGCCCTCGGGGGCCTCCCCTTCCCCCGCCTCCGCGATCGCGGCGATCCGTCCCTCGTGCACGACGAGATCGCATCGCCGATCGAGCTCGGAGGCGGGATCGAGCGCGTGCGCGCCGCGAATCAGAAGCGATCCTCCGCCCGAGCCGCGCCAGTCGAGCGAGGAGATCGCGCTCATGCCGGCTCGCCGATCGGGGACGGGGCCGCCGCGGGGGCCGGGGCCTCGATGCCGCGCACCGGTCGCGGGCGATCGGCGCCGGCGAGGATCTCGTAGAGGATCGCCATCCGGACCAGCAGGCCGCTTGCGACCTGGGTCGTGATCAGCGAGTTCGGGCCGTCGATGACCTCGGGTGAGAGCTCGACACCGCGGTTGATCGGGCCGGGATGCATGAGGAGCTGTCGCGGCCCAAGCCGCCGCGCGTTGACCTGGTAGTTGATCGCGTACTCGCGCAGCGAGGGGACGAAGCTGTCGCTCATCCGCTCCTGCTGCATCCGCAACGCGTAGACGACGTCCGCCTCATCGAGGTCGTCGAGCGTGTAGGAGATCGCGCAGCCCATCTCCTCGATTCCGCGCGGGATCAGCGTCGGGGGGCCCGCCACCGTCACCGCGGCGCCCATGAGGATGAAGGCGCGGATGCAGGAGCGGGCGACGCGGCTGTGGGCGACGTCCCCGACGATCCAGATTCGCTTGCCGTCGAGGGGGCCGGCGCGATCGAGCAGCGTGTAGACGTCGAGCAGGGCCTGGCTCGGGTGCTCGTGCTTGCCGTCGCCCGCGTTGATCACGGCCGCCTCGGTCCAGCCCGCGACGAGCGCCGCGGCGCCGGCCTGCGGGGAGCGAATCACGATCGCCTCGGGCTCGTAGGCGGAGAGCGTCGCGATCGTGTCGCGCAGCGACTCGCCCTTCTCGACGGAAGAGCCCGTCGACTTGACCGACACGACATCGGCGGAAAGCCGCTTGGCGGCGAGCTCGAAGGAGGAGCTCGTCCGCGTGGAGGACTCGTAGAAGAGCGAGACGATCGTGCGGCCCCGCAGCGTCGGGACCTTCTTGATCTCCCGTCTGCCGATCTCGGCGAAGCTCGCGGCGCGCTCGCAGATGCGCTCGACGTCGGCGCGCTCGAGGTCGTCGATCGACAGCAGGTGCCTCATCCGGGTCCCTCGCCGTTCTCGGCGACGCCGGCGGCGACGGCGGCCGGGCCGATCGCCACCTCGTCGACGTCGTCCACCTCCTCGAGGCGGACGTAGACCCGCTCCTCGCGCCCCGTCGGCAGGTTCTTGCCGGTGTAGTCGGGGCGGATCGGCAGCTCGCGATGCCCGCGGTCGGCGAGGACCGCGAGCTGCACCCGCTGGGGGCGCCCGTAGTCGAAGAGGGCGTCGATCGCGGCGCGGACGGTGCGCCCGGTGAAGAGGACATCGTCGACGAGCACGACCGTGCGCCCCTCGAGGTCGAAGTCGAGATGGGAGGCGTGGACGACGGGGGCCTGCGCGGGGCGGCGGCCGAGCGCGTCGTCGCGGTAGAAGGAGATGTCGATGTCGCCGAGCGGCACCCCCTCGGCGCTGAGCTCGCCGATCAGGCCGTGGAGGCGGCGGGCGAGCACCGCGCCGCGGGTGTGGATCCCGACGATCGCGAGGTTCCCCTCGCCGAGGTCACGTGGGTTCTTCTCGATGATCTCGTGCGCTATGCGCACCAGCGTGCGGCGCAGATCGCCTCGGTCGAGGACGACTCTCTCGCTCATGCTCGCCCCTTCCTGGCCTCACCGGACCGGGTTAAAGGAACCGTCCGGGGGACCGTAGCAAGCGCCGCGGCGCGCGCCGGGGGCCGAAGTCCGCAGGGAGCGGCCTATTGCGGGACGCCGGCGCGGCGGCAGGCGCTCAGCGCGCGACGCGGGTCAGCGACCAGCGTACGTCGCGGACCCGGCAGGTCTCGTACTTGACGCCGTCGTCGAAGAAGCGGACTGTGAGCTCGAACGTGCCCCGGAAGCGGCGCGGGCTCTTGCGAACGCCGTCGATCTCGGCCTCGTAGCGGGCCTTCAGGTCCCCCTTCTCGGCGCTGTAGCGGCGCCGGTCGTGGAAGCGGCTGGGACCGGAGCGATCCAGAGGGGCCCGGAAGGCGGTCGAGTTGCGAAACCCCCTGCCGTGCCTGCAGTCCGCGCGCCAGAAGAGAAACGCCCGCGTCGCCGCCCCGCGCTCGTTCGCGTGCAGGTTCATCGTCTGCTCCTGGGAGGTGAGCCCCTCGTAGCGCTGACCCGCCGCGGCGGCGGGAGCGGCGCCGACCAGCATCGCCAGGCCGCAGCTCGCGAGCGCCAGAGCCCCCTTCGCACTCCCTCCCATCCACCGACTTATAGCGGCGGGGGCTCGGCCTCGGGCCGGTAGCCTTGCGACGTTCGCGCGGGACGGGAAGGAAGCCGGCATGGCAATCACGGGCAGCGGATCTCGATACGTCGTCTGGGGACTCGCCCTGCTCGCCCTGCTCGGCGGCCTGCTTCTCGTGGCCCTGCGCCGATCCGGCCCCGAGGGCGCTGGAGGCGAACCCACGGCCGCGTCGGCGAGCGCGGAGCTCGCCGCCTGCATCGAGCGGGCGGCCGAGGACGGCGCCCCCGAGGAGGCCGAGCTCGAGGCCTCCGCGGAAGCCGCGGGCGAGGGCGAGGCTCCCTGCGGCGTCCGCCGCCCAGAACCCTTCGAGGAGCTCGAGGCCGCAAGCGCGGCACTCGGCCAGCGGGTGGGCGTCGACTCCCCCGCCGACGCCCTCGCCTCGGCCGAGCTGCAGCGCCGCCACGCGGCTCGCCGCGGGTCCCGGCGCGTCCCCGGCACCCGAGGCCGTTGGGTCCCGGTCGGCAAGGGGCCGCTGCACGCCGACGACCCGAGCTACCCGGAGACCTACGGCAACGGCTTCGCCGAGCTCGCCGGGAGGGTCAGCGACTACGCCCAGGATCCGGCCCACGACCGCCTCTACGCCGCCGTCGCCAGCGGCGGGATCTGGGAGTCGGGCGACGACGGCCAAAGCTGGCGCTCGATCGGAGACTCCCTGCCGACCCAGACGACCGGCTCGGTCGAGTACTCCCCCGCCGCCGGCGGCACCCTCATCGCCGTCACCGGCGACAACGCCTTCGGCGGCAACACCTACGGCGGCCTCGGCGTCTACCGCTCCACGAACGACGGGCGCCGCTGGCGCCGCTCGAAGGGCGTCCCCAACGGGGTGCAGGGGTTCAAGGCCGCGGTCGATCCGACGAATCCGCGGGTGATCTACGCGGCCACGGGCGCCGGCCTCTATCGGTCGACGAACGCCGGACGCTCGTTCCGCAACGTCAAGCTCCCGACGGGAGCGTGCAAGGGAACGACCTTCCACAGGGAGAACTGCTTCTTCGCCAACATCGTCACCGACGTCGTCGTGCAGGCGCCCGACCGCTTCGGCAACGAGGGCGGCTCGGTGCTCGCGGCGGTCGGCTGGCGCGATGGGCCCCGGCCCAACTTCAACGGCAAGCCCGAGGCGCCCGCCAACGGCCTCTACGTCTCCGACAGCGGCAAGCCCGGCAGCTTCAGGGGGATCGACGAGGACGCGGCCGGGTTCACTCCCCAGCCCCGGGTCGGCCGGGTCGAGCTTGGACTCGCCTCCGGGCCGGCGCAGAACCACGACTACGTCTACGCGATCGTCCAGGACGCCAAGCTCTTCACCTCGGGCAAGGTCGGCGGCCTCGACGTCCCCGACGGCGACACCGGCCTCTCGGCGACCCCCACCTACCTGAACGGGGTCTACGTCTCCGACGACTTCGGTCGCAGCTGGAAGGTGATGACCGACACCCAGCAGATCCTCCTGCCGACGTCGGGATCGACCCTGGCGCAGCTCACTCCACTGGGCTTCGGGCCGGGAATTCAGTCCTGGTACAACGAATGGATCGCCCCCGACCCCACCCGCCAGCAAGGCGGGGTGCCGACGCGACTGGTGTTCGGGCTCGAGGAGATCTACGAGAACCGGCTGCCCACCCCCCAGGACGGGCGCTCCGACTTCCGCGTGATCGGCCCCTACAACGCGACCGGCGGCCCCTGCCTGCTCGTGATCGCCACGCCGGCCTGCTCGCAGGCGTCGAGCTCGAACCCGAACCGCTTCACGACCCACCCTGATCAGCACGCCGGGATCTTCATCCCCGAGGCGGGCGGGGTTCGCCTGCTCGCCGGCAACGACGGCGGCAACTACACCCAACGCACGAGCGGGCCGCTCGAGGACTTCTCCCAGGCCGGATTCGGCCGCGGGGACAACGACGGCTTCCACACGCTGCTGCCCTACGGCGTCGCCGCCTCACGCGACGGGGTGGTGTACGCGGGCCTGCAGGACAACGGTGAGATGAAGATCCTGCCCGGCGGGAGGCAGGTGGAGGTGTATGGCGGCGACGGCGTCTTCACGCAAGTCGAGCCGAGGAACAGCAAGATCGCCTACGAGGAGGTCCCCGAGGCGGGGATCAGCGTCACCACCGACGGGGGGGTGAGCTGGCGCAGCATCGACCCGTTCGTCGACAACGCGTCCTTCTACTCCCCCCTCGTGATGGACCCGCGCAACCCCAAGCACCTGCTGACCGGCGGCCGCCAGATCGTCGAGACCCGCGTCGGGCCGCGCACCACCTCCCCCGGCGATGACCCGACGGACGACCGGACCGACTGGAAAACGGTCTTCGACCTCGGCAAGTCCAAGCGCGGCGAGCCGAACCAAGTCTCGGCGATCGCGGTCAAGCGCCGTAGCGCCTACGCCGCCTACTGCGGCGGCTGTGACCCGGTTCGCGACAAGACGAAGTTCTTCTCGGGCCTCGCGACGAATGTCAACGTCAAGGGAGGCGGCCCGAGGAAGGGCGGCAGGCGGAACCGCTGGCACAAGGTGAAGGCCAAGGGGCTGCCGCAGCGCTTCATCTCGAACGTGACGATCGACCCGAAGCGCCGCCGGGTCGTCTACGTGACGCTCGGCGCCTCCAGCCTGCGCCCCTACGCGCCCCCGAACTCGCTCGGCCCCAGCGGCGAGTCGTCGCGCGGCGGCCACGTCTACAAGTCGACCGACAGCGGTCGCCACTTCCGCGACATCTCGGCGAACCTGAAGCGCACGCCCGCGCTCTGGTCGATGGTGGTCGGCAAGCAGCTCCTCGTCGCGACCACGGTGGGCGTCTTCGCCTCGCGCGGCAAGAGCGGCGGCCACTACGAGCTGCTCGGCAAGAACCTGCCTCCGGCGCCGGTCTTCAGCCTCGCCCGCGTCCCGGGCAAGCGCAAGCAGATCGTCGCGGCGAGCCTCGGGCGGGGCGTCTACCGCTACAGGCTCCGCTAGCCCGGGCTCGGGCTCCCCTCGCGGGCGCCGTTGGGGATCAGCTCGGGAGCGCCGCGCTCGGGCAGCGGAATCTCGACCACGTCGAAGTCGCGCGGCGCCACCGCCCCCGCGAAGGCCTCGCGCGCCTCCTCGAGCACATCGGGGACGAAGTGGCGCGAGGAGATGTGGACGAGCGCGAGCATCTCCACCCGGGACTCGGCCGCCAGCGCGGCCGCCTCGCGCGCCGTCGAGTGGCCTGTCTCCGCCGCCCGCACCGCCTCCTCGGAGGTGAAGGTGGAGTCATGGACGAGCAGCTCGGCCTCATGGGCGGCGATGCGCGTCGCCTCGCACGGCGCGGTGTCCCCCGTGATGACGATCTTGCGGCCCGGCCGATCCGGGCCCATGACCTGCTCGGGCCGCACCGGCCCGTCCTTGCCAGGTACCTCCTGCCCACGCTGGAGCGCCCCGAAGGCGGGGCCGGGCTGCACGCCGAGCGCTCGGGCGGCGGCGGGATCGAAGCGCCCCGCCCGCGGATGCTCGAAGAGCGCGTAGCCGTTGGCGATCACGCGGTGGGCGACGTCGAAGGGCTCGATCGCGTAGCCGTCACGCTCGACGGTCTCGGCGCGGTTGAGCTCGACGAGCTCGACCGGGTAGCGCTGGCGGCCGACGATGCGGGCGATTGTCCCGAACAGGGAGATCAGCCCGGGGGGCCCGTGGATGACGAGAGACTCGATGCGATCCTGCATCTCGTAGCTCTTCAGGAGCCCCGGCAGCCCGAGGTAGTGGTCGGCGTGAAGGTGGGTGATGAAGATCTCGTCGACCGGGATCAGGCCCACGGAGCGCTGCATCTGCCGCTGGATGCCCTCGCCGCAGTCGAAGAGGATGCGGTCGCCGCCGCGGCGCACCAGCACCCCAGCCGTGTTGCGGCGCGCGGAGGGGATCGAGCCTCCGGTTCCGAGGAAGACGACGTCGAGGTCCATGGCGGGAGGGTATGGACGCCTCGCTTTCTGCGCCCCTTCCGCCGGCGGGTCCGGTCCTTCGCCCGATCCTCGAGCCCCATCTAGACTCAAGGCCTCCCGCGCCCGTAGCTCAGCTGGATAGAGCGCCGCCCTCCGGAGGCGGAGGTCGCAGGTTCGAATCCTGCCGGGCGCGCTGGGAGTCGGCCGGCGAGCGGCGGTGATCGCCGGCTCAGTCCGGAGTCTCGGGCCTCGGGGCGCGGCTCGACCGCGGCGGGTCCAGCTCGCCCAGAGGTCCAGAGGTCCAGACCGTCCGGCCGCGCCAAGGGCGTCGCGAGCGTGGGCGGCGCGCCTCGCTGGCGGAGGCGAGCGCATTGCGGCCCTGAGGCCCCCACAGCGCGAAGTAGCAGGGGCCGCAGAGCGCCTCCCCTGAGGGCGCCTCAAAGCCGATCCGGTCGTGCACCTCGCTCAGGCACTGCGTGCAGCGCAGCCTCATCTCCCAGGGATCGGCCGTCCGGCGACGACGCTTGAGCCATTGCTCGCGCCGGGCGGTCGTTTGCCCGAATCCGGGACCAACCCCATGCCGCGCCCCGCGGAGGCGGCATCCTCCCGCCCATGAGCGGAACCCTGCTGATCGCCGCGGCGATCTCCGTCGGCCTCTACCTGATCGGGATCCTGGCGCTCGTCGCAGCCGGCCGCGGCTCGCAGGCCGCCGCCCTGGCGCGATTCATCCCCGACTGCCTCGTCCTGCTCAAGCGGCTGCTCGGCGACTCGCGGGTCCCGCGCCGCCGCAAGGCCCTCCTCGTCCTGCTCGTCGCCTACCTGCTCTCGCCGATCGACCTCGTCCCCGATTTCATTCCCGTCGCGGGCCAGCTCGACGACGCGCTCGTTGCGGGCCTCGCCCTGCGCCTGGCGCTGCGGGGAGCGCCCCCGGGGCTGATCGAGGAGCTCTGGCCCGGGCCTGCGGAGTCGTTGGCCGTCGTCCGGCGGCTCGCGCTTCGAGGCTGATCGCGGCGGGCGCAGGGCCGCGGGCCAACCGCATGAGCCCGTAATCTCGCGGGACCGTGCGTCACCTCCTACGCCCCCTCTTCGATCAGGTCGTGATCAAGGAGCTCGAGCCTGACCGGGTCCGCCGATCCGGGCTCGTCGTGCCCGCGGGAACGCGGGAGCCGCCGCCCCAGCACGGGATCGTGATCGCGGTGGGCCCCGGGCTCGATTGGTGGGAGGCCGCCGGGGTGAAGATGCCGGTTGCGGTCGGGGACCACGTCGTCTTTCCCGCCAGCGCCGGGGTCTGGGTCGACGTCGAGGAGGAGCGCCTGCTCGTCTGCGGAGTGACTCAGCTCCTCGGCGCCCTCGAGGAGATTCGCACCTGCCCCTACTGCGGCGGCAACGGGGGACCTGACGGCGATTCGTGCCCGGTCTGCGGTCGAGCCGCCGACGCGACGCAGACGGAGTGAGCCGCCGCCTGATCAAGGTCCCCCTGCCTCCGGAGAGGCTGCGCACGCGCCTGTTGACGGTTGGTCCGATCCCGCCGGAATGGGGCGGGCGGCTGCGCGGTGGCGTCACCCGCTTCAACGCGACGCTGCTTGACGAGCTGCGCCGCCGGCCCTGGCGGCACCGGATCGACCCGATCGGGGTCCTGATCCCGCCGCCTCAGCGGGTCGGCCGCCGCTTCGCCGACGCCCGCTCGCCGCTGCCGATCTTCATGCAGCCCGAGGGAGGCAGGCCGCGGCGCTTCACCCAGCTCCTGCTCGCCAAGGAGCAGCCCGACGTCGTCCTGCTGAACAACCTCGCCGCCTTCAACGGCGCCCGCTACGCGCGCGTCCAGTCGCAGGTCGCCCCGGAGCTGCCGACCGTCGCGGTCGTCCACGAGTGGCGGGCGATCCGTGCCAAGGGAGAGGGCGAGCGCGCGGAGCGCTACCGCCGCGCCGCCCAGGCCGGCCTCGACGGGGTCAGCGCGGTGGTCTTCCCCTCCGAGCACACCCGCAACGTCGGGACCGAGAGCCTCGGCCTGCGCTACCCCGAGCGCGCGCTCGTGATCCCCAACCCGCTGCAGCCGGCCTTCGCGGACCCCGAGCTCGAGGTGGGTGGCGCCCGCCGCGGCATCGCCTTCGTCGGCTCCTACAACGAGCGTAAGAATCCGGGAGCGCTGCTGCGGGCGCTCGCCCAGCTCCCGGGAGCGGAGCTGACGATGCAGGGGCGCGGCCCGCTGGAGGACGAACTGCACG
>JAABUS010007255.1_pt1 | contig 12863 bp, 8 predicted proteins | sample 5560161 | NCBI WGS metagenome assembly JAABUS01 (sample SAMN10711885, study PRJNA513376) | rock metagenome | isolation source: Antarctica rocks | place: Antarctica: Victoria Land, Trio Nunatak nord | collected 2016-01-04 | reverse complement strand
CCTGTCCTCTAACAGCTCAAAGAGTGTAAAGGGTTAGGAGCTGAGTCCTCCCCGGAAAATTCTCCTAGGATCTGTGATGGTCCAATATTGGCTTACGATATTCTGCGTAAGCAAATATTGGATCACTCGGTAGACCTAGGAAGTTTGGAGCGCCGATGTTGCTGTTGTACGGAGAAGGCGCAAAGAATGATGTCCGAGGGGGTCGGGGCGAGACGGCAAGGGAACGTGATGGCAGATCCCGACCCTTCATATTTTTCTTCGCTCCACATCGTCAAACGCTGCAGGCAAGGAGGCTCGTTTCAAGATGGACGTGCGCAATGCAGGATGCCGGCGGCTGGATGCAGTTGCTTGATGCTGCTTTTTGACGGGTCAGAGAAAAGAGACGGCGGGTTGTTTGCGGAGGAGGAAGAGTGGTGAAGAAGGGATGGATGAGGTTTTCCTTTTGTCTGATTTGGTTTGTTGCTATGTACATGGGCCTAGGATTAGGGAGGAGAGAGGTACATGCGGGTTTGTACAGTAGGTGGAAGGGCTTGAAGTTAGGTAGGTACTTACCTTCTCTAATGTCTTCCTGGCGTAATCCTCGACCAGGAGGACCTCTACCGAGACATTAATGCAGAAACGACCGGTCAGAACGAGTAGGCACATAGACCATCTACGCAACCTTGCCGTTCCCTCCCTTCACCCACTTTCCTCACACCATACCCTCTACACCTCCAACTTCCCTCTCCCCTCGCCCACCATCCCACTCAAAAACAAAACCCCCCATACCACCCATACCACCTTCCCCCCCCAACCATCCGCAACACAACCCTAAAATCCAACTCCCCTTATCCCGCTCCCGCTCCTCTCATCCCGCAGTAGAGACTATTTATATCCGGCACATTTACAGCCCCTAGACATTGGATTATAAAAACAAAAAAATAAAAAAACAGCCAAGATCCCATAAACCTCAAACCGGGGGTTTTACCAATTTGCAATCTCCATCTCCATCTCCATCTCCATCTCCACCACCACAACAACAACAACAACCATCTTCTCTTCTCCCCACAACAACCCCATCTCTTCTCCCCACAAAACTATCCCCGAAAACATGCCACAACTATCAAAACGACCATCTCCGTTATCCCAAACCACCCTGCTCTTAAAAAATAAAAAAATAAAAAAAGATCCCCCGCAATTGTACTTTACCAATCCGGCTGGCTCGACGCGCCCTTGCTTCTACCTTGGTCTCACCCAGTTCAGCTCAGCTCAGCTCAGCTCAGCTCAGCTCAGCTCAGCTCAAGCATGTACAGGTACCACTTTTGCTATATCCAAGTCTCAGAAGTCGTTTGGAACCTCAGTTACCGCTTCCGCCTTGGATGATTTAGTGATGAGGTGGTACGAGTAGGATCCGCCCTTTTTTTCTCCTGGCTCGGCATGTGCATCATTTCTCCGACGGGCAACGGTGAGGTCGTCGAAATAGATGCATGGTTTCTTAGCTGTATACATACGCTACACATTCCTACCCCCCTTATACATTAAATCTGCGCACTCCTATGCACATCATCCCCCAACACAATTTGCTCTCCCGCCCTTTCCACCCCCATCCCCCGCACAACCTCCACACTACTGCTCCATCGTAACCGCCAACCGCTCCCAAAACGCACATCTCCCTTTCTGGTCCTCCGGCACGTTCTCCATCCCCGCCTTTCCAGCCCCCTCAAACACCAACCTACTCTGACTCTCCGCACTGCCCACCGTCTCCCACGTCGGCGCCCCAGCTTTCTTGTACGTGTTCGGATCCAACGACCTTACAAAGCTGAGCCAGTAGTCCATCACTAGCGGGACGTCCGGCGCGTTGGTGGTTTGGTACGCGGAGCCGTCGCCGCCGCCGGCATTGCTGCTGAGGCCCCAGACGGCGGGGACCTCGAATGTGTGCGGGGTGCCGAGACCTTTGGCGGTGTTGGCGGGGTCGAGGACGGCGTAGCGGTAGGACCAGGTGGTTTTGGATGCCATGTATTGAGCGTAGCTGCGGGTGATGAGGAGGCCGGGGCAGGTGAAGGTGGTTTCGCCGTAGGCATTGGAGGCGGCGTGGAAGTATGTGTTGTGTTGTGGTACCGGGGGATTTTGGTTTAGGGGGTATTGATGGTTGATGGCGTCAGTGTTGGCGGTGGAGAGTTTGGGGTAGTTGTTTTGGAAGAATTTTGAGATGTCTTGGGGGCTGGCGGCGTTGACAGCGAAGTAGGAGCCTTCGTCGTTATCGTTGCTGCGGTATACGGTTAGAATGAGTTTTTTTGGAAGGTCATGCTGGCTTCAGAAACTTACCCAAAGATGATGGGTACTTTGATGAATCTCCCTTGCTCAAACAGCTCATAAGGATAGTCGCGTATATAGTCTCCATCAATGCAAGGACTGTACGAGAAAATTGGACCAGCCGGACGCCCTGGATACGAAAAGACATAATTGGCTTCTTGCAAGGCTGCAGAATCCTTTGACCTCAGACAAGCAAGTCGGTCTCCAGTGGAACATCCGGCAGCGTTGGCGTAGTCGGTGAATTGGAATTCAAGCTCGGATACCTTTGGTTGCGTAGGGAAGAACACGGACTCTCCTATGGCACCAACAAAAAGGTTGTCATTGCGTCCACCATAGGCAGCAAGTTGCATGGCAATGGACCCTGCTCCGGCAGAGGCACCAACAACTACGACATGTTCAGGATTACCGCCAAACTGACCGTCCTGTAAGAAATGCCATATCAAGATACAGCTGAAGAGACTTACTTTGGTGATGTACTTCTGCACCCATTGCAATGCTTTCCGCTGGTCTAGTAAACCAGCGTTCAAGTTTCCATTACTTCTGACCTTTTCACTAGCCAAGAATCCGAATGGTCCAACTCGGTAGTTGAAGGTCACAACCACAACGTTGCCTCCTGACGAGTTGATAAGGTTGGTGCCGTTATAATTTGCATTTGAATTTGCAGTGTAGCCTCCACCTTGAATCCAGAAGAATACTGGGAGCTTTGAATTTCCCGTGGCGTTCGAAGGCGCATAGACGTCGATGAACAAACAATCTTCTGATTGTCCACCATTGAGACCCGCACCTACAGAGTAACATAATGAACCATGCTGTTATACTTTGTCAGTACTCAGACCTCCTCTAACTGGGAGTAGGGTTTTACGTACTTGAAGAGCTTCTTGTGTGGTTCTATTGCGCGGAGGATCCGCTGGTGCACGGAAGCGTAGGTTACCAAGAGGAGGAGCGGCATATCGTAGGCCAAGGTATTGGTTCACTCCTGCTTGGAGTTGCACGCCCTGGTATTTGGTATATCCCAAATCCACGACCGTACCGATATCTTTACGGATTCCTCGGCTGTCGTTGTTGTCACCGCCCTGGTTGTTGAAGTCTCTGTTTGCAGGGGCAGCTGCTGCTGCGGCGATCAGGAGCGCAGAGAGAGAAAGACCACAAAAGCGCATCTTGGTTGCCGATGTTTGAGAGCTCCGCCGGATGCTCGATGGACAACTCCATCTTCTTTATAGGTTTGAGAGACGTTACTTTCGGAGACATGATGCCCTAGTGAACAGGTTCGTTCCTGTGCGGGCCATGTTTCTAGGTAATCACCGGGACTTCGCACAATGGGGAGTCCACGCGCGGCAGTTTAGTCGAGCACGCTAATGATATTTCAGGCTTAGAGTAACCAGAAAGTTACTGAGGTACGGAGTACCTACCTACCTTAGGTAGTGATGGATGTGCCACTGTGCAGTCTGAGCTACCTTAAGGTAGTCTTGATATCTTTTGTTTGAACATTCCAACTAGGAACCTCGGTTGCGCGGTTAAACCGTCTATCACATTCTTTAATCAGAGTGTCCCGTCAGCTGTGTTGATCGTGTACAGCCGAGTAAGGCAAGTTGTAAAGCCCAATGTAACCAGACAGACGTGGCAAAGCTATTCAACCCCACAACGCATGTCAGTTAATAACAAGAATTCCCGTTCGATCGAACCGTTACAATGAAATCACAGTCGTGAACGGTCTGATGACAGTCGTGGGGTGCAGGAGGTGGGGCAATGGCTTCATGCATGTTGACCTTCTTTTTGGCGGGGTGCCACGGCCGTTCTGGTAGATGCCTGAATAGGTAGGTAGGTGCTCAGTGCAAGGTAGCAAGCACTATGAGGGTGCGGGGTGGGTGCGGGGGGTTGCTTGACCCTACAGCTGTGACAGCGTAAACACAACGTATATCGAGTTCAACTTTGGACTTGCCCTAAAGGTATCAAGGAGTCAAGAACGTCACACTCCTTTGCCACCGCTGGGCCTGTTGTTCGTTTATAATGAAACTGAAGATCTTAGCCAAGTTTCATAAGTGACTCTGCAAAGAGGTTAATACTTCAATTCTGTGTATTAGTTTTGTCTGTTGACTTTCTGCCGCTCGCCACCTACGCTATCGTTGGCAAGCTCAGAGACCGAGTATGACTTGAATCCTCTACTCGATGGTTTTCATGCTGGCAGCTTATACTAGTCAGTCTGACTAACGGCGGCAATAAGGCCGGTGGGCCGACGAGACAGGTCGATGACATCATGGACGACGACATGGAACGAAATAAACGGGAAGGACCAGTGGTGTTCTTGGGACAGCCAGGGGCAAATGGCCTCTAGCTAGTAACAGAGGAAAGAAGTTGTGCATAAGCTGGAGTTTTTGTCCGAAGAGGTTTCTTCAGCGACTACTGTAGTAGGCGCGACTAGTAGAATCAATCAATCAATCAATCGATTATACTAATCTAGACTTTTTAGCCCCTCATAGCAAAAATGAGCTTTCTAGTTTAATTATCTCTTCTCTGTTTCGCAGTTCTTTCCTCTCGTTGGCACACGATAGATAGGCGTGCGAGTCAAGCGATGAAGGCTGTAAAGCCCTTAAGACTAGTCCGTCGGCCAGTGAGGAGAAGAAAGACCAGCGGGACAACAAGATGGCCAAGGCAGACGACTATGGAGATGAACCGGACGGCGACAGCGACAGAAACAATACGCCTTTGCTACTTTCCGCGAAGGAAAGGTGCCGCTCGAGAGAAGCCTCCCTTAAAGTGTCGTATCAAAAGCCGCTTTTCGTCGCCACTCTCTTCAGACGAGGAAATCAAGACGGGGTGTTACAACCGTTTTCATGAGGAATCCTATCGCAGCAAAGTTCGCCGATTACACTGCTAGCAAAGCACAAAAGACATTATCAAGGCCAAACAATGCCTCCTGAGCCTCTCAAGCTCTCCAGACGGCGGCCTATCGTTTTAGCCTCCTCGGCTTTGAAGGGATCAATGCGGTTGATAGACTAGCAAGCGAAGAAGGTTTCGAGAGGCTTTCTTCAAATCATGGGTCTGTGGACATTGTAGAAGACCCCAAAATCGTTCAGTCATCCTCCTTCATTGTTGTCTAGCAGGAGCACCCCAACTTGGATCGTTCCAACGAATAAAAGCCTGCATTGATACTCGCTGAGAAATTAAGAGTCCTCCGCAGGCGCAAACAAATCCAGAATACCACGATTCCCACAGGCAGCAGCCACATCAAGCGGCGTCCTCTGCTCATTGTCTTCTGCCTTCGGATCCACGCCCAGCTCCCACAGGATCTTGAACATATCGCGGGTATCATCGCGATCTTTTGGCAGGCCAAGATTTTCTCGACTCCTCTTTGCGACAATGTGCATGAGCGTCTGTCCTTCACTATTGCGAGCGTGAACGTTGTATCCACTCAGAACACGGCGTTGCTCGTCAAGGTCGGGATAGATGTTGTATTCGGGATACTCATCATCATATGAGGGCTGAACGGCGACATAGCCAAAGATTGCAGTATTGCCTTGGCTATCGCGCTGTTCTCTATCGATACCAGTGTCGATGAATCTCTGCACGAGTGGAATATGTTCCTTTCGCCGGGTTGAGGACCCGTTTTCGGCCATACAAGGGAGCAGGAAGTGTAGCACTGTCTTGCTTTCTCCTGGATATGGTGCTGCAGCATCGGCATTGGAGTTGAGTAGCGTCTTAATCATACCATACGACTGCCGCTTTATCGCGTAGTGCAAAGGTGAGAAACCTACATCGTCCAGGTCATTCACGGGAGTGCCACTAGAGATAAGCTTCTTCGCGATCTCGCACTCGTCTTCGGAGTAGTAACTAGGAATCACTTGGCAAATCCAATGGAGCGCATTCATCCGCTCATGGTCGACGGCAAGAGTGTCGGCACCAGCATTTATCAACAGCCCGACGGCAGACTCTGATCGATGGGAGCATGCTGCCAGAAGTGGTGTCATTCCCCGAGGATCCGTGACCTCCCAGTCTAAGTCTAGTGACATGAATGGTCTGAGTATGCCAGAACCCTGTATGACGGCCGTAATGAGGGGTGTGCCATCTTCCAGGATCTTGGTAGGGTCGGCGCCATTCTTAAGCAAAACCCAGATAATCTCTTCTGCGCTGGCCTTCCTATCCTCTATAGACTCGTCCCACCTCACATTGCTATTAAATGGTCCGCATGCAATGTACAAAAGCAATGGCTGCTTCGGGAGATCAGTCCGCCAGGATTGGCACATAGCATTACAATCTGCACCAGCTCTGACGAGAGCCTCCACTACAGCAGCGTTGAAGCTGGTGACTGCGTAGCTTATTGGTGGTTTGTTCCCAAAGGAGATGTCAGCCCCATGAGAGAGTAGTGTCTCGACGATGTCAACGCCTTCTTTGAATGACTCAACAAGGGGCGTCGTACCCTCGGAGTTGACAAAGTTGACTCTTGCGTTGTGCTTGAGCAAGACCGCAATTGCCTCTTTTCGCCAAAAGCCAGGCTGATCGTATGAGTCAAATCTGCCTTTGATGGCTAATTGCAATGCTGTTTGGCCTCGCGATGTTGTCAGCTCCGGATCGGCTCCGACCGTCAATAAGTAGTCAAGAGCCAGCGGATTCCACCACTGCTCAGCGACCGCAAGCAGATGTATCGCTGTCTTGTTATCATCTCTGTATGAACGATCCCTTTCACCCATGTCCTGCTTGGCGTTGAGGTCAACTCCAAGATGAACCAAGAATTTGATCATCTCGGTATTTGGCCTCTCGCGACGGACCGCCTCATGGATTAGATCATGTGGCAGCGACTGTACATGCTTGCCACGAACGAGCAGCTTCATGATGGATAGAAGTCCATTTCGGGCGACGGTGTGTAATATAGTCTTCCCATCCGGCAGCACCTTTAAAGGGTCGGCGCCGACACTTAGCAATTCCTCAATCATCGCTTTGTCGCCAAGTTGCGTAGCAGAAAGCAAGAGCGATGTCGCTTCTTCAGGGTCTGATACAATTTCATGTACGGCCTGGTCCAGAATAATTCGTTCTAGATCCCAATTCCGCTGCTTAAGCCTAGCCAGGGTCCTAATCTCCGGCCATAACTGCGCTCTGGCGGTGAGAGAGGACTGTTCTGATGTTTCTCTACTGAAGGCAAGCACACACGCAATCTCCTTGCAGCCATTAGTAATAGCGGCATTGTACGGGGTTCTACCACTATTATCGGTGACGCAAGGATCAGAGCCAGCGTTCAGAAGGAGCCAAATAATATCTGCGATACGGCTAACACCTCCTAGGTCTAAGCGACTGGGTTCACTATCCTCATGTTTCTCCCTCGCCGTATGGACTGGCCTCGAGGAGTCGCCCAGTTGCAGTCCGGCGGGGTGGCATGCGTACTCCCGCTTATCTTTATCACAAGGATATATGCTATACTTTCTTGTGAATTCTTGGTGCGATGAGCGTTGCAAATCCATAAAATTTTGCTCTTCACGACACTCAGAGGCGATGTGGAGTGAGCTTTTGCCTCTGAAGTCTCGAGCATTGTGATTTGCTGAGGCATCGAGAAGGATCTGGACGGATTCAAGGACGCCAGATCGGACCGCGTCGTGCAATGCTGTCCTTCCGTTGCAATCTGAACGGTCAATGATCTTGTTCAGAGACTTCTGCTTGAGTATTTCCGTGAGTAATCCTAGAGCATTGGCGTTACCGCCTCTGGCAGCATAGTGTAGCACTGTACGCTTCTTATGGTCCACTGCGGTCATGTCAGCTCCAGCGCACAGTAGTTTCGTTACACGTGAGGCGCAGCTTGTTGACGCAAGATGTAAGGCAGTAACGCCATTACGATCAGCGAGGTTGATATCGAGACTGAATCGCGGACCGAGCAAGTGATCAAGCCTTTTCTCTCCGTCGCATCCACTGTAACCTGAGTCATATCTAATTGGAAGACCTGCTGCAAGGTGCAGCACAGTTCTGCCTTCATAGTTACGTAAAGATGGGTCTGCACCCACCTCCAGAGCTGTGTGCAGTAGAAAATGCGAACTCCTGAAGAAGGGTCCCGTATTCTGAATGGCGTCGTGTAGCATGGTGTTTCCGGCGTAATCTCGTGTGTTTGGATCGAGTCCTTCGTCAAGGAAGAGTTTCATGTACTCAATACGTCTCATTTTGTTGTATTCTGATGTATCGTGATGTGAGGTTTCCCGGCTGGCGAGAATGTGCAGTGCTGTTTTCCCTCCGTAATCTTTGGCCGTTAAATCAAACCCGTAGCTTTTTAATCGCCTGAGTTCCTCCACATCTTTTCTACCGACTGCGTTCATAGCTACATTACGACCACGGCGATCTTTGGCAACCAGATCAATGCCTGCTGTTTGGAGTACACGTATCAAGGCCTCTTCCTCCTGCACGAAGTTGTACGGCGTCTGAAGCCTGAAAAGGCAATTTTGCCCTTGGGCGTCTTCGATATTTGGATCTGCGCCTGCCTGCAACCAATGCGCGATCTTCGAGACATTCCAAGCGTCTGATGCGAGCACTTTATGAAGAACCGTCCTACCTTCTGAATCCTGGGCATTAGGATCGATGCCATACTTTTGCGTGTATGTATGCCAGTCTACTGATTTGGGCCGACTCCAATCATCAAACAGACACATCAAGGGTGTCTGACCATCTGCTTTTCGGCGGGCATTCATATCACCTCCAGCGTTGATTAGAAGTTGGATTTGGACGTCGGCATGGCGTTCCGTAAATGCATGTAGCGGAGTGTTTCCCAGATTATCAGTAGCCGTTGCATCAGCCCCATTGTCCAGAAGCACTTTGAGAAACGCCGAAGTCCACTTAGTGTCATGAAATTTTGACCAATAAAACAACGGTGTTTTTCCTTCAGAATCCTTTGCATTGATGTTACAACCTGCTCTAAGAAGTATAAGTCCGGTATCGGTCAAAGCCTGTGGTTTGGATCCCCAATGCTCACGGCTACATGCCCATGCATGCAGTGGTGTGACAAGATTGATGTCACCATGATTTCTGACGCAGTTTGTCAGACCATAATATTCATCTATACCGCACGAACGCTCATTGATGTCTGCACCGGCCTGAAGCAGTTTCTTCACCGTCGAGGGACTTCTACGACAAGCGGCCAGACAGAGCGGAGTATTTCCTCGGTCGTCTTTAAGATTTGGCTCTGTGTGTGTCCAGTTTGCAACAGAATTTTCACGATCTCTGTCTGGCCTCTTTCAGCGGCCCAATGTATTGGACCAAGCCGAAGGTCCTTCGGGTCAATGAACTTGAGCAGCTCTGCGAGGCTCTCGCTGTATCCATGCGTACATACATGGTTCAAAGGATTGATACCGAATCGATATCTCTTTTGCCCAATTATGTGATCCTTCCGTGACATCATGCTATGACGATCTTTAGGATTTGGTGTCTTATGGATTGGATCAGCCCCAGCTTCAAGAAGGCACTTGACAATTGCGGGCAGATTTGTGCTACATGCGTAATGAATTGGTGCTATGCCAAGGGAGCTGTGCGCGCTTACTGACGCACCATGGCTCAGAAGTAGCCGGACCGAGCTGAGATGTCCTCGTTCAGAGGCATAAGATAGCGGCGTACGTCCAGCAGAGTCGTGAAAGTCCACTTTGCAGCCTCTTTGACAGAGACGCTTCAAATATGAGGTCAGGCCAAAATGCGCCAATACATGCAACGGGTGCAGTACAGCATCTGTGACGGCGCCTTGCTTGGACATGCGCCAGATACCTTGCCAGTAGGAGAAGCCATCTTTCTCGATATTGAAGAAATCGTCCATCATCTGCGCCAGTGCTAAGTCACATTCCGCAAACTTGGAGGCGTGCACCATCCAGTTTGCCGTTGCGTACTGCAAAAGTGAATGTTCCACCATGAGATTGTCTCGGATTTTCGAATCAATTACGCGGATATAGGGGTTTTTCTGCCGGTCGTCTTGACTTCGTACCCGTATCGCTGAGCAAGAGAGAAGGTAGCGAACAGAAGTGATAGCCGCATTTCTGTGAATGCTGGGTGAGTCGAAGACGGGATAGGGTGTCTCTGCTGCGGCTACATTGCTTCTATTATCGGCCACTAAGAACTCTGTGAACGAATGGTGTATGACTTGTAGAGTCTCGTCGGGAAGTATGGTAAGGAGGGGTCCACAGGCGGTGCGAATCGTATTCTTGACTTCTTGAACATTTCCCAGATTTTTGCTTTCCACAGTTGACCTAATGATTTCTGCAACCTCGAGCAGTCGTAAGGAACGAGATGCGTGGGTGACCCATTGCAATATTAATATCTGTAGATCGCGAGGAACTCCACTGCGCATGGAGTGCTCCTTTAGCAAAGTGGTGTACATGCCGTCTACGCCGGTAGGCAGCTCCGACAGCAGATGGTCGAGGGGCTGATGTTTAAGATTGTGGAGCACTTCGTCCATCATGAGCTTCGCGTAGAGGAAGAGTCCGCTCGCTTTGGTTTGAATTGTAGATTTGATTACTTCTCTGTCACCACTTGTTATACCTAATTTAGATAGATCTCTGAGAAGGTGGTCGACGTATGTGGCTATGTCTTGATTGATCAGGCGACGATTGAGGTTAAGATCAACGATAAAAGGCTCCTTGAGGACTGCTTTGATGTGGGATGACTGTCGACTTGTGGTGACCACTTTCAGGGTGGATGGCTTCTGCTGCCCCAATTCAATCAGCTTAGGTAGAAACCAGTCGTTGCCTTCCTCCATCTCGTCTAAAGCGTCGGCCACGCAATAGATCTTTTGCATGTTTGAGGTAGCCGAGCAGATGCACTCCCAAAGATAATCGAATGCTACATCCTCGTGTCTGGGATGCTTCTCCAGTAGGTCCTTTAGCAGTGACTGCAGTAAACGGCTATGCTCCAATAGCTGTGACAGCCAGTCGCGGGTCATTTGTTGAGGAGTTCTATTGGCAAGATTTGCATGCCTGAAAAAGAAGAAAAGGACGGGAGCATTCTCCACGTTAACAAAGTCTCTTATCAGGGTTGCTGCAACCACACTCTTTCCACTGCCAGGGATACCGTTGACCCACAATGCCGTGTTTCCTTGGTGATGCCATTGGGTGAATCTGTCTGAACTCCTAAGCCATTCTCCAGTCTTCGGTACATACGATCTTAAGTGCTTGTTAAAGTCGCTTGACTCAGACGAGAACTCTGTAGGAGCCAACCACTTCTGGATCTTTGCCCTCACATCCGGTGGTTCTGCGTGTCGCGCGTTAGTTGACATCGATCAGTAGGGGCTCCACAACATACGAGGAGGGAAGCTAGCTCCCTCAGAGCTGCGATAGGCATCGGCAGCGCTTACAAGCACGAATCCTTGATCTTCCTCCGCCATAACTGACTTATTTCAATGTGACTTGGAAAATGAATTCACGGTTGGGGAAGAGAGCCATTAAATTCTTAAGGCTGGAGTCTCTCTGGGTGGATAAGTATACATTATTCTAATGCTGCTGCCTTCGCAGGCTGCGAGGTAATTAGGTAGCAGTGCACGAAGGATTCCTGGGACTCGTGCCAAGGCTGACTTTATCCCGCCCGCATCCTAGGGTGAAGGCACTCCATCGTGAACTTCTGCGCATGAGCTCAGCTTTTGAAATAAGGCACGAAAATATGTCGCAAGAGGCTTGAAGATCTGTATGCACAAGGTGGTGATGCTTTTGAGATGGCATGAGAATACAGGGTCGAAGGGATCGCGCTGCTTGATCTTGAAGCGCGTGATTTACTCTCAGGAGAACCGCAGTGTCGTTCTTGAACGAGAGGTGTTTTTGTCGTTAGAAGAACCGTCTTGCCTATTCAGGTGGAGCATGGATATCATCGTCAATGATGGATATTTTCCCGCGTCCACTCGGAACAATCACCACAAACGTCCCGTCCATGGACCACCCGTCCGCCTTTGCTTTCCGCGACTATTGATCTAAGACGGGCTCAGAATAAATAGCATTTGTCCATCATCGTTGTCCTTCAATCTCCGAGCATTTGTTTCGAAGCAGACTGCTCTAATGAACTTCTCCATCTTGTCGTGGGCTCGCGGTCATACTTCGGTCTCCAGGTCTGGTCAGGCAAGCTGCGTGAGGTAACGAGTCCCAGCCTACGAAGTCGTCTGTGAAGCTATCTTATTATCATCTTAGGTACCTTAGCTCTGATATATTATTATTATCTGTTGGAATATGAGGTCATGTCGATAATGTTGGAAATAGGGGATGGTAATCTCCGCCTTCATGGGGCTGATAGGGCTGGGGCCCGCTAGTAGAGTTTTACCTGCTCGCTCCTACCTATTCAAGCTTCAACCCCATATACCGAAATGCCTCATAGCCTTGCACCTTTATCCATCAGATTAAGATACCCTTGCAATTTCCCTTTGGTCCCCATCCATTTTCCTCTCCGCTGAATGTCTCTCTTTTACCGCTTCTTCATGCGCATCAATGAGAGGTATATGTTTCAATAGTCTCGGTATGTCACCACGAGTGCGTTCCTCTCTCAAGGCCGTGTAGGCTCTTCTATATAGCTAAAGAACGTCTCTCGTTGATCTGTGATGTAACAACTAATTCATAAAACCTTGGTGAAAATGGTGTTCCCGA
>JAABUS010007254.1_pt1 | contig 12865 bp, 11 predicted proteins | sample 5560161 | NCBI WGS metagenome assembly JAABUS01 (sample SAMN10711885, study PRJNA513376) | rock metagenome | isolation source: Antarctica rocks | place: Antarctica: Victoria Land, Trio Nunatak nord | collected 2016-01-04 | reverse complement strand
GACATCTCACCGGAAGGCGCCGGGTCCGGTCTGTTCGGCCTGCTGCTGACGATGCTCGGGCAGACCATCGGTTTCCCCGTGCCGAAAGGCGGGGCCGGTGAGCTGACCGCGGCCATGGGTCGCCGGTTCGAGGCGAAAGGTGGCCTGGTCTCGACCGGATGCGAGGTGACGTCGGTGGTCGTCCGCGGTGGGCGAGCCGTCGCCGTACGCCTGGCGAACGGAGACGAGGTGCTGGCTTCGCGCGCCGTCATCGCGGACGTGTCCGCCCCCGCGTTGTACGGCGGTCTGGTCCCCCTCGACCAGCTGCCGGCGCGAGTTCGGCGCGGCATGGTGGCGTTCGAGTGGGATCCCTCCACGATCAAGGTCGACTGGGCCCTGTCGAGCGGGGCTCCGTGGGAGCCAGCACCGCCCCTAGCGCCTGGCACCGTGCACATCGCCTCCTCCGTGGACGAGCTCAGCGCCTTCGCGGCGCAGGTGAACGGCAGCTCGATCCCGTCGGACCCGCTGCTGTTGATGGGACAGATGACGACCTCCGACCCCACCCGGTCACCGCCGGGCACCGAGTCGATGTGGGCGTACTGCCATGTCCCGCAGCATGCCCGCAGCGACGCGGGGGACGAAGGGATACGGGGGGTCTGGGACGCCGACGACCTCGAGCGGATGGCGGACAGGATGCAGCGGCGGGTGGAGCGATTTGCGCCCGACTTCGCCAGCCGCATCATCGCTCGGCGAGTCCTGGGGCCACGGCAGTTCCAGGCGCGCAACGCAAACCTGCACAACGGTGCCATCAACGGCGGCACCGCGAACCTGCATCAAGAGCTGGTGTTTCGGCCCTTACCTGGACTGGGTCGCGCGGAGACGCCGATCAAGGGCCTCTACCTGGGGTCAGCCTCAGCGCATCCCGGCGGTGGCGTGCACGGAGCGCCCGGCTCGAACGCGGCGCGGGCGGCGCTGGCGCACGACCGGCTACGGCGGCTGCGGCCCGGTCGCTGAGCGCTGAGCACTGAGAACTGAGCACTGAGCACTGAGCGTGGAGCCCGCTCGCCCCTTGTGATTCGTCCGACTCGACTCGGCGGAGACCCTCCGCGTTCAGTCGGACGAATCCTCACGGGGGGACGAATCCGACGGCGAGGCTGTCGGCGATTCGGCCTCGACTAGCTGCAGCAGGTCGACGATCATGACCTTGGTGCGGGCGAAGAAACCCAGCCGGCTGAGCGGGTTGAGCAACAGTCTCACCGGACCACTCAGCGGGCGCTCGTCCAAGGTCACGATGCTGCCGGCGCCGGACGGCTCGATGACGATGCTGACGTGTACGCTGCCCGCCCGCCCGGCGTCCACCTCCAGCTCGAGGCGGCCGAGAGACTGGCTGACTTGGACCGTCGTCTCCCCGTCGTACGTCACTCGACCGACGCCGGCTGTGTAGTGCAGTGCAGTGCCTTCAGCCGGCCAGCCGGCGTCGACGTCCCGGACCTCCTTGGTGCCGTGCACCCAGTCGGCGTACCGGTAGCCGTCGCTAAGCACCGCCCAGACTTGCGCGGGGGTGGCCTTCGTGTACTTCCTTGCAGCCGTGTCAGTCATGGCGTCTAAGATAGGGGCGACGCCTCCTCGAACGGCCCGCGGGCCGGTACGGTCAGCGTCTACGACCACCGACCTTTGGCCGAGCTCGGTAAAACGGACCGCTCAGATGATGGCGTCGGGGCGGTAGCTCGCGGCTTGCGGGTCGGCTGCCACGACCTGCTCGATCCGACGTACGACGACGTCGACCTGACCGGTCGCCGCCCCCGTGAATGACAGCGGCTCGGCGACGAGTGCGGCGACGTCGGCTGCAGTGAGCCGCAACCGTTCGTCGGCGGCGACGCGGTCGAAGAGGTCGTTGCGCCCCAGCCCCTTCTCCCGCATCTGCAGGGCGACGGTGACGGCGTGCTCCTTGATGGCCTCGTGGGCGGTCTCGCGACCGACACCGCGGCGAACCGCGGCCAACAGGATCTTCGTCGTGGTGAGGAACGGCAGGTAGCGGTCCAGCTCGCGCTGCACGACGGCAGGGTAGACGCCGAACTCGTCGAGGACCGTGAGGAACGTCTGGAACAGCCCGTCAGTGGCGAAGAAGGCGTCGGTGAGGGCCACTCGGCGTACGACGCTGCAGGAGACGTCGCCTTCGTTCCACTGGTCACCCGCCAGCTCGGAGACCATCGACAGGTAGCCCCGGACGATGACTGCCAGCCCGTTGACCCGCTCGCAGGACCGCGTGTTCATCTTGTGCGGCATGGCGCTCGAGCCGACCTGACCGGGCCGGAAGCCTTCGGTGACGAGCTCATGGCCGGCCATCAGGCGGATCGTGGTGGCTAGGTTGCTCGGGCCAGCGGTGGCTTGGACGAGAGCCGACACGACGTCGAAGTCGAGCGAGCGAGGGTAGACCTGCCCGACGCTGGTCAGCACGCAGTCGAACCCGAGGTAATCGGCGACGCGCCGCTCGAGATCGGCCAGCTTGGCGGGGTCTTGGGACAGCAGGTCGAGCTGGTCCTGCGCGGTGCCGACCGGCCCCTTGATGCCGCGGAGTGGGTAGCGGGCGCGGAGTTCGTCGACCCGCTGCAGGGCCAGCAGAGTCTCCTCGGCGACCGACGCGAACCGTTTTCCGAGCGTCGTGGCTTGAGCGGCGACGTTGTGCGACCGGCCGGCCACGACGAGGGTGCGGTGCTGCGCGGCGAGATCGCCCAGCCTCGCCAGTACCGCAACCATCCGCGCGCGAATCAGCTGCAGTGAGTCGCGGATCTGCACCTGCTCGACGTTCTCGGTGAGGTCCCGGCTGGTCATGCCCTTGTGGATATGTTCGTGGCCGGCGAGCTCGCAGAACTCCTCGATGCGCGCCTTTACGTCGTGGCGGGTACGGCGCTCGCGACGGGCGATCGAGCCGAGGTCAACTGAGTCGACAACCCGCTCGTAGTCCTCGATCGCGGACTCGGGTATCTCCACACCGAGGTCGCGCTGCGATTTGAGGACGGCGATCCACAGCCGCCGCTCTGCGACCACCTTGCTGGCCGGCGCCCAGATCTGGCGCAGTTGCGCGGACGCGTAACGCGTGGCGAGCACATTGGAGATCGCGGACTGCTCCAGGGGGTCGCTCTCGCTGGCGCCGGTCACTCGCTCATTGTCTCGCATTCCTCGGCTGGTCTCGACTGGCTCGACGCCGGTGGAGCAGCCTGGTACGCCCAGGCAACGGGCAACAGCATGAGCTCGCAGCTTAACTTCAGCAACGAGTTGGTCACCGTGGCAAGGCCCGGGCGGCGATGTCGCTACGTACCTGGCTGCCCGCAAAGGAGATCCGGCTCACTCCTTGGTAGGCCAACTCCCTCGCCTCGACCAGGGAGCCGGCCGTGCCTGTCACGGTGAGCACCCGGCCACCCGAGGCGGTGAGCCTTCCCGCGCCGAGCGACGTACCGGCGTGATAGACGCGGACTCCCTTGAGACCCTCGGCAGCTTCGATCCCTGTGATCTGCGCACCCTTGCGCGGCGCTTGCGGATAGCCCTGCGCCGCCATGACCACAGCCACCGAGGAGGCGGATCGCCACATCACCGGTCCCGCTTCGTCGAGATGCCCGGTTGCGGCGGCGTACAGCAGCCCGCCGAGGGGCGTCTCCAGAAGCTCGAGCAGCGGCTGTGTCTCGGGGTCACCGAAGCGTGCGTTGAACTCCACGACCTTGACGCCGCTCGCGGTGAGGGCGAGCCCGGCGTACAGCAGCCCGACGAACGGGGTCCCCCGCCGAGCCAACTCCGCGATCGCCGGTTGCAAGACCCGCTGGCACACGTCGTCAGAGAAGCCGGCTGGCAACCAGGGCAACGGTGCATACGCCCCCATGCCACCGGTGTTAGGGCCTTCGTCGCCGTCGAGCAGCCGCTTGAAGTCCTGAGCCGGGAGCAGCGGCACAACCACCCGGCCGTCGGACAGCGCGAACAACGACACCTCGGGGCCATCGAGGAACTGCTCGACCACCACTCGGCCGCAAGCCGCCGCGTGTCCCTCGGCCGTGGCGCGGTCGGGGGTCACCACTACCCCCTTGCCCGCGGCGAGCCCGTCGTCCTTCACGACGTACGGCGGCCCGAAGGCCTCGAGCGCCGCAGCCGCCTCGCTGGCTGACTCGCACACTCGGGCGGCGGCGGTGGGGACTCCGGCCGCGATCATCACGTCCTTGGCGAACGCCTTCGACCCTTCTATCGCCGCAGCCTGGCGGCTTGGGCCGAAGCAAGCGATCTCCGCAGCGCGCACGGCGTCGGCCACACCCGAGACGAGCGGCGCCTCGGGACCGACTACGACGAGGTCAACAGCGAGGTCGAGCGCCAGCGCCGCCACGGCCTGCCCGTCCAGCGGGTCTACGGCGTGGAGGTTGGCGACCGACGCCATGCCCGGATTGCCCGGGGCCGCGTGCACCTCCCGCACCGTCGGGTCTCGTGCCAGCGCAGCGGCGAGGGCGTGTTCGCGACCTCCGGCGCCGACCACGAGTGTCCTCACGCCGCCAGAGCGTACTGACCGACGTGCCGATGTCACTTGCCGAGACGTCATTTGCGTGCCGAAACGCCGACAGATCGAGCGTCCTCGCTATCGAGGAGGGGCAGCCGCCCATGTCGGCAGCCTCTCCGGTATCTAGACCCCGCGACACAGCGCCGCGGAACTGGTCTCTGCGACGATGCGGTAACTCGGAGCTGCCGCGGGCGCTCACGGACGTCAGTACGGGGACCCGCTGCATGCTGTTGCCCCACCCGAACCAGGAGTAGGTTTCTGGAGATGGGTGGTTGTTTGGCGAGGGGTTTCAGCCGAAAAGAGCCGCCGCATCACGCGCCGACTGGCTATCGGCGTACGACTGTGAAGGGCAGACCATCATGGACTGTTATCTCGATCCCGAAGCTGCGGGGTTGCCATGGTTGCTTGACCCTGCGTCTACCGATCTGGCCACCATCGCAAACGCCGCCGTTCACCGCACAGCCGAATCCCACTGTGACGCGGGTGCTCTCTGCGAGGAAGTGCCGCTGCTGCACGAGTTGATCCTCAGTCGGCATTTCGGTTTGGTCACCGGGTTTGGAGACCGGTCGGGTGTTGAAAAACTCATGGCAGCCTGGAGACAGCGGCTGTCCGTCCAACCCCCTGCCACGTGGGGAGCCGCAGTCGGAAACGCCCAACACTTCCTGCAAAGGTCGCTGGGCGACAGCCACTTGCGCATCGTCGGCGCCGCTTCGCAGAGCAAGTCAGCACCTCAGGGCATAGATGAGCTTGATCGCGGTCCGGCGATTGAGGGCCGCACCGTCCGAGACATCTCGGTGGTTCATCTTCGCCGGCTCTTCGGAGACCAAAGCGATGAGGAGGCTCTCAACTCCTGGGTGGCCAATGCCGAGAAGCAGTTCGACCATGACCGCATCATCGTGGACCTACGCGGCAACGGAGGAGGCAATGACGGCTACGTCTATGACTGGGCGAGCGACTACGTGCCTAGGGGATTCCATGATGCTGTGTCCTCCAAGGGATGGAGTGTGGCGGGACACCGTTTGAGTGCGTGGAACCACTGCGCATGGCTGGAGCTCACCTTGGGCAGGGACAATGTGCCGTCCTGGCTGCTTGAGTCGAGGCACCAGCCGTCACCGCATGATGAGCTTGGTTTCTTCGACGACGAGACATGCATACCAGCCGGTAAACGGCCCTGGCGAGGTCGCATGCTGGTCCTGGTCGACCGCGCGACTCGGTCGTCGGGCGAAACCGCAGCTTGGTTCCTTAAGAATGCGTTCGGCGCCACCCTGGCTGGCAGGCCGACAGCCGGTACGACCGAGTATGGCGACGTGGTGCCGTACGTCCTGCCGCTGAGCGGCCTGGTCATCCGGCTACCCACTACCAAGACCGATTATGGATTCCCCGTTGAGTTTCGCGGCTTTCCCGTGGACGTGTCCATTGACTTCCCCATCGCCCTTGAAGAACTAGCTGCCGAGTTCGACGAACTAACCACCTAAGGCGCTTCACGCTGCCCGAGCGTAGTGACTGACGTACCGATGCGATGTGCCCAGATGTCATTTGCGTGCCCACACGCCGACCGAACAGGGCCCTTGCTGACGTGCCGGCAGAGGGGGAGGTCAGACCAGGGAGCGCAGCGGGATTGACTGCTCGCGGCCAGGCCCGACCCCGATCCCGCAGAACGGCGCACCAGACAGGTCCTCTAGGGCCCGGACATAGGCTCGGGCATTCTCGGGCAGGTCGGCGAACCTACGGCATCCGGTGATGTCCTCGCCCCAGCCGTCGAAGAACTCATAGACGGGCCGGGCGTGATGGAACTCCGTCTGCGTCATCGGCATCTCGTCGTGGCGTACGCCGTCGATCTCGTAGGCCACGCACACGGGGATGCGGTCCCACGCCACCAAGATGTCGAGCTTGGTCAAGAAGAGGTCTGTCAGCCCGTTGACCCGGGAGGCGAACCGCGCGATCACGGCATCGTACCACCCACACCGGCGTTCACGGCCGGTCGTCGTCCCGAACTCTGCGCCAACCTCTCGCAGCCGCTCACCATCGTCGTCAAGCAGCTCCGTCGGGAACGGCCCGGAGCCAACCCTGGTGGTGTAGGCCTTGACGACGCCGACCACTCGGTCGATGCGGGTCGGGCCGACTCCGGCCCCGACGCAGGCCCCGCCGGCGATGGGGTTGGACGACGTGACGAACGGGTACGTGCCGTGGTCGACGTCGAGCAGCGTCGCCTGCGCTCCCTCGAAGACCACGGTCTGACCTGCGTCCAGAGCGGCATTTATCACTCGCGACGTGTCGCAGACATACGGCCGCAGCGCCTCGGCGTACCCCTTGAACTCGACCAGGATGTCGTCGACCCCGATCGCCCGCCGGTTGTAGACCTTGACGAGCAGGTGGTTCTTCTGGTCGAGCGCTCCCTCAAGCTTTTGCCGCAGGATCTTCTCGTCGAAGAGGTCGCCGACGCGGATACCGAGACGGGAGATCTTGTCGGCGTACGCCGGTCCGATCCCTCGGCCGGTCGTCCCGATCTTGTTCCTGCCGAGAAACCGCTCAGAGACCTTGTCGATCGTCGAGTGGTAGCTGCCGATCAGGTGTGCGTTGGCCGAGACGAGCAGGCGCGACGTGTCGACCCCGCGATCGGCCAGCGCCTTCATCTCGTCCAGCAGCACACCGGCATCGATCACGACCCCGTTGCCGATGACCGGGATGCATCCGGGCGTCAGGATGCCCGAAGGCAACAGGTGCAGCGCGTACTTCTCGCCGTTTACGACGATCGTGTGCCCGGCGTTGTTGCCCCCCTGGTAGCGGACGCAGTAGTCGATCGACTCGCCGAGCTGGTCGGTGGCCTTGCCCTTGCCCTCATCCCCCCACTGGGCACCCACAATCACGATCGCTGGCATGGGCACACACTAAGGTGTTGACTCGTGAAGCGCCTTTTGGTGATCATCAACTCCGAGGCCGGCACCAACGACGACGCCGCCTTCGACGAAGCCCTGCGCGTCCTCGAGCCCCACTTCGACGTGGAGGTGGCAGCTACCGACGGTGTCGACCAGCTCAGGGCTGTGCTTTCAGGTCGGGGCGACCGCGACGTTGTGGTGGCGGGTGGTGACGGCAGCCTGCACGCAGTCGTCAACGCCCTCCACAGCTCGGGCGAGCTCGACGGACCCGCCGTCGGGCTCATCCCGCTCGGCACCGGCAACGACTTCGCCCGCGGCACTGGCATCCCGCTCGACCCCGCCGACGCAGCCCGGGTGCTGATAGCCGACCGTCGCTGCCGCATCGACTTGCTCATCGACGACGAGAACGCCGTGGTCGTCAATGCGGTGCATGCGGGCATTGGTGCGGACGCCGGTCGTGCGGCCGAACGGTGGAAGCACCTCGGCAAGGCGGGTTACGTCGTGGGCGCGCTCCTGGCCGGGCTCACTACGCCGGGCGACAGGATCAAGGTGGTTGCCGACGACAGGGTGCTCGCCGATGGCACCCGCCGAATTCTGCAGGTCGGCGTGGGGAACGGCTCTCGCATCGGTGGCGGTGTGGAGCTCACCCCCGACGCCGATCCCACCGATGGTCTCGCCGACGTGCTCGTGTCGTTCTCCGTCGGTCCGCTCACCCGCCTCATGTACGGCGTGCACTTGCGGCGCGGCACCCAGGAGGAGCTCCACGACGTACACGTCGGCCGAGCCGCGTCGGTCACCTTGAGCGGTGCGGAGTTCCGGTGCAACGCCGACGGAGAGCTCAGCGGGCCCTACACCGAACGCACCTGGACCGTACGTCGGGCGGCGCTGACGCTGATCGCCCCCAGCGGGACGTGGCAACCGCAGCCGCAGGACGCCCCGCCGGCGTCGTGAGACAGGTCAGACCCAACCGTGGCGAACCGCCTCGACGCCAGCCTGGAAGCGCGACTCCACGTCGAGCTCGGCCATCAGCGTCGAGATCCACCGGCGTACCGTCCGTAACGACACCCCGAGTGACCTGGCGATCTGCTCGTCCTTGGCCCCGCGGGCCAGCAGCTCCAGGAGCTGGTGTCGAGTGCTGCCACTAGCCACATCATCGTGGAAGCCCGGCACTGTCACCGCGTGGCTCCAGAGCTGGTCGAACAGCGCGGCGCACGCGGCGACGATCGCCGGCTGACGGACCAGCAACCGGGCACCCGCAGTGCTGCCCCATGCTTCCGGGATGACGGCCGCTTCGGTGCCGAAGACCGCCATCCTGGTCGGCACCGTGGGCAGTACCCGGATGCGTTCACCCGCCCGTGACCGCGACTGCACGGACTCCGGGAGCGTCTCGAGGACGGCCGCCGGGTAGATGGCGCGCGAGCTGCGGCCGGAGGTGATCGCCGAGGTCACCGCCACATCCATCCGCTGACCGGTCGGCAGGAACCACTGATCAGGGCGCAGGAACAGCAGCTCCCCTGCGCTGTTGTCGGTCAACGTGACCATCACGTCCGCGAGCTCGCTGTCGGGCACGACGTCTATGGAAACCGGTCGCCAGTCGGACGGCTGCTGCCCGGCGAGGTACTCACCGACGTAGGCCTGGATGTCCCTTTGCGCGAGGGCGAGAGCACGCTCGGCCTCGGCCAGCCGCTGAGCCTCCTGGTTCAACAGCCGTCCGAGGGAGAACTCCGGCGGCTCGGGAGTCACTTCGTCGCCGGTCACGGACACGAGCCTGCGCTCGACCAGCGGCGCGAGGTCGTGCTCGAGCTTCCTGCGGGAGCGCCCGAGGCGATCGCAGAGGGAGTCGATCGAGCTGCCAGGGTGGCCCAGGACCACGCGATAGAGCTGCTCGCTCGCCGGGTCGAAGCCGAGCCGCGCGAGCGGCACGGATGGTGTCGGGGTGAGTGCCATTTCGGCAGGTTAGTGCCAGTGTCTCTTCGATGCCACCCGAATACTCACAGTTAGGGCATAATTGCTCAGCGAGAGCGCGGCCCCGGAATCGTGGCAGGGGACAATTCCGTCGCCGCGCTCTGCTCTTGTCCGCAGTGGTCGGCGGTTGATAATGGGCACATGACGTTCGATGACTTGCTCGGGGGCACCCCGCCGACTCTGCTGCCCGAAGACCCCGCTGCCCGCGAACTTGCCCAGGGTGAGCCAGCCGCCGAGGTGGCGCGTTCCCACCCTGCTTCGTCACTGGTCTGGGCCGCGCTGGCCGAGGCGGCGCTGGCCGAGGGTGATGACCTTGTCAGCTATGCCTTCGCTCGGGTCGGATATCACCGGGGGCTCGACGCATTGCGACGCAGTGAGTGGAAGGGGCACGGGCCGATTCCCAGTTCACACGAGCCCAACCAGGGCTTCCTGCGCTGCCTCGCTGCCCTGGCGGTCGCCGCCGACCGGATCGGCGACGTCGACGAGGCCGAGCGCTGCCGGCAGTTCCTCACTGACGCCGACGGGTGATCGGTCACTCCTTACGCGCGTCTCCCGCAGCACTCGCTCGCGCACGACTTGAGCGGCCCCGGAGCAGTTCGACGGCGACGGGGATGAGCGACACAGCAACCAGGCCGACCAGCAGCAGGTCGATGTGGTTGGCCACGAAATCGAACTGGCCAAGCCAGTACCCGAGCAGCGTCACCCCCGTCGCCCACAGGAACCCGCCGATTGCTGAGTACGTGACGAACCGGCGCATCGGCATCCGGCCGACTCCAGCCGCGAGCGTGATGAACGTGCGCACGATCGGCACGAATCGGGCGAGCACGATCGCCCGGTTGCCGTGTCGGTCGAAGAAGGCGAACGTCGTGTCGATGTGCTGCTGCTTGAACAGCCGCGAGTCAGGCCGGTTGAACACCGCGGGCCCAAGGCGGGCGCCGACTAGGTAGCCGACCACGTTGCTCAAGATCGCCGAGCACGTCAGGACCAGGCAAGCCACCCACAGCGGAGCACCTACCTGTTCCTGCTGTGAGATGAGCAGGCCGACAGTGAACAGCAGCGAGTCACCCGGCAGGAACGGGAACAGCCAGCATTCGATGAAGACCACCACGGCCGCGCCCCACAGTGCATAGGCGCCGAACCTGTCGATGAGGCTCTGCGGATCAAGCAGACCACCAAGCAGCATCAGTTGGTGAAGGTCTGCGGCCATTTCTTGAGCCTAACCGGCGCCGTAGGGTGAGTCCGTGACCGACGAGGTGCACGCCGACGACCAGTTCGGCGGAGCCCAGTACACCGACGGTCGGTACGACGACACCCAGTACGGCGACAGAGGCCAGCGTCCCTCAACCGACGTGGGGGTAGGTCCGTGGGCAGGCGACTGGCCAACCGGCGACAGTTACGACGCTGACCTCCTGGCGAGCGGTGACACCCGCAACGTTGCCGACCGCTACCGCTACTGGCGGCACGACGCGATCGTGACGGACCTCGACAGCCGTCGCCATTCCTTCCATGTGGCGATCGAGAACTGGCAGCACGACCTCAACATCGGCTCCGTCGTACGCACGGCCAACGCGTTCCTCGCCGCCGAGGTGCATGTGGTCGGACGCAGGCGGTGGAACCGTCGCGGCGCGATGGTCACCGACCGCTACCAGCATCTGCGCCACCACGAGTCGGTCGAGGCCTTTCGGGAGTGGGCGGTGGGTGCAGAGCTGCAGCTGCTCGGCGTCGACAACCTTCCCGGCGCCGTACCTCTCGAGACGGCGCGTCTTCCGCTGGCCTGCGTGCTCGTGTTTGGGCAGGAGGGACCTGGGCTGAGCGACGCGATGCGTACTGCGTGTCAGGTGACGCTGTCGATCGCCCAGTTCGGCTCCACCCGCTCGATCAACGCCGGCGCCGCAGCCGCGATCGCGATGCACGCGTGGGTCCGCCAGCACGCCGTACTGGACTTGACCACTCACAAGGCTGACCGCCCCAGGCAAGGGGCGCCTCCCGCGTCGGTCTAAGGCGACTCGGCGTCGAGGCGGCCACCGAGGACGACGACCTCGGCATCGATGTAGCCGAGCCGCTGGTAGAACGCGATGACCGGCTCATTTCCCAGCCGGACCATGAGCTGGATCTTGGCGATGCCGCGTGCGCTCACCCACTCCTCACAGGCACCCATGATCGCTCGACCGAACCCGTGTCGTTGGTGCGCCGGCCGCACCGCCAGGTAGTACACCCAGCCGCGGTGCCCGTCATGGCCGACCATGGCCGTCGCCAGCAGTACGTCGTCAGCTACGGCGGCGAGCACCGTCGACGCGCTGCCCGTCATCGCCTTGCGCAGATCGGCCTCAGGATCGTTCCACGGGCGGGTGAGCCCGGTCTCGCGCCACAGCTCGACGGCTTCTCCGTACAACCGCGGAGGCAGCGGCTCGATCGTCGCCTTCACTCGGCGCAGCGTAGTGACCATGGTCAACGCAGCACCGATGGCATCAGCGGTCAGACACGGGATACTGTCGATCGCACCACCCACGTGACCACCCGCCTATGTCGACGGAGCCTTTCCGATGCCGCTCGCAACGCCTGAGATCTACGCCGCCATGCTCGACAAGGCCAAGGCCGAGCGCTTCGCCTACCCGGCGATCAACGTCACCTCGTCGCAGACGCTGCACGCGGCGATGCGTGGGTTCGCGGAGGCCGGCAGCGACGGCATCGTGCAGGTCTCCACCGGCGGGGCCGAGTTCTTGTCGGGTGCCACGATCAAGGACATGGTGGCGGGTGCGCTGGCCTTGGCCGCCTTCGCGGCCGAGGCGGCGAAGAAGTACCCCGTCAACATCGCGCTGCACACCGACCACTGCCCCGAAGACAAGCTCGACGGCTTCGTCCGTCCACTGCTGGAGGCGTCCCGGGAGCGGGTGGCGGCGGGCGGCCCGCCGATCTTCCAGTCGCACATGTGGGACGGCTCAGCAGTCCCGCTGGAGGAGAACCTCTCGATCGCCCGCGACCTGCTGAAGGACGCCGCCGCGGCTCAGGTGATCTTGGAGATCGAGGTCGGAGTCGTCGGAGGTGAGGAGGACGGCGTCGTCGGTGCGATGGACGAGAAGCTCTACACCACCCCGGGCGACGCGGTTCGTACCGCTGAAATGCTCGGACTCGGAGAGCGCGGGCGCTACCTCACCGCGTTGACCTTCGGCAACGTACACGGCGTCTACAAGCCCGGCAACGTCAAGCTTCGGCCGGAGATCCTCAAGGAGGCCCAGGCGGCCGTCGCGGAGAAGCAGGAACTCGGAGAGGCCGCCAAACCGTTCGACCTGGTCTTCCACGGCGGATCGGGGTCGCTGATCGAGGAGATCCGGGAGGCGCTCGACTACGGCGTCGTCAAGATGAACGTCGACACCGACGCCCAGTACGCGTTCACCCGCCCCATCGCCGACCACATGTTCTCCAACTACTCCGGTGTGCTGAAGGTCGACGGTGAGGTCGGCGACAAGAAGGCCTACGACCCGCGGTCGTACGGCAAGGCGGCGGAAGCCGG
>JAABUS010007253.1_pt1 | contig 12866 bp, 13 predicted proteins | sample 5560161 | NCBI WGS metagenome assembly JAABUS01 (sample SAMN10711885, study PRJNA513376) | rock metagenome | isolation source: Antarctica rocks | place: Antarctica: Victoria Land, Trio Nunatak nord | collected 2016-01-04 | reverse complement strand
GGGACCCACAGGGGGTTGTGGCCTACGAGTCGGAGGGAGAGGGTTTGGCCGGAGTGCAGGGTGTAGGTTGTGAAGGTGTGGGGGAGTGGAGGGCGGAAGTAGTCGGCGGGTTCGCGGAAGAGGGCGGTGTCGAGCTCGAGGGTGAGGTCGGGGGAGGAGGAGGAAGAGGTGGAGGAGGAGGGAGCCATGATTACGGGTCTGGACTCGGTTTGATGTGTACCGAGATTAGGAAAGAAATAAAAGGAGACGATCGTGTTGAGTGTGGAGGGTGTGGGAGCTCGCCAAGCAAAGTATAGAAAGCTGGCCGCCTTCACCCCAGTCTCGTTTCAGGGTCCGTATTCGTGAGTGGGAAGTCAAAGCTGAGACGAGACGACAACGTAAAAATATGGGATGAGAGCTACTTGTGAAGGTATTTAGATAATAGAATTAACGTCATCAGCTTGCTAGTTTGGATAAATCCCAACCATCTCGAAATTTTGAACAGCAAACCCGCAAAGGCCATAGCTGTCAAGTTTTTGCAGTCTCACGAAGTCATAGGCTTTGGATTAATGCATAACACAGGACTATGCAGATTTCTAGCGATGATCGAGTATAGTTGCTCTTGTTGTGGTGTTCATTCATCACATGTTTCCGATTGGAGTGCTTTGGCAATATCACGGTCGAAAATCAGAGCTTCTTCCACTTTCTCCATCATTTCTGAGAAGAAGAAAGAGTCTTAGGTCTTTGATTCCCACAGCTGATGATGAGCTACAGCGTCATTCGATATTGGTCAAGGTGGTTGTAGAGATTGAAAGGAAGAGGGATCAAGATACCGTAGAAGCGGGTGGCACCCAGCATGGAGGTGCCTTCCGAGCATTTTACCTTTCAAAACTGACCTCTGATCAGGCCTTGCAAGACCCCTATTCCGGCTTTCACACCATCCACAACCCTCACCTCGTTTCCTCTCCTACCAACCTCTTTTCGCACCCACTCCTCCATTCCCGCCATGCCTGCACATCCCAACACAATGACCTTGACCTCCACCGCCGGATCAGCGTCGATCAACCTCCCAGTAGCAGCCATGACGGCCTTCTTCACCTCCCCTTCCCCATCTCCATCCCCATGCAATTCCCCAGCGTTCAACCCCAACGTCTCCATCCCCGCGAAAACCCTCCTCATCTTGTCCGCCCCCAGCAGATCCTCCCGTATAGCATCGCCGAGTATCTGCTTCCAAACCTTTCCTGTAGATACAATTCCAAAGAACTGCCCCTCGCCAAGAAGATTCAGCGCCGTGCTGATGCTTGCCTCGAAGATGCCGAGGATGGGCTTCAAGGTATGTTTCTTAAGCTCTGTAGCCAAGGGATGGGGGCTATAGCAAGCGATGAGAAAGCCATCATGCTTGTCGAGGAGAGGAAGGAGGGTTGGGAGGGTAGCGGTGCTGGAGGAGGCGGCGTCAGCGAGGTCATTGATGCTGTGGGGAGCTGGAGGTGGGGCGGTGAGGTAGGTGTAGGTTGTCTGGAGGCTGTCAAATTGTTGATTCTAGGATACGAGGCGGCCGGCATGTAGTTGGAGAAGTGCTCAGTAGAAAGCGTACGTTGTTGTAGGCTAGAGACTCGACGGGTTGTTGGAGGGAGTCGGTCATAGAGGAGTTCGAATTCGGATTGATAATCAGGATGCGGATGGCTTTAGACATCCTTACAGAAAGTAAGTAATCTGTCCGCACGACAAGCTGGGCCGATCCAATTCAAAAGAGAGTGTCACAGCGATCCCGAACAATTCCCTTTTCTAGCCCTCCTGTTGTAGGTTGTTAAAGCTATCTGGGCCTGCCATGACTTTCCCTACAGCTTATTACGCCATTATTGAACGTGCCGCCAGACTGAAAAAACGGATGCGTACCGTATGACGTTTCCTACACAGTGATTTCAACTGATCAGTCACTCTGCCACTGGAATAGCTTCAAGCCAGGCACTACTATGGATTTTTGGATGCAAAACCACCGTAATTTGTTGGCAGACCTAGAATATAGAGATAAGGCCAAGCACGGGCAAGCGTTGTGAAAGCGCTATCGTGCCAAGCAGGTTTCTATGCCGCAAGCGAAAAAGTGATCGTTCACTTGGTCCGCAAAAACACACTAAAATTTTTTTTGACAGGTCTACCATCAACGCAATTGATTATGACAAGACATCAAAATTTTAACAATAACATAACTTGATATGCTCTACAACTTGTGCGCGATTTTGAGATATAAAAGTATGTGTTGATAGAAGTTCTAAAGATGTCGTTGTTTCGATCGACACATTTTTTGAGAAAAAAAGTTCAAATTTTTTCTCTTAGGGTTGGCAAGATAGTGTGCCGCCAAATGCTAAAAAGCACTTTGAACAATATTTTTAAACTCTCAACGTTACAACGCACGCTTGAATTTATATCTCAAAATTGCGCACAAGTTGTAGAGCATATTAAGTTATGTTACTGCTAAAATTTTGACGTTGTATTATGATCAATTACGTTGATGGTAGACCTGCAAAGAAAAAATTTGATATGTTTTCGCGGGCCAAGCGAACGATCACTTTTTCGCTTGCGACATAGAAACCTGCTTGGCACGATAAGATATCGGCTGGTCGTGTACTTTGACTTGCCGCAACGCACCGGACGAGCTCAGTCTCCAACATGCAATTGCGTTGCGTCTGTCAATTGGAATTTTGATGTTTTTCAAAAGGCCAGTGCATCGACGGTGCTCGAGCAGCACAATTGTCCCACCGGCACGAGGCAGCCACCACGTATCAGAGGCCCTAAGGAGCAGTGCTGTGGGTACACGTCTAAATTATAAGCTTCTTCGTCGCCCACGAGCTTTCACGCCAAAGGGTGTCAGAAGGCGGGGCAGGCGTCCCTCTTAGTGGGGCATTTGGCATCTGGGGCCCTGGGCAAAGGCGTCTTATCGGCCCGATACAACGCACTTGGAGAAAGCCGTTGCCGGCATCAATTCCGGGATGGAATTGATGCTTTCTCTAGTAACTTTATCCAATCTTCATCCATTCATCTGCAACTCGCATGCAAGAGGCCAACATCGCCGCGGAGCGGAGCTCCAGACTTACCTACCTTGAAACAAGTCCCCTGTCGCCTGACGAGATGGGCTAATGCATCATTCCATGCACGGCAAGGGTCTCCTTCTCTGCACAAATGAGGTCAGAAGCCATGACCGCATACAAAGTCCTCGAATGCCCTCGGACATGGCAGATGCTTCTATGCAAAGATCTCCGCTTTGGAACATATTTCTCACATTGTTGAACGACCACCGCCGCCATGTCTAGCAGTGAGAAGGGTGATGAGCTCGAGCATTACGTGCAAGGGAAGCTAGAGGTCGGCCACGGCGAGCCGGAGCAACCCGGACAGGATGGCCGCAAATACTCCGTTGGAGGCCATCAATACTCGACGAGCGGCCGCAGATTAAGCCAGTGGGATGCTATGTAGGAGACTGTTGATGATGCTATAATACCTTGCTGATCCATGTAGGGTCATAGCTAAAGAGGGAGGAGCCGAGATTAACGATGAGATCCAGCTTCTCGAAGAAGAATTGGCAGCCAATCCCGTCAAGCATGGTCTGTTAAACCCAAAAATAAATGTAACACCAGCGCATTTTACCTGGCGTCTGGTCGGCTTTGCGTCTATGGGCGGCCTTCTGTCTGGTATAGACCAATCTTTAATTTCCGGAGCCAATCTTTATATGCCAGCCAGCCTTCATCTCGATCAGTCGCAAGTATCCCTGGTGGCTTCCGAAGTCCCCCTTGGAGCCATCGGCGGTGCATTGCTGCTCGGTCCTATCAACGAGGCTGTCGGCCGTAGAATGGCCATCATCATCTCCCTCATACTCTACACCATTGGCGCAGCACTCGAAGCTGGAGCCATTAATTTTGGTATGATCGTTGCAAGCCGTGTAATCCTAGGTTTGGGTGTAGGCTTAGAGGGCGGTTTATGTCGCGGAGTCCGTTGCACGCAAATACCGAGGCAACCTGGTCTCCCTATACCATTTCAATATTGCACTGGGCGAAGTTTTCGGCTACGTTGTTGCGGCCATTTTCGTCAATGTCAAGAGTGGCAGCTGGCGTTACATGCTCGGTTCCTCTTTGGTGTTCTCCACGATCATGCTAGTCGGCATGTTTTTCATGCCCGAAAGCCCACGATTTCTTATGCACAAAGGCGAATATCTCGAATCGTTTGACGTGTGGAAACGGATTCGAGGCATGGATCTCCCCAGAACAGAGAAGAATTCTTTATTATGAAGCACTCATTAGTAGAAGAATCCACGAACCCCAGCCGTCGAAAGCGTTTTGTCTGGCTTGACTTCATTGCAGTTCCGCGCGCGCGTCGCTCCATCGTCTATGCGACCATCATGATATTCCTTGGCCAGTTCACAGGTATCAATGCGATCATGTACTATATGGCGACGCTCATGAACCAAGCCGGTTTCGACTCCAAGCAAAGCGTTTTCATGTCTCTTGTTGGTGGGGACTCCCTACTACTTGGTACATTGCCTGCTATCTTCTACATGGAACGCTTCGGACGCCGCTTCTGGGCTTGCGCGATGTTACCTGGCTTCTTCTTTGGACTCATCCTCATCGGTAAGTTATGTTTTCCGAGCATATATAAGCCCTTTCGAGTATATCGAGAAGCTTGAGATATGTCTGAGTAGCATCTGCTCAAGAGGCATGTTTCGTGACTCGACAAACTGAACAAAAGGAGGAATGCTGACTCCGAAATGTTGTAGGCATCAGCTGCGAAGTCCCAGTTAACAACTTCAGCGCTGTATCCGGGCTCTATCTTACCGGCCTCATCCTTTACGAAGGGTTCTTTGGCTCGTATGCCTGCCTTATCTGGGTCTTACCGGCTGAAGTTTACCCAACCTACCTCCGTAGCTACGGCATGGAATCATCGGATGTCACCCTCTTCTTCTGCTCTTGGCTTGTAACCTATTTCTTCAGTGACATGCAGAAAGCCATGACGCGCATTGGTCTTAGTTTGGGCTTTTGTGGGGGAATCGCCGTGCTAGGGTGGTTCTACCAACTGTTGTTCATGCCGGAGACCAAGAACAAGACCCTTGAGGGAGATTGATGTCATTTTCAGCCAGCCGACAAGCCAGCTGATCAAGCAGAATCTTTCCAGCTGTGCTGAAACTACCAGCGATCTCCTGCACGGTCGCTGGAAGAGAGTCTTCTCCCCGTCACCCGAGAGCAAGCTGCCAGAAGCTCATCAGGATTCTGCCGTCGGACCGATCCCAGACAAGGAGTTGCAGGATTAGATTACCAGCGGAGAAGAATCGAATGGAGGACGGTGACAGGGTTTTACGTTGGCTGAAGTACTGCATTCACGGCGAATAGCCAATTGATGCGTTGGATGTACCGGTTCGATACCTGCGCTGGGATGTTTATAGTCATTGGAGGGAAATGCATGCTCGCTGGCTCTGACTTACTTTGTATATCTCCATATCATGTCCATATCATTATACGGCGATCCTCGTTTCCGAACATGATCTGTGATAATTGATCTAAGAAGATGGGGTACTTTTACTTCCTGTGGTGTGGTTCCGGTCTAGTACTTCGCTTAGATAAGCCCTATAAGTCTTGGCGTCACTGTGGCAATACGCACATAGATCTAAGATAGTTCTCGAAAAATCTGAACCACAACCGTTTCTGTCTGTAACGACAGTGAGGCAGCCCACCATGGTAAGTCAAATGGAATCGCAGCTGTGGCGATGTTTGTCTCGAGGACATGATGGATGAGTCGATGCAAGAAGCTTCGGACGGTGTCTGAAGCGCAAATTGCTGACTCGGGATTTTGCTACAGCCTTTCACGAAGCTGGTCAAGAACAGCGCCTACTTCAGGTATGCATGCCACTGAATCACCTTCAAAGACTGCTATAACATTCATCTCTGCTCGTTCCTATCACGTCATCCTCTCTGGCACACCATATCCGACGTGTCTAAAACCTGCGCTTCCCCGGCCCCCAGAAATCCCCATCTTAACTGACATATATACACCAGCCGCTACCAAGTCAAGTACAAACGCCGCCGTGCTGGCAAAACCGACTACTATGCCCGCAAACGACTTATTACGCAAGCGAAGAACAAGTACAATGCTCCCAAATACCGCCTCGTCGTCCGCTTCACCAACCGCGACATCATATGCCAGATCGTAACCTCCGAGATCACCGGCGACAAGATCTTTATGGCCGCCTATGGTCATGAACTTAAGCGCTACGGCATCAAGCACGGTCTCACGAACTGGGCTGCCGCCTACGCTGTCGGCCTCCTCATCGCTCGCCGCGCCCTGAGCAAGCTCGATCTCGCGGACGACTTTACGGGTGTGGAGGAGCCGAACGGGGAATACAAGCTCACGGAGGCTGCGGAGGTGGATGGCGAAGAGCGTCGTCCGTTCAAATGTTTCCTCGACGTCGGCCTTGCGCGTACCTCCACTGGGGCGCGTATTTTCGGTGCCATGAAAGGTGCAAGCGATGGAGGCATCCTCATCCCTCACAGCGAAAACCGCTTCCCTGGCTACGACATTGAAACCAAAGAGCTCGACGCCGAAGCCCTGCGCAAATACATCTTCGGCGGGCATGTGATGGAATACATGGAGACCCTTGCTGACGACGACGAGGAGCGCTACAAGAGCCAATTCCAAGGGTATATCGACGATGACGTCGAGGCTGACGGGTTGGAGGAGATGTACGCGGCGGCTCACAAGGCGATCCGCGAGGATCCTTGGAAGAAGGATGAGGAGGCTGGTGAGAAGAAAAGCAAGGAGCATTGGACAGAGGAGAGCAAGAAGTACAGGACGCCGAAGCTGTCCAAGGAGGAGAAGATGGAGAGGGTCAAGGCGAAGATTGCAGCTGTTAAGGCAGATATGTAGGCACGTCATGGCAAACATGTTGACTCGCAACCTGGCTGTAATCCAGCTTGAATGCTACACAGCTGTCTTTAGCAAATAGACTTATGGCACAGACGATCAAAGACGCTTGCAAACTTCCAAGAATTGCTGCATTCTAAATCTTCATAAGCGAACCGGAATGAATTAATATTGACTCCTGCGTTCTTACTTATGACAGCTGTACTCACATCGTTTCCAAACTTCTGCCTGTCTACAGTATGACGCCAATCTCTGAACCCCCCTCCTTCCTCTTCTTAGTTCTTACGGCCTCTTGTCGTTGTTATTCTCCCCCATCGTGTTTCCTTGCCTTACACAAAAGTCCACCAAAAAGAAAACTTTATCACTATTGCACCACCCCGGTTTGCGCACCTCTAAAACCCAGGCCCTGAGATGGATTTCTTGCCCCGAACCGTCGCGTTACTGCACCGTCCAATCGCGTCGAGCATATAATTGCCAAGGTCAAGTAGAAACAAGCTAGCTTGCTGAAGACGTCTGCTTCAGATGACTCACATGGTCGCTGCTTATATATCCTTTTGTGTGATCGCCTATTGTGTATTCTGCTCTTCTGCCACTGAGAAGCTCGGTTTCGATGATTCTCGTTCATCTTTGCTTGAGTGTGCTTGAGATTATAGGTGATATATCGTGCGCTGGTCTACTTGCACTTTACAAAGGCTAGTCGAACTCTAGCCGGCCTTATTTCAGTTCATTCACTCCTCTGCTCTTGTCTTCTCTTTGATTGTCCGAAATTGGGCTTCCCGGTCGACTGGAAGTACTCTTCCACGACTTTCCTATCCATTGTACAGTCTTCGTCGCAATCGTCCAGCTCGGCATTGCTTCTTTCAGACGAGTGCTCAAGAATACCTAGGTGCACCTTTTCCCGGGGACTAGAATCCGTGATACGGAGGGCACTGAATGCGACTGGACCAGCAACAGCAACTGTCGACACTATGTTGCATATGCAGTTAGCCTTGTGCAAGAACGGCGCGCACGCACAATATCCTTTTGACAATCCAGCTCGATAGTTGCAGCAGCCTCGAAGGGGAAATCCGATGGCCAGTGAATACTGTTCTCTACACGGACCAGCTGACGGCGCACTCGATCTTACCTAATATCTCCGCACGTACGGAGGAAGACTAGAGTGCTTGCAGCCCTTCTGTCAAAATTGGCGTAGAGGGCTAAGAACGGACTAAGCTACATGTATGGTGGAGTGAATTATTTCGTACCTCGACGTCTGTGTACGGCATCCTGGTGGCAATCTGGAGGGATTGTGGAGCCCGTTTTGAAGTCTTGGCTCGAGTTGGCGGAAGGTACTTTAATTTAATGGCAGACGTTCTGCCTCGGCATACGCAAGCGGGAGCGCAAGATGGATCAGCAAGCCTTCAGCGAGCTATTTACAAGGGACCAAGAGGTCACTCGACCACCGATTGTTGACCTACTTCCAGCTGCCAGCGTCGTTCAAGTCCAGTCTCCGCAGCTGTGGGAGGCGCAGGCTTGTACCTTCGGTGTGTCCAACACCAACCAGAGTACGGAGTACAAAACGCTTGGTGGCATTAGCCCAGCATCGATCTTACACGAGCAACACGAGTGCAGATTGGACAACGGACTCGAAGCACAGCGTCTAAGATGCCATAATCTTCCACCAGCCATCCATCGGTAAGGACTCCTGACGAGGGATGTGGAATCGGCCTGTCGGTGCCAGTAATGGAAGGACTGCTAACGACCGGCCTTATTCGCCATCCTATTCCTCCCAGCTTCTAGATCGTCTTGACGAGGACTCGGCCTTCAGCTTATCACGCATGCATGGCTATCGGAGGATTAGCCCGAACAAGCCAATCTTGTGGTTGCGACCTTGGACGCAGCCAGTCATGCGCTAGACATGTTGATCGCCTCCCAAACTGCGCATCTTCCCCTCCCGTCTCCCACTCTTTGGGCTTCAAAGTCCTTCTAGACGGACACACAAAGAGAACACAGTAAAGCCGCCATAGATAATCTCCAGGATTGCGCTTGGCTGCGCTTATATTGTATCTTGAGGCTGTTGATCAGATTGTGATAACGGAGATTTCTCGTGGGTGTCGCGAACAAAGATAGCAGCAGTCAGTGGGATGAAACACGGGTGTCTTCGTTATCGCTGTGGTGAGAAGAGCATCCTTCCTCGGTTGACATGAAGGCACTAGGAGTTGGAATATCCCAGAGAGCCTAGCGTGCCGGCTTGTCGTGCATATCGAACTGTCTACCCCACGACTGGCGGATCGAATGGCATTGAGTCCAATCGGATGCACGTCGCAATGGACCGACGGCTTCGATGCCAGTCTTGCTCGATCGTTGCAGCCCCCGTGTTTGGCTCGGTTGAACAGGGCTAAGATAAGCAGGGCATTCCAACTGGCTGACTGGATCCTCCCCATTGGTCCAGTCACAAATTGTCTGTTCACTGGCCTGACGATGCTGAGGCGTCCACTTGAGTTGGAAGGCACACCGGACCTGCCTCTGATAACCTAGCTTCCAAGAAGAAACCAAGTCACGCTTTCGCTTGTTTGCGACTCTGCTGATAGCGAGCCCATCCGTCTGGTTTACAAGCGCATTTTCCGTGCTTTACTGTATAAGTACATCGACAACTCCCTCGTGACTGTGCAGATCGCCCTTCGTATTCGCCTTCGAGTACAGGATCACTGCACCCTGCCGTTACGGTGCCACCGCCCTCTCGGTCACGATCTCGCTTAAGGGGGCAGCATTCCTATTGCCCTCTTTCGTCTCACCATCGCACTGTCTCTTTCATCTGTTCGATTGTGTCGACGGGACTGAAAGTGCCTGCGAGTCTTCGTCATTATGGATTCTAAGGAGCCCACGTATGCGGCGGAGAAGTACAGCAATGAGTCGCCTCCCATGGGAGACCCCTCGAGGGTTGTGGAGGAGAAGGGTATCCGAATTGGCGAGGCAGCGGATATGTATGGTGATCTAGCGTCCGCCGAGGAGTTTGGATACGTGAGTCGTGGGTAGGTCGATTCCGCGAGATAGATAAACGGAAGTGGCAGGCTAACAGACCGACCAGCCTGAAATCTCGCCATATCCAATTCATTGCCCTCGGGGGGACCATTGGTACTGGTCTCTTCCTGGGTATTGGCCGAGCCTTCACCAAAGCCGGTCCTCTCAGTATCCTTCTGGGATACGCCTTTACTGGTGTCGCCATCTTCGCGATGATGCAGTCTTTGGGCGAGATGGCAACGTGGTTACCGTTACCAGGAGCCATCCCTCAATTCTGCGCTCGTTACGTCGATCCTGCTATGGGTTTCGCTGTGGGCTGGAACAACTGGTATCAATCCGCCATCACGCTGTGCGCGGAAATCTCGGCGGCTTCGGTCGTCATCCAATTTTGGAACGGAGCCGTTGGTATTAATGTCGCAGCTTGGATCTCGCTGATCATCGTTCTGGTCATCTGCTTGAACATATTCGCAGTCTCGATCTATGGAGAGGCCGAATTTTGCTTTGCCAGTATCAAGATTCTTACCATCGTTGGACTGATCATCTTCGCGTTTATTATTGATCTTGGTGGAGGGCCTACCCACGACCGTCTGGGTTTCCGTTATTGGAAGAACCCAGGTGCCATGAAAGAATATGTCAGTACTGGCTCGACTGGCCGTTTCCTCGGTCTCTTTTCGACATTGGTCAATGCTGCCTTCGCTTATGGCGGTGTGGAGATGGTTGCGGTGGCTGCTGGCGAGGCAGAAAACCCGCGTCACAACATCCCTAAGGCAGTTCGCCGTGTCTTCTGGCGTATCCTGTTCTTTTACGTTCTCGGCTCCCTTGCCATCGGTGTCCTGATCCCCTACAACGAGCCAAGATTGCTCGGTGCCATCAAGAGTGGCGCTCCCGGAGGCGCTCGTTCGCCATGGGTCATTGCCGTCTATCGTGCCGGTGTACCAGCATTGCCCTCCATCATCAACGCCGTCATCTTGACATCGGCTACTTCCTCCGCCAATGCTTTCCTTTACACTGGAAGTCGATACTTATACGCTCTAGCCCAGAATGGACAGGCCCCAAGAATGTTCCTGAAGTGCACAAAGAGGTACGTCTAAGTTGACATAATCTAGAGATCTCACCTTAACTTCGAAACAGGGGGGTCCCAATTTACTGCGTCATCGTTACCGCGTCCATCTCCCTCCTGACCTACCTGTCCTGCTCCGCTGGCGCCAACGTCGTCTTCGAATGGTTCCAAAACCTGACCACCATCGCCAACCTCTTCACCTGGATGAGCGTTTCTGTGGCATATATCCGATTCCATCAGGCACTGAAAGCTCAAGGCATCGACCGCAATACTCTTATTTTTAAATCGCCCTTCCAGCCCTTCACGGCATACTTCGCCCTCTTCTTCTTCGCCATAATCACCCTCTTCAACGGTTTCTATGTCTTCAAACCCTGGTCCATCAATGATTTCATAACCGCGTACGTCGGGATTCCGATCTATCTGGTGTTGTTTGTGTTCTGGAAAGTCGTCAAGAGGACGAGCTTCGTCAAGCCGGCAGAGGCGGACCTGTTCACTGGAAAGGCAGCGTTGGATGCTGCGGATGCACATTGGCCTGTAAGGGTTCCCAGGAATCTGCTGGAGAGGATATGGTTCTGGATTGCATAGTCCCGGTTGTGTGGTATCTTTCATAGCGTCTACATATATACCATCTACGGTTATCAACTCATTACGAGACGCAAGAGTGACCACAAGTACAAGATACAGCGTTTTTTGTCCATTGACGGGAGGTATGCCAGCTGAAAGAGCTCCTTCCTCACGTGCCTCGCTTTTATGCTGCCCAAGGAAAGAACTCGATGAGACCGAACCACCATAGCAGAAAACAAGCAAAGCACAGATCATTTCGATGCCAGTAACATCGTACATTTCAACACTCTCAAAGACCTCACTGTCCAGCGTCCCAAAGCAATGTTCCGCCTCTCCACCGGCGCCCTCCACACAACAGCTCTACCCTACTCCTCTAACCCTAAAGATGGCGCCCCCCAACTCCCCAAGCCCTCCCGCAGCAAAAATGATTTCACACTCTTCGACGACACCCCCCTCTCCCTCGACACCGCTGCCTCTGTCCCTTCTTCCTCAGACAACAATGCCCCAGACAAACCCAGACGCCTAATAACCATCACAAACACCAACATGTTCCCCTCCTTCCTCGACAACCCCTCCTCCACCTCCACCACCACTTCCACCCCCAACCCAAGCAACCACACCCCCGCCAGCTCCACCGGCTCCACCGTCCCCCGCTCAGTGCCACAGCAGCCACAGCAGCAGATGAACGGCGGAGCCGGAAGCGGATCAGGAATGAACGGGGCTGCCAATGGCATTGGAGGGGCGGCGGGTGGGAGCAATGGTCTGGGAGCAGGGATGGGCCCGATGAACGCGGGACAGCAGATGGACGTCAATTTCCTGTGGCAGAAGGTGCTGGAGCTGAGCGAGGTGCTGCGGGAAAACCGGGAGCGGACCAGGGGCGTGGTGGAGGGGGCGGAGGAGCTGGCTGTGAGTTTATTCCTCCCTTCCCTTCATACGGTGACCGGATCAAGGGGGGAAGCAGTGGGCTCGAGTTTCTTTGATACCATTGCGTCTTTTTTCCCGGATCAAGATCCCACAACTTCCCACAGCGGTATCACTGACCCGCCCCCCCCACCCCACCAGGCCCGCACCTCCTCCTTCCCGCCTTCCCCCTCCCTCACCCACGAGCTCCACACCGCCCACCGCACCGTCTCCACCCTCGCACGGGAAAACCGCGAGAACACGCGCCTGATCGGCGACTACGAAGTCGCGCTCGGCTCCGTCGTCGAGATGGTGCGCAACTACGCCTTCAGCCAGAACCAAGCCGCGGCGACGCTGGCGACGCATTATAATCGGTTGCTGCAGGAGGAGAAGGATGCGCATCTGGAGGCGAGGCTGGAGGGGGGGGAGTGGAGGGGGAGGTTTGAGAGGTGCGTGGAGATGC
>JAABUS010007251.1_pt1 | contig 12868 bp, 11 predicted proteins | sample 5560161 | NCBI WGS metagenome assembly JAABUS01 (sample SAMN10711885, study PRJNA513376) | rock metagenome | isolation source: Antarctica rocks | place: Antarctica: Victoria Land, Trio Nunatak nord | collected 2016-01-04 | reverse complement strand
CTGCCGCACGTCTGCCTGCAGCCGAGCGCCGGCTCGCACGGCGAGCTCGCGGGCGTGCTGCTCACCCGCGCCTACCACGAGGACCACGGCGAGCGCCGGACGAAGGTGCTCACCCCCGACACCGCGCACGGCACCAACCCGGCGACGGTCACGATGGCCGGCTTCGAGGTGGTCAAGGTCGGCACCAACGACCGCGGCGGGGTCGACGTCGAGGACCTCAAGGCCAAGGCGGGCGACGACGTCGCGTGCCTGATGCTCACCAACCCGAACACGCTCGGGCTGTTCGACCCGGCGATCGAGGAGATCGCGCACGTCGTCCACGATGCGGGCGCGACGCTCTACTACGACGGCGCCAACCTCAACGCCGTGATGGGCCGCACGCGGCCGGGCGACATGGGTTTCGACATCGTCCACTTCAACCTGCACAAGACGTTCACGCAGCCCCACGGCGGCGGTGGTCCGGGCGCCGGCCCGATCGCGGTGTCCGACCGGATCGAGCCGTACATCCCGCGCCCGCACGTGGTGCGCCACGAGTCGGGCAACGGCACCGGCCCCGTCTTCGACCTGGACTTCGACCGGCCCAAGTCGATCGGGCGGCTGCGCGGCTTCCAGGGCAACTACGGCGTCTTCGTACGCTCCTACGCGTACATCCTCTCGCTCGGCTCCGACGGCCTGCAGGAGGCGTCCGAGACCGCGGTGCTCAACGCCAACTACCTGATGGCGCGCCTCGCTGAGACGGCCGGCGAGCACCTGCCGCCCGCCTACGACCGCACCTGCATGCACGAGTTCGTGCTCACCGGCGGGCCGATGAAGAAGGCGCTCGGCATCCGCACGCTCGACCTCGCCAAGCGGCTGCTCGACTACGGCTTCCACCCGCCGACGGTGTACTTCCCGCTGCTGGTCGACGAGGCGCTGCTGGTCGAGCCGACGGAGACCGAGACGCGCGAGACGCTGGACGCGTTCGCCGAGGTCGTGGGGGAGATCCTGGCCGAGGCGGCCGACGATCCCGATGCCGCGCGCAGCGCGCCCTACACGACGCCGGTGCGCCGCCTGGACGAGGCCGGCGCGGCCAAGCGGCCGGTCATCCGCCAGGCGCTCTGAGCGCCGCCTCGTCCTCGAGCGGCGAGCCCGCGCGCGACAGCCGGATCATCGCCACCACCGGGACCAGGCCGACCGCCACGATCAGCAGCGCGGGCAGCGCGGCGGTGTCGAAGCGCGAGTCCTTCGTGGCCTCCCAGACCGCGACGGCGAGCGTGTCGCCGCCCAGCGGCCGCAGCAGCGCGGTGGCCGGCAGCTCCTTCATCACCTCGACGAACACGAGCAGCGCGGCGGTGACGATGCCGGGCCACAGCAGCGGCAGGTGCACGTCGGCGAGCACGCGGTTGCGGTCGGCGCCGAGGCTCTGCGCGGCGTCGTCGAGCGCCGGGTCCAGCCGCGCCATGCGTGACTCCACGGCGAAGAACGCGAGCGCCTGGAAGCGCACGACGTAGGCGAGCACGAGCCCGGCGACGGTCCCCGTCAGCAGCAGGCCGGTGCCGAGCAACCCGTCGATCCGGCGGTCCAGCCAGGCGAGCGGGATGTAGACGGCGACGGCCACGACGGTCCCGGGCACGGCGTAGCCGAGCGTCTGCAGCCGCGCGGTCGCGCTGCCGATCCGCGACGGCTGCGTGCGCCGGCCGTAGACGACCACGGTGGCGGCGGCGACGGCCAGCAGCGCGGCCACGCCGGCGAGGCCGAGGCTGGTGAACGCCGCGCGCACGAGGTCGGACCCCGCGGCGCCCTCACCGAGCGACTGCGCCGACCAGATCGCGAGCTGCACCAGCGGGCCGACGAGCACGAGCGCGAGCAGCACGACCGGCCCGGCGGCGGCGAGCCAGGCGCGCGGCCCGCGCAGCCGCCGCGGCACGACCGCCTCCCCGCGCGCCAGCGCCCCGTGGTACCGCGCGCGCCCCCGCAGCATGCGCTCCAGCAGCACCATCGCGACGGTCAGGGTGACGAGCACGGTCGCGAGCTGCAGCGCCGCGGCGCGGTCGAACGCGCCGTACCAGACGCGGTAGATCGCGTCGGTCATCGCCCGGTAGTTGAGGAGGTTCACGGCGCCGAAGTCGGCCAGCGCCTCCATCACCGCCAGCGCGGCGCCGGCGGCGAGCGCCGGACGGGCGAGCGGCAGGGCGAGGCGCACGATCGCGCGGGCGTGGCTGAGCCCGAGGCTGCGCGCGGCCTCGAACGTGTCGCGCGACTGCTCCAGGAACGCGCTGCGCCCGAGCACGTAGACGTACGGGTAGAGCACGAGCGTCAGCACCAGGATCGCCCCGCCCGTCGAGCGCACCTCGGGCAGCTGGAGCCCGAGGCCGTCGTGCACGGCGCGCTGCAGCAGGCCGTCGGCGTCGTACTGGCCGAGCAGCACGAACACGAGCACGTAGGCGGGCATCGCCAGCGGCAGCACGAGCGCCCAGTCGAGCCAGCGGCGGCCGGGGAAGTCGTAGAAGGAGACGAGCGCGGCGAGCCCGCCGCCGAGCGCCAGCGTGCCGGCGCCGACGCCGAGCGCGAGCACGACGCTCGCGCGCAGCGCCTCCGGCAGCAGGCCGGCGGCGATCTGGTCGAACGCGCCCGCGTCGGTCACGAACGATGCGGGGAGGACGAGCAGCGGTCCGGCGACCAGCAGGGCGACCAGCACGCCGACGACCGTCCAGCCGGCCGGGCGGCGCGTGCGCGGCGCCCGCGCCGCCGGGCGGCCCGCGGTCAGGACCACCCGACCTCCTGCATGAGCTTGACCGCGTCGGGCAGCAGCCGGCCGGCCTGCTCGACGTCGATCGGGTCGAGCTTGACCTTCGCCCACTCGCGGATGTGCTCGGCCGGCGGGACCTTCGGGTTGACCGCGAACTCGCCGTTGGCGACGATCTCGCGCTGCGCCTCCGGGCCGGTCAGGTGCTCCATCAGCGCCAGCGCGTCGGCGCGGTGGTCGGTGCCCTTGACGAGGCCGACGCCCGACAGGTTGGTGTGCGCGCCGGCGCCGTCCTGGTCGGGCCACTCCGGCGCGACCGGGAAGCTGGGGTCGTCCGCGAGCTTGCGGGCGAGGTAGTAGTGGTTGGTGAGGCCGACGTCGCAGCGGTCGCCGGCGATCGCGTCGAGCACGTCGACGTCGGAGCCCAGGATGCGCGGCTCGTTGGCCATCCAGGACTCCAGCAGCGCGCGGGTCGTGTCCGGCCCGCGCTTGGCGAGCATGTCGGCGACGAGCGACTGGTTGTACTCGTTGTTGGACGTGCGCAGGCACAAGCGGCCCTTCCAGCGCGGGTCGCCGAGGTCCTCGTAGCTCGTGATGGTGCCGGCCTTGACGCGCTCGGTGGAGCGCATCGGCGTGCGGATGCGCAGGCTCAGCCCCCACCAGTCCTGGTCGGCGTCGCGCCACTGCTGCGGCACCTGGCGCTCGAGCGCGGCGGAGCTGATCGGCTCCAGCAGGCCGGCCTCCTTGGCGCGCCGGAGGTTGGCGAGGTCGGTGGTCACGAGCAGGTCGGCGGGTGTGTCGGAGCCCTCGCTCCGCAGCCGCTCGAACAGCTCGGGCGCGGTGCCGCCGCGGAGCTCGAGCTGCTTGCCCGTGTCCTTCTCGAACGCCGTGAACGCCGCCTCGTCGCCGTATTGCGAGCGGCCGTTGTAGACGACGACGTCGGGCTGGCCGCCGAACGCGACGACGGCGACCGCCAGCACGGCGGCGACGAGCAGGGCCCCGCCGAGCAGCAGGCGGGCGCGGCGGCGGATCAGGGCGGTGAGCATCGTGGTCGGCTGGCTCCAGGATCGGGGTCGCGGCGCGTTAGGGTAGCCTAATTCGATTGCAGCCGTCAGAATTGCCCGCGATGGGCGAGCACTCGATCGAGGCCGAGGGGCTGGTACGGACGTTCGACGACCGGCGGGCGGTGGACGGCGTCGACCTGCGCCTCGAGCGCGGCGGGTTCCTGGCCGTGCTCGGGCCGAGCGGCTCGGGCAAGACCACGCTGCTGCGGATGATCGCCGGGTTCGAGCGGCCGGACGCGGGAAGCGTGCGGATCGCCGGCCGCAGCGTCGCCGGGCCGGGCGTCTGGGTGGAGCCGGAGGCGCGCCGGATCGGCATGGTCTTCCAGCAGGGCGCGCTGTTCCCGCACCTCAGCGTGGCGGGCAACGTCGGCTTCGGCGCCGCGCGGGCCGACCGCGTGGGCGAGTGCCTGGAACTGGTCGGGCTCGCCGACCGTGCGCGGGGCTATCCGCACGAGCTGTCGGGCGGCGAGCGCCAGCGCGTCGCGCTGGCGCGTGCGCTGGCGGCCGACCCCGAGGTGGTGCTGCTCGACGAGCCGTTCTCGGCGCTGGACGCGGGGCTGCGCGAGCGGCTGCGCGAGGAGGTCGCGGCGATCCTGCGCGCCGCGGGCACCAGCACGCTGCTGGTCACGCACGATCAGTCCGAGGCGCTCTCGCTGGCCGACACCGTCGCGGTGCTGCGCGACGGCCGGGTGGAGCAGGTGGGCACGCCGGAGGAGGTCTACGAGCGGCCGCGCAGCCACTGGGTGGCCGGCTTCCTGGGCGACGCGGACGTCGTCCCGGGCACCGCGCGCGAGGGCTTCGCCGAGTGCGAGCTCGGGCGCTTCGCGGTGGCGGCCGAGCTGTCCGGCGACGTCGAGCTGGTGATCCGTCCGGAGTCGGTGGCGATCGGGCACCGGCCGTCGCGCGAGGCCGACGCGAAGGCGGTCGTGGTGGGGCGCTCGTTCTACGGTCACGACCAGCTCGTCGAGCTCGAGCTGCCCAGCGGCCTGCGGCTGCGCAGCCGCAGGCTCGGCTTCCCGGCCTGGCACCCCGGCGACCACGTGCGCGTCTGGGTCGACGGTCCGGTCACCGCGCTCGCCACCGCTCAGCCGGCCGGCACCGCGCGGTAGACGTCGCCGGCGCCCGAGGCGAAGACCAGCTCGCCGTCCGCGTCCGTGCCGATGTGGGTCAGCTGCGGGATGGTCGCCTGCTCGCGGCGCACGTCGGTCGCGCGGCCGTGCGGCGTGCCGCGCAGCGACCACAGGATGCCGCTGCAGTAGTCGCCGTAGACGTAGCGCCGGACCAGCCCGGGGAGCCGGGCGCCGCCGTAGACCACGCCGCCGGTGACCGAGCAGCCGTTGTCGCCGTGCTCGTAGGTGGCGACGGGCCAGACCAGCTCGCCGCTGGTGTCCAGCGCGTGGCCGGCGATCCGCTCGGTGCCCTCGTACGCGCTCCAGCCGAGGTTCTTCGGCGGCTCGTCGAGCTCGAGCAGCACGCGGTCGATCTCCTCGATCTCGTCCTGGCCGACGTCGCCGATCCACACCTCGCCCAGCGCGGGGTCGAACCAGAAGCGCCACGGGTTGCGCAGGCCGGTGAGCACGACCTGCCAGTGCGGGGGAGGCGCGTCGACGTCGACCGCGACCAGCTTGCCGAGCAGGTTGCGCGGGTCCTGCGCGCTGCGCCGGGGGTCGAACGCGCCGCCGCCGTCGCCGAGCCCCAGGTACAGGCGGCCGTCGGGGCCGAACGCCAGCTGCCCGCCGTTGTGGTTCTCCTCGGGCTGGTCGACGTGGAGCAGCGCGCGCACCGGGTGCGGATCGATCGTGCCGTCGCGGCGCGCGCGGAACTCGGCCACGCGGGTGTCGCCGCGGCGGTCCGACCAGTGCAGGAACAGCCGCCGGTTGGTGGCGAAGTCCGGGTGGAAGGCGATGCCGAGCAGCCCCTGCTCGGCGCCGGTGAGGACATGGTCGGAGAGGTCGAGCAGCGTCGTCTGCGCGCCGCCGCTTAGCCGGACGACGCGGCCGGGCTGCTCGAGCGCCCACAGCGCGCCGGGATCGCCGGGGGCCGCGCCGACCCACACCGGTCGGTTGAGGCCGCTGGCGACGCGCTCGACGTCGAAGTGGTGCGCGCGGCCCTGCTCGGTCGCGGTGGCGGGCGGCTTGGGCTCGGGGCGCGAGTCCTCCTTCCCACAGCCGGTGAGGGCAACGAGGCCGACGGCGGTCAAGGCGATGAGGGCACGGGGCACGGCGCGGCATCTTAGGGCACCCTAAGACGGCGTGCGTACCCAAGCGGGACAGACGCCCTTCAGGCTCCGGCGTACCCGCCCGCGCCGCACGCCGCGAAGACCCGCCAGGCGCCGGCGCGGGCGACCTCTGCGAAGCGGGCGGGCGCGTCGGGCGTGGGGCGTGCCGAGGGGGTCAGCGCGGAGCGGAAGATCATCCCGGGCGCCCGCGGCGGGGCGTCGGGCTCGACGCGGTGCTTGGCGACGCCCATCCGGTAGGCCATCAGCGGTCCGCGCAAGCGGCCGACGTACGGGCGGCCGCAGGCCAGCACGGCGTCCGGGCCGCCGGCCGCGCGCACCGCGGCGGCGAGGTCGCCGGCCAGCCGCCACTGGTAGGCCTGCTGCGCACGCAGGGCGGGGAGGTCGGCGATCCGCGGCGCGACGGCGAGCGCCACGAGCGCGACGCCGACCGCGAGCGTCGCCTTGGTCAGCGTGCGGCCGACGCGCTCGACGCGCGCCGCGTGCACGAGCCCGACCGCGCCGCTCAGCGCGATCAGCGCGGCGCCGGGCAGCGCGTAGCGCGGCTCGCCGGAGAACCCCGCCTGCGCCATCAGCGCGACGATCGCGATCCACGCCGCCCCGGCCGCCGCGGGCGCCAGGGCGGCCCGCGCGTCGCGCGTGGGCGTGGTGGACAGCGCGAGCAGCGCCGCGACGCCCGCCCACAGCGGCCAGAGCGGCAACTCGACCGCCGCGCGCAGCGCCGCCAGGCCCGGAATCGGCTCGAGCGCCGGCTGCCCCGGGTTCGGGACGCGGGCGCGGGTCCCCGAGCGCAGGAGGTCGCCCGAGCCGACCAGCTCCGGCACGATCCACGCCGCGGGCACCAGCAGCGCCAGCGCGCCGAGCAGCGCACGGTCCTGCGGGCGCCGGCGCCAGAGCACGAGGCCCAGCGCCAGCAGGAAGGGCCACGCCTCGACGCGCAGCAGCGCGCAGCCCACGGCGCACGCGAGCGCCACGCGGAACCGGTGCTCCCGCCACGCCGCCGCGCCGCCGAGGGCCAGCGCGAGCACGAGCGCCGGCTCGGCGCCCGTCGCCGCGTAGTACGGGAACCCGCCGCACAGCAGCACGGCCAGCGCCGCGAGCCCCCCGGCGACCCGCGAGCCGTCCGCGAGCCGCCGCCCGAGACCGTAGGCGAGCCCCGCCGCGAGCAGCGCCGCCACCCGCACGAGCAGCACCCACAGCCACGGTGCCGCGGTGCCCAGCGGCGCCAGCAGCGCGCACACCGTCACCGGCAGCGGCTTGAAGGCCGGTCCGTCGAGCGTGCTCAGCTCGCCGCCGGCGAGCTCTCGCCCCCACAACAGCCACGCCCACGGGTCATACGACGGCGCGGGCTCCACCAGGAGCAGGGAGACGACGGCGATCCCGAGGGCGGCGGCGAGGGCGCGCGGCACGGCCGGGCGAGCGTAGCGCTTGGTTCGTGACCGCAAGACCGGGCGGGCGGGATATCCTCGCCCGTCCGATGGTCATCTTCTCCGGCATCCAGCCGACCGGCCGCAAGCACCTCGGGAACCACATCGGGGCGATCCTCCAGTACGTCGAGGGGCAGGATCGCGCCGACCCGTCGATCTACTGCATCGTCGACCTGCACGCGATCACGGTCGAGTACGAGCCGGCCGTGCTGCGCGAGCGGGTCTACGACACGGCCGCGATCCTGATGGCGGCGGGTCTGGACCCCGAGCGCTGCATCCTCTTCCGCCAGGGCGACGTGCACGAGCACACCGAGTTGTGCTGGATGCTGACGTCGGTGACGGCGATCGGCGAGCTCAACCGGATGCACCAGTTCCGCGACAAGTCCGTGGCCCAGCGCCAGCTGGTCTCCGCCGGCCTGCTGATGTACCCCGTGCTGCAGGCGGCCGACGTGCTGGCCTACCGGGCGCACGAGGTGCCGGTGGGCGAGGACCAGCGCGAGCACCTGGAGCTGATGCGCGACGTCGCGCGGCGCTTCAACGAGCGCTTCGGCGAGACGCTGATCGTGCCCGAGCCCCGGATCCCGGCGGTCGGCGCCCGCGTCGGCGACCTGCAGGGCCCGGAGCGCAAGATGTCGACCACCGGCGGCTCCGAGCAGGGCACGGTCTACGTGCTCGACGAGCCCGACGCGATCCGCAGGAAGTTCAAGCGCGCGGTGACCGACTCCGGGGCCGAGGTGGTCCGCGCGCCCGACAAGGCCGGGATCGCGAACCTGATCGACATCCTTGCGGTGGTGCGAGGCGTCACGCCGGACGCGGTCGAGCGCGACTTCGAGGGCAAGCGCTACGGCGACTTCAAGACGGCCGTCGGCGACGAGGTGGCGGCGTGGCTGGCGCCGGTGCGCGAGCGCTACGCCGCGCTGCGCGGCGACGAGGAGGCGCTGGAGGACATCCTCGCGGCGGGGGCCGAGAAGGCCCGGGCGATCGCGTCGGTCACCGTGGCCGACGTGCGCGACGCGATGGGGGTGGGCCCGGCCCGCCGCCCCAGCCTGCGCCCGGCGTGATCCGCCGGGCCGCCGCCTAGCCTGCACGGGGTACGTGACCGCGACGACCGCTGACCCAGCTCGTTCCGCACCGGGCCGGGGCTCCGCCCCCAGCCTCGCCCGCCTGGAGCTCGACCTCGACGTGTTCGCAGGTCCGTTCGACCTGCTGCTGTCGCTGATCCTGCGCGAGGAGCTCGACCTGCTCGAGGTCGAGCTGGCCGACGTCGTGCTCGCCTACCTGGACCACCTCGACGCGCGCGACGAGCTCGATCTCGAGTCCGCGACCGAGTTCCTCGTGTTGATCGCCGCGCTGCTCGAGCTCAAGTCGCGCCTGATGCTGCCCGGCGAGGAGATCGAGGAGCTCGACGAGATGGCGCCCGCCGAGGCGGCCGAGGAGCTGCTGGAGCGGATGATCGCCTACGCCCGCTTCCGCGGCGCGGGCGGGTTCCTCGCCGCGCGACGCGAGGTCGAGCAGGGCGCGCTGTACCGCTCCGCGCCGCTCCCCCCCGCGTTGCGCCGGGCGCCGCTCGAGCAGGCCGCGCAGGCCTACCACCCGGCCGTGCTGGGGCAGGCGCTCGGCGGCCTGCTGCGGACCCCGCCGCCGCTCGACCTCACGCACATCGCGATCCCCCGCGTCGGGCTGCCCGAGCGCCTCGCGGTGCTGCGCAGGTTGCTGCGGCGCGGCACGTTCTCGTTCGACGAGGCGGTCGCGGGCGCCGACCGCATGACCGTCGCGGTCACGCTCTTCGCGCTGCTGGAGCTCTACAAGCGCGGCGAGGCCGGCTGGGAGCAGGACGCGTCGTTCGGGCCGATCACGGTCCACGCCGAAGCCTCGCCGCCCGGCGAGGAGCAGCCGGTGGCGGGCATGCGACGGGCGGTCGGGTGATGCAGCTCGAACGCCGGCTCGAGGCGCTGCTGTTCCTCGCGCCCGACCCCGTGTCGGTCGAGGAGCTGGGCGACGCCCTGCGCGTCGAGGAGGACGAGGTCGCCGCGGGGCTGCGCGCGCTGCGGCTGTCGCTCGACGGCCGCGGGCTCGTGCTGCGCGAGCTGGCGGGCGGCTGGACGCTGGCGTCGCACCCGGACGCCGAGGAGGCCGCGCGGCGGCTGCTCGCCCGCCCGCGCACGCCGGCGCTGACGCCCGCCCAGGCCGAGACGCTGTCGATCATCGCCTACCTGCAGCCGGTCTCGCGCCCGGAGGTGGCCCGGATCCGCGGCGTGGCGTCGGAGTCGGCCACGAGCGCGCTGGTCGAGCGCGGGCTGATGGAGGAGGCCGGCCGCTCGCAGTTCGGCGCCGTGCTCTACCGGACCACGCCGCTGTTCCTGAAGCTCTTCGGCCTCGCCTCGATCGACGACCTGCCCGACCCGGCGCAGTGGGACCCGAGCCCTGAGGAGCAGACCGCGCTGCGCGATCGCCTGCTGCGGGCGGGCGAGGAGCGCTCGGGCGCCCCGGCGCCGGGTTAGCCGGCGGCGGCCATGGCACCTGCCTCGCTTCGCTTCCTGCCTCGCCCTGCGGGCTCGTCACCGGCTGACGCCTCGCCGCCTGGGGCTACGCCCCCAGGCTCGCCGCCAACTGCCCGCAGGCCGCGTCGATGTCCCGCCCGCGGGTCAGTCGGACGGTCGCGCGCAGGCCGTGCTCCTCCAGCGCCGCGCGGAACGCGTCGATCGCGCCGCGCGAGGAGCCGTCGTACGCGCCGGTCGGGTTGTACGGGATCAGGTTGACCTTGTAGCGGCGCGGATCGAGCAGCTCGGCGAGCGCGACGGCGTGGCCGTAGCGGTCGTTGACGCCGGCGAGCATCACGTACTCGATGAACACCTGGCGGCGGCGGCGCTCGTAGTAGGCGTCGCAGGCGGCGAGCACGTCGGCGATCGGGTGGCGGTCGTTGACCGGCATGATCTGCGAGCGCAGCGCGTCGTCGGGCGCGTGCAGCGAGAGCGCGAGCCGCAGCGGCTCCTCAGCCTCGGCCAGCGCCTGGATCCCCGGCACCCAGCCGACGGTGGAGACGCCCGTGCGCCGGTGCGTGATCCCGACGTCCGGCAGCCGGCGCGCCGCGTCCAGCACGCTCTCGACGTTCATCAGCGGCTCGCCCATCCCCATGAACACCAGGTGGTCGACGGGCTCGATCCGGCGGAAGTGCAGCACCTGGTCGAGGATCTCCGACGCCGTCAGGTTGCGGCCGAACTTCATGGTCCCCGTCGCGCAGAACGTGCATGTCAGCGGGCAGCCGGACTGCGAGGAGACGCAGACCGAGCGGCGGCCGTCGCGGTAGCGCATCAGCACCGCCTCCACGGGCCGGCCGTCGGCGGTGTGGAACAGCGCCTTGACCGTGCCGTCCTTCGCGTGCGCCTCGTGGCTGAGGTCGAGCGTGGAGAACGGCACGCGGGCGGCCAGCCCGGCGCGCACCGCGGACGGGAGGTCGGTCATCGCGTCGTAGCCGTGCGTGCCGCTCGCCGTCCAGCGCCACACCTGGCGGGCGCGGAACGCGGGCTGGCCGAGCTCGGCCAGCGTCGTGTCGAGGAGCGTGAGGTCCACGCCCCCTATGGTGGCAGCGCCATGCGGCTCGGTAAGTATCTCTCCCACGCGGGCGTCGCCTCGCGCCGCGCCGCCGAGCAGCTCGTGTTCGCCGGACGGGTCACGGTGGGCGGCGAGGTCGTGCGCGATCCGGCCCGCGACGTCGGCGAGGGCGACACGATCGCGGTCGACGGCAGGCCCGCCTCGCCGGAGCGCCGCCACGTCGTCTACGCGCTCAACAAGCCCGCGGGCTACGTGAGCACCGTCAAGGACCCGCAGGGCCGTCCGACGGTCGTCTCGCTGATCTCCAGCCGCGAGCGCCTGTATCCCGTCGGGCGCCTGGACGCGGACACGACCGGCCTGCTGCTGCTCACCAACGACGGCGAGCTGGCGCATCGCCTCACGCACCCCTCGTTCGAGGTGCCGCGGGTCTACCGCGCCCGCGTCCGCAACCCGCCGCTGCGCGAGCCCGCGCTGCGGCGGCTGCGCGAGGGCGTGCAACTGGAGGACGGCATGACCGCTCCGGCGGGCGTGCGCCGGCTCGCGCCCGACCGGGTGGAGCTGACGATCCACGAGGGCCGCAAGCGCCAGGTGCGGAGGATGCTCGACGCGGTCGGCCACCGGGCGGTGACGCTGGAGCGCGTCGCGTTCGGGCCGCTGCGCCTCGGCGACCTGCCGCTCGGCGGCCACCGGCATCTCAAGGCCGCGGAGATCGAGCAGCTGCGCCGGGCGGCCACGCGGCGGACGCCGTCGCGGAGCGGTCCGCGGCGGCGCTGAGCGGTCAGCCGACTGCGGCGGGGCGGGTGCTCCACCCAGTTCGAGCTGCGGCGGCGGCGGGTGGGGAGGTCGTCGAACACGGCCGTTAGTCTTGCGCGCCGATGCGGTTGATCGCCTTCAGGGGAGCCAACACGGTGCCCGCCAACGAGGCCGACGCGATCCTCGACGCGACCGAGGCGCTGATGCACGAGCTGCTCGGCCGCAACGGGCTCGAGACCGGCGACCTCGTGAGCTGCCTGTTCACGCTCACCCCCGACCTCGACGCCGAGTTCCCCGCCGTGGCCGCGCGCCGCATGGGGCTCAGCCGCGTGCCGCTGATGTGCGCGCAGGAGATCGGCGTGCCCGGCTCGATGCCGAGCGTGATCCGGGTGATGATCCACGCCTACGCCGACGACCGCCACGACCCGGTCCACGTCTACCTCGGCGAGACCGCCGCGCTGCGTCAGGACCTGCATGGCGCGCAGTGAGCCTCAAGCGGGACCGTCCCTCTTTAGGTTCGGCGCGGCCCTTGTAGGCTGAGCCCCGACATGCCGATCGAGTTCGCCGAGCGGATCCGCCGCATCCCCGTCTATCCCGCCGCCGACGGGTACGCGCTCCCCGGCGACGTCGCCCTGCTCGCCTCCAACGAGTCGCCGTACCCGCCGATCCCCGCGGTCGTCGACGCCGTCGCGCACGCGCTGGGCGGGCTGAACCGCTACCCGGACCCGACGAACTCGGCGCTCCGCAGCGCGCTGAGCGACCGCTACGGCGTGCCCGCGCACCGCATCGCGGTCGGCAACGGTTCGTGCGACATCCTGCTCGCCGCCGGCGAGGCGCTGCTCGAGCCGGAGGCCGAGGTCGTCTACGCGTGGCCGAGCTTCAGCGTCTACCCGCACCTCGCCGCCGCGTCGGGGGCGCGCGCGATCGCGGTGCCGGTGGACGGCGCGCACCGTCACGACCTCGCCGCGATGCTGCAGGAGGTCAACGCCGCCACGCGGCTCGTGATCGTCTGCAACCCGAACAACCCGACGTCCACCGCGCTGCCGCTGGAGGAGGTCGCGGCGTTCGTCCGGGCGGTGCCGCGGCACGTCGCGGTGATCCTCGACGAGGC
>JAABUS010007250.1_pt1 | contig 12868 bp, 12 predicted proteins | sample 5560161 | NCBI WGS metagenome assembly JAABUS01 (sample SAMN10711885, study PRJNA513376) | rock metagenome | isolation source: Antarctica rocks | place: Antarctica: Victoria Land, Trio Nunatak nord | collected 2016-01-04 | reverse complement strand
GGCTGCTGTCACTCTGCTCACCAGCATGACACATGACCCAGCTCAGCCATGCTTTGCACCGTCCTCAGCACACTTGGCGCACTTTTCGCGCCAAATGACAGACATGGCAGACCGGCTGAGAGCCTGCTCCTCTATGGATGTGCTGGCCATCCCGCCACCTGGCCCCCACTGGTCTGAGGTTGCCGCCAAAATGCCTGAGGAGGTTGTGCATCAGCTGATGGAGCAGATTTGCAATCGTGGCGCCACAGCTGTGGACCACCTCTGGCCAATCTTGCCCAGCCACGCTTTGATCGAGGCAAGACTGCGCCAAATGCTGCCAGACAGGATCCATGTGCTGCGGCGCATGCTCAGAGATAGGCCTTGGCCTGGACATGGCGCCAAAGTCATGGCTGCTCTCGAGCTTCCGCCATTGCCTTCCCGCCAAACCCACCCAAGCACTGTTCTCTCCCTGCAGAACCATCCAGCAGCTGTACTGCCTGTGCAAGATGGCACAGTGGGACATGCACCCTGTCCAGTCAACTCACCCTCTCAGCAGCAGATGGTTTCCCGCCAAAATCCCTCATCCTCACAGATAGCCATTTCCCACCAAAGTGCCCCTGCTACACTTGCTTCCTCCCTGCCTCAAACAGAGAGCGTCGTTGCTGCGCCTAGCATTGACAGTGCTGCGCAAGCAAGGGTTGGTCCTTCAGCACCAGCAGCTGTGAGGCAGATCAAGACAACCAGGAAGGTGTCATGGGAGACTGACTCAAGCCAATCAGCATCCAGCAGCGTGGCTAGTTGCAACCTGAATGACAGTCCAGCGCTGTCTGACATCGATGTCAAGATAGCTGTCCTCGTCAAATGGGGTCAGCCGCTGCCTCAGCTTCCTGCACAGGCTGTGGGCGAGTCATCATCACATAAGGCACCTGGTGCCTCCAGGAAGGTTACATTGCAGCCTCTTCTGAAGAAGAACAAGCAACAGGCTGCGCCTCAAGGGACACCCCAGGGTCTGACAGGGGCTACCACCCAGTCTTCTTCATCTGCCATGAGTGCAAGCCCAAGGGGTGATCTGCCAGCAGCAGCAGCACCAGCAGCAGCATCCACCATACAGGCTTCAGACAGCATGCACAATGAAGCTCCTCTGGACAACTTGTCTTCCACTTTGGTTCAGGCTTCAGCTGCCGCAACTGCTGCCGTGCCAGCATCATATAGCCCCGCCCAGTCCCTAGCTGTGCCTCAGCTAATCCCGAGCCTCCTGCTTCAGTCCCCACCTGCTCCTCAGCCCGGCCCCCTGCCTCAAAATCAGATCCCAGCCACACTTCAGAAACCTGGACCATTTGAACCCTCCTGTCAAGTGCGACTGCCTGCCCAATCACCGCTTCAGATGTGGCCGCATGTCAGGAAGTTCAATTTACCCGAACCCCTGAAGGCCACCCCACTTCCACCCCCAAAGAAGACGACCCAGGATCCAGGCAAAGCACCAGGTAGCCAAGCCAAGGGGGCCCAAGCAGGGGCCCGTAGTCAAAGTAGAGTATCCTCTACAGACAAAAGCTCAGCTCAGTCTGCAGTACAGAGTCAGCCTCCAGCCCCAGCTATCCCCTCAGGCCAATCCCTGTCACCAGATGCATCCCCAGTTGTCTCCTCAGGTCAGTCTCAGTCCCTGGGTGTGTCCCAGGTCACAACCTTGGGCCAAGAACAGTCCCAAGCTGAGCCACCAGCTACAGCCTCTGGCCAACGTTGTTCCTCAACTGCACTCCCAGCGGCTGTCTTGGGCAGGAACAAGTCCCAAGCAGCATCCCCAGCCACAGCCTCAGGCCAACAGCAGGCCCCAGCTTCATCCCCAGCCACACCCTCAGGCCTTTCCCCACTGTCATCCTCAGTCTTGGCACCAGCCACATGTTCAGGTCAGCAGCAGGTCATAGCTGTCTCCTTAGCAGTGCACTCAAGACATAGACAGTCCCCACTAGCATCCCCGCCTACACGCCAAGCTATGCTGCTAAGTCTCAAGCAGCCCTCACCCCCACCCAGACCTGATCTTCTACCCCAGGGGCATCCTCCACCCTCTCAGGCAGCCGCCTGTCAATCTGGTCAAAGGCAGCAAGCCCCACAGCTTCAGAACAGGGAGCGTTCTTTGACAACAGATCCCGAGTCAGCAAATGAAGCTCAGTCTGCACTACCGGGCCTCACTGTATCTGCAGCTCTGACTCCATCCCCCATCCTCAGACCATCCCCAATATTGAGATCATCCACTGCACCTAACTCCTCTCTGTCTCAGCTGGCATCTGAGCTGCCAGTGTCATCTCAGCAGCAGGGTGGGAGCCCAGGTCCGCCTCAGACGCCCCTCCCAACACGCACTCTCAGACATGTGCGCTGTCAGAATGCAAGTGAGATGTCTCTGAGGCCAGACACCATCAGACATCTGCAGTCCCAGAGGGCAAACCGCATCATGCATGCAAGCCCCACCTTGCCAGACATTCGTGTCAGGCCAGAAATGTCTGGTCAGATGCAAAATCCAGAATGGCTGCTTCAAGCAGATCCACGGCATGATGTGTGGCAGACGCCACATGTCGCATCAAACTGGTCTGCAAACGGTACATTTCTACATGAATGGAGGTCATCATGTGTGCTTGATTTGCATGTGCCATATTGGCGTGAACATAGCATTTCATGCTGGCTACCATGTTGCTGATACCCCAGCAAGATTGCTTGCACTCCCTAGGGCTGCTTGTTTGGCAAGATGCACACTTCTAGGACAAGTTGATTGCTGAGTGTCAGCCATGCATCGACTTAGACAATGCATGCACCAGCTGTGAATGCTTTGGCCTGGATACTTGCATGCAGATGGATGCTTGCAAGCTGGTGACAGCACAGCAACAGCTGACACGCACAATGTCATGCTGGTTCTGCAGAGAGGCACATTGGACATCCTCTCAAGCCTGATATCTGCACGCTGAGAGTGCTGTTTGCAAGTGCAGGAAATCCTTTGTTTGGATGGTGGGAGCTTGGGTCTGCGGTCATTGGAGATGTGCCAGACTGTCCACCTGCTGCTGACTTTTCTCCATGCACTCCCCACAGAAGTGAGGCCACTGAAACAAATCCTGTGCTGTGAACTTATGAAGTAAGCAGTGACTATGAGGAGCAGCTGCAGATGCGTAAGTGACAGAGGTCTGTCTGTGAAAAGTGGTTGTACACCTCAGCTCATTTGGCAGATGCCTTTGCCTGTGCAGATGCTGATGCATGACGCATAAGCATTCGGCCAGGCGTTCGTATTCTTTGAAATAAACTCGCGGAACTGATCTTGACAGTCACTGCCTTGCCACCTGTGTGTGTAATTAAGGCCTCATTCTCCTGTAATGACCTAAGATGTATACTTCCTGCAGCAGTCTGGTGCACCAGCATTGAATCAGATGAAAATCTGCATGTTCATGGCATGATGCTCGCCCCACTGCCTATGGGACAGATTGCTTCCATAATCGCACAGTGTGTGCTCAGGCATGCAGCGCTGCTGCCAACTATTGCCAGTTCCAAAGCCGATCCAAAGTTGACGGCAGCCTTCCCATTGAGTGCAGTGTGCACTGACAGGCAGTTACAGATTAATGTGTGGTACTCAATGGCGCACAGGCTAGTCCTCTGATCATCATGCAGCACTGCATTCTGGTGGACAATGAGCGGTGATCTGCAGTACATTAACAGTCCATTTCATGCTTTGTCAGTGCGCCATTCCTAGCACAGAGCCTGCGCCATGACAAGTGCCAGCTAGACTAGGTCTGCTGCTCACAGATGACTCACTACGCAGAGTACCACTGCTAGTCACATGTATCCTCTTGCCCATCAGAATGTCTCGCAGCGTGTCTAGCTGTACAATGCTGTCATCTGTTACCAAGCCATTGGAATCTACCCAGACAGGGACGGCGGACAGCGCAGCACCTCCCACGCCTGCAGAGTAGATGTACCCAATGTAGTCTGACTGTGTTCGTGTGCCATCAATTTGTTTTCAAGGCTTGCTGCCTGAACAGCGGTGCTTAGCATGACCAAGGCATGCATTCAAGTGGCAGGCAGCATGTATAAGCACCACTCTGCTTGCTGACTGTCTGGTCAAGACAGACATGGTATATCTGCAGCACTTGACCATTAATCTGTCAAGGTACATGTGCATTGAGGGTGCTTCAAGCTCTTGAGCATGCATGTGGTCGAAGCAGCATTGGCTCAAGATGTCAGCTATCATGGCTTCTTGGCAACACCAACAAATGTTGTGGGTTGGATTGTTCATGAGCACAATGACTGAAGAAGCGTGCGATTGATGACTCACCAGAGGACTTCTCCTTGCCAGCTGGCTTTGCCGCCCCAGAGCCTCTCAGGGTCCCCCCCAACTTCTCGCCAGGCTTTGCTGTTGCATCCAGCTTGGCAGCAGGAGCATGCTGCTTTGCTAGCTGAGCATTCCTGAAGGGAAAATTTACATGTGTGGGCACCATCGCAGAGAATGCATGCCCATGGCACGAACAATCTAGCTCTGCATGTGAGGCAACTCTGTTGGCAACGCAGTCATATCAGCAATGAGACGCTCCAGACAGATGGCAGCAATACTACTTCAAACAGAAAGCACACAATCAGTCAGAGCAGTATGAGTGAGTCAGCTTCTGCTTGCATGACTGGTCAAGAGCAAGCAGACTTTACCTGCCCACAATGGGAGACTGCAGACATTGTGTGATGAGCGGAGTGTTGATGCGGCAGGTGCTCTGCACATGGATGCTCTCCAGGCGCTTGTAGATATCTGCCAGCATCTTTGCACTGAGAGCCCGGTTGCTGGTCTCTGTCTTGAGGGCGTACAGCTCCCGAAGGGTGAGGGTGTCCAGTGAGCGTGGAGGGGCTGCCTTTCTGGCATGGAAATTGAAGGCCCTCGTCCTAAACAGGTCCCCTACCTACAATGCAAGGTGTAACAAAGTTTTGGCGTCAGTTCGGTTCACCATACTGGCCTCAACAAGGCAGCTGGCAAGAGGCTGTTGGCCTTCTTGACATTGGTTGACAAAGCTGTGCTGCAGTTTTAGGCAAAGCGCACTGATTGCCACCCAGTGGGTGCATACCTCTACATCAATCTGCTGCCTGGTCTTGAAGCTGCCCAGGGCTTCGTGAATGATGGCCGCCAGCGCTGAGTACACCGCCTCAAAGAACAGCTGATCCTGATGAGTCTGCATCACACAACACATATGTGTTAAGAAAGCCTTTGATCAGTTCCAACAATGATGCTTTCTGGTCCTACATCTGTTTGCTGCTTAATTGCAAGCAGTCGTGTGTCATGCGCTGCAGCTATGCAACAACAGCGCAGCTTTGATCCAGCAGAGCTCTGGGATGAGTGCTGCCATGGGACGACCTGATCGTCCTGCTGTAGATGATGGGCGCGCAGCAATTAGGCAGAAATACTCAGCAATGGCTACATCACAAAGAGCAAAAGCCACGGCCAAAATTCCAGATTTGCTGTGGCGGCAGCAAGCCAACACAACTATCAGCAAGCAGCAGGAGGAGAGGCAGCATGTCTCAGCTGCTTGTTAGTAATCTGCTGCAAGTTATTTGACCAGGCTATGCAGATAAGACAGCTTCACTGGTAACAACAAGGCACTGCAACCTGCATGCTGCCAAGTTCTAGGTTGTCGCCTTAACACTGCGTCAACAGAGTTGATAGTATGCAAGTGCCTGACCTGCTTGTAAGTGCTGTGTTGCAGGATGACCAGGCTGTAAACGGGGGCAAGGGCATGAAGGGCCTGGTTGGCCCCTTTGAACAGCTCCTTCTGCCTTTCCTCTGTTGCCTCTGGCCTCAGGTTATCCAAATGCTGCCTCTGTGCCTTGTCTACTGCCTACAGATCAGCATTTAGTCTCCTGTAGTGCTCGGTACCAATTGGTGAGAGCCACTACGTAAATGCTGCGACGCTGGCTGCCTGCATCATTCTGGGCATGATATCCCACATTGCTCTGCATTTGTGACTGACAGCTGCTGCATGGCTGCTAAGCTCTACAGCACAAATTGAGGTTCTGGTACGGTTTAGGCTGATTCTGACTGAGCTGCGTGCTGGTCTCTGTACAGGCTGTGCAAAACAGCCTTAAGAATGCAGTTTGGCAATAGACAGCCACCATGCTTGAATTGAACAGCTGTGGGTCTGCAGATAAGCAAGTTGAACTGCTGTCAGCCTCACTTTGTGAGTGACTGCAACTGACGTGTGCAGCAGGAGGTCAAGCAACTCTGGAGTGCAGGCCCATGCTGCAGCTCTGCAAGGCTGGGATGTTATGTTGCAACCATATGCTGCTGGTTGCAAGCTGGACACAGGCTGTGTGTCTGTATGTTTTATGTGTCGCGACACATCTGAAGATGGTGCCTTGAAAGGCCAAATCAGGAGCTGAATATGTGCATGCATGCACATAATCAGCTTTGCTGAAAAATTTGGAAGCAGATAGGTTGTCTGCATAGCTGCATGTTGCTGTTGAGACTTGATACAGCAAACATTGCCATGTGCTGCTGCTGCATAAGCTGATGTCCTCATACTGCTGACACAACGAGCGTTGCTGCCACCTGTGTTTGATGCTTCAAGACTGCCACAGACTTGGCATGCTGCAGCTTGCATGCTGAGCGCTCCTTGGGTTGACATTGCCCTCAAGATGCATATACAGCATCAAATACAGCATGCAAATGCAGTGCAGACACACTTTGGGACTTGCCACTGGTGTATGTGATCAAGAGCATGCAAAATGCTTGTGCAGCCTGCTGATGGATACAGCAGACTACGACTGTGCAGGCAGACTACACTTTGTGACCAGTCTATACAGCTCAGCAGGCACAAACATTGTGACAGGTTGCATGCCTGAACTGCGCGAACGGATGCAAACAAAGCAGTATAAGCCGCACCTGACCAAGGGTGGTAAGCTGCAGATTATTAATGAAGTAGATGAGACAGGAAGTGACCATTCGGTCAAATAGTGGGCTAGCATAAAAGTGCTTGAACTGGCCAGGAGCTGTGTCTTCTACAACTTTGGACACCTTGGCTTTGGCTGTCGTCAAATCGAACAACGCAGGACTCGGCACTGCATGGAAAACCAAAGAAGACCTCTGCTCAACCTCTATTAGTCGTGTGAAACTCGGGCCTGCAGCCGGAGCTTCAGAAGCGGGAACCACCCGCGTGAGCTGAGCAGATGGCAAACTCACCTCCCGGATCTTTGCCAACTCTCTTGACCACCCTTGACGGTCGAGAGTTGAGCCATCTGCCTCCTTGCTCGTTCGTGGGGGACGACATGGGATACAAAGGCGATGGTATGTTGAGCACACGTTTGTCAAGCTCGCCGATGTCAACTGCAGTACTGGCTTCAAGTCAAGCCCATCTTTCACATCATTCGGGTGTACGCAGAGACCAGAGTGAATATTCAGTGTTTTGCAACCAGCCAAACGCTCCAGGCCTTTGCCAGGTACAACACTAAGCAAGAATAAGGCGGCTCTGAAACCAGATGTGCTGGGCAATAGCAGTGCTACTGTAGCACTGGCAGTAGCATGCAGGTCGTGCATTGTGGATGAAGTGTGACAGGCGCAAAGATGTCTGATCATCAAACGCTGTCTGTATCGTGTCTGCCGTCTGTATTGCTTAGTACTGATGGTTCTGACCAGGATACTGACAACACTAACACATCTGTGCAACCTAGTTGGTCGGCTGAAGATGTGAATCCTCCTCCTCCTCCCCCGTCCATGCCAAAGTACAATATATTATGTGGCTTGTAATCAAGCTTGCACTTTATTGTAAGCAAACCGTATCTGGGTCTGGTGTGTAAAGCCATAGCCTGACTGTGTTGTCATCGCCAGCAGACGCCAACAAGCCTGGCTCGCTTGGTGACCACCTGACACAATTGACGTCTGCAGAATGTGCATTTTGCTTGTTGACAGCTAGGCAAAACGTGGATGCCGGGAGACTCCCATCAGCTTTTTGGTGCCCAGTGTCTTGTGCTTGGCCACTCTCGAAAAGTCTAATGGCATTGTCTCCACAACCTAGAGACAAGCAAAACACCTTTATAGCATCTCCCAGCTCAGGCAGCCTTCTTGTGCTTACTCATTGATGTTCAAGTCAAGAATGTCAGCTATCATACTTGAAGGTTCTCTTGTGCATGTCCTTACGCCGGTGATCCATTTTAACATTTCAGTTTGTGCAGTCTCAGGAACTTCACGGCCCAAGGCACTACCAGCGGCATGTGACAATGCAGCAGTGTGACAAATGCATACATGTCATTGCACAGATATGGAGAAGAAGCTGCTTACTGGCAAGCAAGAGCGAAGCATACCAGTGGCAATAACACCCTGAAGGGACCAATCCACTGAGAAAATAGTGCGATCATGATGCCCTGAGAGGGTAGCAGTCAGCTTGCACCTCGCCTGTCCTGCACAACCAGAGCAGACCCTCAGCCCTTGCTGGACTGCCAGCAGGTATTGGAAGTTTTGTGCCCATGGTGTCAATCACCTGACAGATATTTTATTTGCAAACAGTTGCAAAACATGGGAGGGCAGCAGGGAAGAGGATTGTGATTTGCTGATCAAAGTTTTGATGGCAAAGCAAACCCAAAAAATGTTAAACTATGCCAAACAAGCATGAACTCGGGTGGAAACACAGATGGAGTAAGGGCAAAGAATCACCAGGGTTATCAAAGGAGCAGGCCCATACTCGCAAGGTCTGGTCATCGCTGCAGGACACCATCTGCCTCCCCTCCCTGTCAAAGGCAATGCCCCATACAGTAGAACTGTGCCCTAGCCCGGGGCCGGCTAGGGTTTGCGCACATTCCCACTCCCCATCACTGTCAATCCACACTTTGATGGAGTCATCATAGCTACAGGACACCAACACCTCTCCTTTGGGATGCCAACAAACCATCTTGACATCCTGCAATCCCAACATACAGCATGACATCATGCAGCAATGGCCGCATACACGTAAATGGCACAGAACATGACACAAATGTACTGGATGATGTGGCATGTGCTTCATCAATTGTGCATCTTATGCGCACTTCAGATATACCTGACTGTATTATAGTTACAGTCAGGGCATTGGTTGAAGGCACTGCGGGAACAGAAATTGCTGCTGTGATTGGTAGATGGGAAGGTGTTGCAACAAACGATGCAACAAGATTGACCATGATGCAACATGCACTGGTGAGATGCAATGTGCGGTAGCAAGTAGCAGACCTATGTGCACTGAGGAGCAGCTGTCACATTGGCCAGACCTGTGTGTGCCCCTGCTTGACGTCCACACACTCATACTCATTTCCTGGAAGCGATTCCCAAATCCAGACGCTCTTATCTCGACTGCAAGTTGCCAGCAGAGATCCTGTGCATACACAAAAGATCAGCTCACTTGCTAAGTACCTGCAGCCATGTGACATGGGTTTTCTGTGGGCTTGCACTGCATCAGCAGTCATGCAGAAAGCTTTTGTTGTACGACCGTGCCAGAACAAAGATGCATCTGTGCAAAATATTTCTGCTGCAGCAGACAATGAATGAATACCTGAAGAGCTCCAAGCCACTCCCTTAACTTCACTCTCATGCCCCTCAAGCAGTGCAACCTGTTCCCATGTGCTTCCCTGCACAGAGACTGAGTTTGTTACCCCTGTGCATGCTGGCAGTACGACAGCACTGAAATTGGGAAATGACCGACCTGAATTTCCCAGATGGCTGTTGTGGCATCAAAGCTTGCAGTTGCCAAGTAGCGCCCATCAGGTGACCAACTGCTGCATCTTATGCTGCGATGATGCGTTTCTTCAAGTATGGCTGCGCAAATCCAGGTGTCAGTTGTGCCATGCCTTTGCCAGATCCTCACTGTTTTGTCGCCACTGCAGCTGGCAATACTATCCCCTGAAGACCATGTATTGGGTCAGATGCATGACCGGCAAGGGTGCATTACCAAGAGGGTTGGTTTTGCCCATAATATGTCAGTACCCTTTGGTGACCACGCCACATTCCACACACGGTCTGTATGGCCTTCCAAGACTTGAGTTTGTTCCAGGCGTGCCATACGCTGAAAAGCCTGTTGCAAGCTGCGTACGCTGACGCTGCCCACGGCGTACCGTTTACCCGAGCATGACCGTCTGAGTGGCCATACTCTTGTGTTCTGCGATAGGTTTTGTGGCTTTGAGCCGGTTGTTATGAGTCTCGCTGTGACTTCCACACGACAACCGGCTTTTGTTTAAGAAGGGGGCGCAGCACGCTGCGAGCAGCAAACTGCTGCAGGAGTTGTAAGGGAAGCTATAAAGGTCTTTCGTCTTCCAATACGGTAGGAGAACATGCCGTGCAACCTTTCTCTTTGTCTCTCCTGCAGCTTCACTTGCTCCAGACCCCAACGAGCCATAAGCACACTCTTGTTCTTCGCTATCGCTTGGTTGTAACTATCGCTTTGTGACCCAATACCGTCTTTGGTGTACCGAAGAGCGATAGATATAGCCAAACAGGTGAGAACTTGGCTGATTCTCCGTGCGTCCTGGCGGAATGCAAACTACCAAGTTGAACAAACATGCTAAAATGTTGTTGTGAGTTCTGTGCTCACGGTGCAGAGCCCAGGCATCGAGCCACTCGATCTCTGAGAACTGATCACTGACGGCAAGGCGCGGCACTTTGCGAAGCTCTACGTTAAGTCGACTGTGAACGTTTCAAGGTGACGACATGCTCAGCATGTGCAAGCTCATGTAGGCTGCTACCCGCTTGCTGCAATCAGCATGCTTTGTACTCCACCTCGCCGCTGCTGCTACTGCCACACATCATGAGTATGGTTTGCGGTCTGAGCCGTCTGGACTATAGAGTTATACTGTAGTCCACTGTGTCATCTAAGAACCTTCACAAAGTGTCGTGAATGAACAAGGTCAACTGATCTGTTGCGTGCAGGTCATGCTAGCGGACTTGGTATGCCACGTCCCACAACTCTTGGAGCACCTACCACCCGTCGCCTTGGGACAGCTATTGGCATCTTGCGCATCTCTGCGCAGTCAAGTACATGAGCATGTCACCAACATCAGATGTGCCATGGATTGCCACGATGTCAGGGTGCTCACCACAGGGCTTTGGCCGCGCTTAACACACCTTGAGCTCGGCTTTAGCAAGACTCTGGATGCCCAGTCTGTCTCCACTTTAGCCAAGGCAACACATCTCCAGCTCCAACGCTTGAATCTAAGCTACAGCAAGATAGACTCATGCCTTGCTGGAGTATTACTGGCGGTGGCATACCCAGACCTCAAGTCTCTCCACTTGGCAGGCAACAACCTGGCTATGCCAATGACATACCTAGCTGATGCCCACTTGCCTTTGTTGGAGGAGCTAGAGCTGAGCAACAGCAAGCTAGACTCACAGTCCATGGCAGCCTTGAGTGAAGGAAGCTGGCTGCAGCTGAAGACCTTGAGCTTAGCAGGCAACAGTATCCATGCTCCAGGCATTCGGTATCTAGCTGAAGCACATCTGCCGCAGTTGGAAGCAATCAACCTTATCAACACTGGCCTTGATGGGTCAGCAATGGTCATGTTGCTCTGCTGTAAATGGCCGTGTCTGCAAATCTTGAGCTTGAACCAAAATTTTCTGCACCATGCATGCATGGGGGAGCTGCCAGATACTAGCCAGTGCTCGCTGCTCAAGCACCTGCACCTTGCTGATAGCAATCTGAGCCACCACAGCCTACAGCAGCTCAGCAAGCCCAGGTGGTGTCATCTGGAGACGATTGACCTGTCAAATAACAGGCTCTATAATATAAGTGCGCTTGTCCAAGCTTCTTGGCCAGCACTGAAAGCAATCCGGCTGGACGGCAATCTACTAGCAGCAGATTCCATGGCACACTTGTCTAAGGGGGATTGGCCTTTGCTGGAGCGCCTGTACCTCTGCAGGTGAATTGTGTTTGGCCTTCAAAGAGATGCATCTGCGCTACTTGTCCTGGCAGCGCCCACATTTCTTTCAGTGTCTGGTGCTAGTATACATGTGCGTGCTTCAAGCCCGTCCACTGAGCACCTTACTGGGACATCTGGAAAAGCAATGAACTTGTATTCCACATAGTCCCTTGTACTTGTGCAGGCTGTCTTTGGATGAGACCGCCTTGCTGCACCTGAGCAAAGGCAACTGGCCCTGTTTGAAGAAGCTTGACATGTGCAACAACAAACGACCCTTGAGCAGTAAAGCCATCTCACACCTATCTGATGCAAAGTGGCCGCTGCTGGAGTGGCTGTGCCTCACCAACAATGGGTTCAGCAAAGCAAGCGTCCTGAGGGAGCTCAGTAAAGCTGACTGGCCACTGTTGAAGACTCTCCAGGTGAGCAATATCTTGCATGCAGCAGCCACCAGCTGCATTGCGTAAAAAAAAATGCTTTGAAGCAACCTCACCCTCAGCCTGCAATGCACTCACCTTGGCTTCTGTCACTTCTGATACCTGTTGCGGTCCCATTGTCACTCCATACTGCTCAAGATTGTCTGTTGTATGGCTTCAGACAAGCTTCTAGGATTTCCATAGGCTGTTTGTCAGACTTTGTGCAACCAGTGCGTCATTCTTGCTTGCTTGAGGCAGTCTGTGAAGTGGCTGCACACAACCTGTTGCTCTGTAGATGAACACAACCATGATGCATGACTCTACCACTGTTAGTCTGACCACAGACCTCAGAGCTCTGACCTGCTAGGTATTGCTGTGCAGATCAGCCTCAACGACTTTGAACCTGAGGCCGCCTCACAGCTGGTGCGGGCACATTGGCCACTCCTGGAGAGCTTGACAGTGAGCTTCCGGTTTGTGGATGATATTGTCATCAAGATGCTGATCAAAGGAAAGTGGCCTCTGTTAAAGGAGTTGTTAGTAGACATCAGAACCTCTCTCTTGCTTGAGCAACACATTGCAAATCTTGGCTGGGACAA
>JAABUS010007249.1_pt1 | contig 12869 bp, 20 predicted proteins | sample 5560161 | NCBI WGS metagenome assembly JAABUS01 (sample SAMN10711885, study PRJNA513376) | rock metagenome | isolation source: Antarctica rocks | place: Antarctica: Victoria Land, Trio Nunatak nord | collected 2016-01-04 | reverse complement strand
GGCCGCCGGATGCTCTGTCGGGCCCGGCATCCGCGACGACTGCTGACCTCGTCAATGATCCAGCTGGGGCGTTGCACTTGAAGGTGCGTCCTGCCTTCAACATTTGCGTGACTACTATGTGACTTGTTCGGTGGTTGCAACGGCGTGACGGCTATGCAGGCACGCCTCACGCCAACAATGGCTTATCAGTCAACGTTCCCCGTGATGTACCCAGCCAGCGTGTATGATATCAACCCGTCGATTGATCCCGCAGTCGTCACTCCTCTGCTGGGTGCGTAGCTGCATCAGCCGGCCTGCATTTTTAACCTGTAACAACTACTGATCAGTATGTACTTCGATCGAGCTCGCCAGGGCGGTGACTGGGCCGCTGCTTGTGATATCGTCTTGCGGGTGCATTGTCATTGTTGCACATTGTATGTACATGATTGTCAGTGACAACCTTCACAGCGATCGATATTCTTGTCGCAACTCTCACCGCCTTGCCGCTTGCTGCAACACGAAACGAGTGAACGACGCGTCAAACACAGCTCACTTGTATCGCAGGACTGAACGCCAGCCAAAAGGGCAGCTGGAGGGTCATCGGCAATTCTGGGTCCAAGGGGGCGCACACAATTTTGTTTGCGAATGACCTTGTCCTATTCATGGAGCGACCCAACTGGGGCATACGGGCCGAACCAAACCCCTACCTCACGGTGAGACTGCAGAGCGCTGTCATGTCGAGCGCTGTCAACACTGGCAACACTCAACAATTTCAACATGCTTTGCTTGTTCCGACACCTTTTGCTGTGCATCCTTGGTCTTGTCGAATTCTTTGCTAAGATCAAACAAGACCAGTCACGACCAAACAAGACCGGTCATGATCATTCCGTCCAGAGGTCAAGCTGAGTCAACCATTCTGATGGCGTCTGTGCAGCAAAATTTCTTTAGCTGCACAGCATGGCTTCAATATCAGCTTTGTGTCATGCAGGTGGACGGTGGTAACACAAGTGAGTGTGCAGCCATGTACAATTTAGTCAACAATACCTTTGTGCCTTATCATGTGGCTGAACTTCCTATTTGTGGAGGTCACACTTTGCTGCCAGATGGTCGGGTGCTGATTGTTGGCGGTAAGCTGTTTTCTACCTCAAGTGACACTCACAGGTCTGCCTCCAGCAGGCTGATCCAGCATGCATGATGGCACTTATGAGTACACAATGCTTAGCTGCACAGATCTGAGTCTAGACATGTGTACAACGTAAACATACTTTTATCACAGTATGCTATCTCCCAAGCTGTTGTCCGTGGATTTGAGCTACTGAGCAAGGGGCTTTGATCAATACAATGATTGACATCTTTGCTTGACACGTAACGATATGCACATACCCTCTCTGCATTGTGCAATTGGGTAGCTCTTCAGCGTACAGATTGCAACCTTTGCATGCCAAGGCACCAGTCATCTTTCAGCATGACAACATGAGGGGTGTTCCTTTGGATTGCATATGTATCTTACTGGCCGCCGTATCAGTAACTGCGAGCTGTTAACAATGCAGGTCAAGATCTAAATTCCTACAGAGGGTTGATTAATCCTGGGATGGACGCTCTGAGAATTGTGGACCCTATCTCTCAGAGCTACACCCTTGTTGGACATATGCCACAAGCACGCTGGTATGCCACTCCGGCAGTAATGCCAGATGGTAATGTTTTGATTGTGGGAGGCTATCAACAGGTGAGCCATTCAACCACTACATGGGGTTGCAGGAGATTAGCCTATGCCTGTCTACAATGCTGTCATGCATAACAAGATAAATGTTAAGAAACAAATGTTGGCAAGCAACTGTATTTGGCAGCAGCATATGCATGTGTACAACAGGCTACTGACAGCACAGTACATGATCATGACTGTCCAAGACCCTTTGCATTGTATGTTTGAACAAACTTGGCAATGCTAGCCAGCCTTGCAGCCACATGCTTTGGCTTCACCAGTGCTAAACATCGACAGTGAGACTACTGAACTCAAACATGAACATGAAATGTGTTGTTTTGAGTTCAGGAATCTGGAGGGTGGGGCCTGCCCCCGCCCGAGTGCTCTCCAAGCAAGGGTAGCAGCTTCTCAGACCGCGCCTACGACAATCCTACATTCTCCATCTTCAACTCTGAGACGTATGAGCAAAGTCCCGCGTTGACTTTGACCATTCTGTTGGCAGCTTGGCCCCTCAGCTCCTTCCCCTTTGTCTTTCAGCTGCCTATTGGCTCTGTTCTTATCATTGCAGGTATGCCTTTGCCCTTCTGCTAATGTCTGCAACACACCCTTGTCTGTGTGCTTCTATGTATGTGGCTGTGTTGCGGGCTGGCTCTGTCCAGCTGTGTTGGCACTACTGCAGGCTCTGTGCATGTGAATAGCTTTGTGTTGCTACCAATGAACAAAGAGTCCTTTGTTGTGTGTTTTGTGAAGCTGCAAAATGTGTGTGCCTGCTGGTGTCTGGTTGGCTGCAAAACATGCGCACATATGAGTGGGCATCTAGAAAGTGGCATGTGTCACCTAGCTCAGCTGAGTAGTCAGCTGCCTGAGAAATCCAGTTGCATTATTTGATTTTAAGAAAAGTGATGAGCCTGAGAAAGTCTTGCAAAAGGTGCCCTAAAAGTGTGCTGCCATGCAGGCTCATACATGCAAGCACTCTACTTCACAGCTGATGGGGCGACTGCTGACAACGCCACCAACCCGCTGCCTCTGCTGCCAGTCATTACTGGCTACCCACAGACAAGCGCCATTGCAGCACTCCCTCTGGAGGCTCCACTATACAGAACACAAGTAGGCTTGGATCATGCCAAGTTGTCTTGCCTACACTAACCTAGGCCTGTACGCTATAGCGCTGCCTCCCTGTCTGTGCGATGCACCAGTCTAAGCCAGTGTTGCCAGCAACCACAAACTGTTCCTAGATGTGGCGCATGCATGATAATACAGAAAGGTATAGACTATGACTTTGCAGCGATTTAATTGCAACATCAGCAGGGCTGACCCACAAGTCATTGCATGATCCTGTCATACATGACCAGCTGACCATGATGTCTGAACATCATGTGTAACCATGTTGCATGATCATGACGTAAGTGTGAAAACCAGTGACAGTGCAGGATGTGCAGCATTGGCGTTTTGCACTTCTGCATGGTTGCATGACACCAGGTCCTTCACATGGCCCATTCCTATGTCCCATCTTTATGGCTCAGTATGCATTCCAGCCTAACTGAGTAAGCACAGAAGACAAAAACACCCACAAAGGCCTAGGTTCCAGCTCAGCATGCTTCATGACGCTCAGCTTATTGTGCAGGTGGTCATTGCTGGTGGTTCTGCGGAGCATTGTGCTCAGTATAGCACTCCAGCCAGCAACGTGTCCCCAGGAGCCAATCACACTCCTGTCATGGAGACTATGAACTTTCCACGTGTGGTGAGTGCTGTTGCATGCCCCTTCTCCTATGATTCAATGTGCTGATGTTTGATGTACATGTGTACATATACATATACAGATTGTATTTTAATCCAGCATGTGCTAAGCAATCACCTCCTGAGTGGCCAATCATGTCCCAGGTACACACTCATGTGGCATGTGCATACAATGCTCTCAAACCTAGGGTGCATATCACAGCTGTGTGTAGTACAAAGCACCCTGCTGACAAGAATGTTACATCCAGCATACATTATTGTTTGTGCAGATGGGGGATCTGGTGAATTTGCCTGATGGTCGTCTGTTTCTCTGCAATGGGGCACAACAAGGTGGGACTATGCCCCACATACATATGTTGCATCCCGCAGCATCAAAGTATTCTGAATTGTCTGAAGAACCTGTCTATGTAGAAAAGAAAACTGTTAACACAAGCAAAGAATTTCATGTGAGACACCATCTGCAGCATGCTAGCCAGACATATGCCAACTGGAAAGTAGCTCTGTTGTAAGAGTGTCACTATGCTCATCACCCGCCTATGACTGCGAGTGCCTGTCACAAGTGAACCAAACTCAAGCCTGCATTTCCTGCATTATATCCTTACAAAGCTATAGGTACAGGTCATTGCATCCATGAGCATAGCAAAGGCAGCTGGCCAAAGGCAAAGCCTGACTTTCTGCCCTTGCCATGTCCATCTGCCCTTTGCCCTTAGTCCTGTGCTATTTGCCCTTTGCTCTGTGTCCTTTGCCCTTCACTGGTCTCACAGGCAGGCTTGGTTGGTCTGTAGGCATAGCCGGGGGAGCTGGGCCTGGTGCATTTTCCGATAATGGGGCAACAGTGGCAGAGATGTATGACCCAACAAAACCGATTGGAAGCCGCTGGACCACATTGGCAGACAGTCAGATCTGGCGCTTGTACCACTCCACTGCAGTTCTAACCAAGAATGGCGAGGTATATTCACGCATCTCTTAGCAGTGCTTTGATGAAATCCTTCTGTCCATGTATAGAATGCATCACATGTATCATTAACATGTCATGTCATGCCTTACATGTGTTATAGCACCTGTGTTTAGTCATGTCAAATTATAATCATTGTTGTATCATGTTATAGTGATATCCTCCTATGGACTCATCCCAATGGGGTAACATGGGTCGCAGAAATGCCCAGCTCTCTCAAGGGTTCAACCTGCAATGACTGATTAAAATTCAGAGGCCTTTTGCGGTGTTCAACAACCACACTAGAAGGCCTGCTGCGTGTCTGCTTGTCTGCCCTGATAATTACATATGTCAAGACTAAATCATGTACCCACCACGTTGACTGCTTGAGCTGTGTCATTTTTGCTTGCCGTGTGCTTTGTGGACACTTGTCTGGAAAAGCATTTGGGGCTATTCAACTGGTACTGGTCCTGTCAATACAGCCTGCCCAAAGATGGATTTGGTGTTGCCAAACTTACACAGCCTACCCAAGTCTGTGGATGCTTGAATGTTGCCACTACTATGCTGATCTCTAGACTGCTAGCCCAACTGTTCATTGTGTCCTGCCAAACTGGTGCAGGCTGTGCTGATGTTGATGTTGTCACAATGATGCAGGTGCTTGTGGCTGGCAGTGAGGTGACATTGGAGTACAGAATCCAGCTGTACACGCCTGACTACTTGCAGACTAACAAGGCTCGCCCTGTCATCTCCCAAGCAGCTGCCAATATGACATACGCCACCAACTACACCATTGGCTTCACCAACGTGACCAATGTAGACCGTGTGGTTCTCAACAGGCTTGCCTCATCTACTCATGGACAGAGGTTTGATCAGCGCCAGCTGGTGCTTCAATGCAATCCTGGTGTGGGGTCAACCAACTGTGCAACCCCGCCCAACAGTACTATTGGCCCCCCCGGCCAGTACATGCTGTTCATACTGGCTGATGGTGTTCCCAGTGTGGCAGAGTATGTGACCCTCCAGCTGCCCTCCCTGACAGCCTCTGCGCCTGGGTCTGCAGTGCCGCCTACAGCTCTGAGCACCTCAGGATAGCCCAAGCTGAGCCTCATCATGTCACATGTTTCATTGACCATGCAACTGGTCGTGCAGTACTGTACACTAGTGTCCTGAATGCAGCTTGACTGCCCATTCAGTGTTTTTGCTTGCTGAGCCTGGATCGCAGCTGAACTGGCTCTACTTAAAACACAGCTACATTGTTGCCGCGGCACAATGAGCATGTACTGGGTATGTGCTTACAGTATGAGAAAATTCATAAGCGAGATGTGCAGCTGGGTGCAATTTTGATGTTTGACAACACATATGGCCATGTTTGACAACACATCTGGCCCATGGGCTGTAATATCGAACTGCATAATCTGCCATTGCAGCTGAATGAAGTTCCGGCGCTCTGTGTCTCGGCTCCAACTGGCCAATGGGGCTGTACGTGCAGCTCCTCAGCTGCACATCAGAGCATTTTGCTGCTTGCACACATCAAGTTACTAATGTTTGCCCAGCACTGCTTCAGCCAACAGCATTTTTGGCGCTTGCATGCACTGCAAGCCTTGAGAGCTCTTCCTACGGATTTCAAACCATAATGTCTATGATGCAACGAGGTGCATCTCGGAGGCATTGCAAACCTGTTGCTGATCACCTTTTGATAGTCACTGGTGAGCAGTCAAGGGAGGGAAATTCGGAATGTAAGGCCAGGAAATGGATGCGACTCTGGTCTGTGGGAACCAGGCATGCACAACATTGCTTCGTAGAGGCTCGTGCTTGGCTTCCAAGCCCAGCCTGTAGAATATGGCGGCATCGGGGATTGCGCAGCCGGTCATCAAATACATGTGCTGATAATCATGCTCGGACAAGGGGGTGCCCCGGGGTAATTGAGTGAGAGCCCCTGGGGCGGTCGATATCGGTCACTGATGCCCTTCCATCAGGAGCCACATTCCAGCAGACATTCCCCGAAGTTGAACTCGACGCCGTGTTGAGCAGACGGTTGTGCCGTCCAGCTTGCTGTCAAGCTGTCTAGACATTTGAGTGGGTTTTGAGTCCCAATAAAAGTGCGCGCCATGGATCTGGCGATGCCACAGATGCCTTTGTCAGCGGCTTGTTGCATTGCGATAGCAGCAATGGTATGGGTGTTGATTCTTTTCATCAAGGCTATGATTCAGGAGGCAGTCCCGTCTTTTTCAGTGGAGCTTTCGAAAGGTGATCAAGACATGGCTGCACAGGCTGTAATGCAGCAACTGATGTTGGGGTGACTATGCAGCGGAAGCCCAAGATTCCATTTCCGCAACTACATACACACCGTCCAACAGCTCAACCCCTGGTCAAATACCATGCTACGACCCTGGCAGTATGCAGCTGTTGGGTCACATACCAGCCATGACAAGTGCACAGGCAAGCAAGCACGCTTGGCTCGCTGTGTTGCGATTCAGGCTGGTGCAATCTCAGTCCAGCTACTGACCTGACCGGTTGCAGGTGAAGAGTGTTGTGGCTGATGCGCAGACAGCAGCAAAGGTAACTACCAGCTGTCTCAAAAAAGTGGCTGCCTGCATAGTCATCATCACTTGCTGTCCCTCAGCCTTGCTTCTGTGCTACAGAAATGGAAACACTCCAGCTTCAAGCAGCGGACGCTGCTGCTGAAAGCTATCTTGAAGTATACAGTTGAGCATCAACAAGAGATTTGCAGGTAACAGCACTTGCATGGGGCACACTCATCTACAATAGAAGCATAAGCAGTAACGCATGTCTTGTATTAAAATACCCACAAGCCCTGAGAGTGGCTGCAGTCTACAGAGTGTCTTCAAGAGACTCTGGTAAGACAGCAGTTGATGCAGCTTTGGGAGAAGTTATGGTCACATGTGAAAAGATGTGGTGGCTGGTCAAGCATGGTCAGAGGTGGCTCAAGCCAGAACACCGCTCTGCCGGCATCATGGTGAGCCTCATGACGCTGCTGCAATGCTTCTCGAGGGAAAAGCTGGGATCATGGTAAACAAGCACATGACTAATCATCTGCAAGTACTATGTAACTTACAGACTGATCACATTCCTGCCTTGACGCATTGTGGCAAGCGTCATGACAGTGCTGAGTATGTCAAGTGGACGTGACTATGATGTCGCATGAGGGCATGCTGCCACATAGAGTTTGTATGGTGGTGGACCATTGCACAATCTGTTTGGCCTGCAGATGTTTTACAAGTCAGCAAGAGTGGAGTATCACCCAGTAGGAGTGGTAAGATTTTTGTGACATGCTGTGAAGACACGCTCACAGACACCCTTGTCAAGCTTACTTTTGTTCGCTGTATAAAGTAGCTACACATGACAATGCGTAGCTTGAGGTGAACTGGCCACTATTGCAATGCTGCAGCATGCTACATATGATGCAGTCCAGTGCTCCCATGAGGCATTCTGCTGACATGTTTTGGAGCATCCAGGTTGGAGCTATTGTTCCATGGAACTATCCCTTCCACAACATCTTCAATCCTCTGTCAGCAGCTGTATATTCTGGCAATGCCATTGTCATCAAGGTAACATACCACAGTCAGCAACAAATTTGCAGTTCATTAGTTTTACGTGCACATCCCACACATGCCAATGGCGCAGTATTGCAGACCTGCAGCCTTGATGTTGGCTGCAGCATCTGAGGTGATTCCAAGCATTCTTTGCCAAACAAGTATGTGCTGGTGTCCTCTGCAATGTTGCACTGATCCTGCTTGGTTTGCATAGGTGTCAGAGCATGCTTCTTGGTCTTCCCTGTACTACGGCCGCATCATCAAGGCTGCCCTAAAGTCCGTCGGTAAGCCACACTCTCTGTACTGCCTTCAGGCTTCCAGTTGCAATCTCTTTCAGTGCGCGCATTCCTGGGCAAGGCTTGCAGCCCTAGTAGACAGCGTGTAGCATCTTCAATGATGATGATCAAGCACACTGGCACATGCAAGCTATGCAAAACTATCTGATGATTGCACGGTTTGGATGAGAGTCTGGTGGCTGCACCTGTGACAGGAGTTCACCAGCTTCCTGTAATTCCACCAAAGAAATCTATTTTCCAAGAGGTAGAATGATCATATGCAACAGAGTTTGGTGGATGTAGGGTAAGAGTCTGATGGATGTACCTGTGACGGGAGTCCACCAGCTTCGCGTGTTGTCATCGAAGAATTTCATTTTAATCATGGTGTCGACATTGTACCACTCCCCAAACACAATCAGCCCCATGCCCTCCTTCTCCACATCATCCTTCAGCTTACTGATCTCCTCTGGGTAGTACTCTTCTTCGCTGTCGACCATCAGCAAGGTGCCGTACTGCATGCAAAGATGGAAGATGGGAAACGCTGTTGCAAAGCAATCGAGGCTTGCTCAACAGCCTGACAGGCTGCATCATATTTGTAGATAAGTGCAGCTCTTCGAGTACAGAAATGTCACGTTTTTTGAGGAAAATGGCTCCTTTTGTAGTGGAAACCTAAGCTCAACGTCTGGGGAGCAGTATCAGGCTTTTGACATTGTGGAGATACTTTGGAGGTGCATGATGCTGTGACAGACTTGCAAAAGCTCATAGCAGCCATGGAAGCTGGCTGCTATTGCTGATGAGTCTGGCACCACACAATCAGCGCTTCCTTTCTGTCTTTATTGGAAATGAAGAAGGAGAAATGAATGAGTATGAAAGAAGAAAAATGGAGGAAACAAAGGAGGCGAAGCAGCGTCTTGCAAATGACATCGACTGGTATGTACCTAGCTCATCATGGGCCAGAAAGCATTAACACCGATTTATATACTATCGCTACCTGGCGAGCATCGAAGCAGGTGAAAGGAGAGCCCAGAATCTCCAGAAAGTAGCCGACAGCTCTGAGGGCGTCGTACATGTTATGGTAGTTGGTATGGGGATGGTCACCATGCCAGTCCAGGATGTCATTCCTGACATCCAAACTGTCTCTCGGAATGTAGGCTGGGGGATACCGCATGCTATGAAACTGGTCCCAAAGCACACGCTTTGCCCTGCACAGAGGACCAACTCAGGCTAGAGTTGTGGTTCATGCAGGAGCAGCATGCGTTGTGTTGAAGACCATCCTGTAGACGGCAGAGGGTCGGACTACATGACTGTCAGACGTCTGTTTGCAAGCAAGGTTTGTTTTTCTATGTTTCCTCCTCCTTTTTAATTTCTGCAGTGATGACAACACACATGATTGCAGCCAAAAGCAGGCAAGCTGATGACAATTCACCTACAAGATGGATAAATAAATGCTGCGTACAGTGACAGCCACAGTGACACCTCAGCGCTTCACTGTCATCCTGCCTAGCTGCGGCGTGTGAGCGCCTTTTGACAACAGACAGCACTGCTGTACAGCCCACAAAAGCTCCAGTAGGCGTGCTAACAAGGGTCCACTAGGGCCCAGTGTCCGAGCTGCTGTCAAAACTTCCCAGACCTGAGGGCGAGAGGGTGGGCTTACCTAGGGGGGGTAGGAATGATCCGCACTGTGACTGGGACAGTGACACTGGAGCGCCTGACTGCAGTACTACCAGGAGCAGGCGGTGACACAATGGTGAAGGACACTTCTCCACTGGCAATGTCATCGACAGAGCTGGCTTCTGGCAGGACTCGGATGAAGAGGGCAAGGAAACCTGACCAGGGCCACAGCACGCTGCTGTATTCGAACTTCACGCTGAGGTACTGGCCGGCGACGTTGCTGCTCTTGAAGACCGGAGGGCTTTCAAACTGGCCTGCAGAGAAGCACAACATAGCAGATGAGAATCTGAGATACACTGTTGTGTTTGTCTCGATGACTGTAAGCTTTCGTCTGCAGATGCTCTGGCAAAGCCTGTGTTGTTCTTTTCAAATTTGAAGGAAGATGACCGCTGACTGTTCAAAAGATGGACAGCACTGCGCATGCATGTCATGACCTTTGCAAGTCATACAAGCTGTTGTTCGCATTGATTGTGTTTAAGATCTAGTAATCAGGGTTAGGTGTCTGCAGTGCCATGCTTGGAAGCATGTTGCATCACATAACACAACACATTGGAAGGGAGAGGGCAAACATCAGGGCAGAAAAGTAAACTAGCAGGCTGGAACGACAGTATGGTATGACTTCCAATAACTATTTCATGAACAAACGGAGTGCCAGACGGATAGATGAACAGATGATAAGCACACCTGTGAGAGCCATGGCATTGAGCACCGTGGCATTGAAGATGAGCGGCAGCGCATTGGCATAGATTGGCTGGGTACAGAAGGGCCACATGTAGGGGCAATCTGTAAAGTCTAGGGCCTTTGGCACAATGGAGGCCTTGGGCTTGTAGTTTTGCAGGATGGACATGGAGTTGATGAGGTTCAGCTTGCCCTGGCCTTGCTCATACATGGGGATGCCGGGTATGGGAACGCTGCCTTCCACTAGGGCTTGCTTCATGCTAGCAGGGTTCAGCACCTCCCATCTGCAAATCAATCATCAACGTAAACGGACCAGGATTGTAGCATCCTTGACTGGCTGTGGCCAAATCTTGATAACATGGCGCTGATCAAAGCAGCTTATCTGCTACTGCTGTTGCTGGGTGTGAAATGCTCACTTGGCCTTGCAGCCCTAGAGCAAAGCAGCAATCCCATAACTCGTTTTGTCATGAAGAACTGGTACCAAGGCACGAGTTGCTCATAAGAGTTGTGGGGTTGCTGCTTTGCTCTAGAGCTGCTGGGACAAATGAGCACTTCATAGCCAACAATAGGGACAGATGAGGTGCCTTGACCAGTCCCATCTTACCAAGACTTGCTCAAGCTAGTCAAGGACTCATGTAATCTGCCAGGCTCCAACTGGATGACACTCAGACTGATGCACAAACACAGAACGACATATTGCAAAACAAACAGACAGACAAAAAGACGGACAGACAGACAGACAGACAGACAGACGGACGGACGGACGGACGGACAGACCCATACGGACAGACAGACAGACAGACACAGCCAGCCAGCAAAGATGTTAAATGCCAGCCAGCAAGCAACGATGTTGCCTGTATTCCTCACAGTGGCCGTGATCCATCATGTTGCTGTCTTTACCTGTTGGCAACAGGAATGACACTGGCAAGCAGGCACACAGCCCCAGCCACAACAGGGGAGGCAACGCTGGTCCCTGACAGGCTTCTGCACCCCCCCTGAATTCTGCTGCCCAGCACATCCCTCCCATATGCCACCACGTCGGGCTGCAACAATAGGCCAACCCAATTGTCAGTGTTAATCACGGGGTGGGGTGACCCTGACCACGTGCAAGATTGTATGTGGTGGCTGGCGTACATCTCAGTTTCTGACCACTTACTGAAGATGCGAGTATGCATCACTGCGTTGCAATCAGGGACTCAACACTACCTCATGTGAATCTTGAGGTTGTCTCTAACTAATCATCAGGATGCTTAACAAATTGGCAAGAATTGCCCAAGGCAAGGACCCTTCTGTTACTGTTTCAACGGCAGTTCTGCTGTGCAGTCAGACCATAACTGATCATAAGGAACAGATGCTGGCTGAACATTCGGAGTTCCCCCCTCAAGAGTCTGCAATGCTCCTTGCTGAACAGCACGTGGCAGCTCGACCTCAAGAAGATTGAATTTGAAATATTGGAATGCAACTCACATATACTGGCAGGCATTACCACCTATGCATGCATGTTACCCACGCCATCAAGCCATCCATGCTGTCAGGCCATCCATACTATCTGCATCAGACATCACTACAGACAGGCATTTCTCATGCACGTCAGTGTGCATGCAAGATGGCCATATAATGAGCAGTGTTGACAGCGTGGACAATATATAGAATGCTGTGAGAAGAAAAAGGTGTGACACACCTTTGCACGGCCATAGCCAATGGGCAACTCCCATGTGGACATCCCTCTGGAAGAGAAGGATGCAATCTGGTCGGCATAATCCACGCCTCCGACGCCAATGACATCATTCTGATCAGCTGGGTTGTTCAAGGTCCCATACAGAGGCCCATCATTGCCTATCGCTGACACCATCAAGATGCCAGTTGAAGTGATTTCCCACACCTGCAGTGTGACGCTGTGTAAAGCCAGTGTGACGCTGCGTAAGGCTAGTGTATGCGTCACTTGGCTGCATGCAGGTGAGCCTAGACCGTCTTTGTTGAATGCTTGCTACACAGTGCAGATGAGTCTCCTGCCAAAATCAGACAGCCTCTGGCACACAGAAACCGCTTTGCTCATGCACGCTGACATTCTTCTCAAAGGGTTGATCTAAGCAACCATGAAGGTGTATAAGACATGATGACAACTGGACCCAGAAGCAGGGAACATACTCAACGTGAGACATGCACAAAACCCAATGAATCACTGGCAGCGACACCTGCTGTGCACTTCAACACAAAACTGATGACCTGTGCATGCCCATTTAAGTTACAGTTGTTTATGCAATGCAGAGCCTTGGTATGAATGGTTGATCTAATGTCAACATGCACAAAGCTGCAAAACGGCCTGTCTGCATGTCTCGAGC
>JAABUS010007248.1_pt1 | contig 12869 bp, 13 predicted proteins | sample 5560161 | NCBI WGS metagenome assembly JAABUS01 (sample SAMN10711885, study PRJNA513376) | rock metagenome | isolation source: Antarctica rocks | place: Antarctica: Victoria Land, Trio Nunatak nord | collected 2016-01-04 | reverse complement strand
ACGAACCCCCGACGGACCACGGAGACACCGGACCAGCGCCGGCCCTCAGTCCTGCCCTCTGCCGAAACCACCACTCCAAGATCGTCTGACCTCATCCCGGAGCCCCTGCTGAAAGACCAGGGCTAGGCTGGTCGCATGGTCGTCGTCATGCGTACCGGGGCAGCCTCCGAGGAGATCGACGCCGTCGTCGCGCGGGTCGAGGGCGCTGGCGGCTCGGCCTTCATCAGCCGCGGCGTGCAGCGCACGATCATCGGCCTGGTCGGTGACATCGCCGCCTTCCAGACCCTCAACCTGCGGGCGATGCCGGGCGTCGGTGACGTCGTCCGGGTCTCCAAGCCCTACAAGCTCGTCAGCCGGGAGCACCATCCGGAGGCGACGACGATCCAGGTCGGGGGCGTGCCCATCGGGCCGGACACCTTCACCCTGATCGCCGGGCCGTGCGCGGTCGAGACCGCGGACCAGACGCTGCAGTCCGCGCGCATGGCCAAGGCCGCCGGCGCGACGCTGCTGCGCGGCGGGGCGTTCAAGCCGCGGACGTCGCCGTACGCCTTCCAGGGACTGGGTGAGAAGGGGCTGCGGATCCTCGCGGACGTCCGCGAGGAGACCGGCATGCCGATCGTCACCGAGGTCGTCGACGCGCACGACGTGCCGCTCGTCGCGGAGTACGCCGACATGCTCCAGGTCGGCGCCCGCAACATGCAGAACTTCGCGCTGCTTCAGGCCGTCGGGTCGGCTGGCAAGCCGGTGATGCTCAAGCGCGGGCTGACGGCGACCTACGAGGAGTGGTTGATGGCGGCGGAGTACGTCGCGCAGCGCGGCAATCTCGACATCGTGCTGTGCGAGCGCGGCGTGCGGACGTTCGAGACCGCGACCCGCAACACCCTCGACATCTCGGCGATCCCGATGGTGCACTTGCTGTCGCACCTGCCGGTTGTGGTCGATCCGTCGCACTCCGGCGGCCGCCGTGACCTGGTCGTACCGCTGGCCCGCGCAGCGATCGCTGCGGGTGCGGATGCCGTCATCGTCGACGTACACCCGGACCCGACCGCGGCGCTATGCGACGGGCCCCAGGCGCTCTACGGCGACCTGCTGGACGAGCTGGCGGCTGCCTGCCGCGACCTGCCACCCGCGATTGGCCGCCGACTCGCCTAACTCATCGGGCCCTGGATGCGCCGTCTGAGGCGCTGTCGAAACATGGGGGGGCGCGGTCGAGTCGGGCTGCCGCCCGGGTGGCTGACCTCGGTATGCCACTGCGCCGGGATCACCTCGATGGCGACGGGCGATCAAGATAGAACTCTTATATTGATAGGACTATTCGTGTTACGTTTGGACCGGCGGTGAAGCCAGTAGCCGGGGTGCACCCCGTGCGCCCGAAACAGACGTGGAGGTTCTCGTGACCGCACCATCGGCCGGGCACGCGCTCGTTGACGCCTTCGCGGCGCTCGGCGTGAAGAGCTTCTTCGCCGTCCCGGGCGAGAGCTTCCTGGAAGTCTTGGACGCCGCGGCCTTCGATCCGAGGACGCGGCTAATCTCCACGCGTCACGAGTCCGGGGCTTCCTTCATGGCGGAGGCGACCGCGAAGCTCACCGGCGTTCCGGCCGTTGCGATGGCGACTCGGGCGGTCGGCGCCGCGAACCTCGCCATCGGTGTTCACACCGCTTACCACGACTCGACACCGATGATCGCGCTCATCGGACAGGTCGATCGCGCAGCACGTGGCCGCGACGGTTTCCAGGAGATCGACCTTTCGGCGTTCTACCGCCCCTTCACGAAGTGGCAAGCATGCCTGGAGAACCCTGCCCAGGCGCGGGCGCTGGCTTACCGGGCCTTCGTGGCCGCGACATCCGGACGGCCAGGCCCTGTGGTCATCGAGCTGCCCGCAGACGTCCTTCGCGAGCTCAGCGATGAGGGTCAGCCAGATGAGCCACCTGTGTTCGTTCCGGCGGCGAGCGCCCCTCCGTCGGCCGTTGTCGAACAGCTGCGAACGCGGCTGGCGGCTGCGCGCCGTCCCGTGGCGATTGTCGGCGGCGGAGCCCAGGGCGCAACGGTCGAGCTCGTGCGCTTGGCCAGCGCGTATGGGATGGGCATCTACTCCGCGTTCAGGCGACAGGACGTGTTCCCGAACAATGACAAGCACTATCTCGGCCATCTGACGCTGGGCACGTCGCCTACGCTCCTGAAGGCGCTTCGCGACGCCGACCTCGTCTTGGTCCTCGGGTCTCGCCTGAGCGAGGTGACGTCGCAGAACTACACCCTGCCGCTGCCCAGCGCCGACGTCATTCACGTCGACATCGAACCCCGAAGCCTTGGTACGGCGGTCGTGCCCTCGCTCGCGATCCCGGGTGACGTCAGAGCAACTGTGCAGGCGCTTCTTGACCATCCGGGAGAGCCCGCACCCGACTCCCGGCATTGGGCGCCGGCGCGGGCTGTGTATGAGAAAGAGAGCACTGTCCCGGCGGAGTCAGGCGACGGCAACTTGATCCATCCCGCTGAGGTCATCGCGGCCATGGCCAAGGCGTTGCCCGCCGACGCGATCATCGCCAACGATGCAGGCAACTTCTCAATCTTCCTGCACCGGTACTGGCGCTACGTCTCGCCGCATACCCAGCTCGCACCGACGAGCGGCGCCATGGGCTACGGCGTTCCTGCTGCGATCGCCGCGAAGCTTGCGCGGCCAGACCGTACCGTCGTGTGCGTCTCCGGCGACGGCGGGTTCCTTATGACGGGCCAGGAGCTGGAGACCGCAGTCCGGCACGATCTCCCCGTCGTCGTGATCGTCATGCGCAACGGCCTGTACGGAACCATCGCGATGCATCAGATGCGCACGTTCGGCCGCACGGCGGGCGTCGGAATCGGGGACGTAGATCTAGCTGCGTACGCCGCCAGCCTCGGCGCGGCTTCGTTCTCGGTGACCGACCGCGAGGCCCTGGTGCCGGCGATCGATGAGGCCGTCTTCGCGGGCCGGCCGGCCCTGGTGGACGTGACCATCGATCCGGACGTGTCGACGCCGACCGCGTCATTGTCCCAATTCGCAGCCGGTCCGCGCTAGGGGGGTTGCAGCGTTCAGCTGCGCGATTGACCAACGCGGTGCACCGTGGTGCTTGACACAGACCCCGCTGCTTCGTACGGTCCTTCCCAACCTATCCATGATAACGAATAGAAGGATTGGCGATGGAGTACAGGTACATCTCCGCGGACAACCACTTGGACCTCCTGTGGTGCCCGCCGGACCTATGGCAGAGCCGAGTCCCGGCTTCCATGCGCGAGCAGGCCCCCAAGGTCGAGCTCATCGACGGAACCGCGCGCTGGGTCTGGGAGGGCAAGGTGTGGGGAGCCTCCGCATCCGCCGGGACCGATGCCGAGACCGCCTTCACCGAGAACGCGCTCAAGACGGAGGTGGGCACACTCGCGCCCGGCTCGCTGCCCCCGTCGACGCCCGACATCATGCTGTCGCACATGGACCGCTCCCACGTGTGGGCGCACGTCATCTACGGCTTCACGCGCAAGCAGCGGTTCGAGGACCCGGAGCTGGACAAGGTCTGCAACCGCGCCTTCAACGACTTTATGTTCGACCTCTCAGCGGCAGCGCCCGAGCGCATCATCGGTCTCCCCAGCCTCCCGACGGCGTTCCCGGACGAATGCGCGCAGGAAGCGAAGCGGGCCGCCGCGGCCGGAGCGAAGGGCGTCGAGTTCAGCATCTTCACCGCCGCCGAGCCGATCTGGTCGCCGGTGTGGGAGCCGCTGTGGTCGGTCCTGGACGAGACTGGCCTCGTACTCAGCATGCACATCGGTGCTCCAGCAGGCACGCCGTACCCCCCGCACGAGCACGGGCGCTACCCGGCCCACTTCTGCTTCAGCCCCTTCGCGACGCAGCGGCCGATGGCCGAGATCATCTTCTCCGGCGTCCTAGAGCGTCATCCCGCCCTGAAGGTCGTGTTCGGCGAGTGCCGCACCGGATGGCTGCCGTTCTTCATCGAGCACATGGACCGGCAGGCCCGTGAGCGCCCCACCGACGTCAAGCTCTCGCTGAAGCCGAGCGAATACTGGCAGCGGCAGATGTCTGCGACATTCGAAGACGACAAGGTCGGCGTCGAGCTGCTCAAGCAGGATTGGTCCCACCTGCAGTACATGGTCATGTGGGGCTCGGACTACCCGCACAACAGCGTCACCTGGCCCAACACCGACCAGCTGATCGACGAGCTGTTCATCGGTGTCCCGCAGGACGTGCGCAACAGCGCTCTGTATGGCCGGGCGTGCGACTTCTACGGCCTCGCGATGCCGACCGCCGCAGGCAGTGCGACCTGATGTCCGAGCTGGTAGCGATCGTGACACACACCGTGCATGCCGGGCAGATGGCCGCGGCGGCGGAACGCATCCACGGCAACGGGCTCCGCATGGCGACGCGGCCGGGATTCCTGGACCGCCGGCTGCTTGCGCCGACCGACGGCGCCGAGCGTCTAGTCACCGTGACGCGTTGGCAGAGCCAGGCGACGTACGACGACTGGGTCTCCCACAACCGTGACCACAACCCCCACGCCGGCACCACGGCGCCATTTGACCCACCGAATACGCTGCTTCTCATCGATGTCTCGGTGGCCGTGACGGCATGACGCAGACAAGGCTTGCACCTGTAATTGACGGCCACGTCGACTTCCTCGAGGCGTGCGAGGTCGAGCAGCGCGACTTCCTCGAGCGGTCCGAGCATGGTCACGTCGACTTGCCGCGGGCGCTCGAAGGGGGCCTCGGTGCGCTGTTCGCGTCGGTCTACCTGCGGCCGTCGCAGGTCGAGATCAATCCGCTCGGCTACGCGATGAAGTACCTCGACGACCTGCTGCGGATGATCGACCGCAGCCACGGCGACCTCGAGCTGATCCGTGACGCCGACCAGCTCGCGGCCAACCTCGCGTCCGACGCTTTGGGTTTGATTCTGCATCTCGAAGGGGCGGAGCCGATCTCGCCAAGCCTGAAAGAGCTCCGCGTTCTCTACGAGGTCGGCGTCCGCTCGATTGGGCTCGTGCACGCCAGACGAAATATTTTCGGTGCCGGCGTCCCGATCCCGTGGGCAACCACCGGCAACATTCACGGCATACCGCGGTCGATGCACGACTACGGGCTGCGCAACAACCGGCAGCTACCAGTCGCGGTGCAGGGGCTGACAGACCTCGGCCGCGAGCTCGTTTGGGAGTGCCAGCGACTCGGGATTGTCGTCGACGTGTCCCACCTCACCGGGCAGGGGTTCGACGACGTGCTCGAGGCCGCCGTGCTGCCAGTCATCGCGAGCCACAGCTGCGCGCACGCCCTATCGCCGCACCCGCGCAACCTCACTGATGAGCAGCTCAAGCGGCTCGCGGCCAACGGCGGCGTCGTCGGAATGAACTTTATGGTCGTGTTCCTCCGACCCGACATGCAGCGAGACGCCGATGTACCCATCGACCTCATCCTCGAGCACATCGATCACGTTGTGCAGACGGTGGGCGATGAGCACGTCGGATTCGGCACAGATTTCGATGGTGCCGTGATGCCGAAGTCGGTCAGCGATGCGACGAAGATGCCGGAGGTCGTGCAGGCGATGCATACGCAGCTCGGATACAGCGACGAGCGTGTTGCGCGGGTCTGCCACGGCAACTTCGAGCGTGTGCTTCGCGCCGCATGGGCGGGCACGTCGTGACCGCCGGGGGAGACACGGCCGCACGGGGCAAGCGCGTGCTCCTGGAGCACCCGGGCTTACCAGGGCTGCCAGCTGCAGTCGAGGCCAACGGATTTGTGTTCGTGTCGGCACTTGACGGCGATCGTAACGCCGACGGATCGATCGACCACGCCTCGTTCGGTAACGGCCCGGCACAGGCGCGGAACGCCTACGCGGCCCTGGTCCGGACACTTGAGGACGTCGGTCTTGACGGACGTTCCCTGGTTCGTGTCGAACATGCGACCGCGAGCCAGGACTGGCGTTTGCAGCGGATGGCGTTATGGCCCGAGATGTTCGGGACACCGACGCAGGCCGTCAGCCAGGGCTATCAGGGCCGCATGGTCGGACAGAACATGATCACTGTGACCGGCGTCGCCGCCCGCCCCGAACTCGAGCGGCGCGTCGTCGCAGCAGGACCAGATGACGGCCGGGCTGCACGAATAGTCAGCGTCGGCCCCTTCCTGTTCGTCATCGGCGTGCGGGGCGAGGAGGACCTGGAGTCCGGCGAGCGCGCCGCAGAGGAGGAAGAGGGCGCCTTCGCCCAGCAGGTGCGGATCGCCTATCGGAACATCGACTACTGGCTGGGCCGAGCCGGCGCCGCCCGGTCGGACCTCGTCCGCTACGACGCCTTCGTGCGGGACATCAACCGCGCGATGGAACACCGGGCCCTCCGTACCGATCACTTCGGCGGACAGATGGACGTCGCGAGCACGCTCGTCGCCTGCCCCTTGGGCGGACGTACCGACCTCGAGCTCAGCGCGATGGCCTTGGTGCCGGGTCAGGAGAAGCAAGTGAGCTTCTTCGGAGATCGGGGTGACCTCGCCCGGTGCGTGAAGGCCGGCGGCTTCGTATTCGCGTCCGGCATGCTCGGGAACCGCGGTGTTGACAGCCTCGTCCGGGCAGATGCGATCAGCAAAATGGAGCCACAGCTCGAGCTCGCGCGGCACCGGATCGAAGCATCCCTGGACAGCGTGGGTTCCAGTTGGAGCGACATCGTCCGGCTCGACATCTACGTTCGCGACCCCGCACGCCAGGAGGTAGCCACGACCTGGCTGCGCCAGGCCTTCGCTGCAGACAGCGCACCGGCATTCGGCGTCTACGGCGTCGAACTCGAGCCCGGCGCCGAAGTCGAATTGACCGCGATAGCGGTCGCCAGATGACGCAAATGCAGGTTCCGGCACGGTCAGCAGCTACTCAAAAAGGCGGGTTCTGAATGATCTCGAACACACGTCGAGTGACGGTCGCCGCGGCGGCCATCGCAGCGATGGCCACCGCAGCATGCGGGTCATCGAGCTCCGGCTCGGACCAGGCAGGAGCGTCGTCCGGGGCGGGCACCAAGTTCAGCTTCGTCACCGGCGCGCCAGGTGAGGCCCAAGCGATCACCGGGCAGGCGATCCAAAACATCAACAAGCAGTTCGGTTACAAGGGCACCTGGACCAAGATCGAAGACTCTGACCTCGTCGTGCAGGGAATGGCCGCCGGCAAGTTCGACATCGCATCGGGAACGACCAGCGCTGTCATGGCGGCCGCGCAGAAGGGCGCCCCCTTGACGTTCGTCGGTGAGGAAGAGCTCAACGACTGGACGCTCACCGGCCAGACGGCCATAAACGGCTGCAGCGACCTCCGCGGCAAGCGGCTGGGACTGCAGAGCGCCGGCGGCGTGAGCACCGCTCTCTACAAATCCTGGTTCAAGGCCACCTGCCAGGCGTCGGACGCGCCGAAGATCCTCTACGTGGCTGGGTCCCCGAACCGGGCTGCGGGGCTCAAGGCTAAGCAGCTGGACGTCTCAATGCTTGAAGTCCCGGACGTGCTCAAACTCCCGCAGGAGACATTCCACATCATCGCCAACTTCTCGAAGGACATTCCCTACGTGAAGACGACGCTCTATTATGGCAACAACACGTTCCTGCAAGACAACGGAGAGCTCGTCACGCGGTTGTTGGCAGAGGTGAACCGGCTACACCGTCAGGTGCAGGCGGATCCGTCCCAGCTGGCAGCCATCATCCGAGCGCAACTGCCGGACGAGGCGAAAAACGCTGATGCGATCGCGAAGGCCGGCACCGATGCCGCACTCTATCCCGCTGACGTGTCCGTGACTTTGGACGAGCTGCAGAAGACCGCGACGGTCTACACGGATGCCGGGATTTTGCAGCCCGGGTTCGACGCGTCCAAGTTCCTGAACACGAAGCTGGCCGCCGACGCCGCCGCGCTGGCGAAGTAGCGCTCGCACGTGCCGAACGCCGTAGTACGCCGACGCCCCCCGACCGCTCCAGATGGAGCGCGGAGGGGGGCTGGCGGCGCAGGTGACCCGACCGCGCCCGACGCGGCTGCCCGACGGACGCGACGGTCCGCATCCCGGCGCCGCCTACGGTCTCTCGGCGTAAAGTTGGTGCCAGGTGTCGTCTTCGTGGCGCTGTGGCAGGTGTACGTCGCCAGTCAGGGCTCACTGCTCGCGCCGGGGCCGTGGGGTGTTGCCCGCGGCTCGGTACATCTCCTTGGGGACGCCGAGACGTGGTCGGCTCTGTGGACCAGCAACCAGGCACTTCTGGTCGGGTTCGCGGCAAGCGTCGTCATAGGCGTTCCGCTCGGGCTCGCGATGGGTCGCTTCCGGCGCCTGGAGCTGCTGGCTGACGGCTGGCTCAGCATCATGCTGGTCACGCCGATGGCAATGATCATCCCGTTGCTCATCATCGTGTTCGGCTTCTCGTTGACGGCCCGGAGCGTTGTTGTCGCGCTGTTCGCGATGCCGATGGTCACGATCAATTGCCGAGCCGGCGTCCGGGAAGTAGACCCGATTCTCGTTGAGATGGCACGGACCATGGGCGCGAGCGAACTGGTGGTCTGGCGACGCGTGCTGCTGCCGGCGTCTTCGCCGGCTCTGTGGGCCGGGCTGCGGATCGGAATCGGCCGGGCGATCACGGGCATGGTCATCGTCGAGCTCCTGCTCGTCGCCGTGGGTGTTGGAAGGCTCATCCAGGAGTTCCGCGGCTCGTTCGAGACGGACCGGCTCTACGCTCTCGTTTTGATCATCGTCGTCGAATCGCTGGTGCTCGTGTCGGCGATGAAAGCCCTCGAGCGCAAGCTGATTCCTTGGGCCAGCGACTCTGTCGGTGCCAGACGGTGAGGAAGACCTTCGCATGATCAAGATCAGTGGCTTGTCCAAGACCTTCTCAGCGACGACGCGTGGCGGCACGACTGGCGAGGTGAGAGCGCTCGACTCCGTCGACCTCGACATCGAGGAGAACGAGTTCGTCTCGTTGCTCGGCCCGAGCGGATGCGGGAAGACCACGCTCCTTCGCGTTCTCGCAGGTCTGGAGACCGCGGACGCGGGCGAGGCGCTCGTCGCCGGCAGGCCGATCTCCGGTCCTTCCCCAGACCGCGCGATGGTGTTCCAACGGTTCGCGCTCCTGCCGTGGGCGACGGTGCTTCGCAACGTGACGTTCGGTCTCGAGCTGCAGAAGGTGCCGCGCGAAAAGCGCACCGCGAAGGCGCGCGAGCTCATCGAGATGGTCGGCTTGACCGGCTTCGAGAACAGCCGCCCCGCCCAGCTTTCCGGCGGGATGCAGCAGCGCGTCGGGCTCGCGCGTGCCTTGGCCGTCGACCCGACGATCCTGCTCATGGACGAGCCATTCGGCGCGCTGGACGAGCAGACGAAGTGGCTGCTCCAAGAGGAGCTCCTGCGCATCTGGGAACGCGACCGCAAGACCGTCATGTTCGTCACGCACAGCATCGACGAGGCGATCCTGCTCAGCGACCGCATCGTGATCATGTCGGCTCGGCCCGGCCGCATCGTCGAATGCGTGCCCGTGAACCTTCCGCGACCGCGCAGCCGCGACGACGCGACCGGTGAGATCGCGGCGTTGCGTCACTACCTGTGGGACCGGCTGCGCGGTCTGCAGGACGGGGCGGTCGCCGAGCCGATGCCCTCGTGAGCGCCGACACTCGACTCGCAGCGGCAGGGGTGCGCGACGGGCGGGCGTCCGCCATATGGCTGCTACGGACAGTCGATCGTGCAGCCGGTGTCTATCCGGCGCTGGGGCTACTTCTCGGGCTCGCGGTGTGGGAAGCCGCGGCGCGCATCTTCCATCCGATCGCCCTCCCGCCGTTCACGGCCGTCCTGCGGCGGCTGATCCGCTTGATCGCCGACGGCACCATCGCGGGTGATCTCGCGACGAGCCTGCAGAACCTCGCGATCGGGTTCGCCATCGCGCTCGTCCTCGGCATCGCAGTCGGGATCCTGATGGGTTGGTTTCCCCTCGTGGAGGAGGCCCTGGAGCCTTACATCTACGCACTGCTCACTGCACCCACCATCGTGTTCGCGCCGATCTACTTTTCCATCTTCGGTCTGTCGCACTGGGCGATCATCGCGCTCATCGTCCAGTACTCGACGCTGGTCATCACCATCAACACCGCGGCCGGCGTCAAGGGAGTGCCAGCGGAGATGGTCGAGATGGCACAGGTGTTCGGTGCGTCGCGACGGCACCTACTGCTGGGTGTGGTGCTCCCTGCGGCGGCCCCGCTCATGATGGCCGGTGTGCGCGTCGGGATGGCGCGGGCAGTCCTCGGCATGATCAACGGCGAGCTGCTCATCGCGCTCGTTGGTTTGGGCGCGACCAGCGAAGGCTTCGCCCGCGCCTACGACACCGAAGGCGTGCTCGCAATGGTTCTGATCGTGGTCATCGTTGCCCTGATCTGCAACGGGCTCGTCCGGGCGGTCGACGGGCGGATCAACCACTGGCTACCGAGTTCGCAGCGCAAGTAGACGCACGTCGCCCCGCCAGCACGGCGAGCAGACGCCGAGTCGCCAGCGGTGGGAACGCCGTGGACGGAGGTGCCTATGAGGGTTGCGCTGTTCATGACGTGCCTCGTTGACGGGATGATGCCCGGAGCGGCTGTCGCCACTGTCACGGTCCTCGAGCGGCTTGGTGTGACAGTCGAGGTCCCTCTTCTGCAGACCTGCTGCGGAGAGATGCACACCAACACCGGGTACGGCGACCGTGCGCTTCCTCTCGTCAAGCGGTTCGCGGACGCCTTCGCAGGATTCGACGCCGTGGTGACGCCGTCGGCGTCCTGTGCCGGCGCCGTACGCCATCAGCACCTAGCGCTCGCGGAGCAGGCCAACGACCGCGGGCTCATCCGGCTCGCGCTCGAGAGCCAGGCCAAGACCTACGAGCTGTCGGAGTTTCTCGTCGACGTGCTCGGCGTCGATGACGTCGGCGCGTGTTATCCACACCGAGTCACCTACCACCCGACGTGCCACGCCCTCCGCGTCCTTCGCGTGGGGGACCGTCCTCTTCAGTTGTTACGTCACGTCCGCGAGCTCCAGCTCGTCGAGTTGCCCGACGCAGAGGTGTGCTGTGGCTTCGGGGGGACGTTCGCGATCAAGAACCCCGATGTCTCTGCTGCGATGCTGACGGACAAGGTGGCGTGCATCGCTGATACAGGTGCCAGCGTGTGCGCCGCGGGCGACGCTTCCTGCATGCTGCACATCGGCGGCGGACTGAGTCGGGCGGGGGCGGGTGCGCGGATGATCCACCTCGCGGAGATCCTTGCGTCGCAGCGATGACGTTCCTCGGCATGCCGACGGCTCCGCGAGGTGTCGGGCACCTGCGCGGCGACCGGCCCTTCCCCGAGGCCGCGCGTGATGCGGTCGCAAACGTACAACTTCGACAGAACCTCCGAACCGCGACCCGCACGATCCGCGACAAGCGGGCCGTCGCCGTGGCTGAGGTGCCGGACTGGGCTGAACTCCGCCTGGCCGGTGCCGCCGTCAAGGACGAAACACTGGCGCGGCTCGACCACTACCTCCTGCAGCTCGAGCAGCAGGTCATCCAGGCTGGCGGTGTGGTCCACTGGGCCCGGGACGCGCACGAGGCGAACGCGCTCGTCGTGCGGCTCGTCACGGCCACCGGCACCCGCGAGGTGGTGAAGGCCGCGAGACTTTACTTGCGGGACAAGTTCCTCAACGTCAAGGTGGGCGTGAGCGGCGCCAACTTTGCAGTGGCCGAAACCGGCACGCTCGTCGTCGTCGAATCCGAGGGCAACGGTCGGATGTGCCTGACGCTGCCGGATGTGCTGATCACCGTTATGGGGCTCTCCTGCTGGTTCCGTGGGTGGTCATGCGGCCTGCCGACCGGGTAGTGGTGGGCAGTAGCCGCCGAGGTTGAGCATCGCGAGGGCGATCATCGCGTCGGGGGACTTGAAGCCGAACGCCATGCGCGTGAGCAGCCGGATCTTGGTGTTCGTGCTTTCCACGAGGCCGTTGGAGAGTCGGTGTTCGAGGGTGGCGTCGATCGCCGCCCGGTGTTTGACGATCCGCTGGGCGAGTTCGATGAACGCCGGGATGCGGCAGCGGCGGGCCCAGCTCAGCCAGCGGTCCAGCAGCACCTTGCCTTCCTCGCCCTTGAGGACGAAGACCTCACGGAGCTGCTCTTTGAGCAGGTAGGCCCGGTAGAGCCGGTGGTTGACCTTGGCGACCCACGCCAGCTTGGCTTGCTGCCGGTCGGTGAGCCGGTCGGGGTTCTTCCACACTTGAGGTCGCGGGCGTGCCCGCTCATCCCGCCTCGGCGGGCGGTGTTCCAGGTCTCGCGGCGGACCAGATCGAGCGCGTCGCCGGCCCACGCCACGATGTGGAACGCATCAGCGCAGCGCACCGCGTTCGGGCAGTGTGCGGCGACCTCCTCGGCGATCCACGGTGCGGCATCGGCCGAGACGTGCGTGAGGGCAGCGCAACGACTCTCGCCTACGGCGGCGAAGAACAACGCGAGGGTCTTGCGGTCCCGACCCGGGGCGGCCCAGACCAGCCGGCCGGTGTCGTGGTCAACCACGATCGTGATGTAGCGGTGGCCCTTCTTGTAGCTGATCTCATCGATCCCTATCCGGCGCAAACCGGCCAGCGGGTCGCGGGCGGCGACGCCGTCGGCGACGACCCGAGCGACGATCGACCCGACCGTGCGCCAGGCGATCCGCAGCAGCTGCTCCAACGTCGACTTCGCCGTGCGGGCCGACAAGCCACGCCACCGTCTGCTCGAAGACCACGGTGTGCCGGGCGTCGTGTGTCGGCGTACTAGCTCACGTGTCGGTGCGCGTACGACCTCACGTGTCGGTCTTCGACGTGGGGATCATGGCATGGCGGCGCCGGTGGTGGGCTGCGTGAGGTGGGGTGCGTCGAGGTCGGGCATGA
>JAABUS010007247.1_pt1 | contig 12870 bp, 15 predicted proteins | sample 5560161 | NCBI WGS metagenome assembly JAABUS01 (sample SAMN10711885, study PRJNA513376) | rock metagenome | isolation source: Antarctica rocks | place: Antarctica: Victoria Land, Trio Nunatak nord | collected 2016-01-04 | reverse complement strand
CGCTGCAGAGCGGCGCGCGGGTCGAGGACGCGCTCGAGCGCCTCGGCCACGAGGTCGTCGGCATCGACGTCGACCACGACCTCGTTCGCCGGCTGCGCGAGGTCGCTCCCGATGTTGCGTTCGTCGCCCTGCACGGCCGCGACGGCGAGGACGGCACCGTCCAGGAGCTGCTCGAGGTCGTCGGGATCCCCTACACCGGCTCGGGCGTGAGCGCGTGCGCGCGCTCCTCGGACAAGGTGCTCGCCAAGCACGAGATGCGCGACGCTCAGATCCCCACGCCGGACTTCCTCAGCTTCAACGAAACCGCGTTCAAGGAGCTCGGGGCCGCCGACGCCCTCGGGGCGATCGAGGAGCAGCTCGGCTTCCCGCTCGTCGTCAAGCCGGCAGACCAGGGCTCCGCGCTCGGCATCAAGTTCGCCGCGACCGCCGCCGACGTCCCCGCCGCGCTCGTCGCCGCGTTCTCGTACTCGGCCAAGGTGCTGCTGGAGCGCTACGTCCGCGGCCAGGACCTCGCCGTCTCGATCCTCGACGGCGTTCCGCTGCCCGTCGTCGAGGCGGTGCCCGTCGAGGGAGCCGACTTCTACGACTTCGCCGCGCGCTACACGATCGGGCGCACCCGCTTCGTCTGCCCCGCCGACCTGCCCGCCGACGCCACGGCCCGCGCGCAAGAGCTCGCGCTCGCCACTCACGACGTCCTGCGCTGCCGCGGCTTCTCGCGCGTGGACCTCATGCGCGACGGCGAGACGGGCGAGCTCTGGGTGCTCGAGGCCAACGCGATCCCCGGACTGACCGACACGAGCCTGCTCCCGCAGGCCGCCGACGCGGCGGGGATCGGCTTCGACGAGCTCGTCGGCCGGATCCTCGCACTGGCGACCTGAGAGCTACCGCTCCCACTCGATCGGGTCGTCCGACGGCGCCAGGTCGGCGCCGAGCTCGCGCAGGACTCCGGCGAGCGCGTGGCGACGGATCGCGCCGTACTCGATCACGTGCGCGATCACTCCACCGTAGGTGAACGCCTGCGGCGGATCGCACAGCGCGTCGACGAACGCGTCGTTCCAGGTCCCGCGCTCCCGGATGCCGTGGACGAGCCAGCTGATCCTCGGCGCAACCACGTCAAAGCGCGAGAGTAACTGACCGGCGCCGTTATGGCGGTCGGGCTGAGGTTGGCCCGAGATGGCGGCAACCCAGACCTCCAGCGTCGCGACCAGGCGTTCGGCCATCAGCGCCGCGGTCGTCTCCTCACCCTCGAACCACACGACCACGAACCCCGGACGGACGGAGCGACGGAGCGCCTCAGCGGGAAGGGCATTCGCGTTTTCGAGCAGCTCACGCGTGTGGTCGAGGTGGTGGCCGAGCAGCCGATGGGTGAGATCGCACCGTGGCCCAGAGCTCGGCGCGCCCGGCACGAGGAGGCCGGCAGGCGGGTGGAAGTGGATCCCGTTCGGCGCCGCGAGCTCGACCGGAAGGGCCGACCCGGCGAAGGCGCTCGGCGGTACGCCGTGGGCCCGGGCGAACGCACGGGAGAACGCGGCGAGTGAGCCGTAGCCCGCGACCGTCGCGGCGTCGGAGACCGGGCACCTCGCGGTGCGCAGCTGCCACGCCGCGCGCTCCAGCAGCAGCCGGCGGCGCAGTGCTACGGGAGACTCACCGGTCGCTCCCGCGACAAGCCGGTCGAGGTGGTCGCGCGAGAAGTGGGAGCGATCAGCCAGCGTCCGGCCGTCCGCCCGGGGCTCGTCGAGCGATGCGAGGACGAGGTCGAGCAGCGCGCGGAGGCGATCGGTCACCACGGGACGGGATGGTGCCGGAGGCGTGGGTTGATCGCGTTCGACCTCTTCGTTGACGAGGCGCCATGGCACGCCGAAGCTGAGCGGATGCCCAGCTTCTCGGCCTTCGAGCAGGCGGCTCCCGACCTCGCCCGCGAGGTTCGCAGGCGCTTGGACGCACACGCGCACAAGACGATCGCGACCCTGCGCCAGGACGGCTCGCCGCGCATCTCGGGAACCGAGTCCCGATTCGCGGACGGTGAGTTGTGGATCGGCTCGATGTGGCGGGCACGCAAGGCACAGGACCTCCGGCGCGACGCGCGCTTCGCGCTGCACACCGGCTCCGACGATCCGCCGGGATGGACCGGGGACGCCAAGCTCGCGGGCGTGGCCGAGGAGGTCACCGACCCCGAGCTCGTGGCGGCGATCAACGGCGGCGACGCGACGAGCCGTCCGTCGCACCTCTTCCGTCTCGACCTCCGCGAGGTGTCCGCCGTGCGCATGGCCGAGGACGGCGCGGCGCTCGTGATCGACGTCTGGACGCCGCGGCACGGCGTTCGCACGATCAGTCCCAGGTGAGCTCCTAACGCTCCTGCGGGTCGTCCTCGCCGGCGAAGTCCTCCGGCGTGACCTGGTCGAGAAACTCCTTGAAGCGGTCGACGACCTCCTCGGTGTCCTCGACCTCGTGCTCGAACTCGATCGCCGATTCGACGATGACCTCCTCGGCGGCGAAGATCGATGCGCCCGAGCGGACGGCGAGCGCGAGCGCGTCGCTCGGGCGCGAATCGATCTCGATATCGCGACCAGCGACTTGCAGGGTGATCGACGCGAAGAACGTATTGTCGCGCAGCTCGGTCACCGCGACCTGGGTGCACTTGACCTCGAGCTCACCGAACACGTCGACGATGAGGTCGTGCGTCATAGGGCGCGGGGTCGTGGTCCCCTGCAGCTTCATCAGGATGGCCGCGGCCTCCGGGTGCCCGATCCAGATCGGCAGGAACTTGTTCGAGTCGACCGCCTTGAGCAGCACGATCGGCTGCTTGCCGACCATGTCGAAGCTCACGCCGTAGATGACCATCTCCTGCATGTGTCGGGAGTGTAGACGCCGCACCGGGACGGCCTGGAGAGGCAGGAGAGGCGTCCATCTTGTCCTGCTCAGGTTCGCTTCGAATCTACGGGCGCTTCGATCACCTGCGCCTCCGTCCGTTGGCCTGGGACGGGCCCAGGCTCTTCGAAAAGCCTGAGATACTGCTCGTAGCGAAACACACGGGACCGTCGCTGTCCGGTCGTCTCGACCAGGAGGCCCTCCTCCTCAAAGCGCGCGACCAGGCGATTTGCCGTCGGAAACGCGATTCCAAGCCGGTCCTTGACCAGGTTGACGTTCACGAGCGGGCGCTGAAACAGCAAGGCCAAGAGCCTGAGACCGCTCTGACCAAGGCCAGCCGCATCGAGGACCTGCGCTCGGTGACGTTCTCGGAGCTCGAAGATGCGCTCAGCCGTGATGGTCGCCTCGTCGGCGGTGGCCGCCACTCCACGAAAGAAGAATCCAAGCCAGCCCTCCCAATCACCGTTCGTCCGGACGGCCATGAGCCGGTCGTAGTACTCGGCCCGATGGAGCTTGAGGAAGGAGCTCAGGTGGAGCAGCGGGCGACGAAGCACCCCGGCATGCACCAACTGGAACGTGATGAGCAGGCGTCCAACACGCCCGTTTCCGTCCAAGAAGGGATGGATCGTTTCGAATTGTGCGTGGCCGAGACCGACGTCGAACAGGACCGGAAAGGAAGCTTGGCGATGGAAGAACGACTCGAGATCGCCGAGCGCGTCCTTCATCTCGGGGACGGGTGGCGGGACGAAGGAGGCGGTTGCCAAGGCCGCACCGGCAGGCCCGATCCAGTTCTGCGTGGTCCTGAACTCGCCAGGCGCAGCTCGCGCCCCTCGACCGTCCCGAAGCAGCTCGTCGTGGATCTCACGGATCAGCCGCAGAGACAGCGGAAGCTCCCGGACGCGCTCCAAGCCGTAGTTCATCGCCCGGACGTAGTTGACGATGTCCCCGACATCGGTGAAGCGATCCTGGCGCTCCGGTTCGAGCTCAACCTCAAGCAAGTCCTCCAGCGTGCTCTGCGTGCCTTCGATCTGCGAACTGAGGACGGCTTCGCGTCGGACGTACATCCCCACGAAGAAATCAGGATCCGCGACGACCTTCACGATGCCGTCGAGTCGACCGAGTGCGATATCGGCGTGGGAGAGCAGGTGAAGCATGTCGCCGTCGACCGCGAGCGGCGGATCGGGTGGAAGGGGAGCCGGAACGAACGCCCTGTAGCCGCTCGACTGAGAGAAAGCGTCCGGCGCGATCGGAAGTGGTCGAGAGGGCCATGCCGGTATGTTAGCTCCTGGCGTAGTATGTAAATAGCTCTGGGTAGGCGGGCGCGCCTATCTATCTACGGCGACGTAAACAGCGCGCAGGGCGCAGGTTACCCGGACGCTATTCAAACTCCGAGACACGATCGTTCATTGTGGGCGCGGGTGGCAACGCTATTGACGCCGACGCACACGACCGACCGGGTCGGGTCGTGCTATTAGCTTCCTTGTGGCAACGCGTTCATACAGCCTCCTCCGAAGCGAGGAGACGCCGCTTGCCCAAAGCGGACTCGACCGTCAGGCTGAGCTCGTGCGATTGCTGTGAGTTTCCCTCGCGGCGCTTATGGTCTTAGGACTTCTGGGCGGCGAGGCAGCGCTCGGGCTGACCTCCCCAAAGCCGGCCCAGCTGCGCATCATCAAGGTGGATCATTCCGCTACCAGCGTCGGTCCGGTCATCGGCTTCACGGTTCGCAACGTGGGGGACCGTCGCGCTCGTCCTGCGGTCGTGCGTGTGTACCTCTCCGCCGATGCGACCCTCTCGGCGGATGACAAGAAGGTGCTGACGTTCCGATTGCCGCGGATCGCAGGGCACAGACAGGCTGGCCGAGTCACCAACGATGACTGGGGAATGGACCCGCGACTGCAGTTGGTGTGCGTCACGGCCCGCGGACAACATCAGCATTGCTCTCGCTGATTCGCCGAGCCCACAGGCATAAACCCAAACCCGCGCTAAATGCAGCGCCTTGGCGCCGTGATGGGCGATCCAGGATTCGAACCTGGGACCTCTTCCTTATCAGAGAAGCGCTCTAACCGACTGAGCTAATCGCCCGGAATCGGCGATTGTAGCGAGGCCCGAGCGCGCCGCGGGCCTCGCCGCCGACCTCAGCCGCCGGCGACGCGCCGGGCCAACGCGAGCGCCGCGTCGGGGGAGTCGAACGCGAGCTCGACCTTGTAGCCCGTTCCCCGCGGGCGGACGCGGACGTCGACCGCGAGCGCGGCGCCGAGCGCGGCGGCGATCTCCTCCATCGCGGCCTGCTGGTCGGGGTGGACGGCGGCGCGGCCCTTCGTCGCGGGTCGGATGCTCGGGTCGCCCGCCGCGCGGGCGCGCGCCTCGGTGACGCGCACCGACCAGCCCTCCGTGGCAGCCTCGCGCGCCAGCCGGCGGCGGTCGGCGTGGTCGGGTGCGAGCAGCAGGGCGCGACCGTGGCCTTCGCTGAGCGAACCGCCCTCCACCAGGGTGATCGCCTCGTCGGGCAGGTCGAGGAGCCGCAGGAGGTTCGAGACAGCCACGCGCGAGCGACCGATCCGCCGGCCGACCTGCTCCCGGGTGAGGCCGAGCTCCTCCACGAGAGCGGCGACCGCGCGGGCCTCCTCGATCGGGTTGAGGTCCTCGCGGACCATGTTCTCCACGAGCGCGACCTCGAGGGTCTGCGCGTCGTCGCGCTCGCGCACGAGCGCGGGGAGCGTCTCCAGGCTGGCGAGCTGCGCGGCGCGCCAGCGTCGCTCTCCCGCAACAAGCTCGTAAGTGCCGCCGGCGATGGGCCGCACCAAGACGGGCTGCACGACGCCCTTCTCCCGGAGCGAATCCGCGAGCGCCTGCAGCGCGTCCGGGTCGAATCGCTTACGTGGCTGGTTCGCGTTGGGCGCGATCAGGTCCACGGGCAGCTCGCGGAGGTCGTCGCGCTCGGGGCCCTCACTCGGGTCGGAGACCGCGAGGATCGCGCCGAGCCCGCGGCCCATCCCCGTCGGCCTAGCCACGCGCGGCGACCTCCTTGGCCAGCTCGAAGTACGCGTCAGCCCCGAGGCAGTGCGGATCGTGGTGGATGACGGGCACGCCGTAGGAGGGTGCCTCGCCGATGCGGACGTTCCGCGGGATGACCGTGTCGAAGACGAGCGCGGGGAAGTGCCGGCGCACCTCCCGCTCGACGTCGCGCGCGAGGCGGGTGCGGCTGTCGTGCATCGTGAGGAGCATCCCGGCCACGGTGAGGCGCGGGTTGAGCTCGCGCTGGATGAGCGCGAGCGTGTCGAGCAACCCCGCCAGGCCCTCGAGCGCGAAGTACTCGGTCTGCACCGGGACGATGACGCGATCGGCCGCGACCAGCGCGTTGACGGTCAGCGGTCCGAGCGACGGCGGACAGTCGAGGATGAGGAACGCGAAGCGGTCCTTCACCGTGGCCAACGCGTCGCGCAGCAGGTTCTCCGAGCCGGGCTGACGCGGCAGCTCGACGTTCGCGCCGGCGAGGTCGGGGTGTGAGGGGAGGACCTTGAGACGCTCGATCGCGGTCGCCAGCAGCGCCTCCGCCACGGCCACTTGGCCGCTGAGCACGGAGTACACGTTCGGCTCCGAATCCTTCGGCAGACCGAGGCCCACGGTGGCGTTGGCCTGCGGGTCGATGTCCACCAGAAGCGTCTCGTACCCCGCCTCCGCGATGCAGGCGGCGACGTTGACCGCCGTCGTGGTCTTGCCCACCCCGCCCTTCTGGTTGGCAATGGCGTAGATCGTCCCCATCGCTGCCAGCGTAGGGCGCGCCACGGTCGAAGCGCGCGGCGCCGTTGCATGTCAAGGCGAGACGAACGCTCAACTCGAGGCGGAGATCGGGCGTTTGCGGGCCATTCCCGGCCGGCGGGGAAATCTCGCCGGCGTCAGGCTGACCTTCGCGTAGACGTGGAGCTGGCGGTGCTCGGCCCCAGGACGCGAGGGAACCGCGATGGTCTCGACGTGCTCGAGACCCGTCGCGGCCGCGGCCGCCCGCCCGTCGGCCTCCTCGGCCGGGTCGCGCAGGCCCTTCCACGCGACGAGCCGTCCGTCGAGCGCCAGCAGCGGCGCGGCGTACTCGACGAGAACCGGGAGGGGAGCCACGGCGCGGGCGGTCACCACGTCGTGGCGCTCGATGCCCTCCGGCCAGTCCTCGGCGCGCGCGTGCATCACCCTGACGTTCGTGAGCTGGGCGGCCGCAACGGCCCGGCGGATGAAATCGCACTTCCTCCCGACGCTCTCGACGAGCCGCACCTGCGCATGCGGAAGGGCGACGGCGAGTACCAGCCCGGGAAATCCGGCCCCGGGTCCGACATCCGCGATCGAGCGCGCTTCGCGCACCGCGGGAACGCGCAGGCCGTCGAGGGAATCGGCGACGTGCGCCTCCACGCCCCACGCAGGGTCGAGGACGGTCGTGGGCGCCATCGGATCGTGCTCTACGGTGTCCAGAATGGCCCGCAGCTGGCGCGCCGAGCCCTCGGGCAGTCCGAACTCGGCGACGAGGCCCGCTATCCGGCTGCGCACGGCGCTCATCCGCGCACGGTCACCGCCGGGATGGTCAAGCCGCGACGTTCCACGTGAAACGTCGCACCGTCAAACGTGAAACGTCACCTCGGCGTGACAGGCGAAACGACGAGATGGCGATCCGGCTCCTCGCCTTCGGAATGCGTATCGACGTCCCCACGCTCGCGGAGGAGCTCGTGCACGAGCCGCCGTTCCCCAGCGGTCATCGCATCGAGCGCCACCGGCCGGCCGAAGCGCAGCGCCTCGTCCGCGGCCTCCTCGGCCTGGCGCTCGAGCGCATCCTGCCGGCGACCCCGATAGCCCTCGGCGTCGATCACCACGCGACGCTGCTCGCCGACGAGCGTTGCGACGGCCCGCTGCGCAAGATGCTGCACCGCATCGATCGTCTGCCCGTGCCGCCCGATGAAGAGCCCGAGGTCGTCGCCGTGCAAGGTCCCCGAAAGCTCTCCGGCGTGCTCGACAACCTCGACGGTCGCCTCGAGCGCCAGCGCCTCGGAAAGCTCTCGCAGCAGCTCCTCGAGCAGCTCTGCCTCGGTCACCTAGCGCCGCCGCCCGGTCTTCTTCTTCTTCTTGCGCGGCGGGGGCCGGGGGGCAGCGCGAGGGCCGCTCTTCGCCTCGTCAGCACCCTTTGCGCTCGCGCCGTTACCGGCGACTCCGGCGTCCCCCTTGGTGCCGCCCTCCTTCTTCTTCTCGTCCTTCTTGCCGAGGAGCTTGTCGAAGGAGAGCGGTTGAGGAGGCGGAAGCGTGCCCGGACGCCCCGGGACCGACATGCCAACCGAGCGCCGGACGAAGTACTGCTGCCCCACCGTCCAGAAGTTCGTCGTAATCCAGTACACGATCAGGCCGGCCGGGAAGTTCAGGATGAAGAAGACGAACACGAACGGCAGCGCGAGCATGATGCGCTTCTGATTCTTGTCCACGGACGTCGACATGAGCACGCTGGAGAGCAGCTGCGAACCCACGTAGAGCACGATGAGCGTCGCGAGCACCGCACCCTTGCCGGGTGCCGTGATGTCCGGGATGAACAGGAACTTGGCGGACTCCGGCCGGACGTTCTCGCAGAAGATCTGCGCGATGTTCGTTCCCGCGCGAAACGGGCCGCAGATGTCCTCCTTGAGGTCCTTGCGGAGCATGTAGAACAGCGAGATGAACACCGGCATCTGCGCCAGGAGCGGGAGGCACGAGGCAAACGGATTGACCTTGTTCTCCTGGTAGAACTTCATCATCTCCTGGTTGAGGCGCTGACGATCGTCCTTGTACTTCTCCTGCAGCACCTTCATCTCCGGCGCGAGCTTCTGCAGCGCCGCCATCGACTTGAACTGCTTGAACGTGAGCGGGAGAAGGATCGCGCGCACCGTGACGGTCAGCAGGATGATCGACGCGCCCCATCCGACGCCCACACTGTCGTGGAAGAACAGGAGCACCTGCTCGAACACGTCGATGAGCGGCTGGAGGACGTTCGCGAGGACGAGGGGCATGGGAGGGTGGCTCAGGCTGGGGGGCGGCCGGGCGTGGCGCGCCGGAAGAGGGTCTGCGCCTCGACGGAGTCATACCCCCCGTGACTCCAGGGGTTGCAGCGCAGCAGGCGCCAACCCGCGAGGGCGAGGCCGCGGAGTATGCCGTACTGCTGAAGGGCCTGCGACGCATACGCCGAGCAGGTCGGCTCGTACTTGCAGCGTCGCGGAAGGACGGGAGAGATCGCGCGCTGGTAGAGATGGATCGGTGCCACCAGCAGGCGACCGGCACGGCTCACGGCCGGGCGTCCTGGCTGCTCGTCCCGTGCACCGGCGCGCCGGCTCCCGCAACCTTCGAGACGAGCTCGGCCAGCGCCCCGCGCACACCGGCGAGCCCGTCGCGCTCGGCAAGCTCGCGGGACTCCGGCCGAGCCACCACGACGACGTCTTGGCCAGCGGGCAATCGCGGAGCCTCGGCGACGAAGGCCTCGCGGAGCAGGCGCTTGACGAGGTTGCGCTCGACGGCGCCGCCGACCTTGCGCGAGACGGAGAGCCCCAGACGCGGGCACGCGTCAAGCGCAGGCGCGTCAGTCTGCTCGCCCCGCGGGAACACGTGCAAGACGAAGAAGCGACCGCCGTAGGACCGACCCTGCCGGTACACGCGCTCGAACTCAGCCGAGCGCGACAGCCGACCGCGCTTCGCCTTCGGGCGACGAGCACCGGCGGGCCACGAGGCCTCGCCCACTACCCGTCCGAGACGGACAGTCGTTTGCGGCCCTTGTCCCGGCGGCGCTTGAGCACCACACGGCCGGCGCGGGTCGACATGCGTTCGCGAAACCCGTGCGTGCGGGCGCGCTTGCGCTTCTTTGGCTGGTAGGTCCGCTTCATGGCAAGAGGCTCGGTTCAGTGACGTCGACAGATGACGCGAGTCCACCCACTCTATCCCAGAACAAGCCGGTCGGCGGTTTCCTCCGCGATTTGCGCGCTCCACCCGTCGGGCCTCCCGGCGGGTGGCCCAACACCCCGTTTCGCCCCGGAGCCCTCTGCTAGGTTGCCGAATCTCAGCGGCTCCCGAGCGGACCGCTCCTCGCCCGATCGACGCAACGCCTTCCGCAAGGAGTCGCTTCCCGCTGCCGTGACCCAGGACCTCGTGCACATCTGGACCGCCGTACAGGACGTGCTCCGGGGCACCGTGGACGACTCAACCTTCGACGTGTGGCTCGCGCCGCTGCAGATCATCGCCATCGAGGGCACGACACTCATCGCAGGAGCACCACCGGAGATTCGCGAATGGGTCTCCGAGCGCTTCGAGCGCCCGCTCGCGCATGCTGCGACCGAGATCCTCGGCCCTGCCGCACGCGTCGAAGTCATCGAGACCGGCACGATCGGCGACACCCGGAGTCACAGGGTCAGCCCACCGTCGGACCTCGACGCCGGGACCTCCGCCCACGCCGAGCTCAACCCGAAGTTCTGCTTCGCCCAGTTCGTCATCGGCGACGCCAACCGCCTCGCCCACGCGGCGGCGCTCGCGGTCGCCGAACTTCCGGGGCAGGCGTACAACCCGCTGTTCGTCTACGGGCCTCCCGGCGTCGGCAAGACGCACCTCCTGCACTCGATCGGCAACTACGTCCGCGAGTACGGCAACGGCCTCACCGTCCGCTACACGACGACCGAGCGCTTCACGAACGAGTTCCTCGCCTCGCTGCAGACGGGCTCGGCCGCCAAGGAGCGCTTCAAGGAGCGCTACCGCCGCAACGACGTCCTGCTCATCGACGACGTTCAGTTCCTGGCGTCGAAGGTGAAGACCGAGGAGGAGTTCTTCCACACCTTCAACGCGCTCTATGACACTGGATCACAGCTCGTTCTGACCTCGGACCGCCTGCCACGAGACCTCGACGCACTCGAGGATCGGATGCGTGAGCGCTTCGAGTCGGGGCTGGTGACCGACGTCCAGGCGCCAGACCTGGCGACACGGATGACGGTCCTGCGCAAGCGCGTGCAGCACGACGGCATCGAGCTGACCGAGGCCGCGACCCTCGACGTGATCGCCGAGCGCATTGCCACGAACATCCGCGCGCTCGAGGGCGCACTCATTCGCGTAGTGGCCTTCAGCTCCCTGACGGGACGGGCCCTGACCGCCGATCTCGCCGCGGAGGTGCTCGACGGGCTCTACGGCCGCGCAGCGCCGGGACGACCTCATCGCGGAGCCCGGTCCACGGTGGGCTACGGCTGCCCGGACATCACCGTCGCCCGTGTACAAGAGCTCGTCTGCGAAGCCTTCTGCCTCTCCCGCGAAGAGCTGCTGTCCAGCAGCCGAGTCGCGCGCGTCACGTGGCCCCGACAGATTGCGATGTACCTCGCCCGCGAGCACACGAAGGAGTCGCTGCCCTCCATCGGTCGGTCCTTCGGCCGGCGAAACCACACGACCGTGATGCACGCGATCAAACGGACGGCGGAGCGCCTGGCGACCGATCCAGAGGCCTCCACGACTGTGCACGAGCTCTCCGTCCGCTTGACGACCCCGGAATCAGACCGCCGCTCCTGACAGGATCTCCACCGACGTCAGGACCAGCCGCGTGCGTCATTCATCCGCACGATGCAGCCGAACCGACTCGTTGTGCACAGACGAACATCCCCTATGACTTCTCCTTCCTCCATCAAGAGGTGCTCATCGTGAAGCTGTCCACCACGAGTTCCGAGCTGCTCGGGCAGTTGCAGACCGCCTCGCGTGTCGCTTCGACGCGCAGTGCGGTGCAGGCGCTCTCGGGCGTGCAGATCCACGCGGCCGACGGCGCGGTAGAGCTCCGTGCGACGGACATGGAGGTCGGGCTGCGCGTGCCGCTGATCGCCCAAATCGAGCGCGAGGGCACCGTCGTGCTGCCCGCGCGGCTGCTCCTGGACGTCGCGCGTCAGCTCCCCAGCGGGTCGCTGACGCTCGAGCTGCGCTCGGCGGAGCAGGACGTCGAGATCATCTGCGGGCCTGCGCGCTTCCATCTGCGCACGCTGCGGACCGAGGACTTCCCGCCGCTGCCCGAGCCCGGCGGTGACCAGGTCGTCCATCTGCCGGCGAAGGCCTTCACGGAGACCATCGCCAAGGTGGCGCGATCGGCCTCCCGCGACGAGACCCGCCCGATTCTCACCGGCATCCTCGTGAGCGCGACGGGGACCGAGCTGCGCATGGTGGCCACGGACTCCTATCGCCTGTCGGTCAAGGAGACGCGCCTGGAGATCCCGGTCGACGGCGGCTTCGAGGCCAACGTCCCCGCCCGTGCGCTGCAGGAGCTCGAGCGCATCGTCTCCTCCGGGCCGGAGACCGAGACGATCGAGATCGGCGTCCGCACCAACCAGGTCGTCTTCCGCGCCGGGGACGTCGTCTTGAGCTCGCGGCTGATCGATGGCCAGTTCCCGAACTACCGCCAGCTCCTGCCCGAGACCTACGAGCACGAGCTCAACGTGGCCGGGGACGAGCTCGTCGGCGTCGTGCGCCGCATCGCGCTCATGGCCCAGAAGAACGCGCCGCTGCGCCTCTCCTTCGCCGAGGGCGAGCTGACGATCTCCGCGCAGACCCCCGACGTGGGTGAGGCCTCCGAGCCGCTGCCCGTTCCGTTCTCCGGCGAGCCGTTCGAGATCGGCTTCAACCCTGACTTCCTGCGCGACGGCCTGGAGTCCGTCGAATCGGGCGACGTCGTCCTCAAGCTGATCTCACCCTTGCGGCCGGGGCTGATCGAATCGGGCGACGGCTCGGGCTTTCTGTATCTCATCATGCCGATCCGGCTGAACGTCTAGATCCCGTTTCGCGATTCGCTCGCCTCGATGCTCGTCCGCCGGCTCCGCGTTCGCGACTTCCGCAGCTACGCGGCGGCTGACGTGCGGCTCGGGCCCGGCATGACCGTCGCCCACGGGCGCAACGGCGCGGGAAAGACGAACCTCCTCGAGGCGCTGTACTTCGGCTGCACCGCACGGTCATGCCGGACGGCGAACGAGCGCGAGACGGTGCGCTTCGGAGCCGAGGCGT
>JAABUS010007246.1_pt1 | contig 12872 bp, 7 predicted proteins | sample 5560161 | NCBI WGS metagenome assembly JAABUS01 (sample SAMN10711885, study PRJNA513376) | rock metagenome | isolation source: Antarctica rocks | place: Antarctica: Victoria Land, Trio Nunatak nord | collected 2016-01-04 | reverse complement strand
CACGCCGGGCACGTGCTGGGACGAGGTGAACATGCCGTGGAAGTCCCAGATGGACTTCTGCGCCTGCGGGAAGTGGTCGGTCAGGAAGCCGCCGCCGTTCTTCTTGGAAAAGAAGCCGTTGAAGCCCCAGGCGTTGTGCGGGAAGGCGCCGATGTCGAGGAAATCCACCACCAGCAGGTCGCCCGGCTCCGCTCCCTCGACCCCACGGGTCCGCTGAGGAAGTGGACGATGCTGAGGTCAATGTCGCGCACGTCGGCGGCGCTGTCGTCGTTCTTGATGAAGCCGCCGGTCCAGTCGTAGCACTCGATGATGAAGTCGTCGCCGGGCTTGACGGTCGCCACCATCGGGATGTCCGGGTGCCAGCGGTTGTGGATCATGTCGTTGTCGTAGGCCGGCTGGGACAGGTCCACCTTGATGAGGGTTTCCGTCATGGGGTCATGCTCCTGTTGCAGGTGGGGTCAAACGGCGAGGTAGCTAGCGACCTTCTCGTGGTCCACGTCGGCGCGGGCGTCCTCGTGCACGACCGCCCCGCCCTCCAGCACCAGCACGCGGTCGGCGATGTCGAGCGCGAAGCTCAGCACCTGCTCCGAGGCGATAATGCTCAGGCCGCGCTCGTCGCGGATGCGGCGCAGCGTACGGGCCAGCTCCTGGATGATGCTGGGCTGGATGCCCTCCGTCGGCTCGTCGAGCAGCAGCACCTGCGGGTTGGTGGCCAGGGCGCGTGCGATGGCGAGCTGCTGCTGCTGGCCGCCGGACAGGTTGCCGCCGCGCCCCGCCCGCATCTCCTGCAGCACGGGGAACAGGGTGTAAATGTCGGGCGGCACCCGGCGCCCGCCATGGACGAACAGCCCGGTCTCGATGTTCTCCTGCACCGTCATCGCCGGGAACACCATCCGGCCCTGCGGCACGAAGGCGAGGCCCCGGGCGACGCGCTGGTGGCTTTTCAGCGCGGTGATGTCGTGCCCGTCCAGGGTGATCGTGCCGGACTTCGTGGGGATCATGCCGATCAGCGTCCGCATGAGCGTGCTCTTGCCCATGCCGTTGCGCCCGACGACGACGACGATCTCCGCCGCGCCCACCTTGAAGTCCAGGCCGTGCAGCACCTCGCTCTGGCCGTAGCCCGCCCGCAGGCCCTGCACAATCAGGCGATCAGTGGCCAAGATAGACCTGCACGACGCGGGGATCGGCCTTGACGTGGGCGATGCTGCCCTCCGACAGCACGCGGCCCTGGTGCAGCACCGTCACCTTGTGGGCGATGTCCTCGACGAAGCCCATGTCATGCTCGATCACCAGCACCGACCGGTCCTGGATCACCCGGTGCAGCAGCTCGGCGGTCTTCTTGCGCTCGCTGACGCTCATGCCGGCGACGGGCTCGTCGAGCATCAGCAGCGCCGGGTCCTGGATCAGCAGCAGGCCGATCTCCAGCCACTGCTTCTGGCCGTGGCTCAGCTCCTCCGCCATGTCGTCCAGGTGGTCGGCCAGGAAGATGTCGCACGCCACCTCCTCCACCCGGTCCCGCACTGCGGCGTCCCTGCGGAAGGCGAGGGCACCGAACACGGAGCGCCCGCGGGGGTAGGAGATTTCCAGGTTCTCGAACACCGTCAGGTCCTCGTAGATGGACGGCGTCTGGAACTTGCGCCCGACCCCGGCGCGGACGATCTCGTGCTCCCTCATCTTCAGCAACTCCTGCCCCTTAAAGGCGACGGAGCCGCCGGTGGCCTTGGTGCGGCCGCAGATCAGGTCCAGCACGGTGGTCTTGCCGGCGCCGTTCGGGCCGATGATGACCCTGATCTCGTTGCGGTCCAGGTAGAACGACAGGTCGTCCACCGCGCGGAAGCCGTCGAAGGAGACGGTCAGGCCCTCCACCGCAAGCAGGTAGTCCGTGTTGCCCGGCTTCATCGGCATCTCCTACTCGGCTACGGTCGCGGCGTGCGGCGCCTCGACCGAGGCGATTGTCGGCATCCGCTTGCGGGACTTCGGCAGCACCCGGTCCAGCAGCGGGTCGAGGTGGCTGCGATAGATGCCGGCCAGCCCGTTCGGGAAGGCGACGACCACGACGATGAACAGTGCGCCCATGGCGAACAGCCACATCTCCGGCGCTGCCTCCGAGAAGGTGGTCCGCGCCCAGCCCACCAGCACTGCGCCATAGATCGCGCCGAGCAGGGAGGTGCGCCCGCCGACGGCGCAGTAGATCACCATCTCGATGGACGGCACGATGCCGACGAAAGACGGCGACATGAAGCCGACTTGCAGGGTGAACATCGCCCCGCCGATGCCCGCCAGCGCCGCGGCGAAGCAGAACACGAACACCTTGAACCGTGCGACGTCGTAGCCGGAGAAGCGGACCCGGTCTTCCTTGTCGCGCATCGCCACCAGGATGCGCCCTAGCTTGCTGCGCCGGACCAGCTGCGACAGCGGCAGGCAGGCCAGCAGCAGCCCGGCGCTGACGAAGTACAGCACTTCCTTCGCCGCGTCCGTGCGGATATCCCAGCCGTGCAGTGTTCGCAGGTCGGTGATGCCGTTGACGCCGCCGGTGTAGCCCTGCTGGCCGATGATGAGAATGGTCAGGATCGCCGCGAAGGCCTGGGTGATGATGGCGAAATAGGTGCCGCCGACCCGCCGGGTGAACATCGCCACGCCGATCAGCAGCGCCAGCAGCGTCGGCACCAGCACCACCGCCGCCATTGTGAACGTCAGGCTATGGAACGGCCGCCAGAGCATCGGCAGCTCGGTGATCTGGTTCCAGTCCATGAAGTCCGGGATGCCCGGCGTGGACTGTATCTTGGTGGCCTCCGGCGTGGACGCCTCCAGCTTCAGGAACATCGCCATGCAGTAGCCGCCAAGGCCGAAGAACACGCCCTGGCCCAGGCTGAGGATGCCGGCGTCACCCCAGCACAGCACCAGGCCCAGCACGACGAAGCCGAAGGTGAGACGCTGGCGCTGATGGAGCGGATCACGCCGGACATCGTGCTGATGGACGCCGTGATGCCGGGGCTGGACGGGTTCGAGACCTGCCGCCGCATGAAGGGCAGCGCCGTGCTGGCCGCCGTGCCGGTGGTGTTCATGACCGGGCTGACGGAAACCGAGCACGTCCTGCGCGGGCTGGAGGCGGGCGGCGTGGACTACGTGCCCAAGCCGGTGTCGCCGGACGAGGTGGTGGCCCGCGTCGGCGTCCACCTGGCCACGGCGCGGCTGACGCGCAGCGCGCACATTGCGCTGGATACCGCCGGGCGCTTCCTGCTCGCGGCGTCGCGTGACGGGCGGGTGCTGTGGTGCACGCCGCAAGCGGCGCGGCTGATGGAGGCCGGCCAGGGCGTGCCGCACCCGGCGCTGCCCGCCGCCGCGCTGGCCTGGCTGCTGGCTTGCGCCGACACGCCCGGGCGCCGGGCGGACGCGACCTTCGCCTTCGGCCCGGCGGAGGGCGGTGCGCTGCTGCGGGTGTCGTATGTCGGCCAGGTCGGGCCGGACGAGCTGCTGCTGCGCCTGGCGCCGGGGTGCAGCGACGAGGACGCGCTGCGGGACGCGCTCGGCCTGACGTTCCGGGAGGCGGAGGTGCTGCTGTGGCTCAGCCGGGGCAAGTCGAACCGCGACATCGCCGAGATCCTGGGCCTCAGCCCGCGCACGGTGAACAAGCACCTGGAGCAGATGTTCCTGAAGCTGGAGATGGACAACCGGGCGTCCGCGACGGCGCTGGCGGTGCGGGCGTTGCAGGAGGATTGATCCGGCTGGCGGCTGCGCCGGCATCGTCAACTTGTTGGACTGATACCGATGGCCATCTAGACTGATCCTTACGCAACCGTACCGTCATTGCGGCGTGGCATGGGGAGGCCGGAAGCGCCGTGCTGGCGGCCCTGGATTGCCGCGGCGCTGCGCGCCTCGCAATGACGGGAAAAACGGTCAGAGCGGATGGCCGTTGGACTGATGCCGCGATGGTGCGCGATCAGCATGGCGTGCCCGTGGTTACGCCGCAGCAGCGCCATCCGCCGCCTTTGCCGGTCAATTCGTCGAGGCGGCTGTGGACCGCTTCACCGGCGAGGTCCGCATACGCCGCATGTTGGCGGTGTGTGCGGCCGGACGCATCCTGAACCCCAGGTCGGCGCGCAGCCAGGTGATCGGCGCGGTGACCATGGGCGTCGGCGCCGCACTGACGGAGGAGCTGGCCGTGGACACGCGGCTTGGTTTCTTCGTCAACCACGACCTGGCGGGCCACGAGGTTGCGGTGCACGCCGATGTCCCGCACCAGGATGTGGTGTTCCTTGACGAGGTGGACCCGGTCTCCTCGCCGATGAAGGCCAAGGGCGTCGGCGAGTTGGGACTGTGCGGGGTGGGCGCTGCGGTGGCCAACGCTATCTGCAACGCAACTGGGATCGGGGTGCGCGACCACCCGGTCACCCTGGACAAGCTGATCGGCAAGCTGCCCGAGGTGGCCTGGAGCATCATCGGGTCAAACGTATACGCGTCCCGATGAAGATGCTCGCAACAACAACGGGCAGAGCGGGTTTGGTGCTTCTGCCTGCACCAAGCCCGCTCTAACGCTGCTCTGCCATGAGGCGTGGTAAGCACTTGAGAAGTTTGCCCCGGTTGCTCCAGGCCCTTGCTTAAGCCATTGGGCCAACATCGGTTTCCGGCGGCTTGGCGGAGTAATGCTAGTCTGCCCGCAAAGGCTTGCAGCAGGGTCCGGTCGCTGTACGCCCGGACCCTGCTGCACTCTGCTCTAGACGAACTTGTAGTCGGTGTTGGCCACGAGGGTGATGTTGCCGTTCAGTTGGAACGTGTCCACCGTGGCGCCGGCGACCTGCACGGCGTAGCTCGTCGGGGTCGTCGCGCTGCCGGTGACGGTCTTGAGCAGTGCCACGCCTTTGGTGATGTCGTAGCCGGTGAAGTTGATGAAGTCGTGGTTTGCCCCCGCAGTGGTGACGAAGTCGGTAATCCGGTCGCCGTTCGCATCGCCCTTCACCAAGTTGAAGGTATCCGCCCCGCCGCCGCCCGTCAGGATATCCGCCCCGGCGCCGCCAGTGATCAAGTTGGCCCCGGTGTTGCCGGTGCCGGTGAACACCCCGGTGGTGCCGATGAAGGTCAGGTTCTCCAGGTTGGTGCCGAGGGTGTAGCTGTTGAGCGTGGTCTGCACCGTGTCCGCCGTTCGCCGTTTCGGTGATGATGTCGCCGGCATTGTGGACGATGTAGGTGTCGTTGCCGGCGCCGCCAATCAGCCTGTCCACCGCATCCGCGCCGCCGTCGTCCAGCACGTCGTTGCCAGCGCCGCCAGTGATTGTGTTGGCCCCAATGTTGCCGGTGAGGGTGAAGTTGCCGGCACCGACTGAGGTGAGGTCCTCCACATTCTTACTCAGCGTGTAGCTGAAGGCCGTGGTCTTCACCGTGTCCGTGCCGCCACCCACGCCTTCGATGATGATGTCACCCGTGTTGGCGACGAGGTAGGTGTCGTTGCCCCCCTGGCCAATCAGCGTATCCGCGCCGCCGCCGCCGCCGTCGCTCAGCGTGTCGTTCGCGGCGCCGCCGGTGATTATGTTGGCGAGGCCGTTGCCGGTGCCGATGAAATTGGCCACCCCAGTGTAGGTGAGGTTCTCGACGTTGGCAGCCGACTTGGACAGGTCGTAGGTCCCGAGGGCAGTCTTCACCGTGTCAATGCCGCCATCTGCACCCTCCGTCACCACGTCGCCGGCATTGCGGATGAGGTAGGTGTCGTTGCCGGCACCGCCGATTAGCGTGTCGTTGCCGCCGGGTCCGCCGTCGAGCGTGTCGTTGCCTTTACCGCCGGTGATGGTGTTGGACAGGTTGTTGCCCGTGCCGGTGAAGTTGCCGGTTCCGGCGTAGGTCAGGTTCTCGACGTTAGCTGCCAGGGTATAAGTGTCGAGGAACGACTGCACCGTGTCAGTGCCGCCACCACCGGCCTCCGTCACCACGTCGCCCACGTTGCGGACGAGGTAGGTGTCGTTGCCCGCGCCGCCGACCAGCGTGTCCACACCAGCACCCTTAGCATTGACGCCGCCATCCAGCGTGTCCGCCCCGGCACCGCCGTTGATGTTGTTGGCAAGCTCGTTGCCGGTGCCGGTGAAGGCGGCCGCACCGGTGTAGTCCAGATTCTCCAAGTTCGCGCCCAGGGTGTAGCTGGTAAGCGTCGTGCTCACCTTGTCCGTGCCGCCGCCTGCGTCCTCAATGATGATGTCGCCGGCGACGGACACCACGTAGGTGTCGTTGCCCGCGCCGCCGACCAGTTTGTCCACCCCGGCCCCGCCGCCGTCGTTCAGCGTATCGTTGCCGGCGCCGCCGGTGATCACGTTGGCGAGGGCGTTGCCGGTGCCGGAGAAGTTACCCGCCCCGGTGTAGGTCAGGTTCTCGACGTTGTCCGTCAGCTTGTAGGTCCCAATGCTGGCCAGCACCGTATCCGTGCCGCCGCCCACCGCCTCGGTCACGTTGTCGCCGGCCGCATCCACGACGTAGGTGTCGTCGCCAGCCCCGCCGATCATGTTGTCGTTGCCGGTGCCGCCGTCGAGGATGTCGTTGCCCGAACCGCCGGTCAGGACGTCGTTGCTGCCCAGGCCGAGCAGCAGGTTGGCGCCGGTTCCGGACGGACCCGGCAGCGTGTTGCTGTTAGCCGTGCCGACGGCAACGCCGGCCGTGCCGCCGGTGCCGCCGGTGCCGGTGTTGCCGGCGGCATCGGTCGCCGTCGCAGTCAGCAATGTGGAGAAGTTGGTCGTCGCGGCCGGCGTGACGGCGAGTGACCAGGTGCCGTCAAGTGCGGCGGTAGCAGTGCCGAGCGCCTTCGGCCCGCCGTTCGAGACCGTCACCGTGCTGCCCCCTTCCGCAGTGCCGAGCAGCTTGTAGCTGGTCAGCGCCGTGGCCGTGGACACGTAGGTGAAGCCGGTCACGACCGGCGCCACCGGGGCCGTCGTGTCGAGCGTGAACTTCAGGCTCGCCGTTCCGGTGTTGCCGGCCAGGTCGGTGGGGCCTGTGACGTTCACCGTGTGCGTGCCGTCCTTCAAGCCCGTTGGTGCGTAGGACCACTTTCCCGCGGCATTGGTCGTCACCGTGACGCCTGCCGGGGCCGCTCCCGCAGGAATTACGGCGGGAGGGTCTATCACGATGATCACCGGCGAGTTGGGGTCGCTGATGCCGGTGAGTGCCGGGTCCTGGGTGATGTTGTCGGTCTTGGAGATCCCGGTGTCGTTGCTTAGCAGCACCGTGACTGGCAGCGGCACGGTGTCCAGGGTAAAGTCTGTGGTCACTACGTCGGTGCGCCCGGTCTTGCCGTCGGTTTCGCTGACCTGGATGCTGTGTTTGCCGTCCAGCAGCGTGCCCTTTGCGAAGGTGCCGGTCCAGGCTCCCAAACCGTTGGCCGTCACTGGCAGCCCGGCCGCGTCTACCAGCCTTACCGGCGCGGCGCCGTCGATTGCGGCAAATACTGCCGAACGGGCAAAGCCGAAGCCGGTCAACGTCGGGTCGTTGGTGATCTTGTCCGTCAGCGTGGCGCCGTTGTCGTGCAGCAGCGCCGCCGAGAGCGGGTGGATGACCGGCTTCACAGTGATGGTTGCCGTGGCAACGTTGCTCGACTTCAGGAACGAGTCGTTCGCCACGTAGGTGAACGCGTCGACCCCGGTGAAGTTCACGGTCGGCGTGTAGATGAACGTGCCATCCGTGTTGAGCGTCAGCGCGCCGTGCGTCGGGCCGGTCACCAACGCCGCCGTCAGCCGGTCGCCCAGGTCTGGGTCGGTGTCGTTGGCCAGCACGCCCACCGTGTTCGGCGGGGTGACGATGGCCGCCGGCCCCTGCTTGGCCAAGGTAATGTTGAGGGCGGCGTTCTCCAAGATGTCGTAGGCGTCGTTCTTCGCCGTCGGCGCCGTGTCGGCCGGCAGGATGTTGATGAAGAAGTCGCTGGTGGCGGACAGCGGCCGGCCAGGGCCGGTGTCGGTGGCTGTGACGCGGATTGCGAGCTGCCCGGCGCTGAGCGGGATGCCCTGCGGATCCACCAGGCCGTTCACGGCCTTGAACTCACCGCTGAGGGCGGTGCCGGCGGCGTTCAGAACGGTCGTGAACGTCAGCCCGGCTGCGGCCAGGCTCGACCCGTCGGCCAGGGTCGCCGTGTAGATCAGCGCCGTCGAGGGGGTCTGCTCGTCGGTGAAGATCGAGGACAGCGGGGAGAAGAAGTCGAACGGCTGCCCCAGCAGCGCCGTCGTGTTGCCGACGCCGTTGAACTGCTGTGCCACCACGATCTTGGGCGCGGTGTTGACGTTGCCCGGCAGCGTGACCACCGCGGTCGGCAGGGAGGTGACGGTCTCCTTGTAGCCCTTGCCGTCCACGTAGCTCGCCTTCACCCGTATGCCCAGCGCTCCGTCCTGGAAGGTGGTGGGGACGAACGTCGTATTGGTGGCCCCGACGATGTTCACCCACTCGCCGCGTAGCGCGTCGAGCGCCTGCCACTGCAGGGTGAACGGCGTGCTGATGCCGTCGGCGTCGGTGACGGTCGCCAAGCTGGCCGTCAGCGTCTCGCCGACCGTCACGGTGGTGGCCGGGTTGAGGCCGTTGCTCTCGGTGATAACGGCCGTGTTGACCGGCACCGCGTCGTAGGCCGCCCGGGTGACCGGGTTGAGGTCGGTGAACCGGCCGTCGGACGAGGTCAGGACGTTGCCCTGGTTGTCGATGGAGACCGTGATGTCGGCAAACTGCAGGCGTTCGATGTGGCGGATCCGGTCGGAGCCGTCATCCACCTTGCCGACCGCGACGGCCGCGGCGGCCGCGCCGCGGTTGTGCCTGATCGTGAGGAACCCCTCCTGATCCACGGTGTTGAAATTGGCATCGGTGATGAATGGGGTGCCGGAAAAGCCGTCGCCATAATTGGCGTAGACATCGTTGTAGACCGCCGTGTCCACGTTGCCGGGATTGATCGGGGCGCCGCCCTTCGACACATCGAAAGTGTTCCCGTTCGGGTCGAAGTTGATCTGCCGGATGATCTGCCCGCCAGCCGAGTAGCTGGTGAGCGCCACGTGCAGCCAGGCGTCGCCGTCAATGATGTCGTCGCCGCCACCGCCGGTGACGGTGTCGTTGCCGCTGCCGCCCAGGAGGATGTTGCCGCCGCCGAAGTTGACCGGGCCGGGGTCGAAGAAGCCGGCCAGGCCGGTGATGAGGGCAACGTTGTCAAGCGAGTCCTTGGTCGCCAGCAGCTTGGTGTCGTTGGTGCCGATGATGATGTCGTCGAACGCCGAGCCGCTGCCGCCCTCGGTGTGCTGCCAGATGTCGCGGATCGAGTCCTCGGCGCCGTTCGGCGAGATGAACTCCTTGCGGTTCATGTCCTCGCTGACGCCGTGCGTGGCGAACTCGTAGGACCCCCAGTCGAAGCCGAGGCCGCCGATGAACTTGGTGAAGCTGCCGCCGCCGACCATGATGTCGTCGCCGCTGAAGCCCTTCATCACGTCGCCGCCGGCCACGCCGCCTATCATCACGTCGTTGCCGCTATACAGCGGCTGCCCGCCGGTCGGCGCTCCGGAGTCGCCGAACAACAGCTGGCCCTGGCCACCGCGGCTTTCGAGCCAGTCGTCGCCCTCGCCGCCGATCAGCTGGTCCTTGCCCTCGTTGCCGATGAGGATGTCGTTGCCCAGGCCGCCGAAGATGACGTCGTCGCCGCGGCCGCCCTCGATGTAGTCGTTGCCGTCGCCGCCGAAGATGTTGTCAATGCCGTCGCCGCCGTAGATCGTGTCATTGCCGGCATCGCCGTGCAGGGTGTCGTTGCCGGCGCCGCCAAACAGGGTGTCGTTGCCGTCGCCGCCATACAGGAAGTCAGCACCGCCGCCGCCGTCGAGGACGTCGTTGCCGCCGTAGTCCCAGAGCGTGTCGTCGTCGGCGGCCCCCGCCGTCAGCCGGTCGTTGCCGTCCGTGCCGCCCATCACCACAGTGTTGCCGAGGAAGTTGTTGTCACCCAGGAAGCGAACCGTGTTGACGCCCTGGGCATCGGTTTCGATGGTGACCAGCAACTGCCCGGTCTGCGGGTTGCGCAGCCACGAGGCGCCGGTCGGGTCCTTGATGCTTCCGTCCGCATTCAGGTAGGCGGACGAGTCAATCGTGAATTCCGGGGTCAGGAAGATGTTGCCGGGCAGGTTCTTGGCGCCCGTGTCCGCCTGGATCATCGAGGCGAATGAGTTGTCCTGCAGCGACTCCTCGTAGTCCATGCCTTCGACGCGCAGCAGGTAATAAAGCCGGTCGCCGTCCTGCAGCGCCTCCATCTGCGTGCGGAACACATACTCGAAGGTGGAGCCGAGCTTGCCGCCGAACAGGTTGATCTTCTCGGCCAGGCCGCCGATCCACATGTCAATGTTGTCAACGCCGGTGACCGAGCCGGTGCTCCAGGGCGCCGGCGCCCCGGCCCCGTTGTGGATGGCGCGGGGGTCGTTCGTGTTGTTGGCGTAAATGCCGCCGCTGTGCATGAAGTCGAAGGCGTCGCGGTTGGCCGGATCGAACAGCGGGTCGCCGATCGTCCCGGCATGCACGAGCACGGTCGCGGCATCGCGACGCTCCTGCGCCGTCCTGTCGCGAAGCTTCAACGTGACGGCGTCGGTGACCTGGTCACTGATGGACTTGTGGATGCCGTAGGCCGCCACGAAGTTGATCAACGAGGCCGGGTGCTTGAGCTGGCTGCCGAAATCGGTCCAGTTGGCATAGGCCTTGAGCTGCGACTCGCTAGTCTGGGCGAAAAGCTGGTTGCGGATCAGGTTGAGCGGCGGCACGCCGGTGTCACGGCCGCGGGCGATGTTCAGCGCCGCGAGGTCGAGCGGCAGGCCCAGCAGGTTGTTACGCAGCGACCCCGTGACGAACTCGTCAATCGAGTTGCTTACCTGGCCGACCGTGCCGAGCACGAGGTCGGCCGTCATGTCGGCCTTGCTGTTGAACAGGTCCGGGTTGGTGAAGGCCTGGATCAGGCCGGCCTGGGTCAGCACCGGCTGGCCGTTCGCGCCGATGACCGCCTTCCCGTCGGCGCCGACCTGATAGATGTTGACGTTCTCGTCCAGCATCGAGTGGCCGAAGCGATAGACGACGTTGGCGAACTCCGACGTGATCGCCGGGTCAATGTGCACGTTGACGCCGCCGAAGAGGTGGACCGAGGGCGCCACGTAGCGGGCGAACTCCTCGAACACCATGTGCTGGTATTCGGTCTCGGTGCCGAACTTCGCCGCCTGGAACAGCCGCTCGCCGTTCCATTCGTTGGCCCCAATCTGGTGCGGCGCCAGGCTCGCGCCGGGGATCAGCCAGTTTCCCGCGAAACCGCTGTCGCCGGCGTTGAGCCGGTCCTGGACCGTCTGCTTGATCTGCGCGAGCAGGCGGTCGTGCTCGGTGTGGAAGATGTCCTGCACTGCGGTCAGGCCGACGTTCTCGTTCGCTCGGCCGTCGCCGGCGACGTAGTGCCGGTCGAGTAGGTCAGCGTCATAGGAGCCGGCCGGCGGCTGGCCGCCGACGGGCACGTTGTGGGCAGGCGCTAGCGGGCGGCCGAAATCATCGGTTGGGGACGCGCTGTGCGCCTTGTCGTTGATGAACGCATGGCCGGTGCCCAGCACCGTGTAGGGCGGCGGAGCGCCTGCCGGGTGCAGGTTGACCGGGTTGGCGAGGTCGCCCTCGACCAGGCTGCTGGTGCCGTCGGCTAAACGGACGACGACCTGCGGCAGGCCGCGGGCAGGGCCGGCGATGAAGTTGCCGAAGTCGTCGGTCGCGAGCAGCGGCACGTTGCCCACGTCGGCGTCGGTCAGCAGGATGCCGAACTTGGTCGCGGCCTGTGCCTTCAGATCGCCCCAGTTCGCCATGCCGTCCGCGCCGTTGGCCTTCGCATGGCCGAGCAGGGCGCCCGAGGAGTGCAGGTGGCCGTCAATGCCAATCATGAAGTCGCGCAGGAAGACCTGGTGCGACGGATCGGACGCATAGGTCTGGCTCTGGTCAATGAAGGGCGAGGTCTGGTTGGTGAACTTGTGCACGTCGTCCGCCGTGCCCAGGACTCCGTCCGGGCCGGGCAGGTCGGTGGCGCGGCTCAGGACCATGAAGTTGGCGTGGCCGCCCGGCACATAGAGCGGGTCGTCCGGCAGCAGCGGGATGAAGACGAAGTTGTTCGGGTCGTTGCTCTTGTTGATCATGTCGAGGCCGTGGTCGAAGAACTGGCCGAAGAAGGTGAACCAGCTGTTCGACGGGGCCGACAGGCCGTTGTCGGGCGTCACGTTGTTGATGAACGTGCTTTGCTTGAGGGTCGGGATGGCCAGGCTGCTGGCCGATGCGTCGGTCGGGGTCGCGAGGTTGCCGAAGGTGGTGATGTCGTCCTTCGTGCCGATGATGCCGTCCGGACCCGCGAAAGTGGTCGGCACGTCGTCTTTCGTGCCGAAGATGCCATCCGGTCCGGCCTGCGTGGAGTTCTGGTAGCCCGCGCCAAGGAAGGAGAGCTCCTGCTGCTGCGCCGCGATGGCGGCCGGGTTGGCCGTGGTCTGGTCGGAGATCAGGTTGCTGATCAGACGCGGCTGCGCGTCGGTGACGATCCCGGTCGTGGACTGATACGACGAGCCCGCCTGCGCCGGCTGCAGCAGCGGGTCGGCGATGGTCGGGAACGTCTGGTCCGTGGCCCCAAAGGTGCTCTGGCCCGGCACCAGGTTGTTCTTCACCCCCGACACCGTGCGCAGGCCAAACGACAGCAGCGGGTTCACGGGCGGCTGCCCGGCCTCGGCCATCTTGATCTGGACCAGGATATAGTTGAGGTCGAGTGGGGTGAACTTGACGGCCATGATGCGTTCCTTTGCAGGGCCATTCAGTTCTGATTACGCTGTGCCGAGGGCGAGCAGCTGGTCGAAGCTGACGGCATTGGTGTAGAGCGCGAGGCTGACGTTCTGGACGCC
>JAABUS010007245.1_pt1 | contig 12872 bp, 6 predicted proteins | sample 5560161 | NCBI WGS metagenome assembly JAABUS01 (sample SAMN10711885, study PRJNA513376) | rock metagenome | isolation source: Antarctica rocks | place: Antarctica: Victoria Land, Trio Nunatak nord | collected 2016-01-04 | reverse complement strand
TAAGTGTGAAAAATATTACAAAGGCCTAAGATTTCAGCTATGCTGAAATCAAAGGTTTCGTTCCGAAACCCTTTGCCTTTTGGTAGTAAAACTACCTGCAAGGTTGTTTTATTATTAATAAAAAAAGCTAAAGCTTTTTTTATAAGCAAAGCTTAGGAGTTGGTTTAATTAGACTTTGTAGCTGCGCTACAAAGTCTAATTAAACCAACTACCTTTTGGTAGGCACGAAGTGCCAACCTGCAAGGTTGTAAGTTTCATTATACAAAGTATAATGAAACCAACTACTGCAGTTAGCTTGCTACCAAAGGCCCACCTTACTTTGGTAGGCCTTTGCTGATGTTTTCGAAGAAAACATCAGTAGTAAAACTACTTGCAAGGTTGTTTTACTACTAATAAAAAAAGCTAAAGCTTTTTTTTATAAGCAAAGCTTAGGAGTTGGTTTCATTAGACTTTGTAGCTGCGCTACAAAATCTAATGAAATTTACAAGTAAATAAAATTAAACTAAGTTTAATTTTATCAACAGCTAGCTTGTTATATTTTTCACACTTAAGTGTGAAAAATATTACAAAGGCTCACTTTACGATGTTAAGCCTTTGTTTATGTTTTTTAGGAAAACCTATAGTGAAGTAACTTCCTAATATTTTAGCGAAGCTAAAATACAAGATTTCGTCCCGAAACCTTTGATTTCAGCATAGCTGAAATCTTAGGCAGGTAGCTTGCTACCAAAAGGTAATTGGTTTCATTATACAAAGTATAATAAAACTTACAACCTCCTAATATTTTAGCGAAGCTAAAATACAAGGTTTCGTTCCGAAACCCTTGCTTTGCTTATAAAAAAAGCTAAAGCTTTTTTTATTAGTAGTAAAACAACCTTGCAGGTAGTTTTACTACCAAAAGGCAAAGGGTTTCGGGACGAAACCTTTGATTTCAGCATAGCTGAAATCTTAAGCAAGTAGCATGCTACCAAAAGAGCTTTTTTTCATCAGTAGTGAAATTATCTGTAGGGTAATTTCACTACTGAAACCTCGGTTTTAAAATTTTGCTCTAAATTTTAGGTTGCCTCACTCTAAAATTTGTTTTTAAATTAAAAATTTATTTAATTTAATTTAAATAACTTAAATTAATTCAAAAATTTTTGCTTTAACAGTAAATTTGTTAAAATTTTTCAAGAAAGTAATTTGACATCACTTATAAAAAGTTTTAACACATTTAATTAATAAGGCAAACTAAAATATATTAAGGCTTTACTTTAAAAAAGCTTTAATATACAGACAGAGATGTAAAATTTTACTTTAAATTTTGATTTTAAAGTAGTATTTTAATTTGTGATATATCTGTGTAAATTAAATTATTTATTAATTTAATTCGTTTATAGTTTTCAATCTTTGATTTTAGCTATGGGCTTTTAATATTCCTTTAATAGGGAAACAGTCTTTTGGATTATTTTGCTATTGTATGTATATACAAAGTATAAACTTGTAGCAGAGTAGCCTTGTAGGTAGCTCGCTACCTAAAGGCCTAACGTAGTAAGGTGAGAAAAAACTTTGAACTTTGTAGCGAAGTAACCTAATTAAAAATTTGTATAAGTACAAATTTTTAATAAAGGGTTTTTTCTTACCAAACAACCAAGTTTTTTAATTAGGTTTTGGAACCAAATTTAAACACCATAGCTAAAATTTCCGAAATAAATTATTGTGATACCAGAGCAAGCTAATTAGATAAAGTTATCCTAATTATCTAATTAGCTTACTTCGCTACTGAAGTAGTGCAAATTTAAAACAAAGATTTATTTAAAGCCCTTAAAAGCTTTAATAAAATACGACTTTATATTGTTTACTATATTATAATCAAATACAAAAAAACAAAATAAAAGTTTACATTTCGCTAATATTGTTGCCAATAAAACAAACAACTTTTTTATGGAAGCTTTAGTTTATACTTTTTTATTAATAGGAACATTAGGAATTATTTTCTTTGCAATTTTCTTTCGAGAACCTCCTCGTATTGTAAAATAAAATCATTCTATTTGAAATTAGTGAGACCCTTGTTTTGAAAAATAAGTAGAGCTCTAAAATTTAAATGGAGCTTTTGAAAGTTTAAATTGGATTGCAAATCTAAGATTTTAGATCTGTTGGATATCTCTTGGAACAAAGCAAGGTTTTATCAGGATAGTTTAATTAGCATAAAGTGTTTACCAAAGTTAAGTGAAGCTTAACTTTACTTAGGTTTGGTAAACACTTTATGCTAATTAAACTGATACTCATTCCTTTTTAATTGCCACCAATTACGAGGATTTATATGGAAACCTTAAACTTATAAATTTGTTACTTATTCTAGGAATAAGTAAATATATTTTTATATTTTATTGTAAAGTAAATTTTATTTACCTAAAATTTTAGCTTCGCTAAAATAGTAGAGGGTTTCAGTAAAACTGAAACCGTGAATTTCAAGCAAAGCTTGAAATCTTAGGTTGTAAGTTCCATTGTACTTTGTATAATGAAACCAACAACCTTTTGGTAGGCACGAAGTGCCAACCAAAAGGTTGTTGGTTTAATTATACCAAGTACAATTAAACCAACTACTGATGATCAATAAAATATTTTTGTAGAATTATATAAAGTAATATATATTCTATATCAAATTAATCTTCGTGCTCCTCAAAAGGATCACGTAGTTGTTTTGATGGCGGACCAAAACCTACATAAATTGAATATCCAGTAATACTTAAAACAAGACACCATAAAAAAATGGTATAAAAAAAAGCAGCGCTTTCCATAATTAACTATTAATTATTTGAATTAATAAAAATTTTGATAAAAATAAATTGTTAATAACAATTAGTTATTAGTATAACTAAATTAATATATTTTTGCTTATTTTTTATGGAAAAATAGTAAAACTATTTTTCGCTAAATTTTTAATTATATGTAGACTTATATGTACTTATCTATTGTCTAAGCTATTAAATCTAGGGATATTTATTCATTGTTGGTTTATTTGACACCATAAATGCAATGAACATTACAGAAAGTAAAAATTTCAGAATTTTTTTACTTAAAAACTATTTTACATGTTAGTAATTCAAATAAATAAATTATTTTAAAAATAAAAAACTAGGAAAATAATCCAAATTACTAACGTAGATGGTTAAAATTATAATGTAAATAAATTTATGAATTTAATTTGATAAAAGGAAAATTTATGGCAACAGCAACTACTTCAAAAAATAAAGAAAACCCGTTAAAAACTGGAAAAGTAACTACTTTAGGAACTTTATTACGACCATTAAATTCAGAATATGGGAAAGTTGCACCAGGGTGGGGAACTACAGTGCTTATGGGTGTATTCATGGCTCTTTTTGCAGTATTTTTAGTAATTATTTTAGAAATCTATAATAGTTCAGTTCTTCTAGATGATGTAGCTGTAAGCTGGGAATCGTTAGCAAAATAAAATTTTTAATTTTTGACACCATTTTAAAGAAGGTAAGTTTACATTATTAAATAATAATGTAAATTTACCCTAATGGTAATCTTAATGGTATAATTATAAAAATAATTAATATAAATTTATATTATATAGTACTCGATAGGCTGTATGTTTCGATAAGAAAAAAACTCTGTTTTCTTTAACTGAAATCTTCTAAACTTTGTTCCTAAATATTCGGTATTTAGGGTTTTTATTTATTTCCAGCTAAGCAGATAACCAAATAACTAAGCTACCTAACTGGAAGCCAAAAATTGGCTGTGTTTATCGGTCTAGTCTTAATGATTATTATCTTCATATTTTTAAAAATTATTTCTGCTCCACTTGTAATTTATGTTAAATTTTATACCATTTTTTTTATTAATTTTTTTGGTGAAAAAAGCTTTATTTAAAAATATTTTATTATCATAAAGTTATCATTATACTACTCTTTTACAATTTTTATTAAATTTTAATTATTCAAATCTATGATAAATTACAAATAACAATAATGTTTGCAAAATCTTTGTGAATTTAAAGGTCACCGGATAAAAATACTAGAGACAATATACTAGATCTTACTATGTGAGTTTACAGAAATATAAATTATAGCTAATTTCTCTATTTTATATATACCCAAAAGTTGCAATTAAAAAAAAAATCTGATAAACTAAAAAAAGAATTTTAAAACTGCGGGTATAGCTCAGTGGTAGAGCATCTCCTTGCCAAGGAGAATGTCGCGCGTTCGAATCGCGTTACCCGCTTTTTAAAATTATTAATTTTATGCTTGATATTTATTTATTCATAAATACGAAAGTATTTATCTTACAAAATAAAAAAATTTTTGGTTTTTATTAATTTTTATAAAAAAAAATTTTTTAGACAAATAAATTTCTAAATACTGCAAATTTATTTTAAGTACAAATTTATATAATATTTAATATATTAATGGAGAGATGGCAGAGCGGTTGAATGCATCGGTTTTGAAAACCGACGTAGTTTAAGAAACTACCGAGGGTTCGAATCCCTCTCTTTCCTTTCTACTCGGTCCAAAGAATTAAATTATAAAAAGAATTATATTAAATAATGTGAAATGAATTACAATACAAAATTGTCGTTATTTATAGCAAATATACAGAACAAAATAAACAAAAAAATAATATTTTTCGAAATTTATTTTGCCAAAGGTATTTTTTTTTTGTTTTTTGGGTTTTTGCTAGGGAATTTATTCGGAAGTCTTTTAAATATTTTTCAAGAATCACTAATTTGGAATGGTTTTATACCCATATTAATTCTTTTATTTGAAGAATTTATTAGTTATTTAACTTATCGCTCTAAAACTAAAAAACGAGGTTTATTTTTTGCATGGGATTTTATTAATGTACGAACTTCAGACAAATTCCACTCTTTCCTAGAAAATAATGCAGTTTTACGTATATTTTTAAATTGCATTTTTTTTATTAAAAATTTTTTTTTCAGTATTTTTGCTATTTTTCCACAAAGCACTAAAAAAAAAATAAAACATTTTTTTTTTTTATATAAAGGCACATTTTTTATAAAAAGCTTAAATCTTTTTAAAATTGGTATTCTATTGGGTTTTTTTATTGATGCATTTAAAGTTGGATCTTAAAATTTTATTTATTTTATAAAAAAAAAACGTTTGCATTTTAAAAAAAATATATGGTATTATTTAATAAATGTCAATCTTACTTCAATTTTTTATTTTAACTATTTTTATAGTTAGATAAACCTGAAAGCATTTCAGAATGCTTAACAAAACATATATATAAAGTCTTGTTTTACTATACCGAAACAAAAATATACTAAATATTTTTTTTTATTCGCTATACATAAAAAATACATATATTTTTTATAGTCAATTACTAACGCAGTAAACAGTTGATAAAATTAAACGATGTTGTAATTTTATTTACAACTACCGTTTTCGAGGGTTTTTTAAAAAAACCTGCTTATGGAAATAAGTTGGGAACCTGGTAAAAAAACAAAGTTTTTTTTTATAGCGAACCAAGTAGATAAAATTAAACTAAATTTAATTTTATCAACAGCTAGCTTTTGTGTTTTTCACACTTAAGTGTGAAAAACATTGCAAAGGCCTAAGATTTCAGCTATGCTGAAATCAAAGGTTTCGTTCCGAAACCCGTTGCTTTTTGGTCTTTGCTTATGTTTTCTTCGAAAACCTGGCATACAACAAAGTTGTATGCTTGGGTTTCGTTCCGAAACCTTGGATTGTGGCGTAGCCACAATCTTAGAAATAAGCAAAGGCCAAAAGGTAGTTGGTTTAATTCTACCAAGTAAAATTAAACTGAAACCTTGTATTTTAGCTTCGCTAAAATGGTAGGAGGTAGTTTTACTACTAATAAAATAAGCTAAAGCTTATTTTATTAGTAGTAAAGCTTAGGCTGCCTTACTTTGGTAGGCATACAATTTTGTTGTATGCTTGAAAGTAAGGAGTTTTGGTCCTCGTTTAGTACTCAGGATTTTATAATCGTTACTTTATATATTTTATATTGATGGAGTTTTATAATTATGTCACATGCTGTTAAAATTTATGATACTTGTATTGGTTGTACTCAATGTGTACGAGCATGCCCAACAGACGTTCTAGAAATGGTTCCTTGGGATGGATGTAAAGCGAGTCAAATCGCATCGGCTCCACGTACAGAAGATTGTGTTGGTTGTAAACGTTGTGAATCTGCGTGTCCTACCGATTTTTTAAGTGTTCGTGTTTATTTAGGGTCAGAAACAACTCGAAGTATGGGATTAGCTTACTAACTAATTTTTTCGTAGTCTTTGTCCTAAAAACATTAATAAAACTCTATTATTGAGTATTTAACAAAACTTCTTAAAAAGAAGTTTTGTTAAGTTAGATAAATATTTTCTTAAATAAATATTTATTTAATTTGTATTCAATCAAATATTGTTAATATTTGCTGTATTTTAATACAGTAATAGATATATTACTATTACTATATAATATAGTAATATGAAAAATAAATATTTTTATTTTTCCTATCCTGTTTTATATAGGATATGTGTCTTTATAAAGATGGTACCCAGATTCGAACTGGGGATAGAGGATTTGCAATCCTCTGCCTTACCGCTTGGCCATACCACCCTAATTTGTATATATTAGGCAATACATAAATATATAAAATATTTATATACTTATATTAATATATATTTATTATATTTTCTAGTCTTTATATATATTATATAGGTAAATCTTTTTTTACTTACTTAATATTGTCTAATAAAACAAATTTTTTAGTAAAAGGATTTAAACCCAAAACCTTAAAAAGGGTTTCAGCTTTGCTGAAACCTTGGGTTTTAAATATTTACTTTTAATCTTAGGCAACTCTGATACCCCAATAGCACAGCTTAGATATTAGGTTTGGGAAAAAATATTTTAAAAGAAAATTTTTCCCAAATTGTTTAAAAATATATTTATGTTAATATTAAACAAATAGCGTCTTAAATATACTATTACTATTAAACAAATAGCGTATTAAATATACTATTACTATTAAACAAATAGCGTATTAAATATACTATTACTATTAAACAAATAGTATATAATAATATACTATTACTATTAAATAAATAGTATATAAAATATAATATTAATACATGTTCCTCAGCTATACGAGTTTAATTGGAGTTAAGATACAAATAAATTACAATTTAATAAAAAATTTCTTTTATTAAATTGTAATTTAAAAAATAAAAAATTTGGGAGTTTTACTTGTAATGACATTTTCTTCATATCGAATTTCTTTTTTAGCTCCATATTTTGTGGAAATGCAACGCAAAAGTTTTTTAAATCTATTAAATAATGGGTTAATTTATGAATTATCTAAAAGAAATCCAATTTCAGATCCTTATAAAAAATTTCAATTTATTTTTTATCCTCAATATTATCAATTAAGTTCACCTGAATATACTCCGAAACAAGCGATTTTTAAAGCAAAAACATATGCTTCGAAATTGTATGTGCCATTACAATTAACAAATTACAAAACTAAACAATTAAAATTGCAATGGGTTCTTATTGGAAACTTGCCTTTGATGACAAAACGTGGTCATTTTATCGTAAATGGTTCACCAAGAGTAATTATAAATCAAATGGTGCGAAGTCCTGGAATCTACTATCAACAAGCAATTGATCAAAAAAAAAGAAAAACATACTATGCAGATTTAATTTCTCATCGCGGAGCCTGGTTACGTATAGAGACTGATATAAAGAAGCGGATATGGATTAGAATGAAGAAAAGCCCCAAAATCCCTTTATTAGTCTTTCTACAAGCAGCTGGAATTACTGAGCATATGATTAGTCAGTCAATCAAATATTCAGGATTTTTAGAAAATTCAGTGTATGAGACGGATTATGAACATCCAAGTGGTACTAAAGCTGCACTGCTAAGCCTTTATTCAATTGCTTATCCTCGCAAAAAACAAACAGAAATCACCTTAGATAGAGCGAAAAAATTTTTGTTTAGAAAATTTTTTAATCACCGAACATATGATTTGAGCCAATTAGGGCGAGCTCAATTAAATAAAAAATTCCAGCTTTCTGTTTCATCAGATACATATGTATTGACTCCGCAAGATTTGCTTTTTGCAACTGATTATTTAATTAAACTCGAATATGGGATAGGTTTATTAGATGATATTGATCACCTAAAAAATAGAAGAGTCCGAGCTTCTGGAGAGCTAATACAAAATCAATTAGGAACCGGATTTATTCGATTAGAAAAATTTATCCGAGAAAAAATTAAGAACCCGCATTTACCTATTCTTAATATAATTACTACAAAACCGGTCAATGGCGCTTTAAGAGAATTTTTTGGATCGAGCCCCCTTTCTCAATTTATGGATCAAACAAATCCGTTAGCAGAACTAACGCATAAAAGACGTGTAAGCTCATTAGGTCCGGGAGGTATTAGTCGTGAAACTGCAGGCATGGCTGTTCGCGGAATTCATGCAACTCATTATGGCCGGGTTTGCCCAATTGAAACTCCAGAAGGACCAAATGCGGGACTAGTTAATTCTTTAACTGCTTTTGCCCGAATCAATTATCAAGGCTTTATAGAAACGCCCTTTTATTCGGTCTACCAAGGTCAAATTCAAAAATATCGTGGCGTTAGTTTTCTTTCTGCAGCTCAAGAAGAATCTATTATTACTGCACCTGGTGATTTAAAAACAGATTATTTTTATAACTTACCGTCAAATACTATTCCAGTACGAGTAAATAGTGAATTTAAAAAGTTGTCTAAACATGTAGTGGAATATATGTCAGCATCGCCTATCCAAATGATTTCAATTGCTACCTCTTTAATTCCTTTTTTGGAACATGATGATGCAAATAGAGCTCTTATGGGTTCAAATATGCAACGTCAAGCTGTACCACTAATCTTACCAGAAAAACCAATTGTCGGTACTGGATTAGAGGCACGAGTGGTTTCAGATTCTGGACACGGGATTCAAGCAAAAAATAGTGGATTTGTTTCTTATGTTAGCAGTGAGAACATTAAAATTGAAAATTTTTATTCAGTTCAAAATAGTAAAGTTCACAGCTTTACAAAAAATAAATTTAATAGTTTTATTCCGAAACCCTCAAAGTCAGAACCCTTTTCAAGTTTAAATTCGTTTACTTTAAAGAGTGAAGGTGTGTCACAAAAAAAAAAAAATTATCTAGTTTTTATTAACATGAAAGTCCATAAAAAATTTTTAGCTAAAAATTTTTTATATTTAAGTGAATTATTGTTTCGTAAAAAATCATATCTATTTCAAGAAAAACTCTCAAATAAGGCATGGTTAGGTTTTAATCAAATATGTTCGGTACAACCTAATTTTAGTTTTGCGTTTTATTTTGAACGCCAAAAAAGATTTGCTTTTTCAACACGAAGACAAAATTCTACTAACCAAAACAAGACTCAATCAAATTTAATTTCACAAATTAGTAAAACCCCGTTTCAAGTTGAACTTGAACAAATTTTTAACATTAAGCGTAAGTTTTCAACTCCCCTTGCTTTGCCTATAAAACCAGCTTCAGCTTATTTTATTGGTAAAGGGGGTGGTTTTTCAACGAATTTTAAAGAAAAAACCCTTTCGGGTTACTTCGCTACGCAATTTTTTTCCCTTTGCCTTGCAAAGCAAGGCAAGCAGGCTTCGTCATCAAAAAACTCCACAGAGTTGGTTTATTGCAAGGTCGCCTCGTCATTAATTCGCGAAAACTATACTTCAAAAATACATTTTTTAACTTTATCTGAAAATATTCTAAAACAATCTAGTAATAGAGAATTTACCGTGCAAGCTGACACAAAGCGCTTACCAAAGAGTATTTCAAAAAATATCTTTAATGAAAATTTAGCTTTTAGTAAAAATCTTGTAATTCAATGTACTAATTTAATTTTTGCACAAACTTATTTCAAAAAAAAAAATCTTAAACATATATTTTTTTATACATCCACAGCTTGGACTACTACCTTTACAAAAAATTTTAGTAGAATTAAACCAAATAAAAAATCATGTAAACTTTTACACAAATCTCCTTATATATTAACCAATCTAAAAACATTAAATTCGAACTCTAAGTTACAAAAATTTGATAATACGCTATTAAACCAAACAAATAGTAAATTTCTTATATCAAAAAAACGTAAAAGTAAAATGCCCCTTGCTGAATTTACCTTCTCTAAATCTTGTTTTGCCTTACCTTTTACTAATTCGTTTGCTAATTTTAGTACTATACAGAAAAACAAACAAATCAATGCTTTTATAGCACAATGTTCACATCAACAAAGGAAAACTTTAAAAAAGATCGACCTAACTCAGCTACTTCGCTCTCAAGTTTCGCTAAATTTAGAACAAAGCTTAAATAAAAAAATTAAGAAATCCTTTAATTTTTCAAAATTTAATGCTAAAAAAAGACCTTTTTCCAATACTTTATTAGTAAGTAATACAAATGATATACATAGAATCACAAATAAATTTGATTTATATCAAACAGCGCCTCTATTTAGTAGCGAAGCACCCCCCCTTGCTTTGCCTATAAAATCAGCTGAAGCTGATTTTATTGGCAAAGGGCGAGTTAGCACTTTGTGCCTACCAAAGAAACAGCTCGAATTAAAAAAAATATCAACTAAACCTATCAATTTTTCTCATTTAAAAAACAAAATTAAAAATTTTAATTTTTCTCCACAATTTTATTTTTTACATGAAAAACTAAATTATTTTATTCAACCATATCAACGTTCAAACCAAAATACTTGTATGCATCAAAAACCTCTAGTATATGAAGGTGAATGGGTCCAAAAAGGAGATCTAGTAGCAGATGGAGCAGCAAGTGTTGGTGGAGAACTATCTTTAGGGAAGACAATTTTAGTCGCATATATGCCATGGGAAGGATACAATTTTGAAGATGCTATCTTAATAAACCAACGATTAATTTATGATGATCTTTATACTTCAGTTCATATTGAAAGATACGAAATTCAAATTTCTGATACTCAATATGGATTAGAGCAAATTACATCAAAAATTCCTGATATTTCTTATTCTAAAAAATTGAATTTAGATAATCACGGTATTATAAAAGTTGGGAGTTGGGTCAATCAAGGAGACATCCTCGTAGGAAAAATAACTCCAATTAAAACAAAACAATTATCAGGTCATGAAAAATTGTTATCTGATATTTTAGGTAAAACAAAAACTTCAACCACACGTGATAGTTCATTACGAGTTCCAAAAAACGTGTTTGGCCGTGTTGTGCATGTAGAATTACTTGAAACAGAAAATATTCCTTTAGAAATTTCATTTCATGGTCCCGCCCGAGTTCATGTTTATATTGCAGAAAAAAGAAAAATTCAAGTTGGTGATAAAATGTCTGGTCGCCACGGTAATAAAGGAATTGTATCAAAAATAGTACCTCGGGAAGATATGCCATATCTTCCAGATGGCACACCAATTGATATGGTACTTAATCCTTTGGGAGTTCCTTCGCGTATGAATGTGGGTCAGATATTTGAATGTTTATTAGGTTTAGCTGGAAAAGAGTTAAATGAAGAATTTAAAATTAGTTGTTTTGATGAAATGAATGGGCCGGAAGCTTCAAGAAGCATAACATATTCAAAACTTTTTGAAGCTCGGTTAAAGACAGGGAAAAAATGGTTATTTAATCCTAATTCTCCAGGTAAAATACCACTTTTTGATGGTCGTACAGGAGAAAATTTTCACCAAAAAGTAACTGTTGGTCAACCATATATGTTAAAATTAGTACATTTAGTTGATGAAAAAATTCATGCACGTTCTACCGGACCATACTCATTAGTCACTCAACAACCTCTTCGGGGTCGATCGAAACATGGAGGTCAGCGACTTGGTGAAATGGAAGTATGGGCACTTGAAGGATTTGGAGCAGCGTATACGCTTCAAGAGCTTTTAACTACTAAATCAGATGATATAAAAGGTCGACATCAAGTAATGCAAGCTATTTTGGAAAATAAATCTATTACTTTAGGAACACCTGAGTCTTTTAAAGTATTATTATCCGAGTTACAATCATTATGTTTGAATATTGGAGTCTATTCAATTACTAATTCAGGAATTCGAAAAAAAATTGATATTATGCAACTTTCTTAAATTTTGATTTTTAATACATATATTCTAATTTACAATATAGAAATGAGAATTAATTTAAATAATTATTCAAAGCCTATTTTGTAAATAAACTTTTAGACTTTTTAATAAGAAAAAAACTCATTTATTAAATAAGCACACCCTATTTAAGTGAAAGTTTAGTAAAAAAACTTTAGATAGCTGAAAAAAAAATAATACCATTTTTTTTACAATGATAGAGTTTTTTTGCCGTAATTTGAGATGAGTCGTTTAATGATGTTTCGTAATTAAACCAATTTGGTAAGATTTCAGCTATACCCTTTGGTAGGAAAAAACATAGTTTTTTCTAGCGAAGCAAGCCCTAAAATTTCAGCATAGCTGAAATTCAAGGTTTCGTCCCGAAACCCTTTGGTAGGCACGGAGTGCCAACCCGCAGGGTTGTAAGTTTAATTCTACCAAGTAGAATTAAACCAACTACCTTTTGGTAGCAAGCTACCAAAAGGTTGCTTCGCTACTGCAGCTAGCTTGCTAGCAAAGGCCCTTTGCTAATAAAAAAAGCTAAAGCTTTTTTTATAAGCAAAGCTTAGGAGTTGGTTTAATTAGACTTTGTAGCTGTGCTACAAAGTCTAATTAAACTTACAAGCCCTAAAATTTCAGCATAGCTGAAATTCAAGGTTTCGTCCCGAAACCCTTTGGTTGGCACTTTGTGCCCACCCGCCTAAGATTTCAGCTATGCTGAAATCAAAGGTTTCGTTTCGAAACCCTTTGCCTT
>JAABUS010007244.1_pt1 | contig 12872 bp, 10 predicted proteins | sample 5560161 | NCBI WGS metagenome assembly JAABUS01 (sample SAMN10711885, study PRJNA513376) | rock metagenome | isolation source: Antarctica rocks | place: Antarctica: Victoria Land, Trio Nunatak nord | collected 2016-01-04 | reverse complement strand
CGCCGACGGCCTGGGCAAACCGCGCATCGATCACGGTCTGGGCTGGGGAGCCGGCCCGGTCGCCGCCGGCCTGGCTGCCCTCATGGTCGTCATGGTTGGTTCCCTCGCGCTCACCGGCCGTGACGTCAAGACCTCCGCCGCCGGCGGGGGCGCAGCGCGGCCGGCCGAGGCGGAGCGCGCGTAGGGCACTGCCTGACTGGACGGCGGGCAGGACCGGGGCCGCGGTAGGGCCCACGCGGCGGGTCTGTTCGCGAACAGTTCGTTTGCCGCGCGCCGCGCTGGCCTTGCTGGCGATCTCAACGGGTCAGAGCAATGGCTGGTGAGCTGGAGTTCTGATGTGGGGGTGGTGGATAAGTGCAGTTGTGCATGGGCGACTGCGAAGCGGGCAGTCGCCGGGAGGGTCGGTCAGGTGCGAATGAGTGCCTAGACGGGTTGTCGCTGAAGATCCGCCGGAAGATGTCGTCGATGACGTCGTTCTTGGCGAGGCTGTACTCAGCTGGGCCCTGGCCGGTCGCTTCGGCGAGGTGACGCTTGGTCGTGGCGTAGAGCTCCCGGTCCTCGGGATGGGTGCGCAACCAGTCGCGGAACAGCAGGTGCCGGACGGGTTCGGGTGCTCCGACAGGCCACACGTGCAGGTTAGTGTCCTCGGCGGGGCTCAGCAGCATCCGATGGCCGTACCACCACGGCTCGCGCAGGACGAGGCGGTAGCCCAGTCCCGCCAGGACCGGGAGGTAGCGCAGCTCGTCGACGGTGTCCTCGATCGTCAGGTCGATGTCGATGACCGGCTTGGCGGGAAGCCCGGGTACCGCCGTCGACCCGACGTGGTCCACGGTCACCGCGAGCTCGCCCAGCGCGCCGCGGATCGTTAAGGCCGCCGCTCCGCGGCTGCCGAGGTGGGAGTACAGCTCGGGCAGGTTGCGGATCTTGCAGACGTTCGCGGCCCCGATGACGATCCTGCAGTCCTACAAGCAAGCCGAACTCGTCTGGGGCGCCACCGGAGCCGAGGTCCTCTGGTCCGCCGCCACCGTCAAGCTCATCGGCGCCGGCCTCGACGACCCCCGCCTCGCCGAGGACCTATCCCGGATGGTCGGCGACCACGACATCACCACCACCAGCCTCAACACCGGCGCCGGGAAGGGCGGCCGGAGCCGGACCACCAGCGTCACCCGCGACCGGGTCCTCACCCCCGCCGACGTCCGCACCATCCCCAAAGGGTGGGCGCTGATCCTCGCCACCGGCTGCCCGGCCGGGCTCATCGAGCTCGACCCCTGGTACACCGGACCCCGCAAGCAGGAGATCGCCGCCGCGGAAGAGGCCGCCCAACAGAGCATGACCAACAGGGCTGGCGCCCACCCGGACGACGCGGGGACGGTCGCCTGGTGACCGACCCCGCCGACGACGAACCGCTGCGCGCGACCGCCGCGGACGACCGCGCCCGGGTCGACGGGCTCGCCGCCCGGCTCCGCGAACTCGAGACCCTCGTCGAGGAACTGCTCACCGGCCGCCCTCCCACAGCCGGCGGGGGAGCCGAGCCCGCGGCTGACGGGCCGGTGCACACCAGCCTCGCCGCGTTCGTCACCGACTACCTCCAACCCCTGTTCACCCGACCCACCCTCGGCGGCCGGTGGCTCTGGTGCCCCGAATGGTGGGGAACACGGCGAAGCGGTCAGCCGCCTCACTGCCCTCTGGCACTCCTGGGAAGCGCTGCGCGGACAAGGAGGCACCGCCCTCGGCATCTGGTACCGAGACCACCTCGACCACCAACTCCCCATCCTCATGGGAGCCGACGGACCCTTCCGCGACTGCGCCACCGACCACTACCCGGTTCCCCCAGCCGAGGCGGCACCTCTCCCGCCGCCGGACAACGCCGTCTGGGCCAGCGCGTGAACTGACCGCTGCAGTCCGAACTCAACGAACGGTCCGCCCGAGCCGTCGTCCCCGCGCCTGCCACCAACTGAGCCTGACCCGAGGGACCGACAACACATATTCTGGTCGCGGATAACCATCAACGAGCCCCGTCCTTGGCGGTTGGCATCCCGGGGGACGAGTGGTCAAACATGACGAGCTACCTGACTGCGCGATTCGGCGAATGGACGGGTGTCATAATTCCGTCAGGCCGGATTGACCGCACTGGATTTCTCATACCGGTCACCAGCACGTCTGGGAAGAGGTCGTGCATCTCCGCGAGCGAGGGCAGACTGGCGCGCGCGCCGGTCCGCCGGGTCGCGAGTGCGCCCGTCGCGCTGGCGGCGGTGACGGCCGATTCCAGACTGCGCCCCGTCGACAGAGCCCAGGCGAACCCCCCGCAGAAGGCGTCACCGGCCCCTGTCGTGTCCACCGCGTCCACGGGGAAGGCGGGGATGCGCCGGACAGGCATTTCCTTCCGGTGGATTTCGGCGCCCGCAGCCCCGCGGGTGACGACGACGGCGCCGGTTCCGGTAGCGAGCAGTGCTCCGATGTTCGGCTGACCCAGCTCGCCGACCTCGTGCTCGTTGGGGATCAGCACGTCGCAGGACGCAAGGAGTTCGCGGCTCAGCACGTGTGCGGGCGCCGGGTTGAGGACGACGGTCAGCCCCCGGGCCGACGCTGCGACCGCCGCGGCGTTGGCGGCCGCGAGCGGAACCTCCAACGAGATCAGCACGATTCCCGATCGGGCATCGGCCAAGGCCACGTCGACGTCGGCTGGTTCGAGCAGGCTGTTGGCGGCGGGGCTGACGATGATGGCGTTCTCGCCGTCGTCACAGACCAGAACCGTGGCCGTCCCGGTCCGGGTTCCTCGCCGCTGGACGGAATGGCCGTCGACCCCGGCCGCCCGGAGGCTGGCCAGTGCGCGGTCGCCGGCGGAGTCCGTGCCGACGCATGCAACCATGCGCACGTCGGCGCCGAGGCGGGCTGCGGCCACCGCCTGGTTGCCGCCCTTCCCGCCGTTCAGCTCCTGCGGCGACCTCGCCAGGACCGTCTGCCCGGCACGCGGGAGGGCGTCGACGCGGAAGACGAGGTCGATGTTCACGGCGCCGATGACGAACACCGGGACGTCCGCCTTGGTGGGCCCGTGGCCGTCCAACGAGGTCACCCTCGGTTTCCGGGCCTCACGGTGACCGTCTCGCACATGGCGCGCCCGTCGGCGACGGCCAGCCCGATGGCTCCGGACAGCAGCGGCGATTCAGCGTCCTGCACGTCGAACAGCTCGAGTCCGTCCACGCGGGCGCGGATCCGGTTCCCGGTGACTTCCACGGTCAGCTGGTAGGTCCGTCCCAGCTCCCACTGCTGGTCGGCGGTCGCCAGCACTCGGTCCCCGTCGAGGGACTTCACGAGTCGTGCGACCCCGTCGGACCCGAGGAGCACTGCGTAGTACCGGCGGAGTCCCTGCACTCTCACGGCGAGACCGACCTCGCTGGCGAGGTGCGGTGTCAGGTCAGCACTGACGGCGAGGTCGGCCCAGTCCCGCGTCCCGTGGATGAGCAGTCCCCGACCCTCGTTCTGAGTGAAGTGGAACGACTCGGGCCAGCGGCCGCTGAAATCGTCGACGGCGTCGACCCACGCGCGACGCCACATCGTCCCGCCGTCGGCGGGTCGGCCGAGAGTCACCTCGGGCTGCCCATCCCAGTCCAACCAGTTCAGGTCCAGTGCGGTCGCTTGCGGATTCGCGCCGTCGCCCGAGGCCTGCGGAACGAGCCCTGCGCCGACCGAGGCGATCGGCTGCCCGCCCAACCCGGGCAAGACCCACGCAAGCTCAGCGCTCTCACCCGGGGCCAGCGTCTGCCGCGGCCCCGGGACCTGCACCGGCAGGTCATCCGCCCCGTAGCGGGTGATGACCAGGCGCGCCTGCACCGGCGCCGCATTGGTCGATGCGGCCCGCACCGAGGCACGGACCCGCTGACCGGGGGACAGCGCCGGCGACGCCACCAGGCCGTAGTGGGGCATGTGCTGGCCTTCCGGCGGGATGAAGGTCGGCGTGGTCGCCGTGACCGGTGTCGAACCGGTTGCACTGATCCGCAGTGAGCGCTCCTCCGGACTGTTGCCGGCCACGTTCGCCCCGGCTAGATCCGCCCCGGCCGTGTCGGCCACTGCCACATTCGCCACCAACCCGTCCCCGGCCGTCACCGTGAAGCCCTGTACCGAACCAGGGAAGGCGAACGAGAAGCGGGCCCCGTCCTCGGGGGCGAACGGCTCGTGCCCGCGCAGCGCGCGTCCCAGGTTGACCACCCGGGCCGCCTCGGTCGCGACATCGGTCACCGCTCGGCCGCCGTCGGCGGTCGGCAGGTAGATCCGGTCCGCGACCGGTCCGCGCCAGTCCTGTTGGTCGAAGGCGCCCAAGCCGTTCCGGATCCCGAGCAGACACCCGAGGTTGCCGGAGTTGCAGTCGGTGTCCCAACCGCAGGTGTTGACGATCATCATCGACCGGTCCCAGTCGCCGCCGCCGTAGAGCAGCGCGAGCACGATCACGCCGAAGTTCGGGACGGTGTGACAGCCGCCGCCGTAGAGGTGGTATCCGTACCGCTCCTCCAGCCGGGCTCTCGCCACCTGCCAGTCCGGCTCCTCGCGGTGCCAGCGGCGGATGTCGGCGACCTGCGCGGCGATGAGGGAGTCGGCAGGGATGAAGGACAGGCCTGTGTCCAGGAGGACGTCGAGATCGGACTCGACGAACGCCTGCGCCTCCATCGCGGCGAGCACCTGAGCGCTGTGGACGGCCTCCCCGTCGTGGCTGACGCTGCCGGCCCGGCCGGCCAGGTCGGCAGCCTGGGCCGGGTCCCCGGGTGACACCATCGCCCAGCCATCGATGAAGATTTGCGCACCGATCTGCTCGGCGACGACCTGGCCGTTGAGCTCCATCGACCCGGAGCGCGGCGCGGCGATCCCGTTCTTCAGCCGCACGTAGGCCGTGTGCTCGGTCGAGTTCCCGACGCCGCCCCACCAGAGGATGGTTCGCTTCTCGATGATGTAGTTCAGCCAGGTCTGGCCGATCTGCGCCGCCGTCAGGTCCAGCGAGGGGCCGTAGTCGCTCAGGGCGCGCAGGAACGTGAACGTCCCGCTGATGTCGTCGTCGGTGACGATGAGGGGGACGCCGAGCCGGTCGGCGACGTAGTACTCGATCGGGCCGAGCTCGGCGAGGATCCGGTCGTTGGTCCAGCCCTCGAACGGACGCCCGAGGTACACCCCGAGCACCTTCCCGAGACACCCGGCGTACGTGCGCTCGGCGTGATCCGCGGGAACGTGCAGCTCGGTCACCGGCATCGACTGGACGGTCATGGGCCTCCCTTGGCGCCACCCGGTTGACCGGCGCGGCCGGGACCGGGGTCCTCTACTCGTGTAGCACGCAACGGTACCCTTTCGCCCGCCGGATCCACAAGAACGGCTGGAGGTAGCTAACGTGATCACCAGGAACGACGTCGCGCGCCACGCGGGGGTCTCCGCGGCCGTCGTGAGCTACGTGGTCAACGACGGTCCCCGTCCGGTCGCCGCAACCACGCGCGCGCGCGTGGTTGCGTCGATGCGTGAGCTCGGGTACCGGCCGAACGCCGTAGCCCGTTCGCTAAAGACGCAGCGGACCGCCGTGATCGGGCTAATCATCCCCGACACGGCGAACTCGTACTTCGCGCAGTTGCTGCGCGAGATCGAGCTCGCGGCGACGCAGCGCGGCTTCGCCCTCCTGGTCGCAAACTCCCTGGGCGACCCCGACCGGGAGCAGTCGTACGCCCACGCGTTCCTCGACCGTCGGGTCGACGGGATCGCGCTCGTGTGCGCGGACCCGGACACGTCGGTCGTTCGGCTCGTCCGCGACGCGGGTGTGCCGTTCGTGACGGTCGACCGCGAAACGACTGTTGCCGCCTCCGGTGTGCGGGTCGACAACGCCGCCGGCGGAGAGCTCGCCACCCGGCACCTCATCGCGCACGGCCACCGCCGGATCGCGGTCCTGCAGGGGCCGGAACGCCTCCCGACTGCTGCGGAAAGGGTCGTCGGGTGGGCGAAGGCGATGGCCGCCGCCGGCCTGCCGGCTCCGCCAGCACTGATCGCGACGTCCTCCGGTTTCTCGCGCCGTTCGGCGTACGACGATGCGCTGCGTCTGCTCAACGGCCGTCGGCCGCCCACCGCGATCTTCGCCACCGCAGACGAGCAGGCGCTGGGGGTCTACCGCGCGGCGCGGGCGACCGGCAGAACCATCCCGGACGATTTGGCCGTCGTGTCGTTCGACAGCGCGGAGACGGCGCCCTACCTGGTGCCGGGGCTGACAGCGGTCCGGCAGCCGATCGCCGCGATGGCCGGAGCCGCCATCGGTCGCCTGGTCGAGCAGCTCGGGCGGGACCCGGGTCCGACGACGACCGACGTGTTCCCGGTCGACCTGGCAGTGCGCGGTTCGTGCGGATGCCCCGACCTGGAGCCCACCGACGCCGACGAGGACTGACGGGAGCCGGCGCCACGGGGTACCGGGCGGGTCGACGCACCCGTTTCGAAGGCGCTTGCGGACGCCGCCCAGAGGCCCTACCATCGCCGATCTACACGGGTAGATAGTCCCGGACGCCCAACCCCCGACCGACAGGCCTGTGGGCCGGGAAGCCGTCGCCCCCGCTCTGCATCGCAGGAGAGACCCGGAGGAACCGAACATGTCCGTACCTCTGTCACGCCGCCGCTTCCTGACCACGTCGGGCGGGCTCGCCGCGACCGGCGCGCTGTTCGCCGCCTGCGGGGGGTCGTCCGGATCGTCCGGGTCCGGGTCCGGGGGCAGCCCGGTCACCTACTGGTCGGCCTTCACCAGCAAGACCGACCAGAGCTACGTGCAAACGAACACCATCGACGCGTTCAGCAAAGCACACAAGCCCGGGGTTACCCTGTCCGTGAAGCAGACGTCGACCATCGACCAGCTCATCCAGACGTCTCTGGCGTCCGGCCGTGGGCCCGACGTCATCCCCTCCGACGGGCCAACGCTCGTCGTCCAGTACGCCGATGCCGGCAACGTGCTCGACCTGACCGCCTACGCGGAGAAGTACAAGTGGTCGACGAAGGTGGCCGCGTGGGCGCTGGAGACCGGCATGGTCGGCGGAAAGCTCTACGGCCTGCCGACCTCGGCGGAGTCGGTCGTCCTGCTGTACAACCCGAAGACATTCCAGACGAACGGGTGGTCGGTGCCCACCGACAAGGCCGGGTTCGAGAAGATCTGTGAGGACGCCAAGTCAAAGGGGATGATGCCAATTGCAGCCGGTAACGCTGACTTCCGGCAGGCCACCGAATGGCACGTCACGGCCTTCCTCAACCAAGTCGCCGGCAACGACGCCGTCCACTCGGCGCTGACCGGGAAGAAGAAGTGGACCGACCCGGCCTTCGTAAACTCGATCACTCTGCTGAAGTCGTACTTCGACAAGGGGTGGTACGGGGGCGGGAGCCAGAGCTACTTCACCAATAAGTTCGCCGACCTTTATGCGAAGCTGGCGTCCGGCAAAGCCGCGATGATGATCACGGGTTCCTGGGGCTTTACGGAGATCCAGCCGTACTTCGGCAAGGCCGCGGGAAACACCGCGACCTGGGACTGGGCGCCCCTGCCGCTGCTCTCTACAACGGCGACCCCGGGCAGCTTCGTGCTGGCGATCGGCGGCGACAACTCGATCAATAGCAAGAGCAAGAACCCCGACGCGGCCGCCGAGTTCCTCGACTGGACCTTGGATCCCGCGCGCGCCACGAAGGCAGTCGCCGAGGTCGCATTCCAGCTGCCCCCGATCAACGTGAAGGCGTCGGACTTCCCGTCCAGCGTGGATGAGCGACTCAAGCGGTTCTACGTCGACCTGAGCGCGACGAAGAGCGTCGGCTACGCGACTTGGAGTTCATTCCCGCCGAAGACGGACACATACATCTACACCTCCATGGACAAGGTGATCACCGGAAATCTCACCCCCCAGGCCTACTGTGCTGGTCTGGATGCGGTCTTCGCACCCGAGCTGACGGCCGGCAAGGTTCCGCCGTTGTCCTCTCCCCTCTCGGCCAGCTGAATGGCCGTCCTCCAGAGCGTTCCGGCGGCCCTGGACCCGGTAGCGACCCCGGGTCGGCCGGCGGGACGGAGACGGGCCAGCTCGGCCCGGGCCCGGCGCCGCCGTGGTCTGGTGGCCTGGCTGTTCATGGTGCCGCTGATCCTCGTCAACGTCCTGGTCGTCGCAGGGCCCGGGGTGTTCAGCGTCATCTACTCGTTCACCGACTGGACGGGTATCGGCGGGGCGCGCCTGGTCGGTCTGGCAAACTACACGAATCTGCTGCACGACAGCGAGTTCGGGCACGCATTCGTTCACAACCTGCTGTGGACGCTATTCTTCCTGATCGTCCCAATGTTCATGGGACTGTTCGGGGCGTTCCTCCTGTCCCGGCTGCGCCGGTTCGTTACGGTCTTCCGCGTCGTGTACTTCGTCCCGTACATCGTCGCGAGCGTCGTCAGCTCAAGCATTTGGTCGACCTTGCTGTCCCCGGAACACGGGCTGGGCAAGCTGACTGGGGTCAACTTCCTCGGCAACGGCCACACCGCGCTGCCGTCGGTTGCGGTCGTGAACACCTGGTCATGGTGGGGATTCCTGGTCGTGGTGTTCTTGGCGGCCATGCAGGGGGTCAACCCATCACTGTACGAGGCCTCGGGGATCGACGGCGCCAACTCGTGGCAGCAATTCCGGTTCATCACGCTGCCGTCCATCCGCCCGACCCTCATGTTCCTCGGGCTGATGACCATCATCTGGTCGTTCCTGGTATTCGACTACATCTATATTCTCACCCAGGGTGGTCCGGCCGGGGCGACCGAGGTCGTCAGCACAGTTCTGTACCGGGACGCGTTCCAGAACCAGCAGGCGGGCTACGCCGCGTCGATGGGCGTCGTGCTGGCTGTCATCTCGGGGCTGGTGGTCGGGGTGTACCAGTGGGTTCGACGTCGGAAGGACTGGGACATATGACCGGCGCAACGAGCAACGCCGTCGCGTCGGCTGGTGAGCGCGCGCGTAGGACCCGAGGCCGGGGAGGCGCACCCAATCCCGCGTTCTACCTGCCGCTCGTGGTCCTGTTCGCGTTCGCGCTTGGGCCGATCGTCATCTTCCTGTTCGACTCGCTCAAGACGCAGTCCCAGCTCGCGACGAGCCCACTCGGCCTGCCGACGCACCCGCAGTGGCACAACTTCGCGGATGCCTGGACGACAGCCGCGATGGGCGCTGGTTTCGTCAACAGCCTGGTCATCGTCCTCGGCACCGTGGCCGGTGTCTGTGTCATCGCCGGGTGCGGCGCGTACTCGATGGCACGACTGGACCTGCCCGGCACCGGCGGATTCATGACGTATCTGCTCGTCAGCAGCTCCCTGCCTATCCAGTTGTTCCTCGTGCCCCTGTTCTTCCTGTGGACCCGGCTTAGCCTCTATGACACACGGTTCGGCCTCATCATCATCTATTGGGCCATCTTCTCGCCCTTCGCGACGCTGCTGCTTCGCTCCTTCCTCATCAACATCCCACGGGACTACGACAGTGCCGCCCGGATCGACGGGGCGGGCGAGGTCGCTATCCTGTTCCGGATCATCCTGCCGATCGCCTGGCCCGGCTTCCTCACCATCGCGCTGGTCTCCGCGCTGTCCGCCTACAACGAGTTCCTACTCGCTGTCACGTTCATCCAGTCCAACGACAAGATGCCGATCTCACTGACGTTCTTTTCGTTCCAGGAGGGGTACACGCAGAACTACTCGTTGATCAGTGCCGCCGGGGTCATAATGATGGCACCGATGATCGTGCTGTTCCTCGTGCTCCAGCGACGTTTCGTCGACGGCATCACCTCGGCCGGTTTGGGCGCCACGTAAGCGGGTTGGCGCAAACGGTCATCCAGGCGGCCCAGGAAATGCCAACGAGTCGATCTCGGTCCCTCGGTGGCGCTCGGCCCCGCCGCGCCCCCACCATGCGTGAGCACCATAAGTCGCCGTAGCGTGTCACCGAGTCAGGGGTCCCCGTGTCCGTTGTCGTACGGTTCACCGCTTCGCACCGCGTCGACGTCCGCCCTGCCGACGATCCCGTTCTCGTCGCGGGTCACGTTCGTGTTCGAACGACCTACTCGGGCATATCCGCAGGAACTGAGTTGACCGCGTATCGCGGATCGAACCCGTTCCTGAGCAAGCGGTGGGACGAGGCGTCACAGATGTTCGTTGAAGGGACGGTCGGCCTTCAATACCCGATCGAGGGCTGGGGGTATGAGGAGGTCGGTGTCGTCGTTGAGGTCGCCGAGGACGTCACCGGCGTGGTCCTCGGCGACACGGTGTTCGGTACGTGGGGCCACCGGAGTATTGCGGTGCTTTCAGGTGAGTACGCCGCCGAGCGCTTGATGCCGCCGGGAGCCGACGCCCTGATCGGTGTTTATGCCCACATAGGTGCGATCGCCTTGAACGCGGTGTTGGACGCCGACATCCATGTCGGTGAAACTGTCGCCGTCTTCGGTCAGGGAGTTCCCGGACAGATCGTCGCGCAGCTCGCCCGATTGAATGGGGGCGAGGTGATTGCGGTGGACGCGCTCCCGGGCCGCTTAGCCCTGGCTTCTCGCCTCGGTGCACCGCACGTAGTCGACGCCGCCGGACCGGAGTCTGCGGCGAGCGTCATCAGGCGACTGACCGCCGGCCGCGGCGCGGACGTGTCCATCGAGGTCAGTGGTGTCTACGCCGCGCTGCATCAAGCCATAAGGGCGACCGCGTACAACAGTCGAGTCGTCGTTTCCGGATTCTTCCAGGGGCCGGGAACCGCGCTGTCACTCGGCGAGGAATTCCACCACAACCGCATCGACCTGGTGTGTTCCCAGATCTCCGGTGTCAACCCTCGGAGTTCTCACCGCTGGGATGAACTGCGACTGCAACGCACAGTGGTCGAGCTGGCGGCTAGCGGCCGTCTCGACCTGGTAAGTCTAACGACTCACCGGTTCCCCGTCGACCGCGCCGGCGCGGCTTTTAAGCTACTCGACACCCGCCCGGCCGACAGCCTGCAGGTCATCCTGACCTTCGATGAGTGACGATGGGGACGCATGGCCGACAGCGGGGAAGACCAAGAAACGCCACTCAGGAGTCACCGGCGTGCCGAAATGGCCGAGGCTGGCGTGGCCGAGCCCGCGGCTGATCAACTGGTCGCCTGGCCATGAGGTTAAGCGTCCTGGTCGCACCGGTGGGGAAGTGCCGTGACTGGGGACGCCTTGATCGCAAGAGCTGACCGAAGATGCGCGGGAAGAGTACCGGGGGACCATATCGTGGGGGAGTGCCTACAAGAGGCTGGAAGAAGTCCGTGGAGAGGAGACGTCGTCCAGGATTACCAAACGTGGCAAGATGGTTGTGGGAATTCCGGCGAGCCTTCGTGAATTTGGCGCGCGCCGAGTTTGGCGAGCATCCCATAAACTGGCAGAAGAAGGGCCGGTACTTGGGCCATGATCTACCCATTTCGCCGATACGAATAGAGAATGGAACCGCTGAAGCCCGAAGGCGTGCGTTGAGCCGGCGACGATGAGCCGAGGCGGTAGCTCGTCGTCCCGCCTCGACCGGTCGTCGATGTCTAGCTGTTCTGCATCATGACGTTGGTGACAGTGGTTGGGGTGAGGGTGGCCGGGGGCTGGTTGCCGATGGCGGTGTGGGCTCGGTGGTAGTTGTAGTGGATGAGCCAGCGTTGGAGGTAGTCGGCGCGCTGGGTTTCGCAGGTTTAGGGTCTGGCGTAGGCGAACTCGGCGCCCAGGGTCCGGTTGTACCGCTCGACCTTCCCATTGGTCTGGGGGTGGTGGGGCCGGGTGAAGGTGTGCCGGGCGCCGTCGGGCAGGGCCGTGTCGAACAGCTGGGAGCGGTAGCAGGACCCGTTGTCGGTCAGGACGCGTTCGACGGTGACGCCGTGGGCGGCGAAGAACGCGAGGGCGCGGCGAGGGAACCCGGCCGCGGTGACGGCCTTCTCGTCGGGTAGGGACTGGCGTGAACGTGAGCCGGGTGTGGGCATCGACGGCGGAGTGCCGGTAGCGGTAGCCGACCCGTTCCTTGCGGGCGGCCCTGTCCTGGATGCTGCCGCGGCCGTGGACCCGCCAGCCGCCGCCGGTGGGGATGGCCCCGATCTTCTTGACGTCCAGGTGCACGAGCTGACCTGGGCGTTCGGTCACGATCCGGCGCACGACCCGGTGGCTGTTCCCGGTGACGTCGAGGTCTCGGAGCCGGCTGATGCCGAGCTTGCGCAGCCACCGGTGCACGGTCGCGGCGGACACCTCGATGCCCTCGGCGGCGAGCTCGGCCACGATCAGGCGGGGCGGGAGCTTGCGGTCCCGGCGCAGCACCTCGATCCGCGCCACCACGCCCGGGTTGAGCCGGGTCGGGCAGCGGTGGGGCCGGCTGGACCGGTCGGCCAACGCGGCGTCCCCGCCGACCCGGAACCGGCTGACCCACTTGCGGACCGTCGCCCGGGCCAGCCGGGACTCCGCCGCGACGTGGGACTGCGGGCGACCCTCCTCCAGCACCCGGGCGACCAGACGACGACGGCCTTCAGCGGTCAGCGGGGCGTTAGCGTGCACGGGACGGGTCTCCTTCGGACGGGCAGTGGTTGCTGTGGTAGCTCCACACCCAACCGAGCAGACCTGCCCCCGATCAACCCGCGCCGCCGAACCCGCTGGTCACAACCTCATGACATGCAACACCTGATATGTAGTGCATTTCTGTCAAGTGGCAGGGTGAAGCGGCCTCCGGGATGGGTTCCCGGAGGCCGCTTCGGGTGACCGGCCAGGTCGGTGGGTGGCCAGCGTGTCGGGGTCGACGCGCGGTCAGACTGATATGCGCGGGTTGGCTACCGCAGGACGGGCTGTTCGGCTGGAACGGGTCCGCTTGTCTAGAAGGCGAGCGTGGCCCCCGCGTCGGGAGCTGCTCATAGGTGTTC
>JAABUS010007243.1_pt1 | contig 12875 bp, 13 predicted proteins | sample 5560161 | NCBI WGS metagenome assembly JAABUS01 (sample SAMN10711885, study PRJNA513376) | rock metagenome | isolation source: Antarctica rocks | place: Antarctica: Victoria Land, Trio Nunatak nord | collected 2016-01-04 | reverse complement strand
CGCCACATCCCGATGAGGTTGAGCATAGCGCTTTTCGAGAGGATAACACTAGGTATTTTTTGTTGCTAGTTGTCAGTCACTATGACGCTATCGTGACTGAGACGCGGCGAGACGTGAGGCTGCACACCTTCGGCGTGCGGTAACAGGCGGCATCGATCTCTGCGTCCGATGGTGCATCGATCAGCGCTCTTCACCTGTGACGCCAACCCCCGGCTATGCTCCTTGCGGGCCTGATACCCTCGACCTACGCCATGCTCGGAGGAGGAAGGACATGGGCGGCGCACCATCCTACGACGCGGGGAGAGTGCCGCCGGTCCCGGCGGCGTGCGAAGAGCCGCGCGGTGGCGATCCCCCCCTACTGGATCACCGACTTCGGGGTCGCTTCGATACGCGTGATCACCGAGCGGGAGCGGTCGAGCAGCGCGCCGACTTTCGGCGCGACGTCATCCTTCCAGAAATCCGACTCGTAGACGGCGCTGTAGAGCGCGACGCGTTCCTCTTCGCTGGCGAAGCGCCGGATCCAGACGTAGAGGTCGTCCTCCTCCTGCCCGACGAAGCTGCCGACGACGACCATCCCCTTGGAGACCTGGAAGGGGATGATGACCTCCTCCATGTAGGTGACCCACTCGGCGCGTTTGCCTGGCAAGGTGCGGTACTGGCGTAGCTCGAAGAACATGCGGCGCTCCTTTCCCGTGTCAATTTCGACGTTCGTGCGCCGATTCTAGCAGAGGATACGCGCGACCCGCACGCGCGGCCTGCGCGGTGCCCGAGGGCGGCAGCCCAGGGTGCCTCACACCCGCCAGGCGATCTAGGCCGGTTCCTCCGGGTCCGGTGGCGGGCGGAAGGTGGCGGCGAAGCGGGCGGTGGCGACGGCGTCCAGGCCGACGCTGAAGGAGCGCCAGCGGGCGATCAGCTCGCGGGCGGCGGGGGTGAGTTCGCTGGTGCCGCCCGCCGCGCCGCCGCTCTGGCCGCTGACGAGGGTGAGGCCGAGGTGACGTTCGATCTCGCGGAGTTTGTAGCGGGCGGTGCGATAGGGGATGTCGAGGCGTTCGGCGGCGCGGGCGAGGGAACCGGTCGCCGCGACCGCTTCCAGCAGCGCGACGCGCCAGCCGGAGAGGGCGAGATCGTCACCTTCGCCGAGGGTGAGCCAGAGTTTGACGTGCGGCGTCAGGCGGTCGAGGATCGCGCGTACCTCGGCGGTCGGCTCGCCGGGCGGGGTGTAGCGTTGACTGTAGCGCCGCGCGATGAAGAGCGCCTGCACGGCGCGGTCGGCGGCCGCGATACTCGGCAGGACGCGCGTGAGGCCGCGGATCGCCCCGACATCGGCATGACTGAGGCGCGCGGTCAGCGCGGCGAGGTGCGGCGTGCCGAAGAGGTCCAGCGCCTCATCGACGGTGATCCGCCCCTGGCAGACCCGTCCCAGCACGTCATGGTGCAGGACGATCGCGATGGCGGCGGCTTGGTCGGGGGCGGGCAAGGCGAAGTCGGCGAGATAGGGCGCGCAGATGAGCGCCGAGTCGATCGCGTGGCGAACGTTGAGCGGGTCGAGCAGCTTGCCGACATCGTGGAAGATCGTCGCGGCGCGCAGGAGGCGCACATCGGACGGCTCCAGTTCGGTCGTGTCGAGCGCGGCCAGCACCTCCAGGGTGTGCTCGATCGGGTCGGTGGTGCGGTCGCGGGCCGGGTCGAAATGCGGGCGGTGCTGCCTGAGCCCCCGCAATCCGGGGAAATTCGCGCGCAGATAGGCCGCGATCTGCGGGATACGCGCGGCGAACGCGGCATCGTCGGGCGCGTCGAGGCCGAAGTCGGGCGCACGGCGCGCGGCGGGATCGGGCAGTGTGGCGCTCACCGTGTGGCCTCGGCGTCGGGCTGCGCGGCGTCGGGCTGGTCGGCGTCGGGCGCGAGGAAGCGGGAATCGGCCCAGGCGGGCGCGGGGTAGGTGTAGAAACCGCACCCGGTTTTTTCGCCGAGGTCGCCGCGCGCCACGCGCTCGTTGAGGAACGGCGGCGGCAGATCGGCGGGGTCGCCACTCTCGGCGGCGTAAACCTCCTCGATCGCCTTGACGACATCGAGCCCGATCTCGTCCATTTTGCCGAACGGCCCCTTCGGCGTGTTGTAGTGGATCATCCAGGCGCGGTCGATATCCTCGAACGAGGCGACGCCGCTATCGGCGACCTTCAGCACCTCTTTCTTGATCGCCCGCCAGACGCGATTGAAGATGAAGCCGGTACTCTCGCGCTGAATCCGCAGCGGCAACATTCCGATCTGGCGCGTGAACAGGTCGAGCGCGGCGAGCGTGTCGGGCGCGGTCTTGCTGCCGCCGCCGACCTCGATCATCGCGTTATCCCAGACCGGGATGTAGAAGTGGAAGTTGGCGCAGCGATCGGGGCGCGCGGTGGCGTCTTCGAGGAGGCTGACGCGGATCGAGGAGCTATTGGTGGCGATGATCGCGCCCTCGGGCAGATATTCATCGAGTTGGGCGAAAACCTCGCGCTTGAGATCGATGCGCTCCGGCACCGCCTCGATGACGAGATCGACGTCGCGCACGGCGGCCCCGAGATCGGTCTCGTAGCGCAGGCGGGCGAGGGCGGCGTCGGCCTCCTCTGCGGGCCAGCACCCCTCAGTGACGAAGCCCGCCGCGAACCCGGCCTGGGCCTCCTTGGCGCGCGTCAGCGCGGCGGGGTCGAGGTCGTAGATCGTCACCGGGAAGCCGCCATGCGCGACTTGCAGGGCGATCTGCCGCCCCATCGTCCCCGAGCCGACGACCGCCACGCGCGTGATCTCTGCCATTGTATACCTCGAATAGTGTGAGTGCCCCCTGACTTCGCAGGGGCTAAAGGCCAGTGGTGCGAGTGGGCCAGTGAGCGAGTAACGAGTAGATGATGGTCCATCTGCGTTGGGGTTGTCCACCTATGCCTACGGGTTGACGGCGCGGAGAGGGCGTAGGCAATACGCCCCTACCTCGACCACCGCACAGCCTTTTGCCCGAGCCTGTACTTGCCCTGACGACTCGCTGCGTCACGGGCTGCATTATCGCCTGTGGGGCGCGGGGTGGCAACGGGCGCGTGGGCGCGTCTCCCCTACTCGCCCACTACGCCCACTCAGAAGAAGGCGGTCGCGGTCCAAAACCAGTAGGCGGAGAGGAGGGCGAAGACGAGGTAGATGGTGGCGGCGCGGCGGAGGCGGGCGGGGGTGGCCGATTCTTCGTCGTGGGCGCGGCGACCGCGCAGGAGGGCTTGGACTTTGTGGCACACAGGCCACCTGGCGCCGATTGTAATCGGCGGCCCTGGCGTGTCCCGACCGCTGTCATCCCCTTTATAATCACCCCCACGATTGCATGGGATGTGCCTACGACTGCGGCGTGGCGCGCCGTTCTGCCGCTCTCCCGCTTCTTAGTCCCGCAGTGCGTTGGGTGCGGCCTGCTCATTGCGCGCATGATAGGTGGCGATGATGCTGGCGGCTTCGGCGGGGTCGTCGGTCTGGATGAGGAGGTCGAGATCGCCGAGCCCGATCTTCCCTTCGGCCAACATCGGGCCGCGCAGCCAGTCGAAGAGCCCCTGCCAGTAGGCGGTGCCGAAGAGGATCAGCGGGAAGTTGCGGACCTTGCCGGTCTGGATCAGGGTCAGCGCCTCGAAGAGTTCATCGAGGGTGCCGAAGCCACCGGGGAAGATGATGAACCCCTCGGCGTACTTCATGAACATCGTCTTGCGGACGAAGAAATAGCGGAAGTTGATCGAGAGATCGACGTAGGCGTTGGTCCCCTGCTCGTGGGGCAACTCGATGTTGCAGCCGACCGAGCGCCCGCCGCCCTCACGCGCACCGCGATTGGCGGCTTCCATGATGCCGGGGCCGCCGCCGGTGATCACCGCGAACCCTTGCTCGGCCAGTAACCGCCCGAGCATCACCGCCTGGGTGTAATAGGGGTCGCTCTCGGGGGTGCGTGCGGAGCCGAAGATCGTGACTGCGGGGCTGACGTGGGCGAGCGCGTCGAATCCGGCGACGAATTCACCCTGGATCCGGAGGACGCGCCACGGATCGGTATGGGTGAAATCAGCGGCTAACGGGCCGAGTTGTTGCCGCTGGGCGGTCGGCGAGGTGAGGAGCTGTTCGTCCTCGGTGCGCCGGCCAACACGCGCGGCGAAGTTGAGGGATGGGTTCGCCTGGAACCCCTTGGCGCGGTCCTGCCCGCGATGCGAGATCGGTTCGCCGCTGATCTGCTGGTCCCCGTCGCGCGGTGGCTGCTGGTGTTCGTCCATCGTTGCTCTCAGTCGTTGACACTTACCCCACCCCCCACGGGCGGGACCAACCTTCCCCGCTGAAGATCGTACAGGGGGATGGGCGGGGACGCAACCGGAAGTACGAAGTACGAACGACGAAGTACGAAGTAGCGTGTTGGGGTGTCTCTGATCTTTGCCGCAAGGCCGTCACTTTTGATGGCGTAGGGGCGTAGGCAATACGCCCCTACAGCGACCACCGCCCTGCCCAGCGGCGTTTACCTCCGTACCTGCCCAGCGCCCCATTCGTACCCTAAAGGGCATAAATTATTCGTCATTCTCCCCGGCCCCTCCGTGTCTCCGCGTCTCCTGTTCCGCTCCAGTTCGTACTTCCAACTTCGTACTTCGTACTTCACCCCTGCCTGCCATCGACGCGGGAGTAATGCCAGGCCATGAGCAGCCAGGAGCAGGCCCAGAGGAGGCCGATGGCGGCGACGAGGTAGCCGGTGGGGCCGGTCGGGGAGCCACCGAGGGCGGTGGCGAAGCCGAGGGCGCGGGCGGCGATGATCGCAACCCCGGCGAGCAGGGCGAGGCCACCGCCCCAGAGGACGAGGAGGAACGGCGGGCGAGGGATGGCGCGACGCCACGGCGCGATCGTCGCGAGGGCGATGAGGGCGGCGAGGAACCCGAAGGCCGCGTTGCCGAACTGGCGCGGGCCGATCTGCGCGGTCGAGGTATCGATGCGTGCGGGGAAACCGAGGATGCCGATCTCGCCACGCGCGGCTAGCCAGGCTTTCATCAGGCCGTAGGCGAGGGCGCAGGCGCAGGCGATCAGGGCGATGGTGCGATGGCGGCGGGTGGGATACATGAGGCTGTGGTTCCCCTGTCTTCGTCGTCGTTGCCGGTGGCGGGCGATCCGCTGGGTCGCCTTACACACTTCTGCTAGGTGACGCAGGAGTTGAACCATGGCTATCCACTGCTGGCGCTGACGAACGTGTTTTCCCTCTACCAGTTCGCGAAGGTGGACCTGGTGGCGGAGTCTTCAGGCCAATGGTATCCCCTATCGATAGGGCGGTGAAGTTCGCCACCACCATTAGCGCCTTGTCGGGGTATAGTCTGTGCGAAATGTTTGGGTGTGGGCGTCGAGGCTAATTCGCGATACCGGATCATGGAGATCCCTCGCGACCGATGAAACTCGGAGCGTGGGGATATTCGGAGAGGAACGGATGGACGACGGTGCCAAGGCGAAGGCGAATATCATCGCCTACTGGAATACGCTGAGCCCGACCTACGACGACGCCCCGGATCACCGGGTGCGTAGCGAGGTCGAGCATGAGGTGTGGTTGGATACGCTGCGGTCGCTGTTGCCGCCCCCTCCCGCACGGGTACTCGATCTGGGGACCGGCACCGGGTTCCTGGCGCTCTTGCTGGCGGAACTGGGCCACCAAGTGCTCGGGATCGACATCGCGGCCGATATGCTGGCTGTCGCGCGTGAGAAGGCGGTGGGGCTGGCGTCGCCGCCCGAGTTCAGGGTGGGCGATGCGACAGCACCGCCAGTGGAGGCGGGGAGCGTGGATGCGATCGTCAGTCGGCATCTCCTCTGGACCCTCCCCGATCCCCTCGGTGCGCTCGAGAACTGGCATCGCACACTTTGCCCTGGTGGGCGGCTGATCGTGATCGACGGTCTCTGGGCGCTCGGTGTCGAGCTGGACGCGCCCTCGCCCCCGCCGCCCGCCGATGATCCCTATACGACCTACTACACCCCGGAAGTCCGGGCGCAACTGCCGCTCCTCGGCGCGCGGTCGCTCGATCAGGTCTTCACGCTGATCGCCCAGGCGAGGTTCGCCGCGCCACAGGCGCTGCCGCCCGAAGCATTGGCGCGGCTCATCGACGCGGCGCACGGCGGCGGCCACGAGCATTCGGGGCGGTTTGTTGTGACGGCGGTGAGGGATGGATGATGCAGGGCGACTGGATTGTGACGCTGGTTGCCTTAGGTGACATAGATGTAGGCGTCCTCGTAGAAATGCCCGTCTACTGTTGTCCTTTTCACCCTGAACCCGCCGATCTCTCCATCGGTGGGGAACGCTTTGCGCCAGGTGCGGATAAGTTCGTGCTGCTCATCCAGGACGGTAATGTCGTTCAGTTCAAGGGCTGAGTTATTCGACCGCCGGAGCAGCAAATTCCCCCGTAATCCCGATTGAATGATCGCATAGGTTTTCCTTGGACCGTCGTTGTTCACCAAAGGCGATGCCAAAAATAGCCGCCACAGATTCTGCTCGGTCAAGTAGAGCCAGAACGCTGCACTAAGGGCGAGCTTCTGGCGCAATCGTTCCACCAGGATGCTGCCCGCTTCGATCATCTCTGGCGTTAGGTTGTCGCGCGTTTCCCCTACCAGTGTTTGTGCAACCACGGCAATACCCCACTTGTACGCATGGTACACGCCTGATAGAGGTCGTGTGCCAAAGATGATGTTATGTCGCTATTGTACCGCGCCTGCTCCGACCAATCTTTGATAATGGTCCAGTTGAGTTCTCGCTTTGGATCGGACAATAACGATTTTCTCAGCGTCGTTAAGCTTAAGAGCCGATCTACTTCGTGCGTGTAGAAGTCGTTGACAAGCTTTCTGTCCGGTATGGTATGTCGCGGGAACTGCTTCACGATGCAGGCTTTTAGCGCGCACTTTACTGCATAGCCGGTCAAATAATACGCACCCCAATGTTCGCCCGCGTCTAAATAAGAGCTTCGCTTCTCGTTGTCTCGCCATTGATAAACGTTGTAGATCTGTCCGATTCACTGCTCCCCGCCCTGACAATGATGTCGCAAGGCGCGCACTATAGCTGCTTCGTGCTTGTGCTGCAAATTGTTACGTTTAGACATCTCGCTGCATGGGTACGCTCGCCACATTACCGATCCCCGATCTGCGTGGCGACACCATAGATCGCTGCCCGCAAGATCCAGCCGTTGGTGCCGCCCCGGTTGTTCCCGATGAGATATTGGGTGCGCCGAACGGCTTTGATAAGGTGAAGGAATTGGCGACCGCGCACCTTGCAGAGGACAATATCATCCGGTTGCAATACGCGCTCACCGAGCGGTTCGACATGCACCGTATCGCCGTCCTCGACCTTGCCGCTCATGGAGTGGCCGCGCGGGCGGATGACCACGGCTTCCCCCGCTTGCAGTTGCGCGATGGCGTGCGATGCCCAGCCCATCAGTCTATGTCTCCGATTGATTTCTTGCTCATGGTGACTGCGTATTCTGCCAGATTGGTATAGCGTCACTCCATATAAAGAAAAGGAGTGTGAGTGGGCTGTCTCCACGCCACCTGGCTCGCCCGATGGTACACTGCCGCCACGAATGTGGGACAGTGCTAGCGGGGGCGTGGAGGGGCGATGGGCGGGGTGGGTGTGGGTGATGCGGGACGGGCGGGAGCGGCGCTGGCGACGCCGTTGGTGCTGGCGCTCGACGTGGGGACCTCTTCGACGCGGGCGATGATCTTCGATGCGCGCGGGCTCGCGGTGCCGGGGCTGGTCGCGCAGACGCCGGTGGCGCTGACCTTGACGCCCGATGGCGGCGTGGAGGGCGACGCCGAGGCGCTGTTCGGCGTGGCGGTCGGGGTGATCGACGAGGTCTTGAAGTCGGCGGGGGCGCTGGCGAACGAGATCAAGGCGGTCGGAATTTCCTGCTTCTGGCACAGCCTGATGGCGGTGGGGCCGGACGCGCACGCGCTGACGCCGGTTTACTCCTGGGCCGATGACCGCAGCGCCGCCGCCGTCGATGCCCTGCGCGGCGAACTCGATGAGGGGGCGATCCACGACCGCACCGGCTGTGTCATCCATACCAGCTACTGGCCCGCGAAGCTGCGCTGGCTGGCGGGGGCGCAGCCCGATCTCTTCCGGGGGACGACGCGCTGGATCGGCTACGGCGAATATCTGCTGTCGCGCCTGACGGGGAGCGCCGCGTGCAGCGTGGCGATGGCCTCGGGGACGGGGCTACTCGATCAGCACGAGGCCGATTGGGACGCGCCGTTGCTGGCGCACCTGGGGTTGGCCCGCGAGTCGTTGCCGGAACTGTGCGACCGCGACGACGCGCTGCCGCCGCTCCGCGCGGAGTGGGCGACCCGCTGGCCCGCGCTGGCCGAGGCAAAGTGGTTCCCGAGTGTCGGCGATGGCGCTTGCAACAACGTCGGCAGTGGCTGCGTGACGCCGGGGTTGGTGGCGCTGAGTGTCGGCACGTCGGGGGTGATGCGCGTGATCGTCCATCAGCCCGATGTGGTCATCCCGCCGAAGCTCTGGTGTTATCGGCTCGACCGGGAACGGTTCATCCTCGGCGGTGCGTTGAGTAATGGCGGCGTGGTCGCGGACTGGCTGCGCGGGGCGCTGCACCTGCCGGACGACGCGGCGGCGCGCGTGGCGACCCTGCCGCCCGATGGGCATGGCCTGACGATCCTGCCGTTCTGGGCGGGGCAACGGACGCCGGACTGGAATCCGCGCTCCACCGCCACGATCGCGGGGCTGACGCTGGAGACGGAGCCGCTGGCGATCCTGCGGGCGGGGCTGGAGGCGGTCGGGCAGCGGTTCGCGCTGGTCCATGAGTTGCTGCGCCCGCTCGCCACGGACCCGTACGAGATCGTGATCAGCGGCGGGGCGCTGGGGCATTGGCCGGTCTGGCCGCAGATCATCGCCTACTCGCTCGGGCATCCGCTGGTCGCCTCGGCGGAACCGGAGGCGTCGGCGCGCGGGGCGGCGATCATCGCGCTGCTGGGGATCGGGGCGATCGAGCGGTTGGAGGCGGCCCCGGTCGCGCTCGGGCGGCGCTATGAGCCGGATGCGCGGGCGCACGCGATCTACACAAAGGCGCGGGCGCGGCTGGAACGGCTGCACGATCTCCTGCACGGGGCGACCGACGAACGTTGAGCGGGCGGTGATCGGGAAAGATGCACAGGCGATATTGGCACGGCTTTTCAGCGACTGGGATAGGCTTTTGCCTCATCGTGATCCGCGCGAACGATTGACGTGGGAGGTCCGACCGCGTATCATTGACACTAACTGGGGACGAAACTTCATCGCGGCCTCTTGCTTCGCCGAAGGGTGTGCGTAGACAGTGCTGTCACGCGCAACGAATCGCACCGCGAGCGATTGTGGCGGGCAAAAACCCTCGATGGTAACCTCATACATGCCTCTGGCCGGCCTGGTCGAGTCCCCAGCGACCAGTGCTGGCTTCTTTTTTGCCACAGTACTTTGCACCAGCATAGCGGGCGGTTTCAACCGCCCGCCATACCGCGTTTAAGTTCGCCACCGCCATCAACCGCCTGCCTCCTTCCTGCTTCCTGCCTTCTTCGCGGCGTGGCATAATTTAGTCGGTGCGATCGTGACGCAATCTTGCGATCTGCTCGCCCTGCGATCGGTCAAGGCACCGCTTCTGCTGGCCGGGCTGACCGGGAATCTGCAACTGTTGCAGCGGCGGCAGGAGCGCGGCACGCTGCAGCCCGAGGGTTTGGCACGGCAGATCGCCAGCCTGCGCGAGGCAGGGGAACGGCTGACGCGGCTGACCGATGATCTCCTCGATGTCTCGCGGCTACGCACGAGGCAGCTGCCGCTGCGACCGCAGGCGATCGAACTGGCTGCACCGGTCCGGGCGGTGGTCGAGCAGGCACAATTCGGCACCACACGCCACCGATTGACCCTGCAGAATAGTTGCCCGGAAGGGCGTTGCGCGTTACACGGCGACCCCGACCGACTCGGCCAGGTCATCACGAACCTGCTCGAACATGCCGTGAAATACTCCCCGGAGGGGGGCGAGGTCCAGATCACGCTCGCGCCGTACAACGGTGGGGTGCGGCTATGCGTTAAGGATCAGGGAATCGGGCTGCCGGCGGAATCGCTCGGCAAGATTTTTGAGCCGTTCGGTCGTGCCCCCAATGCCCGCGACCGGACTGGGCCTGGGCCTCTACGTCAGTCGCCGGATCATCGAGGGACACGGCGGCACGCTGGACGCGGCAAGCCCCGGCGATGGGCGGGGGACGACGTTTGTGCTGTGGGTGCCGTGTAGCGAGTAGGCGATAGTCCGTAGTAGTGGTTCGTTACCAGCGCAGCGCCTCAACACTACCGCCCAGCTACTACGGACTACGGACTACGGACTCCCTACTTAATCCTGGCACAATTCATGCCGGATCGGGTTGACAGCAGTACGCGCGGGGGCGTTATATGGAACGTGACCCGCACGCGCGTTTGTGCGACACGGCGAATCGGGCGTGCCGTATGGTTGAACGCAATGAGGAGGAAGCCGTGGTGACCCAACAGGCCCCGAAGCAGGGGCAGCAGGCACTCGAACAATTGGCGATTAATACGATCCGCACCCTCTCGATCGATGGGGTACAAAAGGCGAACTCCGGGCATCCGGGGCTGCCGCTCGGAGCGGCGGCGATGGCCTATACTCTCTGGACCAAATTCCTGAAGCACAACCCGACCGACCCGACCTGGCCGGATCGCGACCGCTTCGTCTTGTCGGCGGGGCACGGCTCGATGCTGATCTACAGCCTCCTGCACCTGACCGGCTACGATCTGCCGCTGGAAGAACTGAAGCAGTTCCGGCAGTGGGGCAGCATGACACCGGGCCACCCGGAGCGGAAGCACACCCCCGGCGTCGAGGTGACGACCGGGCCGCTCGGCCAGGGCTTCGCGAACGGCGTGGGGCTGGCGATTGCGGAAGCATGGCTGGCGGCGCGGTTCAACCGACCGGGCCACACGATCGTCGATCACTTCACCTACGCGATCGTCTCCGATGGCGACCTCATGGAAGGGATCGCTTACGAGGCGACATCGCTGGCGGGCCACCTGGGGCTCGGCAAGCTGATCTACCTCTACGATCAGAACCACATCACCCTGGCGGGCGGCGCGGATCTCTCGTTCACCGAGGATGTCCAGGGGCGGTTCGCTTCGCAGGGCTGGCACACGATCAATGTGGCCGATGGCAACGATACGGCGGAGGTCGCGCGAGCGATCGAGGCGGCGCAGGCGGTGACGGACAAGCCGTCGCTCTTGCTCGCGCGGACTCACATCGGCTTCGGCAGCCCGAAGAAGCACGACTCGTTCGAGGCGCACGGCAGCCCGCTCGGCGCTGACGAGGTCGCGGCAACCAAAAAGGCGCTCGGTTGGCCGACGACCGACAGCTTCTTCCTGCCGGAAGAGGCGGTGGCGCATTTCCGCGAGGCGGTGCCGCACGGCAAGCAGGCACAGGCGAAGTGGGAAGAGCAGCTTGCGGCTTACGCTCGCGAGTACCCCGAACTGGCGGAAGAGTGGCGGCTGGCGCAGGCGGGCGAACTCCCGGCGGGCTGGGATAGCGAGCTGCCATCGTGGAAGTTCGGCGATAAGGGGATCTCGACCCGCGTGGCTGCGGGCAACGCGCTGACCGCGCTGGCGAAGAAGGTGCCGAATATCATCGGTGGTTCCGCCGACCTCAACCCGTCCACGATGACCGCGCTGAAAGGGCTGGGCGATTTCCAGAACCCGACGACCGGCGACGGCACCTCGCAGGGGGCGACCGGTGGGCCGGTCGATTACACCGGGCGCAATATCCACTTCGGGATCCGCGAACACGCGATGGGCGCGGCGGTCAACGGGATGGCGGCGCACGGCGGGATCATCCCCTACAGCGCGACCTTCCTGGTCTTCTCCGACTATATGAAGCCCGCGATCCGGCTCGGGGCGCTCGCGGGCCTGCACGCGACCTACGTCTTCACGCACGACTCGATCGGGGTCGGCGAAGATGGCCCGACGCACGAGCCGGTCGAGCATCTGGCCGGGCTGCGCGCGATCCCGAATCTCTCGGTGATCCGCCCCGGCGACGCGAACGAGGCGGTCGAGGGCTGGGTCGCGGCCTTGCGGCGGACGACCGGGCCGACCCTCTTCTCTTTCTCGCGCCAGAACCTCGAAATCCTCGATCGGTCGGGCGCGCAGGGGAGCACGGCGCAGGGCGCGTATATCCTCTCCGACGCCGAGGGTGGCACGCCCGACGTGATCCTGATCGGCACCGGCTCGGAGATCGGGCTCTGTGTCGGCGCGGCGGAGAAGCTGGCGGAATTCGGCGTGCGCGCGCGCGTCGTCAGTATGCCGAGTTGGGATCTCTTCTCGGCGCAGGATCAGGGCTATCGTGACAGCGTCCTGCCGCCCAGTATCCGCAAGCGCGTGACGGTCGAGGCGGCGGCGACGTTTGGCTGGGAGCGCTGGGCCGGGACCGATGGGGCGATGATCGGCCTCGATCGTTTCGGCGCATCGGCCCCCGCCGACCGGATCATGAAGGAACTCGGCTTCACCAAGGAACACGTCACAGCGACCGCCCTGCATCTGCTCGGGCGCGACAAGGAAGCCGACGCCGTCGAAGCCGAGGGCCGGGGAGACGGTGGCGATACCGCTGTGAAGCCGACCAGTCCGAAGGAAGGGCATTCGTGAAGTACGAAGTACGAAGTAGGGGGCGCGGAAGCAAGGCGACCTGTATACCTTTCCCGTTCCCAGTTCGTACTTCGTACTTCGTACTTCACCTTTGATTGACAGCAGCTAGGAGGTGAGTACTGTGGCAATGGCGGCTGAGGGGACGGTTGGAGCGCGAGAGCGGATGGCGGCGCTGCTGGAGCAGGGGCAGAGTGTCTGGCTCGATTACATCACC
>JAABUS010007241.1_pt1 | contig 12879 bp, 11 predicted proteins | sample 5560161 | NCBI WGS metagenome assembly JAABUS01 (sample SAMN10711885, study PRJNA513376) | rock metagenome | isolation source: Antarctica rocks | place: Antarctica: Victoria Land, Trio Nunatak nord | collected 2016-01-04 | reverse complement strand
TCCGGGTATCCCCGCCGTTCCCACGACCTCATTCGACGAACCGGCCAGCTACACGGTCCCCTCGTCGCCCGGTGTCAGCTCTCCCCTGAGCCCCAACGATCCAACCAGCGGCGGCCGCGCACCGTCCTCGATCTCCGTCAACGCGATCCCAACGGCGGCCCTCACGGCATACCATCGAGCCGAGGCGGTCATCGACAAGGCTGACCCCGGTTGCAACCTCTCCTGGGCGCTGGTCGCCGCCATCGGCCGCGTCGAGTCCGATCATGGCCGCTTCGGTGGCAACGTGCTGAGCGCTGACGGCAAGGCCACGCCGGGCATCTTCGGCCTTCCGCTTGACGGCACCAACGACACCGCACTGATCACCGACACCGACGGAGCCAGGTACGACGGCGATGCGACGTACGACCGCGCCGTGGGCCCCATGCAGTTCATCCCCGGCACCTGGGACATCGTCGGCGTCGACGGCGACGGCGACGGCGCCCGCGACCCGCAGGACATCGACGACGCCGCACTTGCGACCGCCGTCTACCTCTGCGCCGGCCAACAGGACCTCTCCACCCTGGCCGGGCAGCGTGCCGCCGTGTTCAACTACAACCACTCCGACGCCTACGTCGCTCTGGTGCTGTCGATCATGGCTTCCTACCTCGACGGCGACTACATGGCGGTGGCCGACGGACTACCCGCAAACGAGTACGTGACGGTGGCCGCCAACCCGACGGACAACCCGGCCAAGTCGCGCCACCACAAGCCTCCCCCGAAGGGCCGCCACGACCCGAGCCGCGGCGACCCCAGTGCGAGCCCGTCCACGAGCCCTGGTCCCGGCACGAACCCTGGTCCCGGCACGAACCCCGGCACGAACCCCGGGCCGGCCACGAACAGCCCGACCCCGCAGGACCCGGGACCGACCACCCAGCCGGGGCCCGAGTCCACACCCAGTCCCGACAACCCGCCGAGCACGCCCGGCCCGACCTCGCCAGCTCCGGCGCCGGCACCAGCGCCGACGACGACTGTCAACCCGAGCACGGTCGTCCAGCCAGTGGTCCAGCGGCTCGAGACGGTGGCGGAGGCAACCAAGTACTGCGCCGCTCACCTGCCCGGCAGCCCCACCCAGGAGATGATCAAGGCATGCGGCCAGAAGCTCGTCGGCAAGACCAACGACGAAGCGGCGGCCCTGCTGACCGGGACGCTTGCGGAGGTGCTGACCCGCCTCGGGCTCGCCGACCTCATCCCAGACCTGCCCTGTGTACCGCTGCCGACCTTGCCCTGCGACTGACGCTGGAACGCACGCTCACCTCAGCGGCTGAGCCAGTCCGCAACGTCGGCCGCCCAGTAGGTCAACACGATGTCCGCCCCCGCCCGGCGGATCGACGTCAGCACCTCCAGCACGGCAGCCTCCCGGTCGAGGTAGCCGGCCGCGGCGGCCGCTTCGATCATCGAGTACTCGCCGGAGACGTTGTACGCCCCGACGGGTACGTCCGACACTGACGCCACCTCGCGGAGCACGTCGAGGAAGCCCAGCGCAGGCTTCACCATCACCATGTCGGCACCCTCGGAAAGGTCGAGGGCGACCTCGCGGATCGCCTCACGACCATTCGCCGGGTCCTGCTGGTAGGCACGCCGATCGCCGTGCAGCGCGGAGGCCACGGCCTCGCGGAAGGGCGCGTAGAACGCCGACGCATACTTCGCCGAGTAGGCCAAGATGGCGACGTCCGCGCGTCCGGCAGCGTCGAGCGCCTCCCGGATCACCCCGACCTGGCCGTCCATCATCCCGCTCGGACCGACGACGTGCACTCCGGCGGCGGCCTGCGCGAGCGCCATCGCGGCGTACCGCTCCAGGGTCGCGTCGTTGTCGACGCTGCCGTCGTCGGCGAGCACGCCGCAGTGACCGTGGTCGGAGAACTCGTCAAGGCAGAGGTCGCTCATCACCACGGTCGCGTCACCAACCTCCGACACCACATCAGCGATCGCGACGTTGAGGATCCCGTCGGGGTCGACGCCGCCACTGCCGGCAGCGTCCTTGGACTCAGGGATGCCGAACAGCATCAGCCCACCGACGCCCGCTTCGACGGCACTCGCGGCCGCTTTGCGCAACGATTCCCGCGAGTGCTGGACGACGCCGGGCATGCTCGTGATCGGTCGCGGCTCGATCGCGCCCTCAGCGACGAACATCGGCAGCACCAGCTGGCTCGGCGACAACGACGTCTCGGCAACCAGCCGCCGCATGGCGGGCGTACGACGCAGGCGGCGTGGGCGGGCGGCGGGGAAACCGGTCATCCCTCGGTGCTCCGACGCCTCAGGTGGCCCGACGGCGGGCGGTTGCCCGGCACTCGGACGGCTTGGTCACCGGGTCACCGGCCTCGACCATCGACACCCGCCGGGCTGCACCGAAGTCGGCCAGGGCGTCGGCCAGCGCTTCGACCGACGGCTCCGGGGCCAGCACATCGACGCGCAGGCCATGCTCCTCGCAGGTCTTGACCGTCGCCGGGCCGATGGCTGCGATGACTGTGGAGGCGTGCGGCTTGCCGGCGATGCCGACGAGGTTGCGCACCGTGGACGACGACGTGAAGAGGACCGCGTCGTACTTGCCGGACTTGATGGCGTCGCGGGTCGGCGCCGGCGGAGGGGCAGCCCGTACGGTCCGGTACGCCGTGACATCGTCGACCTCCCAGCCGAGCTCCTGTAGCCCGGCGACCAGCGTCTCGGTGGCGATGTCGGCCCGTGGCAGGAAGACCCGGTTGATCGGGTCGAGCACGTCGTCGTACGGCGGCCAGTCGTCGAGCAGTCCCGCGGTGGATTGTTCGCCCGACGGCACCAGGTCGGCCCGGATGCCCCACGCAGCGACGGCCGCAGCGGTCTTCTCACCGACAGCGGCAACCTTGAGGCCGCTGAATGCGCGCGCGTCGAGGCCGTACCCGTCGAACTTCTCCCGGACGGCCTTGACGGCGTTGACCGAGGTGAAGGCGATCCATTCGTATCGGCCCTCGACCAGTCCGCGGACCGCCTTGTCCATCTGCAAAGGGTTGCGAGGCGGCTCGACGGAGATCGTCGGCACCTCCTCGGGGACGCCGCCGTAGGACCGCAGCTTGGCCGACAGCGTGCCGGCCTGCTCCTTGGTGCGTGGCACCAGGATGCGCCACCCGAACAACGGCTTGGTCTCGAACCACGACAGCGCCTCGCGCATCATCACCACATCGCCGATCACCGCGATCGCGGGCGCCACCATCCGGGCAGCTTTTACGTCGGTGGCGATGCGGGCAAGCGTCGAGACGATCGTGCGCTGGTCGGTGGTGGTGCCGACCGACGTCATCGCCACCGGTGTCGCGGGAGCCCGTCCCGCAGCCTGCAGCGCCGCGGCGATCTCAGCCATGCCCTGCACCGCCGACAGCAGCACCAGCGTCTGCTCGGTGGCGTGGTGGGACCAGTCGATCTTCGCGCCGGCGACGTTGAGCACGGTCACTTCGCGTGACGTCCGCGTCGTGAGCGGGACACCGGCGTACGTCGGCACCGCCGTCACCGAACTCACCCCTGGGACCACCTCGAAGACGACGCCGACCTTGGCGCAGGCAGCAGCCTCTTCGGCGCCGGTAGCGTACATCCACGGGTCACCGCAGATGAGGCGGACAACGCGTCCGGGGCCCTTGGCGTGCTTGACGACGAGCTTGCCCCGGGATGCATGGGTCAGCGGCTGGCCGTCCTCGCCGTAGCCACCGTCGACGACCGTGATCTCGCCGAAGCGCTCGCCCAGCAGATTCTGCAGCAGCGCCCCATGGTCGGCGCTCTCCGTGATGACCACATCGGCTGCAAGAATCAGGTCGACAGCACGCACCGTGAGCAGGCCAGGGTCTCCCGGGCCAGTGCCCACGAACGACACAGCGCCGAGGGCACGAGGTGCGATGACCCTCTCGTCGACGCGAGTGGCGGCGCGGCTGGTCTGGGCGGCGGCGGTCTTGGCCATATCGTTCTTCACCGTCTTGCTCTTCGAGGGTTGATGGTTCTTCTTCTTCTTCTTCGACGCTGCTGTGGGCGAGGTGGGCGATCGGGTCATGAGGCATGCGCCTGCATCAAGGTGGCGGCACCTAGTTCGAGCATGTCGTCTGCGAGCTTGCGGCCGAGGCCTTCCGGGTCGTCGACGTCCCCCGACGCCGACAGCCGGATCAGCTGGCTGCCGTCCGGCGCCAACGCGACGCCTCGCAGCCACAGTTCGGGCCCGAGGTCACCCTCGGCAACCTCTGCCAGTGCGCCGATCGGTGAGCTGCAACCGGCCTCGAGACCGCGCAGCAAGGCTCGCTCCGCGGTGACGGCGCGCCGCGTCACCGCGTGGTCAAGCACTCCGGCGATGTCGTCCGCGAGTGCAGTCGCGCCGACGGCCACCTCGACGGCCAAGGCTCCTTGGCCTGGGGCGGGCAACATCTGGATGGGGTCCAAGCTCTCGGTGATGTCTGCTTCGCGACCGATTCGGGCGAGACCGGCACGCGCGAGGACCACCCCGTCGAGCTCGCCTTCGGTCACCTTGCGAATTCTGGTGTCGACGTTGCCACGGACGGGGGTGATCTCCAAACCCATGCCGAGCGCGTGCAGCTGGGCGGTGCGCCGGGGCGAACCGGTGCCGATCCGGGAGCCCCGGGGGAGCTCGCCGAGGGTCAGCCCATCGCGGGCGACCAGCGCATCGCGGGGGTCACCGCGCTCCGGCACGGCGGCCAGCGAGACACGCTCGTCTCGCGCCGTCGGGAGATCCTTGAGCGAGTGCACGACCAGGTCGACTCGCCCGTCGACCAACGCCTCGCGAACCGCACCGACGAACACCCCCTGGCCGCCGATCTCGGTGAGGGGGGCACCTGACCGGTCGCCCTCGCTCTGCACGTCGACCAACTGGACGGTGACGCCGAGAGTGCGCTCGAGGGCGGCGCCGACGAGGGCGCTCTGGGTCCGTGCCAACGTGCTCGCGCGGGTGCCGAGGCGGAGGCTCATGACAGGTCACCGGGCTTGGTCACTGCCTCGACAGCCGACGGGTGCAGCGCGAAGAGCTCGGCGAGCGCGTCGGCGTACGACGACTCGAGACTGCGGCCGGCGTACTCCTTGATCCGCACCGAGGGCTCGTGCAACAGCTTGTCGGCCACGCGACGAACAGTGCGTTCGACCTCGTGTCGCTCCTGCGGAGTCAGCGTGTCGAGCCGTGTCCAGAGTCGCTCGAGCTCGACAGCAACGACACCGGTGGCCATCGTGCGGAGGGCGACGAGGGTCGGCGCAACGCGGGCCGCGTCACGGGCGGCGACGAACGCAGCGACCTCCTCGGCCACGATTGTCCGGACAGCGGCAACGTCCTCGAGTGCGGCCCCGTTGTGCAGTGAGGTCGCCAGACTCTCGAGACCGATCACGACCACGTGGGGAAGCTGGCCCACCGCTTGGTCGACGTCCCGCGGCAGGGCGAGATCGGCCACCACGAGCGGCGCTGCGCTCGAGCGTTCGGTGCCGACATGCGTAAACATGTCGGCGGTGATGACGGTGCCGGTTGCGCCGGTGCACGAAACGACCAGGTCAACCGTGGCCAGCTCGGCTGACAGCGTGTCGATGTCAACGGCGCGACCGCCGACCGCGACAGCGAGCCGCTGCGCGTTCGAGAGCGTGCGCGAGACCACAACGATGTCACCGACGTCGGCTCGCCGCGCCGACGTGGCAGCCAACGCGGCAATGGAACCGGCGCCCACAATGCACACGCGCAGGCCCTCCAGCGGGCCGACGATCTCGGCCGCCTCGGCGAGCGCGACGCTGACGAGTGACTGTCCGGCCCGGTCGATGCCCGTCTCGGCGTGCGCGCGCTTGCCCACCCGCAGTCCCTGCTGGAACAGGGCATTGAGGGAGGTGCCGAGCGACTCGGTGTCCTGGCTGTGGCGCAGGGCGGCTCGCACCTGGCCGAGGATCTGGCTCTCTCCAACGACCATCGAGTCGAGACCGGTGGCGACCGAGAACAGATGGGCGACCGCCGCCTCGTCATAGTGGACGTACAACGACGGGGTGAGCACGTCGGCCGACAGGTCGGTCCGCTCGACGAGCAGGGTGGTGAGGTCGTCGACGCTGCCGTGGAACCGGTCGACGGCGGCATAGATCTCCACTCGGTTGCAGGTGGCGAGAACGACCGCCTCGATGACGTGGTCGGTCTCGAGGGCGGCGGTGCGGAGCTTGGCCGCTGCGTCTGGGTCGAGAGCGAGCTGCTCGAGCACCTCCACCGGGGCGCTACGGTGCGAGGCCCCCACGACGAGGACGGTCATACGGCACCCGCCTCGAGTTCACCGAGACTGATGAGGCCTTGCGCCTTGCGCTGCTCGTGGTAAGCGAGGATCTGCAGCTCGATCGAGAGATCGACCTTGCGCACGTCGACGTGACCGGGCACAGCCAGCACCGCCGGAGCGAAGTTCAAGATGCTGCTGACTCCCGCTGCCACCAGCCGGTCACAGACCTCTTGGGCTGCCCCGGCGGGAGTGGCGATGACTCCGATCGCCACCGTGTGGTCTCGCACGATCGAGTCGAGGTCGTCGAGGGAGGAGATCTGCAGGTCACCGACTCGGTCACCGACGCGTGCCGGGTCGGAGTCGAGCAACGCCGCCACCTGGAAGCCCCGCGAGGCGAAGCCGGAGTAGTTGGCCAGGGCGTGGCCGAGGTTTCCGATCCCCACGATGACGACGGACCAGTCCTGGGTCAGGCCGATCTCGCGGGCGATCTGGTAGCGCAGATAGTTGACGTCGTACCCGACACCTCGGGTGCCGTAGGTGCCGAGGTACGACAGGTCTTTGCGGAGCTTGGCCGAGTTGACACCTGCCGCCGTGGCGAGATCCTCGCTGCTCGCGGTGGACACCTCACTGTCGGACAGTGACGTGAGTGCCCGCAGATAGACCGGCAGTCGGGCGACGGTCGCCTCAGGGATGCCGCGATCGCCACGCGCGTCGCGCGACCGGACGCCCTTGCTCTTGCGCGCTGAGGTCACTGTGCTCCTCGCTCCGGCTCAGGAAGGCGTCTCGGCGTTCGAGGCGATGCTGCGTCCGGTGCGCCCCACTCTAAGAGTTTGTGAACGCGAGAACAAAATCGTCCCAGCTTGCTGTGCGGGCGGGGTGAGCCAGGTCACGAGCCCCCTGGGCCGCGGCGGAAGACACGCCGCCTTCGTGCGCCGGACCGTCAGCCGCAGCGCCCACCGAGGCGGGACTGGTCAGGCGAGGGCCGCGCGCAACCTGGACGGGTCAACACGCCAGTAGTCGTGCTGGATGCCGTCGACGAACGTCACCGGGATCTGCTCGGCGTACGTCGCGCTGAGCCCGGGCGCGGTGGTGATGTCGACTTCGTCGTACGTCGCCCCGACGTCCGCACACACCGCCTCGATCACGGCCCGGGCGTCGTCGCAGAGGTGGCAGCCCGGCTTCGACAGCAGCCGCACCCGCGCCGTCACGCCAGACCCGCCGCTCGGCGGTGCTGCTGCGCCCGCAGCCGCCCCTTTGCCACTTTGCCGCTCGCCGAGTGCGGCAGCGCATCCACGAGCTCGATGCCCGCGGGCTGCTTGAACCTCGCCAACCGCTGAGCACAGTGCTGGCGCACCGCCGCCGCCAACAGCTCTCGGTCGGCGTCTGGGGTCGGCGCGACGTACACGAGCACTGCCTCGCCGGTCCGCCCGGCCGGTATCCCGATGACCGCGCACTCCCGGACACCGGGCACCTCGCGCACTACGTCCTCGACTTCGGACGGGTAGACGTTGAAGCCCGACACGATGACCAGCTCCTGAACCCGGTCGACGATGAACAGGTCGCCGTCGGAGTCGAGGAACCCGATGTCGCCGGTCGCCAGCCAGCCATCGCCCGAGGGGGCGTGCGCACCGTCGGGCCAGTAGCCGCTGAACAGGTTGTCGCCACGCACCCAGATCTCGCCGGCGTCGTCCACCCCGGCGGCCGCTCCAGCGGCGTCCATGACGCGCATTTCCACGCCCGGGACGGCACGACCCGCTGACCCCGGCTTGTGCACAGGCGTCCCGATCGTCGACGTCACGATCGGCGCAGCCTCGGTCAGTCCGTACCCCTGCTCGACCTCGATGCCGGTGCGGGACTCGAACTCACGGACCACGTCCTCGGCCAACGGGCCGGCGCCCGAGAGCAGCGTGCGCACGGTCGCAAGCCGGTCCGCCAGGTCGCTGCGGTGCACCCAGGCGGCGATGACTGGAGGTGCGACCGGCACGACGGTGACCTGTTCGTCGGCCACCAGACGCAGCGTCTGGTCTGCGTCGAAGCGCTTGCCGAGCACCAACGTGGCGCCCTGGAGCAGCACCTGCCCCAGCACGGCGTTGAGCCCGTAGACGTGGAAAAGCGGCAACACACCGAGCACGACATCGTCGCGGTTGACTGGCGCCGGGGTGGTCTGCGACGCCTGGTTGATGTTGGCCAGCAGCGCCCGATGGGTGAGCATGGCAGCGCGAGGGTGCCCGCTCGTCCCTGAGGTGTACAGCAGAACCGCCAACGCCTCTCGGTCGAGCGGCGACATCACCGGTGAACCGTCGACGTGCAATGCGTCGTAGCTCATCTCGTCGTGGTCAGCGGGCCCGTCGACCACCACCACGCGAGGCACTGCGGTGGCACTGGTCGACGCGGTGACAGCGGCTACCGCCGGGGCAGGAACGGCGTCGTCGGCTGCCAACGCGGCACGCACCGTTGGCAGGGTGCTGACATCTGCAAGGCAGAGGCGGGCGCCACTGTCGGCCACCATCCGGGCCACCTCACCCGTCGCGGACGTGGGATTGAGGGGAACGGCGACACAGCCCGCGCGTAGCGTTGCCAGGTAGGCGATGACCAGCTCAACACGGTTAGGCAAGGCAAGCGCGACACGGTGCCCGGCGACGAGGGCGGCTTCCGCCAGGCCCCTGGCCACGGCGTCGACCTGCTGATCGAGCTCGGCCCACGTGAGACGAGCGTCCGCGGCGACCAGGGCCGGGTGATCGCCACGCTGGCTGGCTCGCCGACGGAGGAGCTCCGCGACATTCGTGACGGGGATCCGGACCTTCACTCAGCGAGTCTCGCACACGGGAGCGGACGGTCGGACGCCTCGCATTCGGTACCCATTCCCGCAACCGGCCGTTACTGTTGGTTGTCGGTCGACACGGAGGGTGCCGGCAGAGGGAGCCGCAATGTCGGGTGGACAGGCTGAGCTGCGGGGTTATGAGGCCCTCCGCCGCGTTGTCGCCGACGTCCTGCTGACCGGCCGGCTGCTGTCAACTTCCACGTCCCCTTCCGGCGGCACTGGACCGGGGTCATCTTCTTCCGACATGGGTGGCAACGACGCCGAGAGCCTGCGGTTGGGCGCCTTGGTCGACTTGGCACGAGCGGGGGACGTCGAGGCGTTCGGGGCGCTCTACGACCACTATCACTCGTCGATCTACCGCTTCATCTACTACCGCGTCAGCAACCAGGCGACGGCCGAGGACCTGCTCAGCGAGACGTTCTTCCGTGCCTTGCGATCGATGGCCTCGTTCAAGTGGCAGGGCAAGGATTTCGGCGCCTGGCTGATGACGATCGCTCGCAACCTGGTCGTCGACCACTACAAGGCCGGCCGAACCCGGCTCGAGATGACGACCGACGACCTCAGTGCCCATCAAGAGGTCCAAGGCGGCCCGGAAGACGAGGTCCTCGCTCGACTGACCAATGACATCCTGCGGGAAGCCTTGCGCGCCCTCCCAACCGAACAGCAGGAGTGCCTCGTGCTCCGGTTCCTTTCCGGCCAGTCGATCGCGGAGACGGCGCTCGCTCTTGGCCGCACCGAAGGCGCGATCAAGCAGCTCCAGCTCCGTGCCGTACGCAACTTGGCCAAGCTGATGCCGGAGGGGTTGCGATGATCTGCAGGCTCGAAATATGCGCGAACCGGTCGCCGCAGGCCGTAACTTCTGCCCCGGTTGCCTCGTTTTGCTCCTCGAAGGCGCAGCCGTCTGCGCAGCGACCGGACAGAGGGCAGTACCCATGAGGGGCATCGTGTCCGCACGGCGACGTGCGGAGGAGTTCGCGCACAGCGTCGACACCGGCACGTTGTCCTCGGGTGCGCCGTCTGACACCCGGTCGCTCATCGAGCTTGTGCAGCAGATGCGCGCAATGGACCCGGTGGAGACGCGCCCAGACTTCGCCACTGACCTGCGCACCCGGCTGATGGCAGAGGCTCCGAGGTTCCTCACCCTCGACGACGCCGCCCCCGCCGCCGCGTCGGTGTCGCTCGCCGACCGACGGACGATGCGCGGACGACGCGCGCTGTCGGCAGCGGCGGCAGCCTGCATCGTGCTAGGCGGCAGTGTCGGCGTCGCTGCTGCCAGCCAGACGGCCCTTCCCGGTGAGTCGCTCTACTCGGTCAAGCGTGGTATCGAACGGCTCGAGGTCGCGACAGCCGGCTCAGCCGCGGGCCGCGGCCACGAGCTGCTCCAGCAGGCGGACAACCGGTTGTCGGAGATCGAGCAGCTGGCGCTGACCCAACCTGACGACTACGCCACCCCGCTGCTGATGCGCGATGCACTCGAGGACTTCTCCAGCGCTGCACACGACGGTGGCGACGACCTGATCACCGCCTACGGTGACGGCGCCTCCGAAGCAACCATCAGCGAGCTGCGCCAGTTCACCGCAGATGCCAGCCGTCGCCTGGACGCGATGATCCCGATGCTGCCCGCCGACCTTCGCGACGAGCTGATCGCGGCCGCCGAGGATCTGTCGACCCTCGACTCGACCGCCCACCAGGCGTGCCCGACGTGCAGCACGCTGGCTCCGCTCCAGCTGTCCTCGGCTCTGACGACCTTGCGCGAGCCGCTCGACGCGGGTACGAGTGACCCGGTTGTCAAGCCCCGGACGCCGGCGGACACGACGAAGTCGCCCCGGGTCGACCGTCCGAACGCGCCGACGAACCTCACGCAAGGTCCAGGCCTGCCATCGCCGACCGTCGACCCCCCCTCGCCGACCGTCGACCCCACCTCGATTACCCTCCCGGGGCTCACCTCGTCAGCTCCGGTCCCGTCGAATTCGGTGAGTTCCACCGCGCCGCCGGCGTCTCAGTCGACCTCGGCGGCCGCAGCTCCCGGCTCGACTCCGGCCCTCCCGCAGCCGTCGTCCAGCAGCAACACCCAGCCGGGTCCGGCCGTGCCGTCAGTCGATGTCGATGACGTGCTGGACGACGTCCCGGAAGTGCTAGACCCGGGCGACGTCGTCGACGTGCCGGGCGACGTCGTCGACGTGCCGGGCGGCGTCCCGAAAGTGCTAGACCCGGGCGACGTCCTCGACGTGCCGGGTCACGGGCTCGACGCGCCGGGTCACGGGCTCCACGCGCCGGGTCACGTGGTTGGCGACTCGCGCTCCCCGCTGAACTGAGCTGCGCCGCGTCGGCGACCATACGACGCGCCTGATGACCGTCGGTGCCGGTCTACTTGCCCTGGCGGCGACGCTGGATACGCGTCTTCTTCAACAGTTTGCGGTGCTTCTTCTTGGCCATTCGCTTGCGACGCTTCTTGATTACTGAGCCCACGGTCAACCTTTCGGGCATTGCCTACGGTGCGGCTTGGCGCCTCGCGAGGGGCGAGGTCTGGTCTGCGTCCACGCCGCGGCGTGGACCGCCTCAGCGTACCTGTCTGGGAAGGCGGCGCCGAACCCGCGGTCGCGGGCGGTTCCGCGTCCTCGGGTCGGCTGAGCGGCCTCCGGGTGACCGGGTGACCTGACACGTCGGCTTTCACTCCGGCTACCCAGCAATAACTACTCATTGTGATAATACCCGTACTCTCTGCAACGAGACGTGGGAGTGTGGACTGGTCGTCCGGAAACCCGGCGACGTCCAAGCCCTGGGGAGGGACCCGACCATGTCACAGCACTTCGCCAGGAGTCATCCGACACCTCGCCACCCCTCAATGTCGACTCTGCGCACAGTGTCTCGGGGCGGCATCGTCGCGGTCGTCGCGTCGCTCGCGCTCCTTGCGCCGGGCTCCGCCAGGGCACAGACTGCCAACTCGACTACGCTCGAGGCTGCGCCGGCGGCCATATCAGTGACGTCGACCGCGGTGGCACAGGGCACCACGGTGCAGCCGACGGTGTCGCGCTACTGGTCGACGATGACCACCGGAAAGTACGAGCGCCGGCTCAAGCTCTGGATGAACCGGGCTCGCGCCAGGCACGGGATGCGGTCGGTCGAGGTCAGGGTGTGCGAGGACGGCTTCGCTGAGCGATGGGCCGGCTTCCTGAACCGGACCGATGGCTTCTACCACCAAGACCTCGGTCCGATCATGCGGACCTGCCGCCAGACCCACGCCGGCGAGATCCTGGCGCTGGGCAGCGTGACGCCCTGGCGGATGGTACAGATGTGGCTGGGATCCCCCGAGCACCGGCGCCTGATGCTTACCCGTGATTTCCACCTTGCCGGCATCAGCGCCGTCCGCGGCAACCACAACGTCTGGATCGGCTGCATCGACCTCGGTGGCCGCTGAGCCCGTCGCCCCCCATACGAAGAAGGCGAGTGCCTCGGGCACTCGCCTTCTTCGTTGCGTACTCTGGTCGCCGGCTGAGTCTCAACCCGCCTGGAAGTACGACTTGCGTAGGTACTCGTTGACGGCTTCCTCGGGGACTCTGAACGAGCGCCCCACCCTCACCGCCGGTAGATCTCCCGCGTGCACGAGCCGGTAGACCGTCATCTTGGACACCCTCATTGCCGCGGCCACTTCAGCCACGGTGAGGAACTTGACCTCGGAGATCGGTTCTCCGGGCGTGCTTGCGGCCATGGACGCACCAACTTTCGGCACGGAGGCTCCTCGGCTTCCCCGCCGAAGAAAAAGCGCCCGCGCTTAGCGTGAGGGTAGTGGCTCGCGATGCTTGTGGGGAAGCAAGTGCGAAAAATAGCCGC
>JAABUS010007239.1_pt1 | contig 12881 bp, 13 predicted proteins | sample 5560161 | NCBI WGS metagenome assembly JAABUS01 (sample SAMN10711885, study PRJNA513376) | rock metagenome | isolation source: Antarctica rocks | place: Antarctica: Victoria Land, Trio Nunatak nord | collected 2016-01-04 | reverse complement strand
CGAATGAAGCGACACCCGGACATGGGTCTCCCCGCGACGGCGGCGGCCAGGGCCATCGCGAGGGCCCCCTTGATCGGCCGCGTCTCGCCCGTCAGGGCCAGCTCGCCCACCACCGCGAACCGCCCCGGCCGCTCGAAGGCCACCTGCCCGCTGCCGAACAACAGCCCGAGCGCGATCGGCAGGTCGAAACCGCCGGCGTCTTTCTTGAGGTCGGCAGGGGCCAGGCTATATTGCGCAGCTTTTATGCGTGAGCTACGGGCGGGACTTCCTGGACCGGTTCCTGGGGGGATGAGCCGGACCCGGGTGCCGTCGGGGACCACTTCCAGGGGGACAGCGTCCAGGCCATTGATGGCGTAAGTGAGGTGCGTCATGGGCCTTATTGTAGCACCCGCGCTCTTCACGGCATCCGGTCTCCCCTTCCTGTTTAGCGATTGCGTTCGGGAAACAGTGCCGGATAAAGTGCGTCCCATGGAAAGCGAGACGCCTGAACAGCGAATCTTCCGGGCCTTCCGGGACTTCCTTGGCCGGGATGTTTCCGACCTTGTGCGGAACGCGTTCAATCCCGCCGTAATCTCCCCGGGCGACATCAAGGATAACGAAGAGTGGATCAAGGCCATCGCCTTCAGGGACGAGGCAATTCCGGAGGAGGGAGCTGATTACGAATGGGTGTGGGCCTATACGCGTGAGAATATTGAGAGGGCCTATAAGATTTACGGTGATCTGGATAACAAGGCCAACGAGCTCATCAAGTATCTTGGCGGAGGAGCCGGTATTCTAACGGCGGCGTCTCTCCTGAGCGTGAGGGAGGACCACGCCTGGATTTATCTCTGTTTCGCGCCCGCCTTGCTATCTTCTCTAGTCTCCGTATTTTTCGCCGTTTTAGCGAGACAACCGCACCCCGTGCATCTCCCGCCATCTGTAGAAGACGCCTTTGGTATGGCCTCTAACGTGGGGAGCGGTGAAACGGCCAGGGCCGCATTTATTGGGCCCCTCTATGTCGTTTATAAATCCTTACTTATAGTCATCGAGAACAAGGCCAGAAGGGTCCAGTACGCTACTTGGTGGTTCTTTTGTACTTTGGCCGTGCTCCTGTTGGCGATGATAGGGGTCTCCCTCTGGTTCATTTCTTATTAGTTTTGCCGTCCTCATCTCGGCCGAAACTGGCCACGTCGGGGAGGGTAGATCGGATACGCTTTATCATCGCGGCCCGCTTTTCCGGGGAGAGTTGGTGGGTGACGGCTGGTTTCCCGTCGGTGCCCTGTTGTTGAGGCTTGGGTCCAGGTTTCGGTGCAGGTTGAGGTTTCTGATTCGCGGGTTTATCGGCCATTCGTATGCACTCCCGGGATTCGTTGCGGCACGCAGACTCTACCTAAACCCTTCGTCGCCCGAGTCTCATCCTACTCCGCTCAATGCACCCATTCTAGGTGCAAATGTCAAGCTCACTTCTGTTCACTCAATCCATCCCTCGGGGGTCGTGGTTCGTCGCACGAAATTATCCGCTCTCGGGCACCGACCCGACAGGGGGAGGGGCGACGGGGCGCGACGGTCAGCGCATCAGGAAGACGATCAACCCAACGACCGGGGCCGCGATCGCCAGCCCCAGGAAGACGGCTTGCTGCCACTCGGGGAGCACGCGGAACCAGGCCAACGGACCGGGCTTGATGCCGCGCTCACGGTAGGTTGCCTCGCGAGCCTCGCGACGGGCGACGCGCTCGCCGGTCCCTTGCGGCGCCGTGGGGGCGTAGGTCTTGAACGTGTAGCCGCAGGCCCAGCAGACGTCCCGCCGGTAGCTCACCTGGCGGTTGCACACGGGGCAGTACGGCAGCCCGGTTTTGATCGTCAGGTGGTATCGCGCGGGGCCTCGGATCACCGCAGAGACGAGCGCCACCACCACGGCAACGGCCATGACGATGACCCCGAACAGGACATCCGCGTCGTCCCCCTTCTTGGCGAATATCAGGAGCGTTGTCATCGTCGTGGTCCTGCGTCGGTCGCGGCGCGGCGGGGGGTCGGGGTGCGACGACCAGCGCATCAGGGGAGGGCGGGATTTAGCCGTGGTGCCACCAGGCGCCGAACCGGCCGAGGAGGTGCACCACGACGCCCAGGACGAGGAGGGGCACAACCGCCAGGAAGACGTCGGCCGAGCTGGTGTACGCGATCACCAGCATTGAGACCGGGGCGAGCAGCATTAAGACGATGCCAACGGCCTGGACCTTCTTCCAGTTCTTGGCCGTCTGCTCGATGAGGGTCGCCCCACCACGCAGGGGATGGCCGCACGATGGGCAGGACGCGGCCTGTTCGGACACCTGCTTGCCGCAGTCGGGGCACACGATGAGGGCCATAGTCCATTCCTAAGGGTCGCGGTTCGGCGAGCGATAACGGCGTTATGGGACGGGGGTCCTCCTACTCCCTACTCCGACCGGTTGACCCGGGCCGCATAACGCGCGAGCATATGGGTCATGAAGCCGGTCTCCCCCTTGTGCTCGCCGGCGATAAATAGGACCTCCGCGCCGCCTGGAATCATCTTGGTGACGCGTACGACGCTCCCGTCCTCGAAGAAGAGCGGACGGATGGAATCGTCGACCGGCACGTCATCCGTCGTGTCGTCGCCCTTCATCGGCGTCGCCGCAGCTTTCTCAAAGTCCGCTCGCTCCTTAAACACGAAGCTGTACATGACCTTGTAGGTGTCGCCTACCTTGGGCTCCTCCGTGCGGCGGATCTCGTTCTCCGCCTTCGCCTCACGTATCGCCTCGCTGAACTCGGCTTCCATCTTGTCTTTGGACAGACCCTTCTCCTTGACCCTACGGATGGCGGCCACGAGGTATTGATCGAATACTCTTTTCTCGCGTTTCTCCCGCTCCGCCTCGCCTACCTGGTTGGGCGGCGCCAGCCCCGCCTCGTCGGCCGGCTCGGGCGCCGCCTCGTCGGCCGGTTTCGCAGCCTTGGAACCGCCGCTTCCGGCCGGGGAATCGCCCGAACCGCCAAACCCCCAGGCGAGGAACAAGGCCAGCGCCAGGCCGGCGAAGCCCAGGACAACCCACCTCTTGGGCCCGACGCCGACGAGATTCGCCGTTGGGCTCTTCGCGGCGGATGGCTGCGGGGCGGGCTGCTTGGGCAGTGGCGGCGGTTCGGCAGGCGAAGCGGTCTACGGCTCGGGGAACAACCCCTTGGCCTCACGGGCCGGTCGCCACTCCGCCATCCCCTCTTTCCAAATCAGGTCGGAGGGCAGGAGCCGGCCCGACACCGCAAGCTCCCTCAACTCCCGGCCACCAACCGGGCCGAACCGCTCGTTGCCCTTCGCGTAGTGCCAAACCGCCATCATCCAGCCTCCATCGCCGTGTGAGTCCCACGCCGCGCGGTGATGGATGGGGACATTCTAACCGCAAACAAGTCGCGTCGCACCTGGAGTTGCCCGATGAGTTCATCCTCAACCACACCCTCTTGCACGCCGGCCAGTTCTCGGTCGTCCGCCGGAAGCTCGGCAAGCCGGTGCTGTTCTGACGCATCGCATCGGACCGACGGGCCGGGGGATGAGCCCGGCCCGCGTCCATTCCCGAGGGGGCGGCTTCAGGCAGGGTCCGCCTCCCAGGGGTCGTAGGTCCCCACGTTCCAGAGATGCCCCTCGAGATCGCGGCAGGTGAAGCCACGCCCGCCGTAATCCTCGTCCTTGATGTCGATCACGAACGAGGCGCCGGCCGCCTCGGCTCGCGCGTGGACGGCGTCGGCGTCGGAGACGACCAGGTAGGCGGCCTGCGTCTCGGGGCCGCCGATCTCGTCGGGCTGCTTGATCAGGTGACCGTACTCGGAGTCGAGGGCGGAGCCGAGCATGATCATCCCGTTGCCGAAGCGGAGCTGCGCGTGGGCGACCGTCCCGTTGGCGCCGGGGACGACGAGCTGCGCCTCGAAGCCGAAGGCCCGGCAGAGCCATTCGATCGCGGCCGGGGCGTTGCGATAGCGGAGGCAGGGGACCACCGTCGCGGTCGTGTTCTTGGCGAGACCAGGCATGTGAAACTCCTGACGTGTGAGACCGGGAGCGTCACGGGACCTATGGACTCGGACCCCACTCAAGCGAGGATGCGACCTCCGGTGTCGGGAGGATTGGCCCTCGCTCCGGTCGGGGCCTGCCGATCCGCGCTTCCTCTTATCGACCCGCCACGCGCTCATCGTTCACCGACAGCACCAGCTATACTTCTAGATATCACCGCCCAACGAATAGGCATCCTCATGGAATTTCATCCCCGCGACAACGCCTCCTCAAGTCAGATGTTACAAAATAGCCTCATGGCACGTCCTCTGCTTTAACTCGTCACGAATGCGGCGATTCGGTCGTACTTAGGAGGTCGTTCCTGATGGGCAAGCCCGGCAAACCATATCAACCTAGCTGCCATAACGTCTGTGAATATAGAGGATTACGCCCCAGTCAGCCATGCGGAGGTTTCTAACATGATGGCAGCAAGTCCTTGTCGTTGACCTCTAGAGACTCACCCCTGATGCAACCGCCCTCGACAACCATGCCACTTTCATCAGCAAGCCGCCACTCAGTCTGTTGAATATCACCTCGACAGGACGCATCGCGACCTACGCCTCCGAGCCAGCAAGCGACCCACACCCTCGGATGCCGCCTCTGCCTTGATCCATTTCGCGCGATGGTCCTCCCCCGGGACGCCACCTCGACGGTGGCCCGACGGCACCGCGGGACTCGGTGCCTACCTCTCTATCGCAAGAATGACGAAAGGGGATGCCCGATGGGAATCAGGATGAACCCAAGGTTCCAACTTCACGCCCTTTACGGGCGATCACCAGAGCCCGTGCCGAGGCGGGTACGAGCGAGACTCCGGGCGTGGGCCCGAGTCCTGCCGATCCTGGCCTTACTGGCCCTCGGCTTCGTGTCCTCCGCCGCGGCGGCCCTCACCACGCCCGAGGAGGGGGAGGCCCAGCTCCTCGCGATGCTCAACAAGGACCGCGAGGTGAAGCTGAGGCCTCATCGAGTGCTGGATGTGCTGGCCGATTGGCAGGCCTGCACCAATGCCCGGAGGCACGCCGTCGAGGAGGTGGATGAACTCGGCCAGGACTTCCGCGCCCGATGCCTGGCGATGGGCCTGATCGGGAAGACCATCGCGAGCGTGACGGCCGACGAGTTCTATTTCCGGACGACCCACGCGTCCGGCGGCGCCCTCATCTTCGACTCGATGGTCGAGGAGGCGAAGGCGAAGCGATATGACTTCGCGGGAGTGCGTTGCGTCCGGGGGGACGACGGGAGGTTCTACTGGTGCATCGCCTTCTGCCGGGATGAGCGGATGGATCGCCTTGCCGGCCGACACGTCCCCGAGCCCCGAGGAGACGTCCCGCGAGCACCGGGGGCGACCGCACCCCTCTGCGTGGCCGGACCCGCCCCGGCGGCGGGGCGGGTCGCCCGGGACGCCCCTTCGCAAATCCAGGGACGTCAACGACGCGACCAGTGCCCTCGGCCCACCCGGCACTCGGCCAGCTCGAACGTCGTGCGGTACGGCGTGAAATCGACGTGCCGGTTGACCGCGTAGAGCGCCTGCGGGGCGCACAGGAAGAGGGCCAGCGCCTCGTCGTAGACGAACCGGTCGATCCGAACGGAGACCGCGGCCAGCCCCGCCGCGGAGGTCTGCCGCAGGAGCTCCCCGTACAGCGCCTCGAACTCGGGGACGACGGGCCCGGCGCGGAACTCGCCGGTCTCCCCGACGAAGGCGCGGTGCTGCTCGAGGGGGGGGGCGTCCGCGGCCTGCGCCCCCTGCTGGAGGATGAGCAGATCCCAATCCCGGGGCCGGTCCTCTTCCGCCAGCCGACGCCGGGCGTCGATCTCGTCCGGGCCCCGGACGACGGTCACCTCGGCGTCGACGCCCAGCGACCCCCGGAGATCGGCGGCCACGCGACGCGCCACCGGCTCCGTCGCGCCCCAGGCGGCGATCCGGATCGGGCGCGTCCGGCCCCCGCCCCCGCCCGCTTCCTCCCACAGTTTCGCCGCCCGGGAGGGGTCGTGCGGGTAGGGCGAGAGCCGGTGCAGCCAGGAGCTCGCCGACGTGGGCGAGAGCCCGGCGAGCGGGACCGCCCTCCCGAACAGGGCCTCCCGGACGACCGCGTCGCGGTCGACGGCCAGGTTCAGCGCCTGCCGGGCCCGCCTGTCCGCGAACGGGAGCCCCTCGGCGTGCCGGTTGACGACCCCGACGACGGTCCGGATCGCGTCGATCGCGACGAGCTTGGCGTGCTCCGACGCCTCCACACGCGCGGCGTCGGCGGGAGAGACCTCGGTCAGGATGTCGACCTCGCCCTCGGTCGTGCAGACCAAGTCGAGCGCCTGCGCGGGCGGGACGTCATTGCGGAAGACGACCTCTTTCAGGTGTGGCCCGCGGGAGGTGTCCCAGTAGTCCGGGTTGGCGACCAGGCGGACCCGGGGGGTCCGATCCTCGCGCCGGATCAGCCATGTGGCCGCCAGGGGTTCCTGGCGGATGGTCGCCCGCTCGTCGTCAATCGACGAGTAGCCCTCGACGAGGGTGAATGCTCCGGTGCCCCACGGGCCCGCCGCGTCGAGCACTCACCAGTGCCCTTCGCCGCTCGCGTCGCGGGCATATCCGAACCCGGGCCCGTTCCAGAACCGGGTGCTCATCAGGTGGACCGCCCGCAGCTTGCCCAGGACCAGGCCGTCGGGCTCGGGGAGGTGGAGGCGGACGCGGTGCTCGCCCGCGACCTCGCAGCGCGTCCTGCGGTCGATGTTGAAGTGGGTCCCCGGCGGGTGGGGGGCCTCCCACCGGAAGACCTCGTCGAAGGCCCGCTTGACCGTCGCGGCGGTCAGCGGCTCGCCATCCTGGAAGCGATTGCCCTTGCGAAGGTCGACCTCGAGGGTGCGGTCGTCCTTCCATCGATAGCTCTTCATCGCGGCCGGGACGGTGATCCCCTCCGGAGAGACCCTCACCAGCTCCTCGACGGTGTTATACGTGATATAGAGCCAGTTGAGCGGGCTCGGGTCGACGACGTGGACCGTGCCGGCCGGCTCGCCACGCCTCCCCTTGCCCGTGATGAGTGAGGTCACTTTCCCGATCAGGCCCATCGATCCCTCCCGTCTCCCGGTCCGCCCCAAGATTCGCGAACCGGGAACCTAGCAAGTCTCGGGCCGTTCGGAGGTCCGCCCGCGAGCACATCCGGCGCCGGCATTGAGGGGCGGGGAGGGGCACATGCCCCGGCGTGTACGCCTTACCGGGGGAGTTGTCGGCCCTTCACACCGGGGTATTGTCGGCCGGATTCCACGCTGCGTCTCTCGGTCGAACCCCTACCCGAGATTGAAAACGCCGTCCACTAACGCATGCTAATAACACATGGGTTGGGGCGGGCTACGCCGGGGCAAGGGCGGTCGACGCGATGTGCGGGGCGAGGGCCCCGGCGGGGTGGCTCGGGATGATCCGGAGGAAGGCCGAGACGACGTCCGGGTCCAGGTGCGTGCCCGAGAGGGAGCGGATGTGGTCGAGGACCTTCGCCTCGGGCCATCCCCGGCGGTAGGGGCGGTCGGATCGGAGGGCGTCCCAGATGTCGACCGCGGCGAAGATGCGGGAGGGGAGCGGGATGCCCTCGCCCGCGAGGCCGCGCGGGTAGCCGGTGCCGTCCCACTTCTCGTGATGGGCGTGGGGGATGTCCAGGGCCGGGCGGAGGAAGGCGATCGGGGCGAGCATCTCCAGGGCGTAGGTCGGATGCCGGCGCATCACCTCCCACTCCTCGTCGGTGAGCGGCCCGGGCTTGAGCAGGATGCCGTCGGGGATGCCCATCTTGCCGATGTCGTGCAGCAGGGCACCGCGGCGGATGTGCCCCAGCGAGACCTCGTCCATCCCCATCGCACGGGCCAGCTTCAGCGTCATCTCGGTGACGCGGCGGGTGTGCCCCTCGGTCTCCTTGTCGCGCAGGTCGAGCGCCCGGGACCAGCCCTCGATCGTGGCGTCGTAGGCGAGCGTCAGGTCGACGTTGGAACGCTGCAAGTCCTGGAAGAGCGAGGCGTTGTCGACGGCGATGGCCGCCTGGCCGGCGAGCGCCTCGAAGAAGCCGAGCCACTCGCGGTCGGGCGACAGCGGGGCGCGGTGGAAGACCTCCAGGATCCCCTTGATCTGCCCCCTGGCCACCAGCGGCACGGCGCGGTAGGCGACGAACCCCTCCCCGGCCAGGAGGTGGGCGCGCACGAAGGACGATCGAGGGTCCCTCAGGTCGTCGACGTGGACAGGACGGCGCTCCAGGGCGGCCTCGCCGGCGTAGCCTTCGCCCAGGCGGAGCGACGATTCGGTGATCCCGTCGGTCCGGAACCCCTTGCCGGCGGCGTATTGCAGCGTGCAGGTGCGCGGGTCGCACGACAGGATGGCGGCGGCGTGGACGCCGAGCTGGGCGAGCACCTGGTCCAGGACGACGCCCAGGGTCAGGCCCAGGTCGAGGCTGGCGGAGATGGCCCTGTCGACCTGTCGGAGGGCGTCGATCCGCTCGAGCCGGCGCTCGAGCTTGACGTTCAGGCCGAGGATTTCCCCCTCCGCCCGCTTCCGGCCCGTGATGTCCTGGACGGTCCCCTCGTAATAGAGGACCTGGCCCCCCGCGTCGCGGACGGCCCGGGCATGCTCCGCGACCCAGATCACCCCGCCATCCTTGCGCCTGATCCTCGACTCGAAGTCGGAGAGGCGGTCGTGCTCCCGGATCAGGCGGACGAACTCGTCGCGACGATCGGGGTCGACGTAGAGCTGCCGCCCGACGTCGTTGACCCCGGCGATCATCTCCTCGGGCGACGCGTAGCCGTAGATGGCCGCCAGCGCGGGGTTGGCGCCGAGGAAGCGCCCCTCGGGGTCCGTCTGGAAGATACCCTCGACGGAGTTCTCGAAGATGCCGCGGTACTTGGTCTCGGCCTGACGCGCGGAGTCCTCGGCATGCTTCCGCTCGGCGATCTCGGCCTGCAGGGCGAGGTTGACGCCGTTGAGGTCGGCGGTCCGCGCGCGGACCCGCGCCTCCAGCTCTCCGTTGGCCCTGGCGAGCTCTTCCTGCGCCTTCCTCCGCTCGGTGATGTCGCCCAACGAGCCGGCCATGCGGGTGGCCTTCCCCCCTCCATCCCAGACGGCCTGGCCCCGGGCCTGGAACCAGCAATACTCCCCCCCTTTGGTGCGGAGCCGGTACTCCACGTCGTAGGGGGCGCGACGCTCGAGATGGTCGGCGACCGCGCGCAAGACCCGGTCGCGGTCCTCGGGATGCAGGCGCGACTCGAAGGTGGAGAACCGGTCCTCGAGCTCGTGATCCTCGTGGCCGAGGAGTTCCTTGAAGCGCGGCGAAAAGTAGACCTCGCCGGTCGCGACCGTCCAGTCCCAGAGGCCGTCGGTCGAGCCCCGGACGGCCAGGGCGAACCGCTCCTCGCTCCGTCGGAGCGCCTCCTGGGCGCGCGTGCGCTCGGAGATGTCGCGCAGGTGGGCGGTGAAGACCGGGGGCCCTTGCCCGCGGATGGCCGTGATGGCGAGCTCGGCCGGGAAGGTCGAGCCGTCCTTGTGCATGGCGGCGACCTCGATCCGCTTGCCCAGGACGACCGCTCGACCCGAGGCGAGGTAGCGCGCCATGCCGCGTCGATGCGCCTCGCGCAACTCGGGGGGGATGATCAGGTCGGCCAGCGGGCGGCCCAGGGCCTCGGCGAGCGTGTAGCCGAAGGTCTGCTCGGCGGCCGGGTTGAATTCCAGGACGAGCCCCTCGTGGTCGATCGTGACGATACAGTCGAGGGCCGTCTCCAGGATCGCCGCCTTGCGCGCCTCGCTCGCGCGGAGCGCCGCCTCCGCCCGCGTGTTGTCGACGACGGCCTGCCGCAGTTCGGCCACGCGGAGGCGGAGTTCGAGCTGGCTGACCACCTGTCGGCCCAGCGCCCGCAGCGCCTCGGCCTGCTCGGGACTCAGGTCGCGCGGGACGCGGTCGATGACGCAGAGCGTGCCGAGCCCGAAGCCGTCGGGCGTCACCAGGGGCGACCCGGCATAGAATCGGATGCCGGGGTCTCCGGTGACCAGCGGGTTCGTCGCGAACCGCTCATCGACGCGGGCGTCCGGGACGACGAACAGGCCGGGCTGCCGGATCGCATGCGCGCAGAAGGAGGCGTCGCGCGACGTCTCCGCCGCCTCGATGCCGACCGCGGCCTTGAACCACTGGCGGCCGGCGTCGACGAGGCTCACCAGCGCGATCGGCGCGCCGCAGAGCCGCGCGGCCAGGGCCGCCAGGTCGCCGAAGGCCTCCTCGGGGGCGGTGTCCAGGATGTCATATCGAGCGAGGGCATCGAGTCGCGCCGCCTCGTCGGGATGGATTCCGTCCGTCGGGCATTCCGTACGCAAGGTGGCGATCTCCGGGCCGTTGGCCTGCACGCACACGAGGCGGACCGTCAGATCTTAGGTCACGCCGCGACGGACGGGGACCGAAATCGCCCGATCGGGCAGGGGCAGGGGGTGGAGGCCGCGCTCTTCTACCACCCTGAGGCGCGGAGGTGGAGGTTACCCAGGCAGATCGTGGACCAGGGCCGTACGCGTGAAGGCGGTCGCGGAGGCGACAATGATTTTACCCGGCAGATATTGACACAACAAATGACCCGGGTATTATTCTGTTGACGACGAAATGACTCGGGTATTATTCGGCGAGATGCAGGACGATGGATGACGAGAGGACATTCACGGCCTTCGCGGGCGAGAGGCTCATCGTCTCGGCCGGCCTGGAGACGATGCTGCTCCGGACGAAGGAGTATCTCGACGGGGAAGTCGGCGATCGGGTCCTCATCTTCGAGGACCAGACCGGTCGGCAGGTGGACTTCGACTTCCGGGGCACGCCCGAGGAGGTCCTGGAGAAGGGGACGCCCGGCAAACCCCGGACGGGGCCGGGCCGTCCGAAGCTCGGCGTGATCTCCCGCGAGGTCTCGCTGCTGCCCCGCCATTGGGACTGGCTCGAACGGCAGCCGCAAGGGATCTCCGCGGCCCTCCGGAGGCTCGTCGAGGACGCCAGGAAGCGCGAGCCGGGCAAGGAGGCCGCGCGCATCGCCCGGGAGGCCGCGAGCAAATTCATGTGGGCGATGGCGGGGGACCTCCCCGGCTTCGAAGAGGCATCACGCGCCCTCTTCGCCCAGGATCAGAATCTCTTCGAAGGGCTCATCCGCGACTGGCCGGAGGACATCCGAGGGCACCTCACGCGGCTGGTCCGGGAGTCCGTGCGTCTCCAAATGGCGGATACGCCCCCCGACACCCCGTCCGCAGGAACTTGACGGTCGACGGGGTGTTCGCGCGCTCCGCAGCGGACCTCCGCGTCGCCTGCCACGCCTCCAGCAAGTGGTCCGGGCGACTTGCGATCGGCCGGCACATCACGAGCCGGACTTCGCCGCCTGGTTGCGCTTGCGGGTGGCGGCGGCCTTCTTCGCCGAGGCCGAGCGTTCCTCGGGAGAGCGGGAGGTCGCGGCTTTCTTGGCGGAAGCGGAGCGCGAGGACGCGCGCCGCGACGCCGAGGCCGCGCCCCCCTTCTTGCCGCCCTCCTCGCTCGAGACGTGGGTATCGGGCACGCCCCGCCCGCTCCCCGACTTGTTGCCGCCGCCCGATTCCTTGTTCACCGTCGCCCAGGCGCGCGCCTCGGCTTCCTCCTCGGGGACGCCACGGTCCTCGTAGCTCGCCGCGATGTGCTCGGCCTTTCGCTCCTGCTTGTCCGTGTACTTCGACTTGTCGCCGCGGGGCATCGCCATTCTCCCTACCGAATCGACATGTTCCGTTCGGAGACCGACACGCGACGAGACGTCGGCAAATGGGATGCCGGAGGGGCGGCCCGGTATGAGAGGCGCCCGCCCGGTGGACGTCGGGGACACATCTGCGACCGGGGGAGCCTGTCGAGTTGATGTCGGAGGGGCGTGGGCCTTACAATGGGTCGAGACGACGACGAAGGGGCCCAGACGGCGACCGACGGAGGTGTGTCTTGAGCGAATGGAACGACCTGCGACTGATCTCCCAGCGTGATCGGCTGCTCGAAACCTTGGCGGGGTACGGCCGGGTGGCGGTGGCCTATTCGGGGGGGATCGACAGCACGGTCGTCGCCCAGGCCGCCAGGATCGCGCTCGGGGATGAGGCGGTCGCGGTGACGGCGGTCTCGGACAGCCTGGCCAGTGGCGAGCTCGAGGAGGCGGAGGCGCTGGCCCGGCGGATCGGGATCCCGCACCGGGTGATCCGTACCGAGGAGTTCGCCGACCCGAACTATCTGCGCAACAATCCCGACCGCTGCTACTTCTGCAAGAGCGAGCTGTATGGGCGGCTCTCGAGCCTCCTGGGGATGCTCGGAGTCGACGTGATCGCCTCGGGGGCCAACACCGACGACTCGGGGGACCACCGCCCCGGCATGCGGGCCGCGAGCGAGAACGGCGTGCGGCACCCGCTCCAGGAGTGCGGGCTGGGCAAGGAGGACGTCCGTGCCCTGGCCAGGGCGTGGGACTTGCCCACCTGGGACAAGCCGGCCACCCCCTGCCTGTCGAGCCGGATCGCCTACGGCGAAGCCGTCACCCCGGAGCGGGTCCACATGGTCGACGAGGCCGAGACCTGGCTCCGAGGAAAAGGCCTGCGCCTGCTCCGGGTCCGCTACCACAAGGGGGACATGGCCCGCGTCGAGGTCCCGATTGAAGAACTGCCGAGGCTGGCGAGCCCCGAGGTCCGCGACGAACTGGTCAAGACCTTCCGCGCACTCGGATTCAAGTACATCACGCTCGACCTGGAAGGCTTCCGCTCGGGGAGCCTCAATGCGCTCATCCCGCTGGAAGGCCTCCGGCTCTCGGCTCCGCGAGTGGTGAGTGGCTCCGGGAGTGGCGAGTGACGAGTGGCGAGTGGCGAGTGGAATTCAGCGGCCCCGATCTTCTC
>JAABUS010007238.1_pt1 | contig 12882 bp, 13 predicted proteins | sample 5560161 | NCBI WGS metagenome assembly JAABUS01 (sample SAMN10711885, study PRJNA513376) | rock metagenome | isolation source: Antarctica rocks | place: Antarctica: Victoria Land, Trio Nunatak nord | collected 2016-01-04 | reverse complement strand
CCACATGGCGCTGATCACCCACCCGGACGAGGTCGCCGCAGCGATCCTCGCCGCGCTCTGACGCAGGTCGGCGAGCGCGCCGCTCTCACGCAGCTCGTCCGGGTACTTCCTCGGTGCTGCCACAACTCTCATCCTCCGTGGATTGAGAGCCTCCATCAATCCCGGGGCGGAATACCGAGCATGTGCTGCTCGTGGGCCACGCCGGGTGGTCCACCGCGCGCTACCGGGCCTGGCTGGGCGACAACCTCCTAGCCATCCTCACCCCCGGTGCGCGGGACCGCTGGCGCTCCCTGACTGCCCCCGCTTGAGCGCTCCTGCGGCAGCCGGCGGCGAGGACCGTCGACGCAACGCGTCAGCCGGCTCATACGAGCCACCGGCCCGCGCTCTCGGCGGCGGCGCTCGATGCCCCGCTGGCGCAGACGCCTCGGCGGCACTGTAGAGCGTGCTGCTGGGCCGGAAGCCGCGCGCTGTATTACGCCGAGCTCGCCATCCTGATCGAGTCCACCCCTCAGGGCCGGTCCAGAGCGGCAACTACGCCACGCCCACAACCGACAGACTCGGCGACCAACCCTCGCAACGCGCCGACGACCACCTGAGACATCACCGCAGTGGATCTAGGCCGAAAGCGCGGCTAGCATCGTGGTCCAACACCAGGATCGACCTGTGGTCGCCGCTCGACGATAACGCCGACCGGATTGACAGGATGCGGCGCGACTTCAAGGAGTCAATTGCCATGACCGAAGCCATGCCTCAAGTCACCGGAGGCGAGCTCATGATGAGCAATACCTTGGTCGTTCATCCCGACCATCGGGAAGGGTACCTGGACGAGTTGCGGAAAGTGCTGCCGCTCGCGAGGAGGCTTGACGGCTGCATGTTTCTTGAGGTCGGCGAGATCGTGGAGAGCCCGGGGACTTTTGTGCTGACCGAGCGCTGGCGTAACGGCGCGGAATACGTGAACGAGTACCTGGCTCTGCCGTTTTACCAGGAGTACCTTCGCAACACCGAGCAGATGTATGCGGCACCGCGCGACGTCGTCGTCCTGGTCGCCGTTTCCTAGTTCTGCCGTAGATCTTTGATCATCTTGGGGTCGTTGCCGCGTGCGGCGTGGCGGATCCGGGCTCGGGGCTTTCCGTCACCATCGAGACCAGGCCAGCGCCTCGGTGATGTCAATGCGGCTCTACGACACGCACCCACCGACAGCGAACGTCGAATCACCTACGACCCGACCGACCGGCCCGCGATCGCCAACCTGCTCGACCTGCTCGCAGCAGCCACCGGCGACAACCCCCAAGACCTCGCCGACCAGATAGGCGCAGGAGGAGCAGGACAGCTCAAACACCTACTGACCGAGGCAGTGAACGAACTGCTGCGACCCCTACGCCAACGACGAGCCGACATCGTCGAGGACTTCGCCTTCATCGACGCCATCCTCGACGCCGGCAACGCGCGAGCACGCGAGCTTGCCGACAACACCCTCACCAAGGTCCACGAGCGCCTCGGGATGACCTACGCGAACCGACGAACCGACTCGCTCTGCTCGCCCGGTCGCGGGGCCGACTCAAACCGTCCTGCCGGGGCCAGATCAAGTTGACATAGCCAAGTAGTCCCAGTCGGTGTCCTCGACCAAACGATGTGACAGGTTGGCGATCAACAAGCCCGCTGTCGGAGCCCACGTCGCCGAACTCTTGGCCAGATGCCGAACCAGTCGTTCATGCTCGGGCTTGCCACGGTGGCCGACGATGAATGCCTACGGTTGCGAGTTCCCAGCTGACGGTGCCCATCGCGCTGCCTCCAGCAAGGACTGGACCTCAGATGGGCTTACGCCCGCAACGGGTGAAAGGAAGTTGTCCCGCAGGGCGTGGCCTCCGGGACATGGAGCACTTCAGTCGAGTTCGCAAGCCGATCGCCTATCGGGAACGGTGACAGTGGAATTTCAGTGGGTCGGCGCGGCCGAAAGCTCGGGGCCGGGGTCGGCGGTTCCGTAGGCGGGGGCTACGCAGCAGCGGTCAGCGCCGCGACCTCCGCCGCGCTCAGACGCAGCGCGCCGGCGGCTAGGTTCTCCTCCAGGTGCGCCCGCGACGAGGTCCCAGGGATCGGGGATCACTACGTCGGATATCGCGAGCAGCCAGGCGTTCGCGACCTGCCCCACGGTGGCCGCGTGGGCGTGGGCGGTCTCCGCCAGGACCCCCTGGGCCGCGTCGAGGCCTCCCTGGGCCATCGGCGCCCACGGGATGAACCCAATTCCGTCGCGTCCGCAGACGTCGAGGACGTCCTGGGCGCCGCGGTCGGCGACGTTCAGGCGACTCTGCACGGTCGCGATCCGGGTGATGGAACGCGCCTCGGCTAATTGTTCGACGGTGACCTGGGATAGACCGATGTCGACAAGCTTACCCTCGTCCTGCAGGTTCCTGAGCTCTCCGACTTGGTCGGCCGGGGGCACCTTCGGGTCGACACGGTGGAGTTGGAACAGGTCGATCTGTTCCAGGCCGAGGCGTCGCATGCTCATCAGCGCCTGCTGGCGTAGGTACTCGGGCCGACCGACGGGCGGCCAGGCGGCCGGGCCCAGCCGTCTGGTTCCGGAGTCGGTGTCGACAACGTCGGGTCCGTTGCGGGTGAGCCCGGCCTTCGTCGCGATCACGACATCCGGCGGGTACGGGTGAGTGGCCTCTCTAATGATGGACTCCGCGACGTAGGGGCCATACGAGTCGGCGGTGTCGATGAACTGGACGCCGAGGTCGAGGGCGCGGCGGACCGTGGCGACGCACTCGTCACGGTCGGCCGGTTCCCCCAGATGCCTCGGCCGGTGAGGCGCATGGTGCCGAATCCGAGACGCGACACGAGCTTTCCGCCGATCGCGATGGTCCGGTCCTGATCGTCGCTGCCTGGCATCGGTGCCTCCGTCTTATTTTTTGGTTAGGTGTTGTCGCTGTCGTCTGACCGACCTGTCGCGTCGCGGACCCGGGGGATCGGGGCGAGGCGGCCCAGCAGGGTCAGGGCGTCCGCGCTGGGACTTCCGGCCGGCGACGTATAGACGTACATCTGTTGCCCGGGTTCGTCGCAGACGTCGAAAGCCTGGTAGCGCAGGTGCAGGTCGCCCACGCGGTCGTGGCGCAGGTGTTTGTTCTCGTTGGTGCGCGGGCGGACCTCGCGCCGCGACCAGTAATGGAGGAACGCGGGGCTGCGCATCGTGAGTTCGCCGACGACGGCGAGGACCCGGGCGTCGTCGGGGAACGGGGCGGAGGCCGCCCTGAGGTTGCTGACGACGCCCCGTGCTGCCGTGTCCCAGTCGGAGTAGAACTCCCGGGCGGCGGGATCGAGGAAGACCATCCGGACCAGGTTGTCGAAACGCGCGAAGCTTCCGTACAACGCCCTCGCCAACGCGTTCGCGGCCAGGACGTCGAGAGCCGGGCCGGTCAAGGTCGCGGGTGCGGCGACGGTCTCCACGAGGAAGTCCAGTAATGACGACCGCACGACCGGCGAGGATTCCCGCGTCGCGGACCGCGGCGGAGGCTGGGCGAGACCGAAGACGTAGGAGACGGCCGTCTCGTCCAGGCGGAGCACACGCGCGAGCGCGTCGAGAACCTGGTCCGAGGGGTGGCGTTCTCTCCCCTGTTCCAGCCGCGTGTAGTAGTCGGTGCTGACTCCGGCGAGCAGCGCGACCTCCTCCCTGCGCAGACCCGGGACACGGCGCTCCCCGTTCTCGATGATGCCCGCGGCCACCGGTGTGATCTCGCCGCGGCGTGCACGGAGGAAGTCCCCGAGGTCGTTGACGATCGCCATGACATCGACGTTAGCCAGGGCCCGGACGTCCCGCCAGGGTGCGGCGCACCCTGTTAGGTCTGCCTGACGTGACCGCTGCGGGGGTGTCACGCACCCTGGTCGGTTGCCGGGGATACACCTAAATTCGCATCCGTTGACATCACCCGATCGGAGGAGAGTTTCGTGTCCGACCTCGATCGTTTCTGGCGTGAGTCGCCGCCCCGAACGTCACGGCGGGGGAACTTCTGGATTCCGGGCGAACCGGTCCGGGTAGACGGCGAGGTGTACCAGCACGGGCCGATGTTCGTGGCCTGGGAGGCACCCGCCGCACCGGCTGAGAAGCTGCCCGTCGTCCTCGTCCACGGGGGCGCGACGCAGGCCACCGAATGGCTCGAGACGCCCGACGGGCGTCCCGGGTGGGCGCAGCGACTCGTCGAGGCCGGTTACCCCGTGTTCGTCGTCGACCGTCCGACGCAAGGGCGCTCGCCCTATCACCCCGCCGTGGACGGGCCAATGGGCCCGGCGTTCTCCTATGACGAAGGCCAGCTCGTGTTTTTTCCCGAGGCTTTGCAAGACAGGCACACCCAGTGGCCGTTCGACGTCGGCGACGACCGGGCCATGGGCGCCTTCATCGCACAGTTCGGCCCGCTGCCCGCGGACCTCGCCGAGTCCCAGCGGATGGACGCCGATAGGATCGCCGACCTGCTCGACATGATCGGCTCTGCGGTCGTTGTGACGCACTCGGCGTCAGGACCGGACGGGTGGCTTGTCGCCGACCGTCGACCCGGCCACGTCGCCGCGATCGTGACGGTCGAGCCGATGGGACCGGCCTTCGCGTCGGTTCCCAACATTGGCACGCTCGAATGGGGGCTCACGGCGGCACCCCTGCGCTATGACCCGCCGCTCCCCACGTCCGGGGCCGCCCGTGCGGCCGATCCTGCCACGTTGCGCGTCCCGGCCCTTGAGGGCATTCCGGTTGCCGTCGTCGTGGGCGGTGCCTCCCCCTTTGCGAAGAACGGCCCACGCATTGTTGAGTCGCTCCTCGTCGCGGGCGCGTCCGCGGAACTCGTGGACCTCGAGGCCCACGGCGTGCACGGCAACGGCCACGGACTCATCTACGAACTGAACTCCGACGAGGCGCTCGCACCGGTACTCGCCTGGATGGAAGCGAGCGTCCGGGTCGAGGAGCACGCGTGAGCGGCGCCTTCGACGGTTTGGCGGCTCTCGTGACCGGCGCGAGCAGCGGGATCGGGAGAGCGACCGCGCTCGCGCTCGCGGACGCTGGGGCGAGCGTCGTCGCGGTGGCTAGACGCGCGGAACGTCTCGACGGAGTTGTCGCGGAGATCGAGGCGGCTGGCGGCAGCGCCGTGGCCGCGGTCGCCGACGTCTCCGACGAGGACGCGGCGGCAACAGCGGCCACGCGGGCCGTCGAGATGTTCGGCGGTCTCGACGTACTCGTCGCCAACGCTGGCGCGATGCTGCTTGGGCCCGTGGGCGGGCCAACACCGCGCTGTGGCGACGCATGATCGAGGGCAACGTCTACGGCGCTCTGTACACCGCACGCTCCGCTGTTCCTCACCCCATCCGGGCGGCGGCCGGCCCGCGTGGCGTCGGCGATCTCGTCCTCGTCAGCAGCACGGCAGGGCGGGTCTCACGGGAGGGCAGCGCCGTCTACGCCCTCACCAAGCACGGCCTCAACGCGTTCGGGGAGTCCTTACGCCAGGAACTGGCTCCGAGGCAGGTCCGCGTGACCCTCGTCGAGCCCGGCTCGGTGACGACGGAGTTGCTCGACCACAACGACGCGGCGACGCGCGAGAGAAGTCTGGCGCGCGTCACCGACGTCGAGCGGCTGGCACCGTCGGACGTCGCGGACGCGATCGTCTTCGCGACCACCCGCCCCCCGCACGTGTCGGTGAACGAGATCCTCGTCCGGCCTACCGGACAGGTCAACTGACGTCTCCGGTGCGTCGTCCCGGGCCCGTGCGGACGTTCCGGGCCGGACTGGTCTCTACCCCAGCCTCCTTAAGGACCGTAAGAGCTTCCAGCCCTGACGCGGCCTGAAGCGTCGACACGTGTGGCGGGCTGCCGCCGGCACCCGGTGGCAGAAGTGGTATCGAGCAAGCAGCGGGCGCAGACGATGGGTTCTGGACCGTTGCGCTGCGCCGCCTGGTCGATCGGCGGCGGTGGAGGGGGTTTTGCCGCTGGCTTAGGCGCCGGGTGACTCGGCTGTGCCCGCGACCTCGGCGTCTTCGCTTGGGCTGTTGGGCTCCGCTACTGGTGTCGCGGCGAGGGCCGCTTTACGGCGTTGGAACACCAGCGCGGCGGCCGGGGCGATGCTGCCGAGCGCGAGCAGACGCATCCAGGGCTGGTTGGCGCGGTGGCCGAGCACGGCGTCGAGGCTCAGCTCGCCCGGGCCGCCGAGGGCCAGCGAGGCCGCGACCAGTCCGAGAACCGCCGGGTACTCGTAGCCGCCGTTCTGGGCGAAGAAGCCCTTGTCCCGGTGCATCGAGGAGGCGACGACCATGGTGCCCGCGGCGGCCGCACCGGCCGCTGGAGTTGCGAGACCCGCCGCCAGGAGCAGTCCGCCGCCCGCCTCACCGAGTCCTGCTGCCAGCGCGTTGAGCTTGCCGGGGCGGAAGCCGATCGAGTCGAAGAACTTGCCGGTCCCGTCGAGCCCGTGCCCACCGAAGAGGCCGAACAGCTTCTGCGCGCCGTGCGCGGTGAGCGCAGCGCCCACCCCGAGCCGGAGAGCGAGAAGTCCGGTGTCCCGTGCGTCCGTAGCCATGCCATGCCTCCTCATCGGATCCGGTCGGATCCATACGCTTGTCGATGTTTCAACAGTATGCGACGTCGAGGATCTGCGGCGGTCTATGGGCCGTAGCGCGCTTGCGGACCTCGACGTTGGGCTCTGGTGGTGGCTCCGGGTCTCACGGGGTGCCGGTTGGAAATAGCGCCTGGTGCCTCGGGGACGCCTGCTGGCGGTGGTCGGCCGGGCTTAGGGGTCAGATCTACTGACTTGGCTTGATGCCGTCGAGCACAATTTTTACGGTCATCAGCAGCCGTTCGAGGAGTTCGAACGCTGGTGTTGTGGTGTCGATCCATGCGGTGAGGGTTGCGAAGTACCCGGCGGCGAGCATCAGGCCTGCGACGTCTGGGTCGGTGGCGTCTGCGAGCTCGCCAGCTTCTTGTCTGCGGCGCAACAGGCCGGCCAGCTCGTGGGCCAGCGCGGGGTTGCCCAGCACGTTCGTGGTGTGCACTGCCGCCCCCATCAGTGCGATGGTCTCGGTGCGGGTCTGCGTGTTCAGCTTGGCCAGCTCGACCATGTACCTCTCGAGGATCTCGCGCACTGAGTGATCCTCGAGGTGCTCTGAATACACCGCGGCCAACGCCCGGTGGCGACGCCGGGCGCTCCACTCGTCGAGGAACGCCGTCTTGCGGGCGAAGTGGTTGAAGACGGTTGCCCGGGCCACGTCTGCCCGATCGGCGATGTCCTCCATCGTCGTGCTGTCGAAACCCTTCTCGACGAACAGGGCGATCGCGGCGTCGTAGACCTGGTTGCTGCGGCGCGCGCGCCCCCGTGTCCGCCGGTCGGGCGGCGGTGCTGGGTTCGATGGCGTCGGGAGCGCAGTTTCGGTGGACATGACGGCCCAGTACACCACCCGCACCCCCTTGACTCTTGTCTCTACGTAACTTACGTTACTCAAGATTAGACTGGAGTATGAGGTTGGACCAAAGTCCAGATCGGAGTGAGTCGTGCACCTGGTGACATTTCGGGTGGCAGCAGGTGCGCAGCGGTTCGGCGTCCTCGACGGCGACAGGGTGGTGGAACCAGGTCCGGTTCTGCTAGCCGACCAGCGTCTACGTGCGGGTGCGAGCACCGGGGCACGCGCACCCGAGGTCGCGAGGGAGATGGTGGCGTTCTTCGAGACCGGTGATGCGGGGCTTGAGCATGCGCGCCGCGCCGTCGAGATCGCCCGAGGCCGTGGCGAGGGAGGTGACGACCTGGTCGATGGGTCAGGTGCGACCGTGGTGCACCCGCTGAGCGAGGTTCAGTTGCTCGCGCCGGTGCCGCGCCCGAGGCGCATCCGGGACTACCTCACCTACACCGAGCACGCGGCAGGGTCGGGAATGACCGTGCCGCCAGCGTTCGAGGCGATGCCGATCTGTTACAAGTGCAACATCGAGACGGTCGTCGGCCCTGGCGAGGAGTTGTTGTGGCCGTCCTACACCGATCAGCTCGACTTCGAGCTCGAGCTCGGATTCTTCACCTCCGGTGGAGGTCGTGACCTGAGTCCGGTCCAGGCGCAGACGCGTATCGCCGGGATCACCATCTTCAACGACGTCAGCGCCCGGGACATCCAGTTCTTCGAGATGGGGCTGACGATCGGGCCGTCCAAGGGTAAGGACTTCTGCACGGCGATGGGGCCGTGTGTGGTGACCATGGACGAGGTCGACGAGTGGTCTGTGCAGATGAACGCCACGGTCAACGGGGAGGTCTGGGCGACCGGGACGACCAAGCAGCGGCAGTTCTCGTTCGCCGAGGTGCTGGCCTGGGCATCACTCGACGAGGAGGTTTATCCCGGCGAGTTCTTCGCACTCGGCACCGTGGGAGGTGGCTGCGGACTCGAGCTTGATCGATGGATCCAGCCGGGCGACGTCGTGGAGCTCGAGGCATCCGGTGTGGGCATATTGCGCAACACCGTAGGTGAGAAGCAGACCCGCCCTGAGGGCGCTGGCATCCCCAGCTATCACGGCTCCCCAAGAGCCGACGCCCATCATGGCTGACAGCGTCGTCGCTCTGTTGCGCCGCCACGCCGCTGATCCCGGGCGCGTCTTCCTTGTCCTGGACGGCGGTGCCACCATCACCTACGCCGAGCAGCTCACTCGCAGCCGAGCAGTGGCAGCAGGGCTGCGCCACCAGGGTTTGCGGCGCGGCGACCGGGTCCATGTGGCGCTGCCGAACTGCCGGGAGTTCTTCGACCTGTGGTTCGCGACCGCGCTGACGGGGGCCGTGCTCGTCCCGACCAGTCCGCAGTCCACCACCGCGGAAACCGCGCACGTGCTCGCGGACGCCACGCCCGCAGCATCGATCCGGGCCGCCGCCGAGGTCGACGCTCTGCGTGCGGTCGGTGACGACAACCGTGCGGTCGGGGACGACACCGAGACGCTGGGGCAGACCGACACAATCTCGACCATCCTGTACACCTCCGGCACGACCAGCCGGGCCAAGGGCGTGATGGTCACCGACACCAACTACGTGAGCGTCGGGCGCGCCGTCGCCCAATGGTGGTCGGTCACCGCCGCTGATCGATGGCTGGTCGTCCTGCCGCTGTTTCACGCCAACGCCCAGTACTACTGCGTCATGTCGGCGCTGGTGTCGGGTGCGTCGGTCGCGCTGGCACCCCGGTTCTCGGCACGAAGCTGGGGGCGCCAGGCCCGGGAGACGCAGGCCACGCTCGCGAGCCTGTTCGCCGCGCCGATACGAATGATCCTCGCCAGCGCCGCGCAGCCCGACGACAACGCGAACCAGCTGCGTGCGGTGGCTTTCGCGCAGAACCTCTCCCACTCCGACGCCACCACCTTCGAGCACCGCTTCGGCACCCGCCTGCTGCAGCTCTACGGGATGACCGAGACCGTCGTGCCACCGACGATGAATCCCGATGATGACACGCGGCGATGGGACAGCATCGGCCGGCCGATGCCCGCCATCGCCCTCGAGCTCGTCGACCCGGCCGGGACGACCGTCGAGGGACCCGGAGTCGGGGAGATGCGCATCTTCGGCCGCCGAGGCGAGACCATCGCCGCCGGGTACTGGAACGACGAGCGGGCCACCGGCGAGACGTTCACCGACGCGGGCCTGTGCACCGGCGACCTTGCCCGGCGCGACAGCGACGGATTCCTGTACTTCGTCGACCGCACCAAGGACATGATCAAACGTGGCGGCGAGAACGTCTCTTCCGGAGAGATCGAACGTGTCGCGGGCGGCCACCCCGCCATCGCCGAGTGCGCCGCCGTCGGCGTTCCCGACCCCATCCGCGACGAGGCGATCCTGCTCGTCGCGACCGTCCGCGCCGACCACGAGCTCACCTCGGTCGAGCTCCTCGACTGGTGCGCCGAACGGCTCAGCGCGTTCAAAGTTCCCAGCTCGGTGGTCTTCGTCGAGCACCTGCCGCGCACCAGCGTCGGCAAGATCCGCAAAGCCGAGCTCCGCTCGCTGCACGTGCGCGACGCAGCAGTACCCCCCGCCCGCTAACCCACCGCTCAACCCGTTCTGCTGCAACGCCGCAGCCAACACCCGGAGGACAGGATGACCACAACGACAGACGAGGCGACCGGCATGGTTCGGTGGGGCATGCTCGCCCTGATCAGCGCGGGCTTCATCGCTTTGACGCTGAACTGGTTCGACGTCGCCGCCGCGTTCCCGCTCATCGGCGCCGAGTTCGGCGTCGGTCTCGGGCCCCTGAGCTTCCTCATCTCGCTGTTCCTCGTCGGTTACGGCGTGGCCCACATCCCAGGTGGCATGCTGGCCACCGCCATCGGCATGAAGAAGACCCTGGTCATCGGCCTGGCCGTCCAGGGTGTCGCTGGTGTCATGTCAGGACTGTCGTACTCCTACACCGAGCTGGCCTTGTTCCGGGTGATCAGCGGGGTCGGGGGCTCGGTCTTCATCGCGGTCGGGTTCGCCGCCGTGATCGTGTGGTTCCACGACCGGCAAGTGACGCTTGCGCTGGGAATCTCAGGTGGAGCCGCCTTCAGCGCGGGCGCGGCGTTCGCCCTCTACGTGTGGATCTACCTGCAGCAGGCCACGGGCTGGCACACCTCGCTGGTGCTCGCCGGGGTCTTCGAGCTCGTGGTGGCCCTTGCCCTGCAGCTGTGGTTCCAGACACCGCAGGGAGTCCCGGCCCTGGCCGGCGCCCGGTTCGAACGGGTGGCTATGCGCGCGTCGGTGGCCAGTCGGGACCTGTGGATCTACGGAATCGCCCTGCTCGGCGCGTACGGCGCGTACTTCACGACGTCGCAGCTGTTCACCGAGTACGCCATCGCCGAACGTGGCTTCGACGCCTCGCGGGGTGGTCTGCTGTCCGCGTTCATCGCCTTGGCCGGTATCCCCGGCGGCATCCTCGGCGGCTACCTGGCCGACCGCAGCAACAACCTCCGCCTGTTCGTGGTCGGACCCTTCATCGCCGCCGCCGTGCTCCTCGCACTGATCCCCGCCGTAGCCACCGGATGGCTCTGGGCACTCGGGATCGGCATCGGCTTCTTCGTGATCTTCGGCTTCGCCGCATGGTCCGCCGTGCCGTCGCGGGTCAGCAAGATCCGACACGAATACATCGGGACCGCCACCGGCCTCATGCTGACCCTCGCAGCGGTGGGCGGCTTCTTCATCCCCATCATCTTCGGCCACCTCGTCCCCGCCACCAGCTTCAACACCGGGTGGCTGTTCCTCGCCGCGGTCAGCTTTGTCTTCGCGCTCGTAGGCCTGCTGGGCCGCAACCCGGAACGGGCCTCCACCAGTGTCATTCCGGCGACACCAAGCACCGCAAACCCTGCCGCGGCGTTCTGAAAGGACACGTTCATGACCACAACAGCCGACATCCCCTACACACGCGGCCGCCACCAGCTCACCGAGCACTGCCACGCCTGGCTCGTACCCGACGGAACGTGGGGCTGGAGCAACGCGGGCCTGGTCACCGGTGCAGATCAATCGCTGCTGGTGGACACGCTGTTCGACCTGGCGATGACCCGCGAGATGCTCGACGGGCTAGCGCCGCTGACGGTAGACAAGCCCATCCGCACGGTGGTCAACACCCACGCCAACGGTGACCACTGGTTCGGCAACGAGCTGGTTGCCGACGCCGAGATCGTCGCCTCACAAGCGACGGCGGAGGAGATGGCGACCAACGGCCCAGACCTCATCCGGGGGATGCTCGACCAACCCGGCGCCCTCGGCCGGTTCGTCAACCACATCTTCGAACCGTTCGACTTCACCGGTATCACCCCGACCGTCGCCACTCGTACCTTCGACGGTGAGCTGACGCTGGACGTCGGCGGGGTGCAGGCACAGGTGATGATGCTCGGACCTGCGCACACCCGAGGTGACAGCGTCGTGTTCGTCCCCGACGAGCGGGTGCTCTACGCCGGTGACCTGCTGTTCATTGGCGGGACGCCGATCAGCTGGGCCGGCCCAATCTCGAACTGGGTCACCGCATGCGACCGGATGCTCGCGCTCGAACCCGAGTGGGTCGTACCAGGTCACGGGCCGGTCGTCGCAGCGAACGACATCAACCGGGTCCGCGACTACCTGGTGTGGGTGCAAGCCGAGGCGCAGGACCGGTACGAGCGCGGCATGTCCGCGCAGGACGCGGTGCGCGACATTAACCTGGGGCGGTTCGCCGAGTTAGACGAGCGAGGCCGGATCGCCCAGAACGTGCTGGCCGTCTACTACGAGCTCGACCCCACCCTGGAACGGGTCGACACCCGCGAGGTCTTTCGTCGTATCGCCGAGCTGGAAGGATTCACCGAATGAGCGCCACCCACGCCGACGTTGTCACCCCTGGCCCGCCCGTCGTCACAGAGGTCAGCGACGGTGTCTACGCCTACATCCAGCCCGACGGCACGTGGTGGATCAACAACACCGGCTTCCTCGTCGGCAGGTCCCGTGTCGCCGCCATCGACGCCTGCGCCACCGAGACCCGCACCCGAGCACTGCTCTCCGCGATCGGCGAGGTGACGACCGCACCAGTGCAGACGTTGGTCAACACTCACCACCACGGTGACCACACGCACGGCAACAGTCTTTTCGCCGAGGCCACCATCGTCGCGCACGAGCTCACCCGGGAAGAGATTCTCGGCGAAGGAAAGCCAGGAACGAGCGCCCTCATCCGTAGTGAGACGTGGGATCCGGTGGACTGGGGGGACCTGGAGCTGGCGCCGCCGTTCCTCACCTACCGCACCGGGATCGACCTGTGGGTCGACGACGTCCGATGTGAGGTCCGACATGTCGGCACTCCGGCCCACTCGACCAACGACTCGATCGTATGGATCCCAGACCGCAGGGTGCTGTTCGCCGGAGACCTTCTATTCAACGGAGGCACCCCGTTCCTCCTCGCAGGCTCGGTCGCC
>JAABUS010007237.1_pt1 | contig 12882 bp, 11 predicted proteins | sample 5560161 | NCBI WGS metagenome assembly JAABUS01 (sample SAMN10711885, study PRJNA513376) | rock metagenome | isolation source: Antarctica rocks | place: Antarctica: Victoria Land, Trio Nunatak nord | collected 2016-01-04 | reverse complement strand
TTTTTATCTCAGCAGGTATGTGGTTTTTACTGAAAGCAACGTACGTGGCAGAATTCAGTTAATCAGGTATTTTTCACTTGTTATGGCTTGTATGGCTCTTAATTATATGTTTTTGAAATTTTTTATCGAGCAATTGCATATTGAACCTACACTTTCAAAAGTATTTACTTCAGTCATTGTTATTATATTTAGTTTTTTGAGTCAGAAGCATTTTACTTTTAAAATAAAAAAGATTAAGCAGCATAGTATATAGCCTTAAATGACCTCACCTAAGTCCTCTCCAAAGGAGAGAATTTTCTTGCCCTTCTCCCTGGGAAGAAGGATTGGGATGAGGTTAAAAGGAGAAGGTTTTTTTCATCTTTTTGATAATTGAGTAGCTAATCTTTCTTGCCCTTCTTCCCCGAAGAAGGGTTGGGATGAGGTCTTCGAATTAATCGGGGAAAAGTTTAAATATTAACGCTATCTTCCTTAATTAAAAACTCTAATGGCTCCAAAACCAAAACTGAACTTATTTGACCTTACAATGATAGTGGTAGGGCTTGTAATAGGTATGGGCATCTTTCGTACAGCATCTGACGCAGCCAGGGCAGCTATTACACCTCCGGTATTCTTTGCTGCATGGGTCGCCGGAGGTTTGGTTGCTTTATGCGGAGCTTTAACTTATGCGGAGATAGGCTCCAGGTTTCCTATTACGGGCGGTTACTATAAAGTATTTGCTGAATGTTACCATCCATCTATTGCTTTCAGCATCAATTGCATTATCCTTATTTCGAATGCCGCTTCTATGGCTGGTGTTGCGCTGATAGGAAGTGAATACATTTCATCTGTTATTTTCCAAACCGAGTCTGCACCCTTTGCAAAAGCATTCATTGCAATGGCAGCCATAGGATTGTTTTATGGTGTAAATTTAATGGGATTAAGGATGAGCGCTACAACGCAAAATATTCTAATGGTAATAAAGATCAGCATGATACTTCTTTTGATAAGCTCGTTGTTCTTCCCTTCATCCACAAATGCAAACATCATTCAACCTTCTGCTGATTTTACATGGAGCGATTACATTAAATCATTTGGTATTGCATTAATAGCTATCTCATTCACTTACGGCGGCTACCAGCAAACGATAAACTTTGGAGACGAAATTCAAAAACCAAGACAGACTATTCCCCGGGGCATTTTCATTGGCATTCTTATCATTATTGCACTGTATCTTGCTGTAAGTTTTGCTTATTATAAAGCTATTGGATTCGAACAACTGAAAACTTCCAGTGGCATTGCCGCTATTGTAGCAGCACAAATGTTTGGAGAAACCGGCAGGTATGTTTTTTCTGTACTGTTGTTTATTGCTGTACTTGGTTATGTTAATGTGCTGTTGCTAAGCAATCCCCGTGTCATGTTTGCTATGAGCACAGATGGTATATTGCCTAAGGCATTTATGAGAAGAGATGAAAAGAAAGATGTATTAACTGTCAGTCTTACTGCATTTGCCGGTATCGGCATCCTTGTTCTTTTCTTTGCAGAAACGTTTGATAAAATATTAGGCTTTACCATTTTCCTTGACAGCATTGGAATGGCAACCTCTGCAGCTACCATATTTATTATAAGAAAACGTACGAAACATTTAAATGGAACAGGTATTTATCAAATGAAATTATACCCTGTATTGCCACTGATTTTTATTGCTGCGTATGTATTCGTTGGCATAAGTATATGGGTTAGTACGCCAGAACTTGCATGGACTGGCCTTGCAGTATTTGCTGCCTTCCTTATTATATATTTTGTTGTAACTAAAAAGCTGTTTAAAATGCATTTTTTATGATACCGGCATTAGTTTTCATAGGATTATTGTTGCGTCGCAATCACTTTATCAGCAAACCTATGTGCAGCTTCAGCTTTTAAGGCTAAGTTTATTTAAAATTCTAAACAGGCTCTAATATTAAAAAAAACTATTCCTGATGCCAATACCCTTTGATGCCTCTTATATATTGAATGAGTTTGCAGAAGACAGGGAACACTACTATAATGCTGTTGCGCCACCCATCATGCAAACTAGCAATTTTACTTTTAAAAAGGTGGATGATATGAGGCAGGCATTTGCTGATGAATATTCAGGTTACCTATACAGCCGCGGTCTAAATCCAACGGTGGAAATACTGAGGAAAAAACTTGCAGCCCTGGACGGTGCCGAAGATTGTCTTGTTTTTAATAGCGGTGCTGCTGCCATTTTTGCCGCAGTATTAGCAAATGTAAAGTCAGGTGATCATATTATTTCTGTTGACAAACCTTATACCTGGGCCAAAAGAACATTCGATGTTATATTGCCCCGCTTCGACGTCAGTACAACATATGTTGATGGACGAAATATTGAAAATTTTAAGAATGCCATCAAAACAAATACATCTCTTATTTACCTTGAAAGCCCTAATAGCTGGGATTATGCCTTACAAGATCTTGAAGCTGCAGCGGAATTAGCAAAACAACATAATATTACTACCATATGCGATAACAGTTATTGTACTCCTGTATATCAAAGACCTATAGAGTTTGGAATTGATCTTTCTCTTCAATCAGCAACAAAATATATAAGTGGTCATAGTGATACGGTTGCAGGTGTTTTAACCGGCAGTATACAGATGATTGAAAAGATATTTAACAGTGAATATTTAAATATTGGAAGCGGAATTCAGCCTTTTAATGCATGGTTACTGTTGCGGGGATTAAGAACTTTAACAGCAAGACTGGATAGAATCACCGCTACTACTGTAAAGGTTGTCCATTATTTAAAAGCACATCATTTGGTTGAAGAAGTGATTTTTCCTTTCGATACTTCGTTTGAACAGTACGAATTGGCAAAGAAGCAAATGAAGAATGTATGCGGTTTGCTGACATTTACAATAAAAGCAAATGACATCAAGTCAATAGAGTTGTTTTGTGAATCTTTAAAGCATATATTATTGGCAGTAAGCTGGGGTGGATATGAATCACTTATTATTCCGAGGTGTGCCGGAATAAAACCTCAGAATTTTGAACCTGAAAACCGGGAGCACCGTATGTTGAGATTGTATGTAGGCCTGGAAGATGATCAGTATATTTTAGAAGACCTGAATAATGCTTTTGACGCACTTGAGAAGTACTATAGGCGTGAATAAAAGTTATTGGCACACTTACCTAATCCTTAAAGAAAAAGCTATTGTTTTTCTTAAATTGCAGCTACTAAGTTTATCTCTGAAATTTAGAAATAAATTATCAAAGTCTATCCATATCGGATTGTAAAATAGTTTTTTTTCTATCTTTCCAGTGCAGGATTTCGCTATGATTACAGGGTGTAAAAGGATCTGGTATAAATGTACCGGCATCTTTTGATTGTTCAATCTGGAACTTCTGCATGTAATTATTATTACTGTGATGCCCTTTTTGTCTATATAATGGGGGCAATTGCATATAATTGCCATAACGTCTTTTTAAGTAGCCATCCCACCCCACAGGGATATATGTTTCCATGTCATCAAATTTTGTTTTTACCAGGCTTGAAATTTCTTTTGCTTTTATATAATTTGTACCCAACTTTACCATTTTTCGCAGATGAATAAAACTACAGGAATAAACAAGCGGAAAAGGAGAATACTTTTCAATCAGCTTGAGTATTTCTGCTCTTTTTCTATCCTTCTGTTTATAGTAAACCTTAAAAATTCGGTTCAACACGTAGATAAAATAGTTGTGCGGTAAGTAGGCGCGGTCATAAATTGAGATATCTATCTGCAATCCATTATGCCATTTTTTCTCTTCATTGCTATAGCGGCTATATTTATCTCTCAATTTAGCTTCCATGAAATGAGATGACGGGTAATAAAGTTCAGTTTCATCATTTTGTAAAAAGATATCGTTGGGCAATTCCGGCGCTGCTAACTGCACAAATCTTTCGTAATTACTTCTTGTCATGCCTATATCGAGGTCATCATCCCACGGAATAAATCCTTGGTGTCTTACAGCACCGAGCATAGTACCACCTGTTAAAAAATATTTTATGTCGTGTTTAGCACATAAGTAATCAAGAACTTTAAGCATCCTCAGCATGACCAACTGGCATTGTCTCGTAAGAGTTTCTCCTTTCTCTCGATTGTCAAAGAATAAAGTATCAAAATCCATTAGAAGGTTGTTTTAAAATTGAGAAATTTGAATGACAACTGATAAATTAAATTTAAATTGAAGCATATCACCTATTAAGTGTTTTACCGGATTGTATTAACTTTTCTATCTTTCCAGTGTAAAGTTTCTTTATGATCGCAGGGTGTGAAAGGATCTGGTAAATCTATACCATGCTGTCTTGGTCTGTTGTCATTCATATAATCACCGTATTGCCTTGTTAAGAAGGCATCATACCCTGCAGGAATCCACGTTTCCATGTCTTCAAACGGGGCTTTTATCAGTTTCGAAATCTCTTTTTCTTTCAGGTAATATTCACCTGCTTTCATCTTTGGCCTGTTATTAACTAAACTGCTGTCATAAACAAGAGATATTGGAGAATACTTTGCAATCCACTTAAGAACCTTTGCTCTTTTTTGATTACAGTGAGGCTTATGGTACCAAAGAAACTTCAGAGCACGGTTTAGTGCAAAAATGAAAGTGTTATTAGGTAAAAAAGCCCGGTCATAAACGAATATATCTGCCATTAATCCAACATGAAATTTTCTGCTCTCCTTATGGCTATAGCTACTATATTTATCTCTTAATTTAGCCTCAATAATATGACAGGAAGGAAAATAAGGATCGGTTTCTTCGGTTTGAAAAAAAATGTCGCCCGGTAATTCAGGTACAGCATGTTGAACAAACTTTTCATAATTCTCACGTGTCATTCCTATATCCATATCGTCGTCCCACGGTATGATTCCTTTAAATCTTATGGCACCTAATAAAGAACCGCCCGTTAAAAAATATTTTGTATCATGTTTAGTACATAAATAATCAAAAATTTTAAGCATGCGTACCATCACCAATTGACACTGCTTAAGACGGTTTTCACCTTTCTCTCTTTCGTCTGGAAATAAAGTATCAAAATCCATATTGTTATTTTCCTTGTTTAATATTTCAAATTATCCATTTACAACTAAATTTTTGTGTTAAGGAATAAAGCCACCAGCCCTCCTCCCTGCATTTGATAAAGATCCATTTACCTATTAAATATTTTCAAAGATAACATCCAGGATTATTTTTAAGACGTTGAGTTGCCTCTAACCAGAGATTATTAATCAAAAAGATCAGCCTGTTAAAACCTTTATTAGCGTCTATACCATTAATACCCCTATTATCACCATTACTTTATTTTTCGATAAAGAAAGAGTACCGGGATTAAGATTGTTCCAAAAGTATCTTTTTTAAATTCAGGCGCAATAATTTGTCAATAATCTGCAAATCTTCTTTATAAGTCAGCTTTATATTACTGCTTTCCCCGGTGACAAGGTAAATTTTTTCGTTCGGTAAATACTTATTAACAACTCCGCAATCATCTGTTGTTTTAAAATTCGGGTCTTTCAGTGCAAGTTCATAAGCTAATTTAATTATTTTCCAGTTAAACCCCTGGGGAGTTTGGCCATTTCTTAATTTTTTTCGTTCGGGAATAGAATCAATTGTATTAGTGACAGGGTCAGCAAAAATCACGGTGTCCGTTGTTGGAACTACAACGTTAATTGCATTGTAATAATCAAGGGACAAAACGACATCATGAATTATCCTGTCATTAACAAGAGGGCGTACTGCATCATGAAAGATTAATTTGACATTAAATTGTTCTGCATCTTGCTTAGTAGCATTAATTGCTGCCAATGAAGATTCATATCTTTCCTTGCCTCCATAAATAATTTTTTTTACTTTGGTAAAAGCCCGGTTTGTAACAATGTCTTTTATCCTTGTTATACAATTACTATTTGTAACAACGATAATTTCATCAATACTTACAGAGTTTTGAAAATTTGATATGGTATGCTCTATAATTGGTTTACCAGCTAATTTTACCAACTGCTTTGGTATATCAAAACCACTGCGCTCACCACTGCCAGCAGCAAGAATAATTGCAATATTTTTCTTTCTCATATCCATTTATTCTAAAAAGAAAGAGGGGGAATAAGTTTCATAAATTCAAATGTAAAGAAACAACAGTCTCATCCATTCTGATGAAGTATCAGTTGTTGAAACAGCCCCGCTTACTGTGTCGTCAACTAATATGTTCATAAAATATTTCAATTGCCTTTTCGAATGGCATATCTTTTTTAAAAACTCCTGATGTTCCTCCAACAAAAATTGAAGCGCCGTCTTTTGACATTGCTTTTGCCAGTTCTGCACTTACTCCTCCATCTACTGATATTTCGACATCATTCAAAGATCTTTCATCAAGATATTGCCTGAAATCCCGCACTTTGTGCATTATGCCATGTATCATCTGACTTCCTGCAAAGCCGGGCGTGATTAACATTAGTATTATTACATCAATATAAACGAGATAGTGTTCAATCTTTTGAATTGTGGTTTCCGGATTCAAGGCTACACCTACCCGTGCATCATGCTTTTTTATATGGGCAATAAGCTCTAAGGGATTCTCAACGGCTTCAGCATGGAATGTAACAATATCGTTAGGCTTTATAACTAAATCGTGGATAATGTTTATAGGTCGGGTAAGCAGCAGATGTATGTCGAAGGGAGTATTTGTTACACTACGCATTGCATTTACTGTATCTATCCCTAAAGTGATATTTGGGACAAAAATAGAGTCCATAATATCCATGTGGAAGTAATCAACTCCAACCTTATCCAGGCGCTGGATTTCCTCAGCTAACTTTAGCTGGTTAGCACACATCATAGAAACAGATAATTTGTTAGTCATAATTAGTAAGCATAATTTTATTTGAGATAATGTTGTTGTTTCTCATAATTTCGAGGCCTTCTGACAGTTGATTAGAATTTAATTTATGCGTTATTAAAGTCTCAAGATCGAGTTGGCCGCTTCGTATAAACTCTATAGCACTTTTCCAGTCATTATTGCCCTCAATGCCAAAACTTGAATTCCACGTGCCAACAACTGTCAACTGTTTCCGTAAGATCTTCCAATAAGAGTTTTTTGCCAAAGTAAAATCCGAAGCAGGATTTCCCATAGTTACGATCACACCTTCAGACATTACAGACTCTAAACACAAATTAAGTATTTCACCGGTTCCTGTTCCTTCGACTGCCATGTTTACGCCTAATCCATCTGTTTTTTCTAAAATCCATTGTATGGGGTCAACATTAGTTAGGTTGCAGGTATCATTAAAACCGAGCGTCTCGGCAATTTTTAGCTTTTCATCATTTCTGCCAATTAAAAGTACTTTTGCTGCACCTGCAATTCGTGCCAGCTGGGCAAGGATAAGGCCGATTGTCCCAGGACCATAAATAGCTACTGTATCTCCAATTTGAATTTTGCTTCTTCTAATAGCATGAACAGCAACTGCGGTAGGCTCGAGCATGGCGGCTTGTTCAAAGCTTACTTCATCAGGTATTTCTAGTAAATTCCATTCCGGTACTAAAGCGAAATCAGCGAAAGCTCCATTACAACGTGAACCTAAGTAGTTATAGTTAGCGCACATTTCATACTTTCCTAAAAGGCAATTTCTGCATTTTCTACAGGGGATTAATGGAAAAACTGCCACTCTCTTGTTTTGCCATTTTTGATCAACCTGGCTTCCAAGTTGTACTACTTGCCCGCAGAATTCATGTCCCATGATTAAAGGAAATGAATAAGTTCCGGTTTTAAAAGTCCGTGCTATATCCGATCCGCAAATACCAGCCGCTTTTACTTTTACTAATACACTATTCTGATCGAGTTCAGGTACATTTACTTCTTCATATCGCAAGTCTCCAATTTGATGAAGAACAAAAGCGTTCATCTTATTATTAATCATTTGAAATTATTTTTTGAAATAGTTCCAGATCTTTAGGAGTAGTTATTTTAAAATTCCGCTCATCGCCGGCAATTATTTTAACCTGCAAACCTTGCTGAATTGCAATTACTGTACTTCCGGTAATGTTAGATAATTCTTCATCCGTTACCCGTTGATGTATCTCGTAATATTTGGATAATATGAACGACTCAGGTGACTGGCCTGCATATAATTCACTCCTCTTCAGAAGTTTAGCAATAGTAACTCCGTTCTGGCTTTGATAAATCGTATCTTTAACTTCGATACTTGGCATTACTCCGTCATATTCTCCTATTGACGAAATGCACGATTCTATAATTTTATCACTTACCAACGGCCTTACTGCATCATGAATTATTACAATATCATCCTTATTTTCAGAGATATTTATTGCCGCTTTTAGTCCATTAAAAATTGAATGTTGCCGGGTTTTACCATTAACCACTATAGCTTTTACTTTGGCATGATTGTATGAATACAAAAATTCATGCTGATCTTCTGCAGCAACGATTATAATTTCGTCAATCAATGGATGACTTTGAAACTTTTCTAAACAATATGAGATTATTGTCTTCTCATTTACCTTAAAATATTGTTTTGCAATTCCAATATTCCCCATTCTAGAACCCACACCTCCAGATAAAATAATTGCGATGTTTTTTTTTTTCATAAACTGCCCACCTTTCTTTTTGTTTTACAATCAAGAAAGGAATTTTTAAATTTGATTTTATAATTGATGAAAATCTTACTTCATTAAAAATTGTTCTGAGAGTCCGGGCTCGATGCCCTGCATTTCAAAACATTTTCCTAAATAGCTATTCAAACGCCCTATACCCCTAGCAATCTGTATCCTTGTTTAACATTCTATTAAACTTAATTAAATTCTCAATATTGATTTTTCTTTAACATTTTCGCAAAGTAAAGAAAAAAAATTGCTTTTTGTCTGTCTGATTATTATTCAAGAACTTATAGGCTTACCCATTCTTTCATCAGCTTGCGTAAACTTGTCTGCAATTTTTGTTATTTACCTTTCCATGACTCACTAAAGAAATTCAATTTTTGCAGAATGGATTGTTCTTTCTTCAGGCTTCGGAATAACCATAAAATTAGAATCGAAGTTATCAGTTAAATATGCATCAACATTACCAGGACACTTATATCTTTTACCTTCAAACATAATTTCGCTAACAGGATAAAAGTTTTCTACATTAAATGTAGCATAGAAAAAAATTCCATATGCATAATTGTATTCTTTTTTGCTACCTATGTGTTTATAATAAAAACGTGTTAGCATAATAAGGAAGCGTATTATAGGTAAGAAGGAAAGCATTAATTTGTATTTGATTTTATGATATAATGATTTAGCTGTTATAAAATGAATTTCACTAAATAAAAATTTATCAATAAACTTTTTAAATCCCACGGATGGCAATGGTTCTATTGGAAATATATCAATAAAAATACCTTTATATTGTAAATTATCACCTTTCTTGCTTTTATAATGAAAACAGGATTTGGTATCACGGATTTTTGTATGGTAATGCCAGTAATTTTTATCTGTTCCTCTTGCCTGTAGTTTAAATTGTTCTAGCAGCTCTTTTTGCAAAATCAATAACAACTTATCATAATCCTTTTGCATAACATATACATCCAGATCATCATCCCAAGGAATAAATCCTTTGTGTCTGCGTGCGCCTAACAAAGTGCCGCAAGCCAACCAGTATTTAATATTATGCCTGTCGCATATTTCAACAAAAGCATCCAAAATTTCAACCATCCTCATCTGTGCTCTTCTCAAAACAGATCCTTCAGGATTATAATGTGATAAATCCTCCATTTATTTTAAGTTTAAGTTTCTAAAAGCGTATATATTAATTTATATCTTTTAGTTAGGATGAAGAATATTTAATTGCGGTGTTTTTTAAGAATCAATTATCTGTATTTGAAACATTTTTTTTAAATATTAAGAATCAAAACTCTTAAAACATGCTCAATATTATCAATTACTTTGGAACACGCTAAAGAAATTCGATGTTTGAAGCGTGCGAATATCTGTCAGAAGCTTTCGGAATGACCATGAAGTTAGCATCAAAGTTATCAGTTAAGCATCTATCTATATTATTAGGAGCCTTATACTTTTTGCCTTCAAACATAATTTCCCTAACTGGAAAAAAGGTTTCCTTTTTTGACTTTACATATTGCAAACACCCATAAGCATAAGCATATGCGCTACTACTGTTAAAATGTTTGTAGTAAAAGCGCGATAGCTTAACGATGAATTGTGCTATAGGTAAAAAGCAAATCATTATTATATACTTAAGTTTAAGGTGTAATGATTTGACATGATTAATTCGAGCTGTACTAAGCAAAAATTTATCTATAATTTTTTTAAATGCCAGGGATGGCACTTGTTCCAATAAAAAAACATCTAAAAAAATGCCGTTATTTTCGAAGATACTGCCTCTCTTATTATGATAGCGGGATTTGGTATCGCGGATTCTTGGAAAGAAATACCAATATTTTTTATCTGTTTCTCTTGTTTGTAATTTTAAATTTTCTGGTAACTCTTTCGCTAAAATTGATACCACCTTTTCACAATCACTTTGTAAAATAGCCACATCCAGATCATCATCCCACGGAATAAAACCGCCATGCCTCCTTGCGCCTAACAAAGTGCCACAGACTAACCAATAATTAATATTGTGCTTTCTGCATATTCCGTCGAAAACATCAAGCATTTTAAGCAATCTCATTTGTGCTCTTCGTAAATCAGATCCTTCGGGGTTATAATGTGATAAATCTTCCATTTATTGTGTTATAGAGTAAACTTTTTTTAAAAACCTATCGTTTAGGCTAAAAGGAAATCAATTTTTAGAGCATGTATCCGTCTGTTGGCAGGTTTTGGAATAACCATAAAGTTAGAATCGAAGTTCTCAATTAAATATTTATCTACATTACCAGGGGCCTTATATCTTTTACCTTCAAACATAACTTCGCTAACAGGGAAAAGGTTTTCCGCCTTATATTTGGCATAGAAAAAAATCCCAAATGCATAAGCATATGTTTTTTTGCTACCTATGTATTTACAGTAAAAACGTGCTAAGACAATAAGGAGGCGTGCTATAGGTATAAAGGAAACCATTACCGTATATTTAATTATCTCGTATAATGATTTTGCTCTTTTAAAACGATTATCACTGAGTAAAAATTTATCAATAATTTTTTTAAATTGCATCGATGGCACCGGTTCTATTGGAAATATATCTATAAAGATGCCTTGGTACTGCAAATTATCAGAATCTGTATTTTTATCATAATACCGTGAATTAACATCACGGATTTTTGGATAGTAATACCAATAATTTTTATCTGTTTCCCTTGTTTGAAGTTTAAAATTTGCGGGTAACTCTTCCTTTAAAACTGATATTAGTTTTTTATAATCACTTTGTAAAACATATACATCCAAATCATCATCCCATGGAATAAAGCCGCCATGTCTCCTTGCACCTAATAAAGTACCACAAGCTAACCAATAATTAATACTGTGCTTTCTGCATATACCATCAAAGGCATCAAGCATTTCAAGCATTTTCATCTGCATTCTTCTCAATTCAGATCCTTCTGGGTTATAAAGTGATAAATCTTCCATTAATCTTGTGCTATGTATTAAACTTATTTATAAAAAAAACTTTTAGCTAAATCAAATAGCCACAAGTTTAGTCACCGGTTTTATTAGTTGCTTCCTTTTTACCTGTTCTATTATGGCTGTGCTTGCTTCAACAAACAGGTGCTGCAAATGTATAAGGAAAAGCATATTAAGTTTTCATTAAATTTTTTAACTTAATTACTAAAAGACCCAAAGTCTTTAGCATTGGTTGCATCAGAAACTAATAGCGGGAGCTGCTTTTCAAGAAGATTTTTTAAAAGAGTGCAGAAATATCATTCTTTCTGTTTTTAGCAGAGGACATTGTTTTAAGTTAACCAGGGAGCTGACTTCATCCTTGCTTCTTCTTATGAAACAGGTTAAATTGTTGAAATTCCTTACCTAAATATTTTTATCAGGAAGAAGTCTTTAAAAATATTTCATTAAATGAGTTTCTGCCATTTTTTCACCTTCTTTCCCTTGGCATAATGATTGACAAATGTTAATTGCATTTAAAACATTAATACAAAAGGATAAAATATGGGAAAGATTATAGGAATTGACCTGGGAACAACCAACAGTTGCGTAGCCGTAATGGAAGGTAACGAGCCGGTGGTTATAGCCAACGACGAGGGCAGAAGGACAACCCCCAGTATTGTCGCTTTTATAAAAGACGGCGAACGTAAAGTAGGTGATCCTGCAAAGCGTCAGGCTATTACTAACCCGAGTAAAACTATCATGAGTGTTAAGCGCTTTATGGGTCACAAATTTGATGAAGTGACATCTGAGGCCGGGCATTGGAGCTACAAAGTTGTGAGAGGTGACAATTATACTGTTCGTATTGACATAGATGGGCGCCAATATTCTCCACAGGAAATAAGCGCGATGATTTTGCAGAAAATGAAAAAAACCGCTGAAGATTATCTTGGCCAGGAAGTAACTGAAGCGGTAATTACTGTTCCGGCCTACTTTAATGACGCACAAAGACAAGCTACAAAAGAAGCTGGCGAAATTGCGGGCTTAAATGTGCGACGTATTATAAACGAGCCTACTGCTGCCGCTTTGGCTTACGGATTAGATAAAAAACATACCGACCAGAAGATTGCTGTATTTGATCTTGGCGGAGGTACTTTCGATATATCTATTCTCGAATTAGGTGAAGGTGTATTTGAAGTGAAATCTACTAATGGTGATACACACTTAGGTGGTGATGACTTTGATAAAGTTGTTATGGATTGGCTCGCAGATGAATTTAAAAAAGATGAAAATGTTGACCTTCGCAAAGATCCGATG
>JAABUS010007236.1_pt1 | contig 12883 bp, 16 predicted proteins | sample 5560161 | NCBI WGS metagenome assembly JAABUS01 (sample SAMN10711885, study PRJNA513376) | rock metagenome | isolation source: Antarctica rocks | place: Antarctica: Victoria Land, Trio Nunatak nord | collected 2016-01-04 | reverse complement strand
AGCTCGAACTACCCTACTACGCGCGCGCAGGTGAGTTGTTGAGTTTATGCAATACGGCTCCACTACTGAAACACAATCAACTCGTGGTCCTCCACGACGCGTCGATGTTCGCGGTAGCCGACACATACTCGCTAGCGTTTCGCAGTTGGTACAAGCTCCTCTTCTTCACGCTAAGCCGCACGGCCCGGAAGGTCTTGACCGTTTCAACCTTCTCGCAACAGGAGCTGGCACGCTACTGTCGTCTCCCGGCAACGACGTTCACTGTGCTTCACGAAGGCGCTGAGCACATTCACGCGGAGCCTACTGACGAACGCATCCTCGAGCTTCACGGCTTGCGCGGCCACCCCTTCCTCTTGGCCGTAGGTAGCCAAAGTCCTCACAAGAACTTCCGAGGTCTCGTTGAGGCTCTAGCACGCCTTGGTAATACACCTTTCGACACGGTGATCGCTGGCGGTACGCACGCCAGCGTTTTTGCCCAGACGAACACCCTTCCTAAAAGCATGAAGCAGTTGGGCTACGTAACGGATGCTGAGCTCAGGGCACTTTACGAGCATGCGACTGTTTTTGTTCACCCAACTTATTATGAAGGGTTCGGCTTACCCCCCCTAGAAGCCATGACTTGTGGCTGTCCAGTCGTGACGTCTGATGCCGCGTCACTACCTGAAGTGTGCGGTGACGCTGCGCTGTATTTCGATCCGCATGATCCAGCGGATATTGCGGCAAAAGTACAGCAGCTTATGGGTGACACCTCGTTACAACAAGAGCTGCGCGAGCGCGGGTTCAGGCGCGTTCAGCAGTTCACGTGGCGGCGTTGTGCTAAAGGCGTGCTACAGCAGGCCGAGGCGGTCGGCATGAAGTCGCCCTCAGCTAAGGTAAATCGTGAGATATAACGTTCCCAAACCATCTTTAGCAAACGTTAATGGACGAGTTGCGAGCTGCGTTCATCACATTTGCGTCGGTCGCTCCCCGGTTATAAAGGAGCATTACCAAGGAGGCGAAGATGAAAACGACTTTTACATCCAGCATGACCCTACTACGGTGCCTGTTAGTGCTCAGCGCAAGCAACCTGCTTGGCACCACGGCTTTAGCACAGACTAAGCCAGCAACCTCGATCCCCGATAAGGAAACGCTCTCCTCCATCATCGGAGGGATATCCGCGACAGTAGCAGGCGACTTCATCATCCACTTCGATGGTCTACCCCCAGGGCAGAAGGTATTTGAGGTTGCCCTCGACCAGGGCATGAGTGGCACCTCCACCTCCACCGGTTCGGCCCCGTTGAGTCTCCTAGGCAGCAACAGCATCTATATCCGGGGGGCGCGCTTTGGGCACGAAGGGGACAGCAACCGCGCAATGATTTATGACGGGGAGTGCGGGGGCGGCGCTGGAGGGTGCAGCGGCAAAAACGATGGGGGTCACCTCTTCCATCCCGGTGAGGGCAACCTTCTCATCGTCAGTCAGAATAATGACGGCAACAACCCCGATAATAACTACGAAGGCGGACGGCTCTTCTTCGATTTTGGCGGCTTCGGTTCGGGAGCAGTCGATGTCACTAGTCTTGAGGTAATCAACACGGTTGGCAAAGGCGCAGTGATCGAGCTTTATGCTGATGGGAAGCGTTTAAAAAAGCTTCCTATTCCGCAGAGCGATAATGAGGGGGCGCTGAGTCTAATCGAAATAGGAACGGTGGGGGTCGATCTTATGCGTGTTACTGCTAGGGGTCAGTTTGCCCTCAACAATATCGCGTTTACGACGCCTTAAAGTTGTTAGCAGATGCCTGAAGCTGGGTAAATTACGAGCTCTGCGTTGGTCTTTAATCTGTCGGATGTTTGGATTATGACCGGAGTTCATGCCGATAAGGCTGCCGAGGCTGCATTTGAAGTATTAGGCTCAAGGCAAGAAGTGATTTAGGGCTGTCAATGTTTCTACTCGCGGCCATCGGTGGTGTCATCGCGACTCAGGCGCGGGACGCCGTACGACACGAGCGCGACGCGACAACCGACCCCCTGACCCTCCTCAGTAATCGGCGGCACCTGCTGCGGCTACTAAAACGCGAGGCCGCCCGCGCCGGGCGATTGGGCGGCAGCTTCAGTGTGGCGCTGCTAGACCTCGACTACTTCAAACGCGTCAACGACAATCATGGACATGCGGTGGGAGACGCGGTGCTGACCGAGGTGAGCCAACTACTCAAGCGGGAGACGCGCACTGTAGACACCGTGGGGCGTTGGGTTACGACCTGAAAGGCAGCACCTTCGACACCTTTAACATTGGCGCGGATTATTTCGGACTGATTACAGATACAGTCAACCTGTTTGCAGGAAGCGGCCTCTACCTTTCTAATGAGACTTTCTTTTACCTCATCGCAGGTGGCTTCTATGGGTTCAAGAACGGTCAGGCGCTCAACTTCAATGCTTCAGTCTTTCTTTTCAACGACGTTGAGCCCTTGATCGAGATCGGCTTAGGGTACAACTTGCCCATCGAGGTGCCGCTGGAGCATCTCCGCCTGGTTCGAGAGCGTCATGTCCAAGGAGTGCATGGCAACCCTCCAAGTCCTCACTGAGGTATATCGGAGATGCGAAAGCCCTGCAAACTGTCTATCATTGTTGCTTAAGAGACGGCCAGGAAATACGGGCTCTTATGCGGTACTTGAACGCAAGCTCAGCACAAAAGGTTGACAATTGCCCTTAGCGCTGGGTGTCCTCAGCGACTCCGGCCCGACCCGCAGCATCCTCAAACGTCCGCTAATGCTTCTTGTCGCTCGCCTGGCCTTTAACTGGAAATTGACACGGTGCTTGCTGTCGCCCACATTGTGTGCGCCGCACGCGCCTGCTTTTTTGTGATCCCCAGCCATGTCGGTACTTTGTCGATATCCCAGTAGCGCAAATCGAGCCCCTCGTGTGAAAGGGTGAGTTCACCACCCACGACTTTGCATAGGTGCACCACGGCGCTCATGCTGTGCAAACCGCTAAAAGGGTCGGCTGGACGCGAGAACACGCCTACTAGGCCAGATACGACCACCTTGAGCCCGGTCTCTTCGCGGGTCTCCCGCACAGCAGCATCGACAGGCCGTTCGTTTGGCTCAACCCAGCCACACGGCATACACCAACCGCGTCCGTCTACTCGCTCCATCAGCAAGAGTTCGCCTGCGTCGTTAAAGATAGCGGCGTCGCTGCCGAGCTTGGGGGTAATGTGACCAAGTTCGTGGCTTAGCTTCGCTTTGACTTCGGCTGGGGGTACATCAAGCAGATCGGCGTACTGGGCGCAGCTCAGCTCGAGCAGGCGGTCGTAGCGCTCGCGATCATAAACGTTCTGGCTGTAGGCGAGGCCATTACGAGCGATAGTTTGTAGTTCCTCCAGCAAGGCAGGCAGGTCCATAAAGCCACTTTATTCCACACCTGCTTAAAAACGTGTGGAAGGTGCACGACAACACTCAATAGCCTGGGTTAGGCTGCCCAGCGTTCAGGTTTGCTGGGCAACTTAACCTTAACCTCTTACAAATTGGGTTTAGACGTCGCCTCGGGCGACAAGTAGCGTGCCAGCACCGCCGCCAGCACCGCCGCCACCGCTGGACCTGCTAGGTAGGTGAGCGGTTCGATCGGCTGGCCCCGGATGAGGTCGCCGGTCAAGAGCACACTGGCGATCGCCGGATTCAACACCCCACCGCTGCTTGCACCCGTCACGGCTATACCAATGAGCAGAGCCACACCGATACCTAAGGCGGTGGACGCCACAGGTAGTTTAGAGATCACCACGCGCACCACTACGAACACGAACAGCGCCGTGCCCAGCATCTCGAACCAGAGGGCGTTTGCAGCCGGGTCGGTCTGGGGCAGGCGACGGTCCAACAGCTGACCTAGACCGAGCGCTAAGAACGCGCCGATGAGCTGCGCTACGATGTAAGCGATACCCTCACGGGCAGGAAATTGCCGTGCGGCCATGAGCCCGAGCGTCACGGCCGGGTTGATGTGCGAGCCGGACACCTTGCCGATGGCGATAACCATCACCAGGAGAGTCGCACCGACGATGCCAAAGGTAAGGTTCGGCGGCGAGAGGAGGGCGGCGACAGTGAGTAGGAAGGTGCCGACGACCTCAGCGACGAAACGTTTGGTGAGGCTGGGCTGTGGCGGTTCGGCGGCAGGCTGGGATTGGGTCATGTGGATCCTTGAGGTCGTGCCCTTCATCGCCTGTGGAGTTTAACGACGTCTGCATCTTATGGTGGTTGCCGCAGGCACATTGCGACCCCCAGACCGAATCACAGTGAAGTGGCTACCTCGCTGTAGTGTCTGACAATTGCCCTTGTCGGGTGTTCAGCTGAGCGGCAGTGTCCTGAAGCAGCTCGTTAAGCAGCGCAAAGCCGGTATCCCAGGTGCCAAGCCTGGAGTCGGCGTTGATGTGGCCGAGCGCTTCAACATCGACAAAGCGGCTTCCCCAGCAGTCCGCAAAATAACGGGCACGCCTTAAGCTGGCGTAGGGGTCGTTCTCGCTCGCCACGACGATGCTCATGAAGGGCAGTGGGTTTAGCGGCATCGGCCCGAACCGCTGTGCCTCGGGTGGGTGTTTCTTTGAGTCCACGTCCGCCGGGGCGACGAGCAACGCTCCTCGTACACGCCCCCTGGTTTGTCCAGCCCAATGGTTGACGAGCGCGACGCCGAGGCTGTGGGCCACGAGCACCACGGGGGAGGGAGCACGCGCGACTGCATCCTCCAACACTTCCAGCCACTCGTCCAGGACCGGGTCGTTCCAGTCGCGCTGCTCGACGCGGCGAAAGCTCGGGTCGCGTGCTTCCCATAGCGTCTGCCAGTGCTGCGAGCCGCTCCCTCCCAGACCGGGCACGTTTAGGACTGTCACATCGCTCATGGTGTACCTCCAGGCATGCACCGACTATATCCGGTAGTCGGGCGAGCCCTCACCTAGCGCACGGTAACCACCTTTATCAGCCGTTCGGTGCTGAATAGAACAGGACGCATTGTGCGCCATACTAAGCTCATGCCTAAACGCTCAAAGCTCTACAAGGAAGAGGTTGCGGCGTGAGCGACGCCGAGGTCGCCCGCAACCTGCGCCCGCCGGTCCGGGTTGCCGCAGAGCCTGAGACAGTCATGACCCTAACTGAACGGATGGCACACCACCTCGTCCCAGGGGTAAGCGTGGCGCTCATTGAGGGGGAGCGCATTGCCTGGGCCGAGGGCTACGGCGTCAGAACCACCGGCAAGGGCGACCCCGTGACGCCCGAGACGCGCTTCCAGGCGGCGTCCATCAGCAAGCCCGTGGCGGCGGCCTGCGCCCTGCGGCTTGTCGACCTCGGGCTTCTGGCACTCGACGAGGATGTCAACGCCAAGCTCACCTCGTGGCAGGTACCTGAAACCGACCTGACCAGGACGGCTAAGGTCACCCTGCGCGGCCTGTTGAGCCACAGCGCCGGGCTCACCGTCCACGGCTTCCGAGGCTACGCGGCAGGCGAGGTGGTCCCGACGACCCTCCAAGTGCTCGCTGGCGAGTCCCCAGCTAACTCCGCCCCGGTAGTCGTGGACCTCATCCCCGGCACCCGAGAGCGCTACTCGGGGGGCGGCTATACCGTCTTGCAACAGCTCATCGAGGATGTCACCGGGCAACCCTTCGCGGAGGCCGTTAGGGAGCGTGTGCTCGAGCCGGTCGGGATGGTGCACAGCACCTATCTACAGCCGCTGCCAGGTGCGCTCGAGTCCGAAGCGGCGACCGCCCATACGCCAGAGGGCGAACCTCTGCCGGGCCGCTGGCACGCCTACCCCGAACAGGCGGCGGCCGGTCTCTGGACCACCCCGACTGACTTGGCGCGTTTTGTGCTGGCCTTGCAAGCCTCCTTACAGGGTGACGCGGGGGCGCTGCTCTCTGCCGCCACAGTGCGCGAGCTGCTGACCCCGCAGTTGGGCACCTTCGGCCTGGGGTTAGTGGTCGAGTCTCACGCGGGAGAGACCTGGTTCTCGCACAACGGCGCTAACGAGGGCTACCGCTGTGCACTCCTGGCCTCGGCGACCACGGGGCAGGGCGTGGTCGCGATGACAAACGGGGACAATGGGGCTTCCTTATATCGGGAACTGCTGGCGGGTACCGCCCAAGTCTATGGTTGGGTCGCCGCGAAGCCCAAAGTCCGGGAACGCGTTAGCCTTGACCTCACGCCCTACGCGGGTGACTACCGCTTCGAGGATTGGCCCAACCTCATCACGCTCGAAGTGGACGGCGACGCGCTCCGGGCGAAGCTGCCCGGCATCTGGCGGGGCTGGTGGCGGTTGGTACCGGAGTCCACCACCCGCTTCTTTTTCATGGAGGACGACCTCGACGTTCCCTTTACGCTAGACGAACAGGGAAAGGTCGGGGCTATGACGCTCGGCGAGGGCGGTCACATGGCTAGAAAGCTTTAGCAGGCGCCTTTCCGGTTCCGCGACCGGCACACCAGGATTATCGCTAAGGGCTAGCCGATAATGATGTTTGTCGGCTGCTAGACGCCGCTAGTTGGTTTTGTAAATCCCAATGCTTGGTTGAGACCGAGAATAGGTGCGTTTTCGGGATGGTTTTCGGTAACAATCTTGCCGATGCTGTTCTTTTGTGCATACTGTAGCCCCAACAATTTTAGGGCTCGAGCGATACCCCGACCTCGATGTTTGCGCGTCACGACGGTGAGTCCAAAAATGCCGCCACCGTCAGGTTTACCCACAAAGCTTGATAGGCCGACCCAATCATCTGCGTACGCGGCAAGAAACTGGCTCTCAGCATGTTGCCCGTAGCTGCGGGTGTAGATGCGCTCGATGAACGCCTCATAGCGCTCGAACTCACCCGTGAACCCCGCTGTGTCGTGAACACCTTCGCGCACCAGACTATAAAGTTTGCGGCGGGTTGCTTCGTCGTCGCCTGCTTGAGCAAGCGTGAAAAATCGATACCCTGCTTCGGTGAGGGTTCGGGTAGCTACCTCAGAATCGACTGCTGGTACTGATGTGAGATCGAGCGTGAGTTTGATGTCTTCCACTTGCCAAGCGTACCAACGCTACCCTTGACGGTGTCAGAAGAAATCTATTGTTTCTGCCAAAACTACGATTCAAACCAGCCGCTAAAGCTTGTTGTCGGACGCAGCCACGACCTCTAAAAAATGCCGCCAACGTTGTCGACTCGTTGGCGACTAAAGGGCAAAAAAAATCGCGCCCTTTTGAGCGCTTTGATTCTTTAATTCTACCACCGTATGCGCTATTCGTCAAGGTGATGCGGGCCAAGCCGTTGGTGTGGGCTGAAACACGGGCCGCAAGCCCGTTTGGGCCAAAAAGATCGCTCCCCACACGCCTCGTTACGGTCGACTCATGAATCCCCTCGGAGACGATAAAACCTGCCAATCCGCGCAGCCCGGGCTATTCAACCCCCTCACACGCGCAGCGACCGAACGCCCCCACATCAGCCCCGAACAGCAAATTCGCGACCTTGAACGCCTCCTCGACGCCTGGCAGCTCGTCCACGTCCACAACCAGCAGCCCGAAGGCGACAGCAGCCAGAACCTCGAGCTGGTGATCGACGACGCCCGCGACGCCCTGGAGCGTGGACTCACGCCTTACGAAATCATGCTTCTCGTTATCGCGCCATGGTTCTCAAGCGCTCGGGATCGCGAACTCGAGGTGTTGGGTGAAGCCTAAAGTCCTCTTCACACACCCTAGAAAGCGTCTGCTGCAGGTCATTAGGCTGCTCTTGCTTTTGCTGCTAAGCGGGCTATTCCTCAGCGGAACACGCTCGGCAAGCGAAGCTGAACCGAACGTGCTCGTGCCTGACCAAGCTTGCTGTTACGTCAAAAGCTACTGAACCGCCGTCGAAGATGCGGTCGGCGCGGGCAAGGCCGGATGAAGGCGTCGGCCTTGCGTATTTTCCCGGTAAGTGTCCAAGCCAAGGGGTAGTGGCACACCCTTGGCTATAACTAAACCGACTCCAGGCCCCACACCCTCATGGGCGGCTGGTGAAGTGCTTGCTCGAGGCGTGGGACAAACACCTCTCCCAGGTTCTTGATGAAGCTGCTGGTGGACTTAGCACGTGGCTTCGGGCCGTCAACCGTGTTCTCGGGCGCTAGCTGCGGCGCCTCGAAGAGCGTCAAGGCTAGCAACCTGTCCGCTGCTGAACGCCTTTACGTAGTTAGCGTATTGAATAGCTTTTTAGTCGACTATTTAATTCGCCAACGTGTTACGGCGCATGTGTCGTTTTTCTTCGTCTACGGCTTGCCTGTTCCCCGACTTACTGCTCAAGATCCCATCGTCGAACGTGCCGCCAAACTTATCTGCACCACCCCCGAGTTCGACGATCTTGCCGCTGAAGTCGGCCTCGGCAGCCAAGAGAACGGCGTCACTGACCCCGACGAGCGGGCTGCACTGCGAGCCGAACTCGATGGGCTGATAGCGCACCTCTACGGCCTCACGGAGGCGGAGTTTACCTACATCCTCACGACCTTTCCCATTGTCGACGAGAGCGTCAAGACGGCGGCGCTGGCAGCCTTCAACCGGCTCGCGCCAACCGACGACGATACCGACATCACTCGGCTCATCGCGGAAGGTGAAAGTGAAGGGCTCGAGTTCAAGTCCACGGCACGCTTCAACCTGCACACTAAGGCGCAGGACAAGAAGATGGAAGAGGTCATCCTCAAGACCGTCGCCGGGTTCTGGAACGCAGCGGGCGGCACGCTCCTTGTAGGGGTCGATGACAACGGGCAGGTACTGGGGCTCGAGGCCGACCTACAAACGCTCGGCAAGAAGAAGGATCTCGATGGCTTCGAGCTGTTTTTGATCGAGCTGCTGTTGGGCAATCGGCTGAAGCTGAGCGGGCTCCTCAAGACGTCCTTTCACGGCGTCGGCGGTAAAACCGTCTGCAAGATTGCCGTCGAGCCCGCGCCGGAGCCGGTTTGGGTTACGACTGACAGCCGGGAACGGCTTTTCGTCCGAGCAGGCAACTCGACACGCGAACTTCCGGGTAGCGAAGTATTTGGCTACACTCGGCGGCATTGGGGCTGAAGTCGATGGCTCTGTCTCAGTCTTAACTTATGACTTTCGCAAGAGGTCCACTGGTTCCACTCGGCAAAAGCTGGAGGTCTAGTGCCTGCGGAGTACGAGCGCCATACCGCCGAGGATCGCTGCGGAGGCGAGGAGCAGGCGCAGCGTGAGCGGTTCGCCGACGAAAACCACACCGCCGAGCGCTGCCAGCACCGGCACGCTGAGCTGCACGGTCGCTGCGCTCGTCGCCGGGAGAGACGGCAGCACGGTGTACCAGACGACGTAGCCGAGGCCCGAGGTCACAGCACCCGAAAACGCCGCGTAAGCCATTCCCAAGCCGTCGGGCCGCAGCTCCGCGCCGGGTAGAAGCAGCACGAGCAAGCTCAGCACGGCGGCCAGCGGCGCTGCACGCAAAAAGTTTTCCGCCGACGTCGCTACCGGGTCGTGCGTGCCCCGGCCCCGGAGCGAATACACGCCCCACGAGGCCCCGGCGAGAGCCATCAGCAGGGCCGGGCCGGGTGGGGGCGCGCTCAGCCCCGGCAACACTAGGTAGACAAACCCGCCCAGCGCCACCGTCAGCCCCAGCGTCTGCCGTCCTGTAAGCCGTTCACCGCGCCCCAAACCGTAGCCGATCATCGTAAGCTGAACCGCGCCGAAGAGCAAAAGCGCGCCGGTGCCCGTCTCGAGCGTGACGTAAGCCAACGAAAAGGCAGCGGCGTAGACGAACAGCGCGGCAGCTAAAGGCCAGCCGCCCCCGGACGGCGGGACCGCCGGGCGCTTGCGCCAGCGGACGACGAGCCCGAGCGCCAGCGCGCCGCTCAAGAGGCGCACAGTGGTAAAGGTGGTCGCGTCTATCTCGGTTGCTCCCAGCGCAAAACGGATGAGCACCGAGTTCGCGGCAAAAGCGAGCATCGCCAGGGCTGTCAGCGCGTAGACCGAAGCGGGGACGCTAGCGGCGGTGCTCATCCGGGGCGTGCCAGGGCGCGCTCGTTTCCGGCGAGAAAGCGGGCCTCGAGGCCGGTCTTGGTCATGAACCCGAGCATACCCCAGCCTGCCGCATAGCGCTGCCCAGCGCTATTGTCTCAGTCCTCAGCCGGGCAGCAAGCTACGCTCAGCCATGTCAGTCACGATCTAGCTGAGGTCCTGCGGCACCGTAAACCGAGGCGAGGTCGAAGTTGGCACCTGAACGAGATGCGCGTGGTCATAGGAGGAGGCGCTACCATTCACGAGCGCCGCCAACGGTAGATGCATAACAAGATTTATGTTGCCCGGCATGTAGCGAATATAACAGGGTGTTGCACACCCCGTGCAACGACCACCCGAGCGCCCGAGCGGTAGCGAACACCCCGTATTGTCTGTCATACTCAGGCATGGAGCCCATCTCCACTATCTACACACCTGGCGAAGCCGCCAAGATCCTCGGCGTTACCACGCAGAGCCTGCGGCGCTATTCGGTTGACTACGGCAAGGTGTTTGACGACGTACCCTCGCACGCCAAACAACGGGTTTTCAGCGACGTGATTGTCGAGCGTCTAAAGGCCGCCCAGGTGCTGCAACAACGGGGGGTTGTCTCCAGTATCAAAAGCGGCCTCGTGCGCGTCAGGGACGGCAACATCGAGCCTGGTGAGGTTAACGTCGCCGCAACAACCCCGTTCGAGACTGCAACCCTCGAGCGCCTCGAGCGCTTGGAACAAATGCTGCGGCAGCTCCACACCGAAAACGGGGTGTTGCGGGACCAGATCGCCGCAGGCCAAGAGACCCGCCAGCTCGAGGCGCTTACTGGCGCGCCGGAAGCCAGCAGGCGGGCGGAAGAAGCCGAGAGGATGAACCAATATTTACTGGGCGAACTCGAGCGCCGTCGGCTCGAGGGCGAGGAACAGGTTAAGCAACGCCCGTGGTGGCGGCGCTGGGGTCGGCCGTGAGCAGGCGCTATAAGGACATTGCGGCCTGGCGGCTGGGCCGTTTTATCTGGGCCGCGTGAACACGCCCTTTTGCACTGGTACCAACGCCGCGAAGCTCGCGGCGTGCAACATCTATGGCCGCTAGAGACTTGGCTCGAGCTGCACACCCCCTAGAGACGCACGTAGGCTAAGCAGGCCTCCGAGGGCAAAAAGACCCGCACGCGTAAAAGCATGTGCGGGTCTTTTTTTGGCCTACGTTAACGGCCCTATTTTTTTCGCCTCGAGCCGACGGTACGATTTCCGGGCTCATCAAGGTAAGTTCGCGAGTGCAGCTCCCCGTTAGGCGTTCAGCGGCAGCTTATCGCCCCAGCCACGCATGCGCCCGACCATCGCGTGCAGCTCTATCTTGACTTCGGCAGCCGATGGGTGACGGTCGTCGATGCACTCCAGTACCGCTCCTAGCGGCCGACCCCGCATCGCCGCGACGACAGCGTCGTAGACGTGCAAGTCGAGATCGACGCCGCACCAGATCGTCTCGTGCGCGTAGCGGCTGCAAAGCATAAACGGACGCCTGCCGTGGTGCTGAACGGCCTCCGGGGTGATCTCGTAAACGGACGTGCGCGGGGCGGGTGTGCGGTTATCGCTCATGGAGTCTCCTATATATATGACGCCGCTCCTCGAGTCTCGAGGAGCGGCAGAAGGACTTTAGGCTGCGCGGCGAGTGCCATAGACAGCGGCGTGGTCGCTGCGGGTGATGACCCTCAGAACCGGGGCGGGGGCGGCCGGAACGGCGGGCACGAGCTGGAGCGCGCCGTAGACGTTGTTACCCTCGCGGACAAAGCGGTAGCCGTTCTCGGCGGCGAAGGTCTCGACGTCGTTAAAACCCCAGCGGTGAACCCGCTCGGGCGCGATGAAGGTCTCGAGAAGGTCGGCTAGGCCCATACGCTCGAGGGTCGCGAGGAAGGTTTCGGGGGTCGGGGTATACTGCATGTGGACTCCAAGTCTAGGTGAGGGTGCTTTTACGGGCGTTGCCCTCATCTGTCTTTATTTTACAGGATATTGGAGTACTTGTCAACGACGTGCCATAGTGCTACAATCTGCACTATGGATATACGCGTACGTCTTGATGACTACCTAAACCACCACGGCCTCACACCTTATCGCCTCGCCCAGGAGACAAAGGGTCAAGCAGCCCAGGGCAGTATCTACGCGCTCGCACGAGGCGACTCCAAACGTCTCGACCTCAAGACGTTGGCCGCCATCATGGGCGCGCTTGAAAAACTCACTGGCGAAAATGTCGGCTTTGATGATTTGCTCGAGCGTGGGACGCCCCGAGACCCCAACCTCACGGCAGCCGGAGTGCCGAGAACGGGCGACCCTGAAACTGACGCCCTCCTCAACGACATCCCCGACGTTCTGGAGCGCATCAAGCAGCTTGAGGCAGGCGGGTCGCAGACGCGACCGCTGCGGGAGGTTATGGCTGAGCTGGGCCTCGAGTGACCACGTTCAGGAGAGGATTACCGACCGACCCGGCACGTAACCTCGGACTATGAACTTCGTTGTCGAAATTACCGAGGAGGCTCAAAATGACCTTACGACAATCACCGACGTCAGTATCCGGCGCGTTATCGCCGCCGGGCTGCTACGCCTCGAAACCGAGCCTGCCAAACGCGGTAAGGCCCTCAGAGGGGATCTGGAGGGGTACTACAGCGTGCGGCTGGCACGCCAACGTTACCGCGCCGTCTACAGTATCGCGGTCAGCGCAGGCGTCGTGACGGTCGTCGTGGTCGGCATCCGTAAAGACGGTGATAAGCGTGACGCTTACCGTATCGCCAAAAAAAGGGCAGTTTGACGATGCCCTCCTTCACTCCTTCTGCAAAACGCCTTGTCTACCAAAATAGACAAGTTTTTAGCCAAGCTGGAGACAGTAAGTGCGTGAGGGACGCAATGAGCGGCGAGAAAGGGGACGCAATGCGGCAGGAAGTGCCTAAAAAGCCGAA
>JAABUS010007235.1_pt1 | contig 12884 bp, 1 predicted proteins | sample 5560161 | NCBI WGS metagenome assembly JAABUS01 (sample SAMN10711885, study PRJNA513376) | rock metagenome | isolation source: Antarctica rocks | place: Antarctica: Victoria Land, Trio Nunatak nord | collected 2016-01-04 | reverse complement strand
AATTAATAATATTAAATACTCGCTCGTATTTAACCCCCGTAGAAGGTATAACTAGAATATTACGGGCGGTATAAAAGAGATAATTATAATATAACGAAAGTTTCTTTTATTTATTAAATATAGATTTATTTTTATTATTAAATCCTATATTAAATTAGCCGATATAGTTATTAATATAAAGATTGATATAAATAATAAATTTACTCGTTTCGCGGTAGCTTTAAAAATTATTATTCTAACTCTTCGGAATCGATATCTTTTTTTTACCCTTAATAAAATATTTAAGAGTATCTACGCCAACGTCTTTTTTAATATATACTTTCTCTTAATTAATAATAGGTATACACCGATTAAACTATTCTTTAAATTATTTTTAATAATAATCCTCCTATTTTTTATTAATTTCTTTATTTTAATTTTAACCCTAGAATATAATCGCTTTTTTAATAGAGTTTAAAAGAGTTATTATATTATATAAACTACTTAAAGTTAATTAAGTTTAAGAATAATATTATTTTAATTTAACCTAAACCTTCTTTAAACCTATTAATATAAACCTCTTTTAATTTATATTTTTAATCTTAAGCTTTTTCTTTTTATTCTTGAAATAATTAAATAAAACGTTATAAACCGAAAAGGTTATATGAATAATCGGTATATATAAGGTATTAATCGTTTATATATATTAATAAAACGGTTTATTAAACTCGATAAAGTAGTTTATTTAATTTTATTCGTTATTATTTATTTATAGTTATTCTCTTTACTCGCGAAAGAACTTTTTTAATACCAGCCTTAATCTTCGGGCCTAGATTAATATATAATATATTAAATCTTATTTAATTACTATATCCTAAAAGAGCTTTAATATAGTAAATTCGTTCGGGTATTTTTTATTATATATCCTTTATCTCTAAATTAATTTAATTAATTAATATTTCTTATCGTTAAGCTTTTTTTAGATATCTTAAAAGCGCTCGCGCCGTTAACTACTTTTATTAAGGTAGGTAGAGGCTTTACGAATTTATATATTTTAAATTTAATAAATAAATAAAGGTAGGTATAAAGATTAATATAAAATTAAGAATATATACTTTTATAAAAGTAAATAGGATCCCGGGGGTTTTTTTTATATTAGAAAGTTTTTATTTATTTATTTTTTCGTCCTAATCCTTCTAAAAGTCTTTATTCGTTAGCGAGATTTTAATAATATTAAGAAATTCCTTTAAACCTAACTAAATAATATAAGAAAGATATAAAATATAATAAATTCTAGTATTTATAAAAAAGTTTAATTCGTTATAAATTTTACGAAGTTTATATTTAAACTTCTTTTTTATAACTATAAATTATATATTCTCCTCCGCGGATATCGTCTCGAGTAATTAATGTATTATAGTATTATTAGAGGTATTATTTATAATAATTAATATAATACGGTCCCCTAAATTATAACGACGGATAATAATATTTAGGTACTTAATTAAACTTCTATTATTATATTTACTTTTTATAAATTTAAAAGTTAAAAGTACCTTATAATATTACTATCGCTAGTCGATAAAGTATATATTTATAATTATATAACTCTACCGGTTTTTAGAAAACTATAAATCTAATATAAAAATAACTTTAATACCGTCGTTAAATAAGTCCTAAAGAAGAAGAGATTAAATCTCTTAATATTTCTTTATTATATAGTTTTTAATTATTAATATAAAAGAGAGAGTAAATTAAATGTTAATATATTTAAATACTCGTTATATATTAATATTATTAATAAATCGTAAAGAGAGTTTAAGCCCGATAATTATTTATATAAATAATTTAAAGAAGTCCTTTTAAGTTATCTCCCGGCCGTTAAATTTTAATATATTAACTTTTTTTTAGTCCTCTAAATTATATAATTAAGAATTTATATTAATTTTTATATTTATTATCTAAAAAGATAATAATATACTTAATCTTTAAATAAAAATATATATTAAATCGGCTTTATTTTATATATTAAAACTTTCCTCTTATATTTCTTTAATTTAAGGTATATTTTTATATTATTTATAATATTAATCTTTAATATTATATAGTTATATTTTTTATAAATATTCCTCGGTTTTCTAGTATTTATTATAATATTATAATTAAAATACTCCTACTCCGGAGTTAACTTTTACGAGATTTATAAAAAATTAAATATATAACCCTTTATTTTATTAATCTTATATTTCCTCTTTTAGTTATAATACTATTATTATAAATAAAATTATATAAGGAAATCGATAGTTATTTCTACTCTATATATATAATAACGGTAGTCGCTATCTTTAATCGTAAAATATTCGGTAGAAATCTTTACCGTAAACGAGGTATCCCGGGGTATTATACCGGGAGAAGAAGAATATTAATTATATATAAAGTTCTCTAGGGCGAAACTACTACTTTAAGATATTTTAGGTATAAATTATACGGATAAATAAAGAGAGTAAGAAAATAAAAGAATTTAATAATTATATTATAATTATATAATTTATTTAAGTAAACTATATTTTATAGCCGAGGAATACTTTATAATAAAAATATTTAATAAAATATAATAATAAAGTAGATCTACGGCTTTTTTATATATAATAAATTAGGCTACCCGCTATAATAACTATAAATATATAGTTATTTAATATCCGTACCCTCTTTTATAAATTCCTACCGAAACTTAATTAAATCCTTATTAATTAATATTAATAATTATATCTTTAGTTATTATAGAAAGTACGGTTAATATTAATCTTAAATTCTTTAATGATTTATACGATATAATAATAACTAGCCGGGGCTTTTAATTCTTTATTAACCGGCGGAGTTTAAAGGTAGTAAAAAAAATATTTAATATATATAAAGTTCCTCTTAAAAAAACTTAAATAAAGAAAATCGCGGTACGAGGTAAACGATTAAAGAACGGTAGTAAATAAAATCTCTTTATATTAAACTCGAATTCGTTAAACTTACTAGTCGTTACTTTATAAGAAATTAAGTTTTTTTAAAAAATAATTAACTTTTTAATCCCGAAATTATCCTTTACGCGCCTTATCCGCGAAATTATATATAGGTTATATAAATATTATTTTCGGATTTAATCTACGATATTAAATACGTTATAAGAAACCGTAAAAACGATATTAATTAAGAAATTTATAAATAAATTATGAATTATCTCTACCGATATAATAATTAACTTCGATTATAATATTTAATCTTTATATAATTTATAATAAACGGGTTACTCTAGCCTTAAAGAATATATATCTTATATAATAATTAAAGAGTATATCTACTAGTTAAAGATATATTATAAAATATATATATAGTTTAAGAGTTTATTATCTTTATTTTAATCTTTATATCTAGTAATTTAGTAGAGCCTTTCTTCGAGCTATAAATTTTTAATTTATAATTTATTTATAAATTAAATTATTTAAATTTAGTAATTATGAAATTAATAAATAACTTTATTAGTCTATAGTTTATTAGATTAAGATAGAAGTTTATACCTTAGTATATAATATTTTATTAATCGACTAGAAATGAATAATAGCGGCGTTAATTCCGAATCCCGTTTTTAATATTATAAATCCTATTATTTTATTTACTTTGTACTTTAACCTTACCCTAATATCTAAACTATATTAACGATACTACTCTAAGAATCTTTAATTAATCGAAAATAAAATATAGTATATTTATTAATATATAAATTAGTATAATTAGTTTCTAACGATTTATATAGGCGCTTTCTTCTCTATATCCCTTAATTCTTTCGTCGTTATAAATAAGGTAAAATTAAATATAACTAGGGAATTTATTAATAAGACGCCTAGCTATCATAATACTTATTATTATTATATCTTTTATTATTATACGTAAGGTCTTCTTTTAATAGATTATTTAATTTTAACCTAGTAAAGTTACTAAGATAAAGATTAAGACAAATAATATTAATATTATATATAGATTATAATTAATAGTTTCTTTACTACTTATCTAAGCCGAAGTTACTTAATTATAAAATAATATTATAGTAAAGTTACTAGGGTAAAGTCTAGGATAAATAGTATTAATTAAAGTTATAAAATATAGAAAACGCCTTCTTTATAAACTATCGAATCTAGTAGCTTTTAAATAAATATATATAAAGATATTAAATAGGTAAGGTTACTAGTATAAAGATTAGAATAAAAGTATTAATTATTTTTATAAATTATAGTATCGTTTAGATATTCTTTTAAATAAGTTCGAATTTAACGAGTTTATATATAATAAGGAATCTATAATATACTATAATCCGGAAAAACCTAGAATTAATATATATAACTATACGAGTAAACCGTTATTAATTACTTTAGTTATAACGACTCTAAATATAACTTTATATATAAATCCGCCTATATCTAGTAAATATAATCTAAATAATAATAATTACTAATATTAATATAATCCGTTTATTAATTATTTATCTCATTTTCTTTATTTAGATTTAAATTAATTTTATTCGTACCGTAAAGAGAGACCTCGTAATTTATTATATAAATAATACTTTATTACGGAGATTAAATACGTAGTTAAATATTAAAAGCCGGTTATTAGATAAGAAGAGCCGGATTCTACCGAGATATTAATTAATATTAAACGTAATTTAAAAGCTTTATTATAGATTAATTAATTAAAACTCGAAGATTTAAAATTACCTAGTAAAAGAAAGTCTACGTATTTAGTCGTTTAAGATAAAATATTTATAAATTAAAAAACTCGTAAAGATAAAAAGATATAAAAGAAAAAGAAGGTCGTAGATTTAATTTAAGGTAAAGTTTTAAATAATAATTTTCTTAACTCTTTCTCCTAATATTATTTTAATTATTATATTAATATATTACCTTAACTAAAATAGTAGTAAAAACTTAAGGTAAGAAATATTTAATTTATATCCTAGTTTTATCGTAATTAATATATTAATTTATTATTATTTATAGTCTTTAAGGCTAAGAAATCCTAACTTTAAAAAAGAGAGAAATCTTAAATCCTAAAAAAATTTATAAACCGTAAATATCTTGCTTTTTATTCTAGAATTATTATAATTATTATACTAATCTATTAATATAAAGAAAGTAAAGGATATAAACGGAGATCTAGCTTAGTTATCAGGTAAGAATTTAATTTAAAATAATAATAAAGATATTAATATACGCTCTTTAATAATTTAAAAAGCCCTAGCCGTAACGAAAACCCTACGACGGTAGGTTAAAAAGCGGGGACGGAAAATAAAAGTTATTTTTATAACCCGTCGATATTATATAAATTAAATACGTAAATATTTCGTCTATTTATTTAATTTTATCTTAATTAATATATTAATTTATTATTAGTATCTATACTTCGTTAAATTCGATATTATTAAAAAACTACTAAGCTTTTTATTCCTAAAGCGCTATTTTAGTATTTAGTTCGAGAGATTATATAAAATATATAATTAAATTATAATTTCCGATAATAACTAACTACTCTAGGGGTATTATAAAAAATAACGGAGTATTATATAATTATATTATTTTCTAGTAAGTTTTAAGCCTATTATATTACTAAATATATTAATTTTTAGAACTTATAGTAGCGAATCTTACTACTATATATACTAAGTATATAATTATTTAGGCGAAGGATATTAGATTATTAAAAAATCTAACGGGGGTAGATAAAGAAAATATTAATATTCTATAATATTTAGTGTAATAAAACCTTAATATATTATATCTACTTTCTTTATAATAAATCGTGAATATATATCTAGTAAAAGAAATTAAGAATATATTAAAATAATTAATATAACCTAAAGTTAAGATAAAGATTAAGATAATTAAAATATACGTTAAAAGAGTATATTAATCGACTATAATTATTAGCTTTATAAAGAGGGTAAGAATAAGAAATAATAAGGAATCCCTTCTCTTCTTTATTTTTTTTTAATATTCTCTTTCCTTCTCTATCTATTCCCTTCCCTACTCCGGGGAAGAGAATAGGGGTTAGTTTTATCCCTTCCCTTCTCTATTCCGCGGCGTAAATATAACGAATTGAAGAATATATAAAAGTTATTAATAAACTTAATTAATTGTCGGGAACTTTTAAAGTAGTTTTAAAAATTATAATATAAAAAAATTAATCGTAGGTCCTTAACGAGAAGGATTTTAAAATTATAAAATTATTAAAATAGAGAGTATTAGTTATTATATACTTTATTTTATTAAATTTCTTAAACCCTTTTAAACGCTTTAACTTCTTTATATTTATAAAATCTTTATTAAATATCTTTTATTTATACTCCTTTAGGAATTTTTTTTATTAACGAAGCCTCTTTAATTTTATATTCTTTTAATTAACGATTTCGTTCGTTGTTTTTTATATAATTATAATCTTCTCTTCTTTATATTTTAAATACTTTAAAGTCTTATTAATTTTTAAAAAACTAATAACGGATTTTAAGAATTTATATATTTTCCTAGTCTTAATATACTCCCCGTATTTCTTCGATAAGGACGATAATCGATATTCTATTCAATATATAGCGTAGCGCGTATAAATAACTATAATTATAAAACTTTTAAAAACGACTTATTTTTACGCTACGGAATAGGGAAGAGAATTAATCTTTTTTACTCTATTCCCTTCCCTTCTTTAGAGAAGGGAATTTTTTTTATATTAATATTTATCTTAATTTTTTGAATTCTCTTCCTCGATTTTCGAAAAAGTCAAAATTCTCTTCCCTATTCCGCAGCGTACTTATTCTTATAAATTAATATATTACTTTATTTAACGAGAAGATATAAAATTATCTTTAAAGATAAAAAAGATTAGAAGGGAAGAATAATATTATAATTAAAAATCTATTATAATTAAGAATCTCTTCGGACTTTAATATACTTAATATATTTAATAATTAAAAGATTATTTACTACTCGACGTAGTATATAAATTAATAAATAAATAAGCGCTCGACTATTTAACTACTTAATATAAGGGTAAATAAATAAATAAGTAAATAACGTAGTTTCTTTCTTCTATATAAATTTTTTTTTTTTAATAAATAGAAACTTTGTATTTAACTTCCCTTAAAACTTTTAATTATAAATTCTAAATATAAAAGTTTATTAAACTATTAATTAAATTCCTTAAATTTATCTAGTTATATTTAACTAGTTATATAAAACTTATTATCTATTAATTCTTAATACTCCTCTCTATAAAACTAACCTAGGTCCTATTAATATTATATCAAGATATTGAATAAAGAGCCTTAATACTTTAATTTTAAATTTAAAATAAATAATATTTATATTTATATTAAATCTATACTCGCCCTCCTCGACCGATATACGCTTCGGATTAATATAGAGTAGAGTAGAGATCGAGGTATAATCTCTACCCTAATTTAGTATAGAGATTTATTAGCGTAGAGCCTAAAGTAAAATAAAGTAGAGTAGAGTTTTACTAAAGAATCCCTACTACGCCAAGACGGATTTCTAATAATTATTATAATAACCGGCTACTACTACCTCTATAGATATATATATTTATAATTACTACTACTACTACTACCCCTATAAATATATATATTTATAACTACTACTACTACTACTACTACCTCTATAAATATATATACTCATGACTATTACTACCTTTATAGATATATATACTTATGACTATTACTACCTCTATAGATATATATACTCATAACTACTACTATCTTTATAGATATATATATTTATAACTACTACTACTACTACTACCTTTATAAATACGCGTATTTATAAAATAAATACTCGGACCTAATAATTATTCAAGTTAATATTAAAATTAAGACTATTATTAGCTTAAAGTTAGATATAACCGAAGATTTTATTAAAGATATAATTTAATTCGTTTATTTTAAAATTAAGGGAATGTTTAAATAATAGTTTAATTTTAAATTGAAAACTAGCTCTTTTTAAATATTTATTAATACGTTTTAATATTAGTATTTTCCCTTAAATTTAATATTTTATTCTAAAGAATATTTCGATTTAAAATCGATTGAAAGGTAAAGAGTAAAGAATAATAATAAATATTAAAATAATTATAATAATTATTGTAATAATCGTCTCTTTATAGTATAATCTATAATATATCTTATTATTAATCTATAATAGGAGTAGTAGTAACTATAAATATACGTATATCTATAGGGGTAATAGTAGTTATAAGTATATATATCTATAGAGGTAGTAGTAGTAATAGTAATTATAAATATATATATCTATAGGGGTAGTAGTAGCTATGAGTATATATATCTATAGAGGTAGTAGTAACTATAAATACGTATATCTATAGGGGTAGTAGTAGTTATAAGTATATATATTTATAGAGGTAGTAGTAGTTATTAGTATATATATCTATGAGGGTAATAGTAGCTATAAGTATATATATCTATAGAGGTAGTAGTAGCTATAAGTGTATATATATCTATAGAGGTAGTAGTAGCCATAAGTGCGCGTATTTATAGAGGTAGTAATAACTATAAATACGTATATCTATAGAGGTAGTAGCGTTATTAGAATAATTATTAGAAATCCGCCTTAATATAGTAGGGATTCTTAAAGGATCCCTACCCTACCCTACCCTAGTTTAGAGTAGGGATCGAACCGCGATTTTTATTCTACGCCCTATTTTATTTTACCCTACGCTAGTATTTCCTTTAAGAATCTCTATACTAATCCGAAGCGTAGACCGACGTAATTAAATTATACTAGGTATAATTAACCCGATCTATATATATATAGTATATAACCTTAGTAGATAATGAAATAGAAAAAGTAGGTATTGAGTTATAGAAAGTAAAGCGCTAAAGTATTATTTAAAGGTTAAGGAAATAATAAAGAATTTTATCGGAAAAATTAAAGGCGTAAAGAATAACCGCGAGATAAACGAATATATATAAAGAATTTTAGAGATAGTAGAGTACTAGGTATAATTTAAAAAATAGGTATAATATTAAATATTTAGGAAAACGCGTTATTAATATAATTTTATAAAATATTAAAATCCGTAATAATAATACTTATTATCGCGGTCCTCGGTTAAATTTAAAGAAGTTACTAGGCTCGCTTTTTATCTAGGTTAATAATTAATTTACCTAGTTTATACCCTTATACCCGATCCTTATTACTAGTTTATATTATTATATTTCTAGATAGTCCTCTATATATATTAATTAGAGTTATAAAATATATAAAGTATATTAAATAATAGAGTTTAAATTTTATATCTCGTAGATAAATATTAAATAATAATTAATTTAATAATATTATCTTTTTTATAATAAATATACGGAGTTTAAAGAACTTTCCTTCGACCTCCTTTTAAAATATAATTAATTCGTTAATTTAGGATATTTTTAATAAAGGAATAAATTAGTTATAATTAATTATATTAAAGAAAGAACTTACTATCTTTAAAGCGCTCGTTATAAACTAGATTATATACTCGGATAATTATATATATTTATTAATATATATTAAATAATATTAAAGATTAAAATTTTAGTATTTATATTTTACTAGTTATTTATTATAATATTTCTTATTTTCGTAGATATTTGCGAAATTTTAAATTAATATTAAGAATTCTAGATAGTTTTAATATTAAGCGAGGCGCTAGTATTTCTTACTCTTTCGAGTATAATTCCTAGTTATAAAATTAATCTAGAAACTAGTCTTTAATCTATTTTATATAATTTATTTATAATATAGAATTAATAAAGTTTTTAATAATATTTTAGGTACGATTTAAATTTTATTTTTATTAAAATTATTATTAATATTAACCGCGTAATAAGTCTTTAATTTAATTATTATTAGAGTTTATTATCTCTTTAACTTTAAAAGAAAGAAAACGTAATTATAACTTCTTTATATAAATTGGATATTATAATTCTAATAAAATAATAAAATATATCCGCCTCGTCGAAGACTATTTAAAATATTATTTAATTTTTTAATTTAATAAATATATATAATATAGAGTTTTTTATTTCTAATTCTAGGTAACTCGACGATAATTTTAAAATTCGAGAGTTTTATATAAAAAGTATCTAAAATAAAATCTAATTTCGGGGTATAAAATTACTTTATTAAATATATATAAACGAAGAACTTTAATCGATCTTTAAATAATTTATATAAGAATACTTTATTTAAATATATAATCTAGTTATCTTTAATTAAAATAAAGTCTTATATTTTAAATATAATACGATACTCTAAATATTTATATTCTATAGATTAATAATAAATTTATTAATAAAATAGATACTCTAAAATACCGCGAAAAACTAAAGTTATAATTTACGATCTCTAAAAATATATAATAAAATATATTAATTTATCGGTAAATATATATTTCTAATATTATTATAATTTATACACCTTTAGAAATATTATATTAATTTAATTATAATCGACTTTATATACTTTTTATAATATTATCGAAAATACTTCGTAAAGAGAGAGATATTTAAATTATAATAATTATTTTTATCTAGATAACTAAACTCTTTATAAATAATTAATAATTACTAGATTATTATAATTATAATCCGATAATATTATAAACCTTAAAGTATTATCCTCGCCCTAGTTTTATTTAGAGAAAGATAGTAAAGTATCGAGTAAAAATAAATAACGGGCGTAGATATTTTATAGGTTTAATATTAATCGCTTTTTATTAACTTTAAACGAATTTATTAATATAAAGCGAATAATTTAATAAATTAATTCTTTAGTAAATAAAGCTTTAGTAATATTCTTAAAATTTATATATATTATATTTACTTTAAAACCCTTAATACTTAAAATTAGTAAATAAGAAAATTATATATTATAATTTAAATAAAATAAAAGATTAACCTATATTTATCTTCGCCGCTAAAAGTCGTAATATTATTAAATATTACGTACTTCTTTATTATCTTTACGTAATATAAATCTATATATATCTTCGGCCTAGCCTATATATTTCGGTAGGAGATAACGATTTTAATTAAATTTCTCTTTATTATAAATTACTCGTTTAAAATACCGAGCTCTCGATTATTTAAATTATAATTAACCGGGTCTTTAAAATTACTAGCGCTTTCTTACTCGGTATTAAATCTATATATAAATATTATCTTTTTTAGAAATATTAATATACCGCCTTTCTTAAACTCGGAGGTTAATAAGATATATATATATTCGTAGAGTCTTTAAAACGATTTTCGTAAAGTTATTATAATAATATTTAAGTTATTATAGTTTACTTATAATATTACCTAGGTTAATATAATTATATTATTAATTATTATTATCGCGAAAGTTTAAACGATTAAATTTATTATATCTAACTTCGTTCGCGGAGACTAAATAATCTTTACTACTTTTAAATAATAAGGTTTAATTTATTATAGTTTTAACTATATCCTAAATAATAAAGAATAAATAATTAATAACCGAGTATATTTTTATATACGTAGGTAAATAAGGTAAATAGCGGGTAATTAAATATACCTCTAGTTAAATAAGAATAGAAAGTTATAAAGCTCTACGGAGTAGGCCTTAAGACTTTATTTAATTAAAACCGCGTTAATAAGGATTTCCTAGGCTTATTTAACGATATTTATTAATTTAGAATATATTATATCTAATAACCGAGATCGAATAATATCTAATACGGGGGTAATATTAATAAATAGTATTTATTCTCGTAATATTCCTAGGACTTAGAAAACTTTATTATTTTTTTCCGCCGCTTTATATTTATTTCTTTCTTTTAATACTCGGTAATAATATTAATTATTAATTTTAATATCGAATATTAAATTAACTCTTTAATTTATTAATATTAAATATTTATTATATTTACGATCGGCTTTAGTAGTTATTATATCGGTATTTTTTAATTATTATACTATATCCTTTATAAATATTAAAGTATATATATAAATTAAGGTCTTTATATTATTAATATTTATTATAATTTTATTATTTAATTAACGTAGGCTCGGCTTTAATATTTATATAATATCCGAGAATATTACTCCGTAGGGACCTAACGTAAAAAGGAAGATATTTACCCGTTTTTTATACTTTTATTATATTATTCCCGCTAGTATTTAATAAAAGCCGAGGATAACGCGGTATATATTTCTATATAAATTAAATTTATCGATAAATATAAAAAGAGGTAAAGAGATATAAATTAATTTAACGAAGTTAAATAAACGGGACCGATTATAATAATATAATTCGAGCTCGCCGCGGTTAAAATATAATAATTATAAAGGGTAAATTATCTTTATATCGATATTAATAATATTACGAATTTTAAAACTTAAAGTATATATAACGGGGTATTTATTAAAGGAGACCGATATATCTTTATATTAATAATCGTAGTATATATCCGATTTTAATAAAACGATATTATTCTTTATAATTTAATTAAATTTTTAAAATAAAAGGAATACTTTTTTAAATATTAATTAACGTAATATTAAAAAGTTTAATTATTCTATATTAATCCTAGTTAGGGTACGAAAATAATTAATTTTAAATATTACGATATCTTTAATTTCGCTTCGAAAATCTTTCTTTATTATAGTAACTTTATTAAAATAACGGTTTATTTTATTATTTATATATATATATATACTAAATCCTTATATATATAGAAGACCGTATTTAATAAAGAAATAATAGTTTTATTATCTCGTATCTTATTATACTCGCTTAAATATATTTTAATCGAAGATATTTATATTTTAAAATAAT
>JAABUS010007233.1_pt1 | contig 12886 bp, 16 predicted proteins | sample 5560161 | NCBI WGS metagenome assembly JAABUS01 (sample SAMN10711885, study PRJNA513376) | rock metagenome | isolation source: Antarctica rocks | place: Antarctica: Victoria Land, Trio Nunatak nord | collected 2016-01-04 | reverse complement strand
AATGTACGATCGAACGCGATAGTCTGATCGATAAAAGGAATCAATCGACGGCAAAATCTATATCCATTAGATCAGAATAGAAATATTCGTTCATAAACTTGCCTCAAAGCGATATTCCAGCGCCTTGAAGCTATTTTCATCCAGTTTTGAAGTAGAAGGACGAGCCCTTTAGTAGCGTTAGCTGAATATAGCTGGATTCAAAGGTCGTTATCTTACTGATCAGGAGCTAAAAAAATAAATGCCTGCTTCAAGTCGGCGGCTCTCTCATCTGGTCTACACCGCAAGGACGCGCTGAAGAACTCCTGTAGTGCTTGCTTCTTGCTATCGTCCAAGTCTTGCTCTGTCGTCACAAGTTGTCGGGCAAGTAATGCCAGTTTGTCTTCGTTCTTCAACTCCTGAAGGACATTTAGGCAATCAACTCTTTCTCCCTTATTCTGGAAATATTGTTCTGCCCAAAGCGCTTCCTGGGGTAATATTGCTTTCGCGGAGAGATATTCTTCAAACATTACCCACAGGCAGAGCATTCCATACGAGAAAACTTCCATTTTTCGGGCCTGGGCTGGTTTGCATCTGAAGTGCAATTCGGGTGCACTCCATGGAGATGATCGTGGCAGCATGATATATTCGTCTTCGTTCACGAGCCTGCTCGAATGGCCAAAGCCGGTGACCCTTGCGATAAACGTAGCCGCATTCGAATCATTCCTGAATACAAGAACATTGTTAGGGTTAATGTCTCCATACATGATTCCTGAACCATTTAGTCTGAATCCGTGATCAGGATCGTATTATCATACCATGCGAATGCATATGAATGACTGCAGTTCCAATATCAACAGACAGGCTCAGTCGCTCGAGGATAGAAAGGTCTCTTCCAACCGGCCGCTTCAAGAAGGAATAGAGATCTCCAAACGGGGCCTTCTCAAACACGAGGACTGGCAAGACCTCGTCATCGGCTGTGACGTCCCAGCATATGCCTTGCAGCTCGACAATGTTCGGATGCCCCCGAAGCTGGCTGAGTATGGTGACCTCATTGATGAGAGTCTGGAAGTTGGATGTCTTCCACGACTTCCTCCTCAATTGGTCCTCAATGCATTTAAAGGCAAAACTCGTTTGCGAGTTGATTAATGCTTCGTAAATTGTGCTTGTTACTCCTACCCCAATTATACCCCGTGCAGACTGCCATGTGATTGGTAGGATATCGACATGCACCTTTTGGGCAACAGCAAGAAAAGTAATGAGATCACACTCGGAAGTTTCTGCTTGTTCAGTATAATCCGATCCCTCGTCGAAGTCAGTGAAATATGGGGAGATTATAGACGCGTCGACAGACATTTTGAACGCATTTCATATCGAAAAATGGTATGGTAAGGTAACGAGATACGCGGGATGATTAATTGTTTTGAGTCAAAGGCTGCCGCATCAATGAACATGTTGAAATACACGCTAATCTCATTGCGCTGCTGACTAATCTCTATATGAGTTCTCAGACCACTAGAGCGTTCATCGGCAAAAGTGTAGGTTGCGAGTTTCAGCTAGCGAGGGGTTGGAAATGTTGACAAGACCACAATCACATCCTGTATTCCTGCCCCTTTATCGGCTTACGCAAAGAACACGTGATGGAAATAACGTCGTCGTTGCTGCGCACTCGTAACTCCCGCGGCCATAATCTCATGTCATCTCGTGCTCGCTCGGGACGTCGAGGAGGTTCACAAAAGGGGAGAATTCGCCTTGTGGGACGGGACGGTCTGAAAGGTATTCCAAGATGACCCGGTAGTGACCACAGCGAGCAACAAGGTCATGCGAGGTTCTCTGAGTTCAAAGAAAGGGCCAGCTTGACTGAATGCTATCGGCAAGCGAAGGGAAGGGCATGAAAAGTGGCAGAAGGGGTTGCCAACTCGTTGCCACCGATTACGCAATAGACCTCGGCAGCTAGGCGTCGTTGGGTAATTTAATTATATTAGGTTCGATTTCTAACAGCGCTGTGACAATGATGTTGTGGTTATTCTTTCTCTTCTCTAGGCGGGGAACAGGAGGAATAAATAGGCAGTCCCCCTCCTGTTCCTGCCCTTCATCCCTTGAGATTCCGTCAGAAACTCGCTTTTGCTTTGCCTGCTACATACTCTGCTACCCACTCTGCTACCCACTCTGCTACCCACTCTGCTACCCACTCTGCTACTCACTTCTACTCACTGCTATTCGCTGTCATCGCTGCCGATGACCGCTGCTACTCGCCGCAAGGTTAACCCCTCTGCGAAGGCTCGCGCCAACGCTGCCGCCGCTAGGAAGACGTAACTTCAACCTCCCTCCCTCTTCGATCCCGCTTCCGGTTCCCGATCTCTGACTCTCAAGAAAAAGCCGATCCAGAGCAGACCGACGAAATCTCGACAGCTCTCGCCCTGCGGCAGAGAATCAAAGTCGTTCGTCAAGCAAATGAAGAACGAGAGCTGAAACTGAAACTTTAAAGAATAGAAGCTCGAGATGCAACGCTGAAAATGTGGGAACACGAGGTCATATGGGGGCATTTTGATTTTTTTGGTTGTTGCTGAATAGGAGTCTGTCTAGGAGCGAGCAGGTGAACACTCTACTAGCGGGCCCCAGCCCTATCAGCCCTATGAGGCGGAGATTACCATCTCCCCTATTTCCAACAGAAAATTCAAGTGTTGAGAAGCGACTCAGCATCAGAGAGCATTGTCAGTCGAACATTAAATATTCATCGACAGCTCGGAAAGGTCAGCCCCGAGCGCTATTGACGAACAATTAAGCTCGCCGGCTAGACTGGAAATAGCAGCTTTAGCAACATTAGCATCTTTTTCAGCTTTCTGCGTCATGTTAGATAAATTATTAAATGAATCAATGAATTTAAGTGTCGAATAAATCATTAAATAAATCGATGAATTGATTATCTAGCTATTTATTTAATCATCTATTTAAACGAATTGTTGACTATATAGGGTGCTTAGGAGGAAGCAATGGAGGGAACCATGGGGGGTGATTGGTAGGGAATCATGGAGGGAGCCATGGAGGGAGTCATGAAGGTAGGTGAGTATTTAGGGTGGTAAGTAGATAGGAAGCCATGTAGGAAGCATTGTTTAAAGCACTATTGAACGTGTGTTATGCCGACCGAAGCGCATTTTGAAGCATGTAGGGTGTTCGATAAGAAGCTCGATAGGGAGTTTGGTAGGGAGTTTGGTAGGGAGTTTTAGGGAGTTTGGTATCGAGCCATGGAGGGTGCTTTCTATTGATCTAGTTAGCATGTGCCATGGAGCATGTATGAAGCATGCTATGGAGTAGGCCATGAAGTAGGCCGTGGAGTAGGCCATGGAGTAGGCCATGGAGCGAATGACGAGTGTTTGAACACGTCGCATGAAGCATGTTTTGGAGCGAGTAGGCTGGTGAGTAGGCGAACGGATAGGTAGCTGAGTGGGGTGGTGAGCATGCAGGGTGGTGAGTAGGGTGGTGAGTAGGGTGGTGAGTCGGGTGGTTAGTAGGGTTGGCAAATCTCAACCAATGGAAGCTCGTTCGGTATTGACTATCGTCTTCCAAGATGATGACATCGATATTCTCAAGGCAGAATAGTCCGGCCAATTTGATCCGAGACTCTGCGTTCATCGTCAAATTTCCTGATCCGAGAATAATTCGCTGTGACAGGAAAGGTAATTCTTGTTGATATTGACGACTGCGCAAAAGACATTCGCCAATAAAACGAGATAGGAGAGCTTGACACTGGTGAATATGTCGCAAATTTGGTACTATCACAGTAAGGAAAGAGAAATGTAAACCTGGACAGGAAATAGCGAGCACAAAATGCAAGTCATGTGGATCGATATTAATCGCACTGCCCTTTGTTATTGAGATCGTGCTAAGCCGAAATTGTGTCGTACGCTCTGTGTGTAACTTGATGGCTTTGGAGTTCTTCGTAGTTCTTCACTTCAAGTAGACTGGTAGATACTGTGTTCCAACCATTTCAAGAGTGACTGTCGTAGGTCAGCGATAAATATAGAAATTGGCATCAAGTCGTGAGGTACTTCATAGGCAGAGAAAGTATAGTATTCCGCGGTCATAGTATTTTCTACCAGCGCCTAGAAGATATAACAAATAACCGGGAGAAGTGAATGGCGGCAAGGTAGATACGTGGCCCGAAACTGGGACTATAATATGTCAGGTCAACATATGCAAATTCTTGACAAAGACGTACTTACCACTATCACACTGACTCGTTGCCTCCAAACATTGCTGCTGCTTGTGCTATACTATCGGAACCGAGCGCGGACAGCACACTATATGTAGTAGTGATCCCAGGTTCGCTACTAAGTGCAGAGGAGTTGTGCATGTTGAGGGTTGATCTGATTGATATATATACTGTATTTTTTGAGCGGTCTTCTGTACTGTTCCGAATGGTTTAGCTTCAACTTGATTTGAGAAGGATAGCCTGAACGACTTGACTGTAGCGCTAAATGAAGGCCGTAATCATTAGATATGATCTGGGTGGACGTCCACGCTTCTTATTTTGTCCCATAATTATACTTAAGTGTTCACTCATTCGTGGTCCTTTACCTCTTTTAGACATTTGCCATGGCGATGATGCTCTTCCATTTGGGTTCCAGGCCATATTCGACCACCTAACCGGGCGATTTATAGTATCCTTGATGTTTCCCACGTCCCATGACTTGTGAATTTCATTGTCGCCTTCCATTTCTAGCTGATATGGGTGACGTTGACCGTAGAGAATGTGTGGAGGAGATGCAGGCATCGGTTCATAGCACTGCTTCTATCTGTATCGTGAAAATTGCAGTTCACTTCTGGTCGGTCCCTTTGTTTCAAACCACATGATGGAGGCCTAGGTATTTTTTGGAGATCGGTCAATTGACGAAGCAGGAGATTGAGAGCTGCGGTAAGGTGAAGGAGCCAGACGAAAGCAAAAGGGGCGAGGATAGGTAAGGATGCTTCAGAGGTATGAATGACGCAGCGCTGGTCTGTGAATGTCTACCAATGGTGGGAGTAGAATGTCTGAATCGTGAGCGGATCGCGTCGGTCTACTCTACCTTGTAGAGTCTGAGGAATAGTGCAGGCGACCCCCTGATCTGGTGATTGTTGGCTTTGCAAAGGTTTCACGTTGAAGCAATGTGTTTAAGTCGCTGCATACCTGTTCCTACTCTATGTAAAATGGAATTCGTTGACTTGGAGGAATAAGAGCGTTCATGGGATTAATGATACATCAATGTACCAGTTACATTTCTCACCATGCAGCTCTTTTAGGGAGACATGAGTGAACTTGTATGTCAATATTGACGATTGATCCAATGCTACTTCACTCCGAGTGCGGAATGTTTGTTGTCACTATGCTCGGTAAGTACTCGTATATTTAGATTCAAGGGTGGTCAGCATACAGGGAGCCTATCAGGGTGGGGTATCGAAGGAATAAGGTACGCATGTGCAAGATCGTTGAGCCCGTTTGTATGTTCCGAGAGCAAATGGGCATGTTCTAGCCCAATGTCGTTGTGGAATTGAGAAACTAATTGGCTTATGTTTCCATTCCAAGTCCCAAGAGTCAAAGTCTTCATAGCAATTACTCGAACCCATATCATGCTGAACCATTTTACCGTCGTAGAATAGGCAGCCAAGCAACAGCGCTTGTTCTCAGGTTCGTGCAAGACGGAAAGGAGATAACAGTATGATATCTCAATGTCAACTGCTGCACTGGTCCGAGTCCCAATGCTAGACATGCCTCCAAGTGGATCACCCATTACTGCGTGCGAGGCAAATGAAGCCCCCACATCTGCGATAGCTTAGTCTAGTAGACCGACGACCTGAGAGGAAAATGCCATGGCGAGGGTTTTTTCCTCTGCTACTCCGATGGAGAACAGATTGCAGTACCGAGGAACATTCCGTGGACGGTCGAATTGCTGACGTCATATTGAGATACAGCAAACCCATTGCAAAGGGGCCAATTGCCTCTCTTCACAAAAGACAAAAAGGAAAAAAAGGAAGAAGAAAAAACAGCCCCCATTAGTGCCCCACGAGTATCCCGAGTAATTCAGCGGTTGTATCCTGAAGGGCACTGTGGTCGTTGCCATATGCCATTGGCCATTGAAAGGCCATTGCCCCACTCCAGCCCTTGAGGTGGGGCTGAAAGCTTCACCCGGACTTGCCCCCGCCCCCCCTCCTTTAGATACGAGAGTAAACGGAGCAAGGCTCCAATGTGGTGTATGGAATTCATCAATGATCAAAAACGTCATCTCCAACCGATGGTTTTAACTGGCTTTAGAGATGCCATTGTCAGCCGGACCAATGATGGGTAACATGCTTTACTCCCATCGCAAGGCTGAAAGGACCGTGCTTGGTTTGAAGGCCACATGGTTGGACTGAACCCATACGCTCGCCGTGAACGGCCCTCGGCGATATTGTTTATTGGGAAAGTTCCGTGGAGGTGTTGAGATGGCCACACGGCCACACGGGAGCCAAATGATCATGTGATGGCCATTAAGGTTTTCGATGTGGTCTACTCTACCTAGCCTCGGCCCGCCCGTTCGAGTCCTATGCTAGGTATGAGGGGTGCACACATCACATCACTGACCATGACGATGTGCCACAAGGTGGAAAGTTGAAAAGACTCATGCGATAGATTCGAAGCAAGAAAATGTTCATCTTTGACGTAGTCACGTAGTCAAATGCATTGATTTTTATAGAACAATCTGTCGTTTTGAATCAAAATGTCGTAATACAACTTGAAGAATTGAGCCGACTTTCTTCTTTAAATCATTGAAAGCTTGAAATGTTCTTTCAAGTTAGTTAAATGAAGAGTTCGACTAGCTTTGAAAAGTTCTTAATGAATCATCAATAAAAGTTATCAAATCTCACGAAGTTTTGAATCTCTTTTAAATTAATTGAAGTGAACTGTGAATCAGTTGATTACTATGACTTTCATCTTAATAGAATTCATTTAAAGATCTTGTTCGTTCACTTCTCTTCCCGGTCGACCTCTCTCCCGTTTCCTTTCCACGATGATCTGTTTCTTCCATCATTCTGTATCAGTCTCACAACAAGCAGTCGTGATGCTTTTTATACTTCTAGAAAACGAAGAATACCCTCGAGACCTTGTAAATCGCCCTTCATACTGTTCGCTAACTCTGGGTGAACCCAATGTTCTGTCCAGCCTCCTCCGAAGTCAATTACCCAAGTATCGTCGCTTCTGTCGATGAGGATATTGTCCGCCTTCGCATCACCCCATATTACTCCAATATCATGAAGTTTCTCGACGACCTCTTCGATTTGGCGGGCCCATTTCTTCCTCCGAGAGAGTGCGACGGTGCTGATGTCAATCAGACCAAGTCTCGGAATTTCTGGATTCGGCGTGATGTTGGTTATAAGAATCCCAATGGTAGTATCATTCCCTGACTCGATAACTCCACAGAGCCTTGGTGTTCGCAATGGGGGGTCGAGCCCGGCAGTTGATACTCGTTGGAGGCAGTGAAACTCTCGATCGATAGAGGGGTGAGTCCGGTCATCCGCCACCTTACAGCACATCACTTGGCCGCGTGCTGAAACCTTCACGACACTTTTTCCCTTATACTTTTCCAATACCTTGATATGCTTCGGAGAGAACTTTGGCAGGTTGAGGTCGGCAGAAGTTGGCCGCAACTGAAGGCCTGGAAACGTTGAGTGAGTGATGGCGTTGCCATTCCACTTGATGACTTTCGGCTTTCCGTCAACGGTCACCACTTGGAGCTTATGGGTCTCTGGATTCAGATAGGAATCAAAATCTAGTACTTGAGACTCATTCCTAATAATTGAAGCAGATTCCCGAAGTATGGGCTGACACAACGTTGCGACGAAGCCGGAGATCTCTTCGATAGTAGCATTCACTCCCAGTGAATCTTTCGACTCCAGAGCACCATCAAGTCTTTTCAGATATCTTTCTTCAACGGAGTTTGGCTTGTCAACGCCTGGCAGAGGACAGCGTGATAAAAGAACGATGAAGCGTCTATTGTTGCAAAGAAGAATGATCTCGCAGTCGGAACCGACACCGCAATTCACCTCTTCAGTAACACTAATCATAGGCAATATTAACTCAGACATCGTAGAACATGACAGAGCGGCGAGTGGTTGACCTGACGGCGATGAAGGGGTGCAGTCATAGTAGGAAAGGTGATTGCTAGACTTGAAACTTAGCCGAGCTAGCTTATTAAGACCGCCAGAGTTGGCGAAGTCATCGTCTCACGCATCCCCTCAATTTAGGGCAGAGATGCTATGGGTCCATCTATCGTGTGCTTATACTCACTCCAAGATGTGTCACACTTACGAAGTAGTTGTAAGTGTAAAGGTTGATCTGACCATGAAATCTACCTTAGGGGCGTTTGCAGGGGTTGAAGAACGGTGTGGGGACTGTATTGGTACGGTAATTTTCGAGAGCCGTAACGAAACCTTAGGCTAAGTTGGGACCGCCTAATCTTGGTCATTGCTATCGTATTTTACTTGTATTTGACCTAAAATACGGTTAGCTTTGCTAGATAGTAAATCTTAAAATTCACAGTTCCCCTGCGTTGAACTATATCCCATATAAATCACCGTTTCGACTTCAGTCATCGTTATCGCCCCTCGTCACTGTTATCTTACGGAACGATTCATGTGAGACTTATCGCTTTCATTAGATCACTGTCGTCGAGATTCACAACGATGCTACAATCGTTCAGAATCAAGAACTGTTTTCGAAGACATACAAAAATATATGAGAAATCAATCTTATGCTTGTTCACGTTTCATATAAATTGTAGTAAACTTGATATTCACTTCTACTATTGCACGAAACTATCTAATTCAAACCTTCAACTTCTTTCAATTATCTTGAAAGATAAGATAGATGAATTGAAAAGCTCAAGCGACTGATGTCATTGTCTAAAAGCTATCAGCTGAGAACTGTATTGTGTAGAAAATTATTAAGATATCTCAGATATTTCTCTGAATTGTATGTCACTCATTTTGACAGCGTGAGTGTCTAGTATGCGAAGATCAGTAAGATACTGAAATACAGTAAAGTATCAATGAAGAGAAACATCACTTACATGCTAAGCAGCTTGAATCACAAGATTTTGCAGATGAGAGCGTCAAATTTGAATCTCAAAGACATTAGTATGATTATTTGTAGCAAGATTATGACAGACATTTTGTCTTGTATAAACGTACATGCATTCAATAATGTAGAGACGATCGAATAGATTTCGTTCATCTCTTCGTTCATTCTCAATCGACTGTCGCAGTGATACATTGAAGACATAGAACTTAACATATGTGAAATTGATGATTTGACGATTACTTACAATCATCAAGAAGTCGAAATAATGAAGAGCGTTGAGAATCTTGTCAATGACTGCAAGCTTGAAGTACAAAAGATGTTTCTTGTACTGTAAATGATGAATATTGAAAGAGTATGAGTAGATCATGAAGCTGTAAGATGAGATAAAAAGAGAACGAATCAAGAATCACAGAAGTGTGAGAAAAGTTAAAGAAGATCTGAGAACAGTGAGAGTCAAATTGAACATGAAGAAGAAGACTCTATTTGATAACAGCAAAGATGTGAAAAGAAAAGCTGACTCAGCGTCTAGATTCAAAGTATATTGAGAGAAAACATGAGATGAGAGAGAAGAAAAATCACAAGAATTCGAGCTGACAATTTCGTCAAGAAAATCAAGAATTTGAATTGCATTTTGAAACTATTGAAAATACCTGAAAGTTCACACAGAGTGCGCTTGTCGTTCAAACTGTGATGCAAAGTTGAGAATGACTATGTTTTATGCAAGATTTATACTTGTAAATGAATAAACTTTGAAAGATGATAATCTGAATTGAAGATGTTCAAGAGATTGTAATCAATCAAGATATGCTCATCTCTTTCTTGATTCATTACTTTAACATGATCAACAATTCTGAACGATAGCATTGTCATGAATCTCAATCATCAATGTATGCAATGATGAATCTTCGAGTAGATAGAATCAATTCTGTTGAGAAGAGATGAACATTGTGAAGAAAGCAAATGACAACAGAGAGAGAATAAGCAGATAATCAGTCTGAATCTATGCAAATAAGTAGATCTAAACATTGTTAGCAACTTAAGATGATGAACTTGATTTAAAGAGAAGATGTTGCAACGAATATTCTGCAATTGTTAATCGCATTCTGTTCAGACTGCGATGAAATTCATGTGAATCAGACAGTATTCATCATTCTTCATTGCTCTTTTTGATTTGATACTTGATTCTTACGTATTTTAAGATTGATGACGAGAAATGTTGATGATAAGAAGTTGTGATTGTTGAAAGATGAAATCAAGAAAGAGGTCGAGAAGTTTGTGCAATGACAAAATTTCGCTTAAATTCTCTCATTCAACATGTTATTAACGTATTATGAATCTCTGTTTTAAAGAAATTGTATGACAGTTCAATTACAGTACAATAATAAATCTAATTCTTTCAAAGCTAAGCTTGCTGAAGCATTCGCAATCTCACTCTTTGTCAGAATCGTGCCTAGATGAGTCAATCAGCGAAAGTCAGGATTAAATAGTGCTTGATCTTTAGAGATAGCTATAACTGAATATTAAGAATATAGAAGAAGATTGATACAACAGCTTCTATTTATGTAATGTTCAGAGACTGCGCTAGGCTCGAAAGGAATGTGTTTGTGACACGGGAAGAATGTGATGTAGGTGAACAAGATGTTGGTGAAAGAAAAGAGTGTTGAGAAAGAAAAAGAATGTTGAGTCATATCTGAGTCATATCTAAGTCATATCTGGCTAGCTCGCTGATTAGTCCTAATCATTACGCAGAGAACTCGCTAGCGTTCACTGCGAATTGATTAGGGCCTCAGCCTTGTTCAGCCTTGGTACGCTCGCAACATTACCCCCCCCTTCGAAAATTCATGTTCGCATGAATGTAGTTTCTTTGCTCGCTTTTGTTGATAGTTATTCCGATATTTAGCGCGGTTTGTTTAAATATAGCTTATGAAATTCGTTCAAAACTTTCTCTGAGTCATCGAATTTCCCTTTATCGACATAGTATCATTCGTCGTTTCTATCTAGATCTGTTTATTTGACTTTGTACTGTATTCAACCTCGATAGCGTCTGAAGTTCAATATATCGTCTATCTCTCAGTGTTCATCGTCTTTGATAGTGATTGGCCTGAATGATTCTGAATGCTGTTTTGATAGAGAGTCTTCTGAATACGATCGCAGTAGCTTTGAGCTGAACATTGAATGCAGATGCTTTATGCTGACTGATAGACGAAGATGATAGAAGATACTCACTTTCGCAGTGATTTGATAGAGACTCAGCTGTTTGTCTTTCAAATCTTTGCAGAGTCTCGTTGTCTTGACATTTCTAAAAGATAGTCAAATTCAGTCATCTACTTCATAGATGATGTTTCGTCTATGTTTATTGACCTGAACTTCGATGATCAGCTTCGTCTTTTTCAATTGTTGACGGTCGAAGCTCAGTAGCTCTTTCATTCAAATGACAATATCGTTTGCTTTTCTAGCTTCAAGTCGTTCATGAGTTGTTTCGTAGTCAGTCGTATCTGAATCGAAACTCATTCGAGAGTGAAATTCTTTATTGAAGTAGAAGAGAGTCATTGAAGTGATCAAGAAGGTATTGAAATTGTCGCTGAATTTCATCATAAATATTCATTTGACTCAGTCATTCTGCATGTAATTGCAGTAGATTCTAAGTTCGCGTTCAACGTCTTGATTGACTCGTTTCGATTGATCGTCGATCTCAGAATGATAGGCTGTGAATAGACTAGCTGTGATTCTCAGTCGTCTGCAAAGACTCTTTCACATAGTCAATATGAATTAAAAGTCTCTGTTCGAAACAATAGAACTGAGTAGATCATGCAGTCGATAGACGTTTCATAGCATGATTCAAACCGTTTCTTCGACTGAAATGTCATCGTCTTTTCAATGATAGAAAACATAGTGAAGTTCTTTGATGAGACGACATATAATTGTGCAAATGATGTTATAGTCTTCTGATAGAAGTAGCTCAGTAATGAAGTTCATAGCTATATCTTTTCAGCGTTCTTGTGAAATGAGTAGGGAATGATGAAGTTCATTGATGTTATCTCTAGAGACTTTGCTTCGCTGACAGGCATGACAGTTTCAAATGTACTGTCTGACTGTGACTCGATGATCTGATCAATAGTAGAATCGTTGAATTAGATCAATAGTTCATCTATTGTCGAGGTGAGAGATTGAGAACTGATCATGAATTTCCTGCAGCAGTTTCGTATGCATATTCTCGAGAACTCACAGTAAGTCTTTTCTAAATAGAACGTCGTCAATGATTTCGCAGTCTTTCAATTTAGTGGTATGAAATTTGAGCTTGTTTTCGTTCATAGCTTGCCTATATTCGCTGCAGAGCTCATCAGTTTGATTGATCATACGTACTCGTTGATAGAGATTTGCTTTCGATTCAACAGGTAGAACATCGACTCTATCGAGAGTCAGAATAGTTTGAAAACGATCTTCAAGACGCTGAGCTGATTCAGAGACGTTCGCTAGAGACATTCTGATTAGAGCATCGACTTTAGTGTTCATTTTGCCTGATCTAAAGATGATCTGAAAGTTGAACTTCGATAGAACGTTCAGATAGTTGACTTGTCGTCGACTCAACTGTTTGTTTTTCATGAAGATCTTCAAAGTCTGATGATCGATGAACATCTGAATGAGTAGTTCAGTGCATTTCAGCTCGAGTCGTCAGTGTTCGAAGCATCGAATAATGACTAGCAATTTCTTGTCATAGATGTGATAATTGATTTCAGCGAGAATCATGCTTTTGCTGTAGAAGATCATCGAATGAAGAACTTTCTCGTCATTGTACTGAGATAGTATTTCACCTTT
>JAABUS010007232.1_pt1 | contig 12890 bp, 14 predicted proteins | sample 5560161 | NCBI WGS metagenome assembly JAABUS01 (sample SAMN10711885, study PRJNA513376) | rock metagenome | isolation source: Antarctica rocks | place: Antarctica: Victoria Land, Trio Nunatak nord | collected 2016-01-04 | reverse complement strand
TTAGAACTAATCAGCGAGCTAGTCAGATATGACTCAGATATGACTCAGATATGACTCAACATTCTTTTTCTTTCTCAACACTCTTTTCTTTCATCAACATCTTGTTCATCTACATCACATTCTTTTCATGTCACAAACACATTTCTTTCGAGTCTAGCGCAGTCTCTGAACATTACATAAATAGAAGCTTTTGTATCAATCTTCTTCTGTATTCTTAATATTCAGTTATAGCTATCTCTAAAGATCAAGCACTATTCAACTCTGACTTTCGCTGATTGACTCATCTAGGCACGATTCTGACACTTTTCTTGAACAATCAATAAATGAAAGAAATTTATCAAATTAAGTCTTTTCTTGAAATGTTAATAATGAAAATGTTGTTAAAAGCAAAAGAAGCTTCTGAAAAGAAAGCTTTCAAGAAAATGAATCATGAGTTTAAACAATTTAACTTTGCGTGATCTTTAGATTTGTATCTGATGCACACTCTTTTATTGATTCTGCAATATTTTTTCTTTTGAAAGACTGTTTTTCTCAATTTTGATTCTTGTTGCTCTTGTTAATTATTAAAGTATTCTTCTTTTTCTTGATTATTGATTCTTTGCAAAAAACTTTGCGAACTTTTCTTGTATGATCAATTTTCAAAAAATGAGTTCATTTTCAACTATCAATTCTGCTGAACATAGTTTAAAGTATATTGCATGTTAATGTACTTCATCAATTCTTGACAGAACATCTTACTTCATTAAATGAAAGTTAGTATGATTAGCTTGATCTTGTTTGAAAAAAGTAGTTTATTCAGAAATCTGAACAATAGCACTTTCTTAAACTTCATGATTTTGACATGATTTTGAAAATGTATCTTGTTGAGTTTCAAAAAGAATAATACATATGTTTGATTGCTTCTTTTTATAATGATATTTCATAGATCATCTGCTCAATTCTGAAGTGACTTCACGTCAAGCAAGCATTGCTGAAGAGTCTCAAGAAACTTCGCTCATGTGATTCTAATTATTTTTTTCAACAGTCTTCTCAATCTGTTGAAGATAGTGTGTCATCATGATCTTTATATATTTTATGATATAATTAAGCTTGTCATTGTCTTTGATGTAGTTCATCTTAATGAAGTTCAACTTTAGTTTTCTGAGAAATAACTTCAGATTCTCATTAATGATGAATTTAAACTTCTTCTCTTTTAAGAACTTATTTGAGAAAATAATCTTAAAGATGATCATTTTCTTTTTAGAAGAATCATCATTAATAAAAAAAATCTCTATGACTTTAATGATGATTCTTTTGCAAAACTTTGATTTGAGATAATCAAATGCACGACTTCATTATGTTAAAAAGTAATTAAAGTTCAACATGCAAGATGCTTGATTCAGATCTTTTAATAAAATGATGTTTTCAATAAACAACATTTTACATTGAATGCACATCTTTAAATAATTTTGTTGTCTTTGCAAAATCTTCATGTCATTGATAACATTCTGAATTTCATTGAAGATGATGAATGAAAATTCATGCTCAACAACTTTCATTCTTATCTGAAGCAACATATGTTATCTTTTTTTTTACATTAATGTGAATACTTCTGATGTCTTTGTTTAATGTTGCACAACAATGAGTCTTTAATAAATTCTTTAAATCAACGTTTGCAAAATCAGAAAATGATTGAGTTGATGAAATCATCATATCAATGATGATTGCTTGATACTACATAAAACTCTTCATCAAGTTCAATTAAAACTTCTCTTTATTATTACAAGAGATTTGATCAAGCAAAGTGAATGCAAACTTTGTGAAAATGATGAAAGTAAACGAAACAATGCTCTTGAAAAACATGTGAATATTGCTTTCAAGAAATGAGATCATGACATCAAGAGAAATTGTATCTTGATCATGATGCTTGAAGAATACATTTACGATGTCAATGATAATGATTGCTTAAATCAGAGATGCAGAAGTCTTAAGAATGAAAAGAAATTAAGATTTGTTATGAAAATTAAGTGTCATATTCGAAGAATTGCTGTTTAAGTTAATGATTTTTTTTGATCATATGAATTATCATTTTTGCAATAAAGTAGAGTGTTAAAATTGTGAGTAGCTCGAGAAATATGCAGTTACACTAAAGAATATGCACGTAAATAATACGATCAAATTTGATAGTAACTTAGTAATATCTATTCATATAGAAAGTTAACATTAAACTATGAAATACAGAAGTGAACTCTTCTTTATATACTCAGAAGACTAAGCTCAAGCATCATTGATGAAATCAGCGAAATTACATGTGATTCATGCAAAATTTCTTGAAGATCATATATGACTTGAATTCTTATCATTGATGAAACATTGAGATTTGTATGTGACTTGAATTCTTGTAGACTCAGAGTCTTTGAGAATCAATGATAGAAATTCTCGTAGATTCAATGCTTCTGAGAATCAACAGTAAAGTTTCTCGTAGACTTAGTATCTCAATTCTCATAGACTCAGATTTTCATTTGAGAACTCAATGATAGCGTTGAAGAATAATTCTCATGTTTATTCTTTATTCTTTGAAGAACTCTGATTCTCATAGATTTGAGTTTTGACAATGAGATACATTTCTGAATCAGTATTAAAAATTCAACAGTAATATCAAAATAAAATAAAACTTTTCAGCATTCAACATGTGATTCAGTCAGTCTAAAAATCACAAGCATATCATTCAAGTAAAACAAGTGACTTCAAAGAAGAATCATTCAACTATTTATCTGTCATATTGATGCATTTATCACAATGACAAGAAGTGCTGACTTATCAAAGATTTCTTTAAACTACAGTCAATGAAGACACAGTGAGCACTGATTGCAAAGACTTAAACATTGCTTTGCGAGTTACATGCACTCATCACATTCATAAGAATAAACAACAAGTATGTTGATTTACTGCATCTTTTTGATTGCTTTAACTATCAATTTAACTCGAAGAATCACTTTGAAGTGCAAATCAATGATGACAAGTGAACTATTATTATTCTTGTCAAATTATTTATTTTCTTTAATACAACAAATGTGAGCATAACTCTTCATCACTCTCTCATCAGAACAGATTGAAGCTTGATCAAGTTGAAGTTAACATTCAATCTTCGCGAGCATAAGCAACAAAATGATGATAAATAAGTACTTCAGTATTGTCTTTTCAATGCATCAAACATGATTTCAATTCATTCAATCATGTCTGACAAGCTCAACAGAATCAAAATAGCGACAATCAGAATTTTTAATTCTGCTCATATTGATGAGAAATATTATGAATACAACAATCACTTTCATAATATTATACTGAGTCAGAATCTTCATATCAAATTTACATCAATTCTCTTTGAAAACTTGAATCTCTTGACTACTTTTGCTGAGTGAAATATCAAGCTGAATAAGTTTCAAATGTTGATCATGCAATATCTTCAGAATCTTTTTAATGATTTTGATCTTATCAAGAAATTCTTTGAGATTGAAAAGACATTGATGAATGTTGTTATCACAATGTTACTTTTAAAGCTAAGTAAGAAAGTCAAAATGCTGAGTTCATTCAATAATACAGCTGATACATTTATTCTCAAATTGAATAAACAGCTTCAATGATTGAAAAACAAAGACATCATTCTAATGAATAAGAAAATCATTTATTTTCACTCGCAGTTCACTGAACATCAGATAGTCACTCAAGACAGTCATGCATCTTACTCAGTAAACAACAATCTTACTTAATGATGATAAAATATCTTTTACAAGTTATTTGATGTCTTTTATGATCAGCTGACACATCAAATTATTGATCAAAGCAAGAAAACTTTACATGACATTAGAAATCATTGATACAAATTGCATCAAATCAGTCTTGATACTCTGCTTTCAAAAGTTATGAGTTTAAGCAATCATTTGATGAATAAGACGTAATCTCAGAATCAACAGAGTGAACAGAATGATAAGCAGCATAAGATACAAGATTCTTCAATTGTACAAATCAATAATGAAGAAGTTAATATAACTTATGAAGATTTCAAGAGTGACGAAAATTCATTCAATATGAATTACGAAAATCTTAATTCTCATGTCACACGTCAACTCTTGAAGCGAGATCACGAATTCAAACATCATATGCTTCAGAGAATTATTAATGTCAAGCTCAATAGAATAAATAATGAGACTGAGTGTAACGTTGTTATTAAGACTTTCTGCTTGTACTTTTAAAAAATCAAGATGAGAGAAATTCTTGACATGAAAGATCAAGAATTCTTTCAGCGCATCAAGATTAAGTTAAGTATGAATATTCTTGAGCATGACGTAAGTGTTGTTGTCTGCACGCTAATCAACTTCGACATTACTATGCTAAAAAAATTTAAAGAAGATCATACTGTCATTCAGAAAGTTATGAAAGTTGAGAATGCAAAGATCTTTATTGCTATGACTCACAGCAACAATTCGATGCATATGTTTAATGATGATGAGCAACTTCAATTGATGAAAGAAGACATCAAGAATAATTGCTTCACGCATTACATAAACAAAAGTTTATTTGAACATCTGATTATGCTTAAATACTCTCATATGCTTCTCACTGAACAGTATCGTGCAATTCTTATCATAGATGACATTGTATTCACTATCTGATACAAAGCTCAGATGCAGTTCTCAATCAACTCTTTACTTTGACTCAATATGATTATCACAATCATTGTATTGAAGAGCTTTTGCAAAATGAAACAATCATTGACATTTCTCAACATCAATGAAATCGATATAAAAGTCAATGCATCTCAGTTCAAGCAGAATGAGATTAAAGTCATTGTAGCAATCGAGTTAATCAAGATCTACGCTGAAGTCGAGATATTTATCAAGAACATCATCATTCTCATAAAATATACTGCATAAGTTCAACTATTGAAGAGAAGCTTAGTTTTAAACTCGAAAGTTTAAAATGTTGAAGCATACATGATTGATTCTTTTTAAGATGAAGAAGCTTCTGTCATCATTTTATATATGATAAAAATCTAGAAACTTGACTTCATGTCTCAATTCAATTGTCTTCTGACTGTCTGTAATCATGCTTGCGACTTGTTTATTGTATTATGTAACTATGATAAATTTCAGCATGATTATGCTTATAATTTACACATGATACAACATGTTCAAAATCTGTTCTCAATTAATGAAGTCTATGAGAAATACTTTAGTTAACAAGAATTCATTGATTTCATGAAAACAGAGCATCAATTTCAAGAGCAAGAATCACAATGAAATGAGAACAAAGCTTGATACATGAGCGAAGATCAAGCAATAAACTTCTCAGAAAAGCAAGAACATCATCAGAATGCAAGTGAAGATCAAGTAACAAATCTTTCAGAAAAGTAAGAGCATCATCAAAACATAAGCGAAGATCAAGTAACAAATTCTGCAAAAGAGCAAAAGCATCATTGAAATGCAAGCGAAGCTTCTGCAACATATTTTGCAAAAAAGTAAGCATTGCAAGAAAATAAATCTGATTAAGAGACAGTATTCATTGATTGATAAACATGTTTCACAGAAGACAACATTCTTTTTCAATGTTTAAATTCTTTGTCTGCTGCTAGTTTAAGTTTGTCAAAGAGATTGAAATACTGATCATTGTATAATACATACTGAAATATAAATATAACAACTTGCATATACAATACACTTCAATCAACAATAAACTAGCTTAGTCTTTAAGCTGTTATGCGCATCATGTGAATGCAAATCTTCAACGTAAGTTTTAAGTAAATTTATTATGTTTTAACTTTTACAATATCACATTCATTGCATGTAATATAACTTAATCTTTCATTTATCTGCTTATCATACTCGATGTGAGTCTTTCAATTTGTTCTCATAATCACATAAAATCATGATTTAGCATCATATGTTTCTTTCAACGAGCATCATCATCAAGATCAAGATATGTTCATTGAACTTAATCTTAATTGATTGAATCTGTATATTTAACATCAGTTGAGTACACGTCTAGTTTATCACGTCAACTCATCTCATATAGTTGAATAACAGCATCAGTATTTCATTATTATTATCTATTTTATCAAACTGATTTTATTGACTCATCATAATGACTAGCTTACGTTTCAAAAAGAATATTACTATCAAATATCAGAATTCTCAACTTGATGATGAGTGTTCAACTTTCAGAAACATGATAAAGATTCTTAAAATTTTAAACATTGATAAATATCAGTTAAAGAACTTAACAAATCAAGCTGAGCAATGAACTGAAAAGCATGCATCTACACTCAAGCACATCAGATTTAATGAAAAGTCAATTATCATTAATGAACAATTAACATCATTTCTGTACAAGATCAACATGCTTATGTTCAATGACTTCAAAACAAAACAAATTTTCAACATTTTAATTACTGTAATTCAATGAATGCTTTACAACAGAAGATGCTTTGAACAGAGATGCATCAAACAGATCAACACATCTTTCACTCATACATAAACTAGTTCTACATTATATTCAGATGATTAATCACTCATCATCATACACAAAATTATAAAGATTTAATGAGTATCATCTGCATCTAAGTTTTTGCAATCACAAGAAATCATGTCATTCATCAGAATACTTGAAGACGTTGAACTTCATATGATGATGAGTTTACACTTGAATTTGATCACTTTAAAAAAATCTTGAAAATGAACTTAACTTTGATCGAAGATGTACTTGATCATGATTTACATAATGACAAAGATTGATTTTATAATGTTTTGTTTCAAATATGAATTGACATTCTCAAAGATGACATCAGTTACACTGAGATGAACACTATTATTTATATCATAAATGACGAAATCTTGAAAATAAATTCAAACAAAGCTTTTTGAGCTATCTTACGTGATGTCTTAAATCAATTTAATCATGCTGCTTGCTTTAATGTGACTTACGCTACATCATATTCTGATAGATCAGAAATACATGTATGTAAACAATGAACTAATAATCAATGCAGAACTCACAAACAATGCTTCATTAATCTCAGCTTCTTGTCAAGAGCACACAAGATTCATTGATGTTAATGAAAGTGAAAAGATTAACAAAGTGACAACTTGAAGAAATGAGTTCAACACATTATTAATCAATCATGAAATAACAATTAATAATTTGATAGATCATGTATATTAATAAAGATTGACAAGAAGTTTAGATTTTATAAAGCAAAATCAAATAAACTTTACTCATATTCAGAAGCAGTCAGCAGTCATTGACATGAAAGAGAGCATTGTGAATGACATAGCTGTTCTGTTTACAACAAAGAATAACGTTGACTTGATTGATAATGCAGCGTTTACTCATGTTCAGAAGCAGTCAGCAATCATTAACATGAAAGAAAGTGATGCAAATGACACAGCTGTTCTGTTTATATCAAAGAATAACATTGACTCAACTGATAATGCAACGTCTACTTATGTTGAGAAGCAGTCAGCAGTTATTAACATGAAAGAAAGTGATTCAAATGACACAGCTGTTCTAAGTACAATAAAAAATAACATTGACTTGATTAATAATGCAACGTCTACTTATGTTCAGAAGCAGTCAGCAGTTATTAACATGAAAGAAAGTGATTCAAATGACACAGCTGTTCTGAGCATAACGAAGAATAATGTTGACTCAGCAGATAATGCAGCGTCTATTCATGTTCAGAAGCAGTCAGTAATCATTAACATGAAAGAGAGTGATGCGAATGACACAGCTGTTCTGAATACAATGAAGAATAATGTTAACTCAGCAGACAATGCAGCGTCTACTCATGTTCAAAAATAGTCAGCAGTCATTAACATGAAAGAAAGTGATGCAAATGACACAGTTGTTCTGAATACAACGAAGAATAATGTTGACTCAACAGACAATGTAGCGAAATCTGATAAATTTGTAAAGAGTGTACATTTACAGCGAACTGACAAAAGTGAAGATTTCATGAACAAGATTCACACACTCTTATATTATTCTTGAAAGTGATCAAAATTCAATCATTCAAAGAAAGATATAATAAACATCACATTAACTGATCAAACATTGCACTATAGTAAGTCATTAAAGTATGTGTATGAACAACAAACTAATGACAAGTAATCTTTACAAAGAATGATGAAAGTTTTGAATCATTGCATTCAAAGCAATGAAAGTTGAACAACAAGATGCAGACTCAAGAAAATGACATGTTGACATCAGCTTTGAATAAGTTTAACATCTTAGCTTCAAATGTTAATCAATCAATAAACATAAGTTCAAAATTAAAGTATGATAGTTTTTCATTGAAGAAAAACAAAATCATCAGCTCACATTGAAATTCAATGAATCAAATTAAACAACATGAAGCAACTGTATCATCTTCATTTCAGCAGATGAAATCTTAACAGAATATGATGATCTTTGATCATTCAATTACAGAAAATCTTGCAAGAAAGTCAGATTAAACGCGATTAAACATGAATCTTAATGATGATAAAGATAGTGAGCAGAATTTGAAGAAGCATTATGTAAGATGATTGAAATATCAAAGTTAATCTTGTTTCTTGATTAACAAGATCAAACAGACTCATGATAAAAATATCATTGACTGTTACAAAGCATCTTCATGAAGAAAATAAATGATAAAATTATATTCAATTATTTCTGCATGATTTTAATCATGTTGAATCTCAGTCATGCATACATTTGCAGAAAATAAACATGTCACTCTTTTTATATCAGACTTTTGAAATTTTGATGATAATAATAATAAAAAATTCATACATTCTTGTAACATCAATTAAGTCAACTCATGAGAGACTCTATGCTATCTATATTGAGTGAACAAAACTCTCTGAGGTAGAAAATCACTCGCTGTCTATACGACTGCTTCACGCAGTCAAAACTATCATTATGAGACTATGTATCAAATTAGTTCGCGTTGATTGCATGTTAGAAAATGAGTGACTCAGTTATTTTAAATTGCTTCAGAAGCTTCGTTTTCATCATCATTCTTGCAGTTGCTCTGAGACTTTTCGTGATAGCAACAATTATTCAATAGTTCAAGAAGTCAATGTTTTGTAACATTCTTGATCGCAGATGCAATCAGTTTAAACAATGCATGAATACATGTTTCATCATTTGATGATCTCAGTTGCAGTTGCATCACATGCTATTTGCGTCTGAAATGTTTCTGAAGTGCAGATAAGCATTCAGATCTATGCATTTAATTCTGATGTAAGTGATGAAAGTGCTTTCAACTTTATGAAAATTATTTCGCATTTTTATCATCTTGTTGAACAGATGCAATCTTTGTGTCAAGATGATGTGAACATCTGCAATGCATTTTCTATATTTTTTCCATCATTGCTTTCACTGACTTCTGTAATACTGCGCTATTGCGATGCTGTCACTAGTCAAATTCATTGCAGCAAGAACTAATTACTTACATTTTAACTGTATTTTTGCATCTTCTTGAATTAAATTGTTCAGAAGCATCACTTTCTTAATGACAAAAAAGCGAGAAATGATGCAATTAATACTCATCAGACAAATGCATATCAGTTTGCATGCTTGTCTGATTTTCTGCATACAATTGTTGACTCAACTGCGTAATGTGATCTTGTCTTGCAACATGTTCAAATGAACATGCAGCGAGCTTATGTATATTTCTGCTTTCAAAGTCTTGATGCTTATTCTTTTGAACATTTTTGTGATGTGATGCAGAATCTGATTCTGTAATGTTTCAAGTTTGCGTTCTTTGTTTGACAGCTTTTTCTCTTTTTCTCGCTGATGTCAGACTGATGCTTCAAATGCAATTTCTGATCTTATTACTGCTAAGTATATCTGTCTTGCTTTTGTAAAGATTGTCTCTCATATGAAGACTTCAAGTCAACTAAGTGCTAGCATTCATATGACGTGATTCACTTCGATTTAACGAAGATATACATCTCATTGCAATTTCATGTTCAGTTGTACTCTTAGAACTTGCACGTCTGATTTCAGCTTAATAATTGAGCTTTCTATTTATATGCTAATCATCATGTCAAATCTCTTTGATTTTCTGATGAAGTGTGTAAATTCATACTTTTCTGATGCAAATGTTGCGTTATGAGTGCAAACTTATTTCATGCAGACGTTATGCATTCTGCTCAGTGTTCTGCAGATTTCTTCAATGAATTTATCATATGCTAGAATGTTAATGTTATTTACGAAGTTAAGCACTTTAGTCTTAATTTTCAGTGCTTTGCACTTCTCAATCAGACTTGCGTTGAAGAATAGAAAGAGAATCGATGAAATGAAAGATCTCTGTAATATGTTTGCATTTATCTTGCGCATGTCATTCATTTGCTCGTTGAATCTCAGTGATGTTTCTCAATTCTTAAGAAAGCTGCATGCTCATTTAACTATGTAGTCTGAAGTTTTTTTCATTTTCAGAGTATGCAGAAGTCTGATGTGCAAGACTTAATTAAATGCTTTGATAATATTTAAACTTAGCATGAAAGCTACGTATTTGATTTTGCAGTCTCATATTGTGTGAATCTGATCTACTAGTAAATCTAATGTTGAGATCACAAATCACTTGCATCTCACTCTCATTTAAGCATCAGATAGCATGTGATAAGTTTCAGCTATATTACTTAATCTTTTAATCATGATCAACTTCAAAGCTTTGCTCATGATGTCAAGCAAAGCAATGAGTCAATATATTTTTAAATCAGTATAATTGCTCTTCTTTAATTTGCATAATACTATCATTTAAGTCTTTTTGAACTGCTTAGAATGATATCTGTGTGTTACACATGCATTGAATAAACTCGTCAGTATTGAGATCAGTTCTGCAAGACTCGTTCGCAACGCTCTGTTTAAAATGTTTATTGAAAATATGTTGCATACATTGCATGCAACATACATAAAACATGATCTCTATGCTGATTTCTCTCTTAGTGAAAGATAGTTTTTCTTGCAGCAGATTCACAGTTCAAGACAAGTGAAATCTCTTACTGCTTAAATTTCAGCAGTTTACTTCTTAAGCATGAGTTGCAGACATTTCATCAGCGATACACATGCATATTGCAGTCGATTTCTTCTTTAATCATATTGACATGCATTACTGTTCTCTTGAGTTATATAGATGATGTTTTCAACTAAAGATTGATTCTATCATTAAGATATTCAAGAGTCAGAATTCAGTGAAGAAATAAGATTCTTGAAATCAACAGTCATCATCATTGTATATTACATCTTGCAGACACTTACTTCACTTGTAAGACATGCAACTCATCTGTTTCATGTTATCTGTAAAGATCTTTCTTGTGCAAATCGATCATGTCTTGCAGAAATATTCACATGCTACACTTTTAATCAAACAGTGTAGTTTGATCATTCTTTATTAACTCGCTTGTGTTTCTCTTCTTTTAACAAAGTTTTCTCATCAGCGTATTGCATATGTATAAAATGTCTGTATGTGAACGTCTGTTAAACAATATTAACGAAACTCTCAAGTTTACTCATGTTGAACTTAATGAGTCTCATAAGTTGCTTATGTTGTAGTAACAGACATGCAGTCTTAACAAGATTTATACATAGTTAGCATGTAAATTTAAAGAATGTTCATGATTCAAGTTCTTTCTGCTAATCATTCTCAACAGATCAAATGCAAGAATGTTCTGTCTCAGTTCTTGTTATTACAATGACAAGATACTGAATCAAATGATTTTCATAAGCGATTTTTCTCATAGTTCTGCGTTCTATTTAACTTTCTCATCTGCATGCAGATTGCTTATAGCATGCGCATTGAGATTATCAAAGTCTGCGCAATCGCGAAAACTTTGCATGCAATCAACGCACAGCGCTTCATCATCATGTAGCATCTCGATGTCATTCAAACTTTTGATAATCTCTAGACTTTACTGTAGCTAAACAGTAGATTCGTAGTCAGCATTGCATACAAATGAGTTTCATCACTGATTAATTTTTATGATGTTTAAAATAAAAATGTTCATGAAAGAAAAATTCAATGTCGATGATATAAATCTTGAAAAGATAAACATGAATGTCAGTAAAATTAAAAATGAAGCATGTTAATTTATTAATAAAACAATAAAGATGCTTGAATTAATTTGTTTGAATCATTTATTGCACATAGCACATGATGAGATCAACAATACTCATTATAAGAAGAAGTTCAATGAACATCTGAAAGAAGACACTTTCAATACATTTCAGTTTAAAGATGCAAAGTGCTTTTTCAATAACAAGTTGAGAATTGAGTATTTCTATGTGAATGCAAACTCATCTGCACATTTCATATCATTGAAATTTGTTAATCTAGTTATTGTTTCGTCAATCTTGATTATCAACTGACTAAAGAAGATTTGAATTCATTTTAACAAGAACAATGATTTATTACATTGATAAATTCATCACGCATATTGTGATGCAAAGATGAACGCGCTAGCCATCAGATTAACATGAACAGATAGAGATTTTTTAGTAGAACAAAAGCAAGCTAGTTCTAGTCTCATATGTGTAATCATAGTAAAAATGTACAAGACTTATGTTGCAACATTGATGAGAAATTAATATTAATCTGAAAGAGCAACTTTTAGATCAAAACAATCACAGTCGATTTTCAAAGATTCGCGCAAAGTTTGAAAATTTACAGTTACTCAGCTAGAAGTATTCTCGACTCGATGCACGTTTCGATCTCGTGCACATTTTAAACTCGATTAGCAATTCATACTTTTTTTATTATTATTCAACCATCATTCATAGAATCAAATTGCAATTAATATAGAGAGTTGTCGATATCTATATGAAGCTTTCAAGCTATAAGAATCAATCATCAAATCGCTTAGAAGCTT
>JAABUS010007231.1_pt1 | contig 12892 bp, 12 predicted proteins | sample 5560161 | NCBI WGS metagenome assembly JAABUS01 (sample SAMN10711885, study PRJNA513376) | rock metagenome | isolation source: Antarctica rocks | place: Antarctica: Victoria Land, Trio Nunatak nord | collected 2016-01-04 | reverse complement strand
GAGTCCCCAGGAGTCGCCCCATTCCGGCGAGGACATGCGGTAATGCCAAATCCCGCCGGGTTGGACGTCCATCTGCTTCACGGTCGTCGTAAAGCCCTTCGGCCCCCACCACTTCACGATCTGGTCGGGTTCGGTGAACGCCGCGAAGACGATGGCCTTCGGTGCGGCGAAAGCCCGGGTGATTGTCAGCTGGTTGCCGTCGACGCTGGTCGTCAGTTCAGTCACGGTTCTGCTGTCCCTTCTGGATCTCGCGGAGATGGTCGTCGAGCCGGCTGAACCGGTCCTCCCAGAACTGGCGGTACTGTTCGAGCCAGTCGGTGACTTCGCCAAGGGGTGCCGCCTCCAGCCGGCATGGGCGCCACTGCGCGTTCCGTCCGCGGGAGATCAACCCAGCCCGCTCCAGGACCTTGAGGTGCTTGGAGATGGCCGGAAGAGTCATCGCGAACGGCTGGGCGAGTTCGGTGACGTTCGCTTCCCCGCTGGCCAGCCTCGCCAGGATGGCCCGGCGGGTCGGGTCCGCGAGCGCCGCGAAGGTGAGACTGAGCGGGTCGTTTGTCATGTCGTGTTTCACTTTCCGGTAAAATAACCGTCTGGTAAAGAATAGCCGTCGCCGGGGGTTTGTCAACACCCCGAGGCTATTGCGGCTCCGTCGCGCGGCCAAGCCAGTCATATCCGCGAGCAGTGGGCGACGGACGGGGCCAGCGGGCACTCCACGCCGCCGGGCAGGGCGGCGTTTGCTCCAGGGCCGTCGTGGTACGCTCCCGTCCACCGAAGTGGTCCGCTGAACTGCTCGCCAGCCCCGATGTTCTCAGGAGCACTACGTGCCGATTCGACCTGACGACCAACCGCGGGCTCACCCGCGGATCGTCCGCCCGCCGTCCGCGCAGACGGTGAACGGCGGACGACTCTCGCGGCGGCAACTCGTGGGCGGCGTGAGTGGCCTGGCCGTGGTGGCGGTCGTGACCGGTTGCGGCGAGTCCGGGTCCGGTTCGGCACCGGCCACCATCCAGCCGACCGATGCCCCGACGATGGCCGTCGTCCAGTCAACCGGGGCAACCGCCGGGACCTCCTCGTCGGCGGACGTCCCGGCGCAGGCTGACCCGGCGGGCCCGGTTGCCGACGCCGTCCTCGTGGTCTCTCCGCGGTTGCCGCTGGACGGCATCGGGTCGACGCAGCAGGCGGCGCTCCTCGATGGGGAGACCACCGACTGGGCCGTCGTCGGTTCGCCCGTGAGCCTCCCCGTCGAGGCTCTGGGGGAGATCGGCGCGGACGGCTACGACGATGCGGTCGGGCAGCTCGCCACTGGTCTGGAAAACGTCGATGCGCCGGTCGGCCGGGTCGCATCGGTACCGCTCGGGGCGGTTGATTTTCGGGTCAACGTGCTCTCAGTCGACGGCCGTGACGCGCTGCGCGATCGGACCGAGGGCAAGAACGGACCGATCCTTCGCGTCGGCATGGTCGGCGACATCGTTCCCGGCCGGAACATTCACCTGACCATGGAGCGCTACAGCGATTTCGAGTACCCGTTCCGGCAAGTCGCCGACCGGCTCGCGGCCTTCGATCTGACAGTTGCCAACCTCGAGGGCAACGTCTCGGACACACTCGAGAACCCGGTCTACACCAAGCCGAACACGACCGACTTCGTCACCGGGAGCGCCTTCCTGGACGGGTTCAAGCTGGCCGGGATCGACGCCGTCACCCTCGGCAACAACCACTCCTGCTTCAACGAGGCCGGCTGGGGGACGCAGGGCCTCCAGGACACGATGGCCGCGCTGACCGCCGCCGGTCTGCCCTACTTCGGGGCGGGGTATGACATAACCGAAGCGCGGAGCGCCTATTCTACGGAAATCGGCGGAGTCAGCATCGCGTTCCTCGGGCATGACGCCGTGACCGCCAACCTCGACATCGAGCCGAGCCGTGCGCTTGGCGTCGTCAAGCAGGATCAGGGCGCGGACGACGCCTCGCCTGGCACCAACCCGTTCGGCCTCGACCAGTTCCTGGCCGACGTCGAGGCCGCCGTCGCCGGGCACGACATCGTGATCCCGTACCTGCACGGCGGGGCCGAGTTCAAGTGGATCGTCCCGGACTGGCTCCAGGCCGCGGCCCGTGGCGCGATCGACGCCGGCGCGACGTTGGTCGTGACCAACCACCCGCACATCATCCAGGGCATGGAGGTCTATGCCGGACGGCCGATCGTCTACTCGCTCGGCAACTTCATCTTCGACCAGATGTTCAGCGTGGATACCCGCCAGGGCATGATCCTCGACCTTACGTTCGACGGCCCGGAACTGATCGGCCTACGCCTGGGCGGTGTCGAGATCTACGACTTCTGTCAGCCACGCCCGATGTCGGCTCCGGAGCAGGTCGCCCTGATGGACCGCTTCTGGCGCTCGACCGACCGTCTCGCCGCCCGCTGACGTCCGACCATTGGCGTGCCCTCGGCACCGATCCGGACATTGGCCCCATCCCAGCGCAACGGGTTCCGTCGATGCCGAGACCAGTGAAGAGGGGAGAGCGCTCAGGCCAGCTCCGAACACTCGGAGGCAGCTCGGACGTCGCTCCCCGGGTCCAGGGCTGGCCGGCGACCCAGGGAGCCAGCGAACTGGAGACTACCCCTCGCTTGGGCCACAGTCGGTCGACCAGTCGGAGACCGACAACTGGATGCAGCCGTTGTTGGAACACCAGCTCGGGTAATTGTCGGCGCAGTATGGGTAATCGGGCTGGCACATGACGCAGGAGAGCGAGGCCCACTCCCAGCACGCCCCAACGTTCTGGACGACTCCGCCGGCCGCGCAGGCGAGGACCTGAGCCGGCGTGGCGCAGTAGACGAGCGTATCGGGGCAGTCATCGATGAAGAGGCTCGTCCGGCCCAGTGTCTGCGCCAGCTGGTCGTCCGTCTGCTGCCGTGCGAGGTGGGCGAGCCCCTCGCCGGCGTAGTCGGACTGGATGTTGACGCCGTAGGTCAGCGTGCCGCTCGCCTGGTCATACTCCGGAGCGACGAGCTCGACGACGAGGACATCATCCGGTCCATCGGCCGTCTCGGTGCTGATGGCAGCGTTGGGCGGATTGCTGGCGCCGAAACCGAGACGGGCCAGAAAGGTCTCGGTCGGAGCTTCTCCGAAGATACGCTCCGGACGGTCCGAAAAGTAGACCGTCTCACCCGGGTGCCCGGACAGCGTCAGCAAGTACTGCGCGTTGCCGCCCGGCCCACCGGCGGGCGTCCCGGTTGCGCCCGGCGTGCCGGCCGCGGCGGGTGTGGCACCCGCATTGGGATTGGCGGTAAAGCTCCCGCTGGACGCCGTCTGCACGAAGAGGAAGGCGGCGTCTTCGGCCGTGGTTCCGGGCGTCGCGGCGACCGGCGCGTCCTGGGCGGCGGTCACCAGGTTCCGGCCGGAGGACCCCAGCAACCCGAGGGCACTGGCGGCCAGACCAGCCGCTCCCGTCCTGACGACGGATCGGCGAGAACCACCGACCGCTCGAGCGACGCGTTCAAAGGTCGACGAGTCCATGTGCTCCCGATTCCTTCCCAGGCGGTACGTGGGCGCAACTGGATGACGGCCCGCGGGACAGTAGCAAGCCCCCTGAGGTTCCGCAAGATCGACGACGTTCCCGTCACCGCCAATCGTTGTCCTCATTGCTGCCGCCCCAATCCGATTGCTGGTCAGGAGCCATCGCTCCGGCTCGTCCGGTTGACGCTGGCATCAATCGCGTATCTGACGTGACCCCTCGTTTTGGGGCCTCTGCCCGCTGGGGGTGGCCGCGATGCGAGAACCAGTTTGCCTGACGCAGCGTCCTTGCCGAGGGCTGGGTCGCTCCGCTGTGTCGTCCGTCCACCGCCGTCCGCCGTCGCGACCCGCCGATCCGCGTCGCCTGTCCGAAAGCGCGATCGGCGATGCTACCGCGTGCTACACCGCCGGGTCGCTGGCCATCGCTTTGACTGGGGAAACGCCACCATGCATCTCGCCTCCACCGTCACCGATATGTTCGCACTGCATCTGCCGGTGCTGGAGAAGGCGCTCAGACCGATCATCGTCTATCTCTTCCTGCTCGCTGCCTTCCGCATGACGGGCAAGCGGCAACTGGCTCAGTTCACCACGTTCGACTTCGTCCTGTTCCTAATGCTGGGCAACATCGTCCAGAACGCGATCATCGGTGACGACAATAGCGTCACCGGCGGGCTGATCGGTGCTGGCGTGTTGCTCGCCTTCGACGTTGGGGTGGCTCGCCTGCTGTTTTCCTTGCCGATGTTCAACAAGATCGTGAACGGCGATGCGACGACATTGATCGACCAGGGCCAGATCCGGCAGGATGGCCTGAAGAAGCTCCGGATCACGAAGGGCGAACTCACCTCGCTCATCCGCCGGCAGAACTTCACCTCCATCCGTGAGGTCCAACTGGCCGAGGTGGAGCCGACCGGCGCCATCGTGATGGAAGGCTTCCACCCCAACGCCGGCGAACGCCACATCGCCGAGATCCTCGAGCGCCTAACCCGGATCGAGGCCGCGCTCACTCAGCCCGCGCCGGCGTCCCCAACGGGAGAGCAGCGCGGTGTCCCTGGGACATCGTCGACGAGTTGATCATCGTCCCATGACGGTCGGGTGAAACCTTCGCAGGAGCGGGTTGGCTCAGAAGAGTCGGTCGAAGAACGATCCGCGCGGCACACGAATTGAACGGTGTTCGACCCAGCGGTTCCAAGGGATCGCCGCGAAACTCGCTCAGCCACCGAGACGAAAGGCCCTACGATGATCAACCTCGGCTATACCCTCTCCAGCGAGGAGCACCGGCCCAACGACCTGATCGCCAACGGCCAGCGTGCCGAGGCCGCCGGTTTCGAGTTCCTCTCGATCTCCGACCATTTCCACCCCTGGCTGGACAGCCAGGGCCAGAGCTCGTTCGTCTGGAGCACCCTGGGCGGGCTGGCCCAGGCAACGAGCACGATCCGAGTGGGGACTGGCGTGACCTGTCCGACCATCCGGATCCACCCTGTGATCGTCGCGCAGGCCGTTGCGTCGGTCGCCGACATGTTCGAGGGCCGCTTCTATTTCGGCGTGGGCTCGGGCGAGAACCTGAACGAGCACGTTACCGGTGAGCACTGGCCTCCCGTGTCGGTGCGACAGGACATGCTGCGCGAGGCGATCGGCCTGCTCCGGACGCTCTGGCAGGGAAAGTACACGACTGAGCACGGCCAGTACTTCACCGTCGAGAACGCCCGCATCTACACCTTGCCAGAGACGCTGCCCGAGATCATCGTTGCCGCCAGCGGCCCGGACGCCGCCCAGCTGGCCGCCGAGATTGGCGATGGCATCGACAGCACCTCGCCTGACCAAGAGCTGATCCAGACCTTCGAGCAGCACGGCGGCAAGGGATCGCGGTACGGCCAGATGACGGTCTGCTACGGACCGGACGAGCAGGCGGCGACGGAACTGGCGCTGAAGCAATGGGCCAATGCGGCCATCCCTGGTCAGCTCGGTCAGGAACTGGCCCTGCCGCTCTACTTCGAGCAGGCCGCCCAGTTGGTGACCGCCGAGCAGATCGGACAGGAAATCGTCTGTGGTCCGGACCCAGCCCGGTATCACGCGAAGATCCAGGAGTTCGCCGACGCTGGCTTCACCCACCTCTACATCCATCAGGTCGGCCCGGACCAGGCCGCCTTCATTGACTTCGCTGGCCGCGAACTGGTGCCAGCGCACCGGCAATAGCCTGCGCCTGTGACTCGGTCCGGGAAGGCCCAGAGCGGTGCTCAGCCGCTTGACGCGGGAAACGACTGTCTCGATCAGGCAGCGAATGCGGCGGTCCAGGCATCATTCCTGGTGCACCCCTTCTGTGCGGCCGTTCAAGCCGTGGGGTTGAGCACCGGTTCGGACCATGATTCGGCCGTTGTGAGTGATCGTCACGCTGCCACCGGGGTGCCGGAAAATCGCCTCAACGCCCCTGACGAGGTCGACTGCGATGATCCCGGTCGCGACGACTGATGTGCCGGGACCCGTCGCATCGACTCGCCCGAGCGATGTCCAGAGCGTAACGGTGATGACGAGCCGTTCCGAGGTGCCGCTCTGCGACGCTGCGGCGGCACCCGGGACGGCCGCTTCGCCGATGACGGGAATCTCGATGCGGTAGACCGGCGCGACGCCTACGCGAAACGACGCCAGTGTGACGGGGCGGCCGAACTCACGCCCGATCGCCTCGAGCGCGTCATCGTCATACGGTAGCCGCTCACTGGAACTGCCCACCGGAATGGCTGGCAGACTGGCGAAGCCTTCGATGACCGGTCCCATCGAGCGGCACACCTTTCCGGGTTCGCAATGGGGGCACTGACCCCCGGCGGCGTCCGGATGATCCGTGCCTTTCGTCAGAATAGCCCGACGCTGGTCTCGGATGGCAGACCATGGATCCTGGTCATTTATACTCCCCGGTACGCACGCCCAGCAGTCTGCCTCCGTCGATGTGGTGGGCGCTGGAACCCGATCTACGGTCCGTCCCATTCGTCTCGCCCATCGGCGGAGATCGCGTAGCCCATGACGGACGGCTCCAATCCTTCTCACGGCCCCGGTGGTGCCCGAACCGATGTCCGCAAGGCGTCCACCCGGGTGGAGCCCTCCTCGAGCCGTCGACCCGCCCCGGTGGTCGATGACGGGCCGCTTCCGATCACTCTCGATGATCTGTTGGCGGCCCGGGAGCGGATCGCCCCGTATATCCACCGGACCCCGCTACTGTCGTCGAAGACGCTGGGCGGCCTCTCGGGGACGGACCTCTGGCTCAAGGCCGAGAACCTGCAGCGAACCGGTTCCTTCAAGATCCGCGGAGCATTGAACAGTGTCCTCCAGTTGACGCCCGAGCAGCGGAGCCGCGGCATCATCGCCTTCTCGGCGGGCAACCACGGCCAGGGCGTGGCGCAGGCCGCGGCGCTGGTCGGGTCGCGCTGCGTGATCTTCGCGCCGGAGACGGCACCGGCGCTCAAGGTCGCGGCGATGCGGGGGTACGGTGCCGAAGTCCGGTTCGCGCCGTCGATGGCCGAGATCGAGGCCCGGATGGACGCCCACCGGGTCGAGCACGGTCTCCACTACATCCATCCCTTCGGCGACCACGCTACCATCGCCGGCCAGGGGACGCTCGGGCTGGAATTGTTCGAGGATCAGCCCGAGCTCGACGCCATCGTTACCGGCGTCGGGGGTGGGGGACTGCTCGCCGGAATCGCCGTAGCGGCCCGGGCGATTCGTCCGGCGACCCGCGTGATCGGCGTCGAGCCCGAAGGCGCCCCGACCGTCTACGCCGCGTTGCGGGCCGGTGGTCCTGTCCCGCTGCCACGGATCGCGACGCTCGCCGACGGCCTGGCGGCCGCCCGGACGGCTCCGCTGACGTTCAGGGTGATCAGGCAGTTGGTCGACAGCATCGTCCTTGTCTCCGACGAGCAGATCCGCGAGGCGCTGATCCTCGTCCTCCAGCGAACCAAGCTGGTCTGCGAGCCAGCCGGGGTCGCCGGGGTCGCGGCGTTGCTGGCCGGCTCGGCCGGCGTTGCGCCAGGGGCCAGGGTCGCGGCGGTCCTGAGCGGCGGCAACATCGACCTCACGACGCTCAAGCGGCTGCTCTGACCATGCCCGCCGGCGCTGCTAGACTCCCAGTCGACCTCGCTGAACGCATCGACAGGATCGGTTGACCCGTGCAGACTCCGCCCTCGATGTCTCCTTCGATGACCGAGCCACCCGACTCCGCCAGGATCACGACGGCCCAGGACGTCCAGCGGTTCGCCAGCAGCCTGACCGACAACGTCGAGCGGGTGCTGGTCGGCAAACGGGACATCATCGAGCTGGCCGTCGTCGCGCTGCTGGCCGAGGGCCATGTCCTTCTGGAAGACGTCCCGGGGACCGGCAAGACCACGCTGGCCCGCGCCCTGGCCCGGTCGGTCGGTGGCGCGTTCCGCCGCATCCAGTTCACGCCGGACCTGCTGCCGAGCGACATTGGTGGGATCGTCTTCTTCGACCAGAAGTTGAGCGACTTCCGGTTCCGGCCCGGCCCGGTCTTCGCCAATGTCGTCCTGGCCGACGAGATCAACCGGGCGACGCCGCGAACGCAATCGGCGCTGCTGGAGGCGATGGAGGAGCACACGGCTACCATCGAGGGGGAGACTCGACCGTTACCGGCGCCATTCATCGTCCTTGCCACCCAGAACCCGATCGAACTGGAAGGCACCTTTCCATTGCCGGAAGCGCAGCTCGATCGCTTCCTGATCCGGATCTCGGTCGGCTACCCCGACCACGACGGCGAGGACGACATCCTGCGGCGCTTTCAGCTTGGGACGCCGCTGTCCGATCTCGATGCGGTCGGGTCCATTGCCGAGCTCCGTCAGGCGGCCGCCGTGACCCGGACGGTTCATGTCGAGGACGAGGTCCGGCACTACCTGACCGGTCTGGTCCGGGCGACTCGTGACCACCCGTCGGTGCTGCTCGGGGCGAGCCCCCGGGCGTCGCTGGCGCTGCTCCGGGCGTCGCTGGCGCGAGCCGCGATGTCCGGCCGGTCGGCGGTCGAGCCCGACGACGTCCAGCGACTGGCGTCGGCTGTCCTCGCGCACCGGATCATCGTCACGCCCGAGGCCCGGCTTCGCGGCGAAGACGCCGTGGCCGTCGTCGAAGCGGCCATCGCGGCCGGTGCCGTGCCAGTCGAGGGTCAGGTCGGAATCGTAGACCGGACGGCCGGGCCGACAGCGGCGCGCTGATGCGTGAGTTCACCGACCGGGCGGCGACGGACCGGCGCCGGGAACGGATCGTCGCTGGCCTGGACGCCGTCCGTCAGCTTGAGGGTCCAGGTGCCGGACCGCCTCGACTCCAGAGTAGTATCGTCGGGCTGGCCTGGTTCGCGGTTGCCGCAATCGTCGCGCTGGTCGGCGCCTGGACTGGTCGTAGCGGCCTGGCAATCATCGGGTTGCTTGGCCTGATCAGCGCCGGCCTTGCCTGGGGCTGGGCCCGGGTCGCCCTGAACGCCGTGACCGTCTCTGCCCGGTTCGACCGGGAGCACGCTCTGCCCGGCGACGCGGTCGAACTGATCGTCACCGTCGTCAACCGCAAGCTGATTCCCGTCCCGTGGGCGACGCTGGAGATCGAGTTGCCGCCGGGTCTGCGCGTCGGCGAGGCGTCTCGCCGGCGCCTCAGCGGCGAACAGTATCTCCGGTTGTCGTCGGCGCTGGCGCCGTTCGGCCGGCTCACCTGGCGGTCCGACCTTGGCTGTCCCGCTCGTGGTGTCCAGCACGTCAGCCCGATCACCATCCGGGCCGGTGATCCCTTCGGCTTCTTCACCGTGCGGATGGAAGGTGCCGCTCCGGAGCCGATCGTCGTCTACCCACTGGTCGTGCCGGTGCTGCCACTGGCGAACGCGCGCGAGCGGTTGGGCGACGTCCGCGTCGACCGCCACCTCTACACCGACCCGACCCGGATCGCCGGGGTACGGGACTACCAGCCGGGCGATCCGTTCCGGGCGATCTCCTGGAAGGCGACTGCCCGGCTGGGAACGCTCCAGACCCGATTGGAAGAGCCCGCGACCTCACGGCAGGTGCTGGTCTGCGTGAATCTCGATACGCACGAGCGGGTCTGGGAGGGGGTCGACTCCGTGCTGGCCGAGTCGACCATCGCCGCCGCCGCCTCGATCCTGGCCTGGGCCGACGGGGCGGGCTACGCGATCGGCGTCATGGCCAACGGCCTGGAGTCGGGGACGTCCTCATCGCTGGTCTACGCTCCACTGCACGGTGCCGGGCAGCTCGGTCGGTGTCTGGACGGGCTGGCGCGGCTCAGTCTGATGTCGACGAGGCCGTTCTCGCAGGCGCTGGTCCGACTGGAGCGAATCGGCGACCGGGGCGGGGTGATCCTCATCGTCACGCCCCGGGTTTCGGACGCAACCAGAGCGGCGATCGCTCAGCTACTCGGCCGTGGGCGCCGCGTCGTGCTCGTTCCTCTTGGTGATGTCGCCACGGTGGCGCTGCCCGGCGTGCCGGTCTACCGGGTCGACGAGGATGCGATCCGGGAGCGTCTGGCCCTCGCTCAGCCGGGAGCAACGGCCACTGCCGTCACCACCCAAGCTACAGCCAGCGGATCCGGCGGAAGATGAGTGTCATGGCGGTCACCAGCAGCACCATCAGCCCGAGCGCATACAGGTAACCGAAGCGCCAGTGGAGTTCCGGCATGTTGTCGAAGTTCATGCCGTAGATTCCGGCCACGAGCGTCACGACCATCAGGATGATGGTCCATGAGGTCAGCCGGCGCACGACGACGTTGAGCTCGTTGTTCACCAACGATACGTATGAATCCATTGCCGACGTCAGCATTTCGCGCGCGCCGTCCAGGGTGTCAGTCGCCCGGTTGACGTGGTCGTAGACATCCTGGAAGTAGGGGCGCAGCGCCGCCTCGCTCGCCGGATGGTCGTTGTGGAACACCTTGATCAGCGCTTCGCGCTCCGCGGCCAGGATGCGGCGGGTAACAAGCAGCGAACGCCGCATTGCCACGATCTGCCCCTGAACGTCGTCGTCTCGTCCTCTCAGGATACGATCTTCGATGTCTGCCACCCGGTCCGCGATCTCATCCAGGACCGGGAAGTAGCTGTCGACCATCGCATCCAGGAGTGAGTAGAGCAACGTGACCGGCGTATTCTGGCCGATGTCCAGGACATCCTGCCGCCATCGCGAGCTCTGGTCTTGCAGGGCTGGAATCTCGATCTGTCTGATCGTAACCAGCGTATGACCGGTCACGAAGATCGAGAGCGGGAAGTGGTCGATGTCTTCGCCGGAGCATGAGAACGCGTAGAACACGACGAACGTTGTCTCCCCGAAGTGCCGCAGGGTGACGGTCTGATTTTTCTGGGCGATATCCTCCAGAACCAGCGGAGGGACCTGTAGGGTTCGCAAGGTCGCGAGATCGTCATCGTCTGGATGGATGACATCGACCCAGAGCAGATCATTGCCCGTGAGGGCCTCCCCCAGCTGGGTCGATGGGATCTCCTGGAGAACGCCGGACGTGCCAGATGAGTGCTTCACTGTCAGGGTCATCGTGAGGACTCCTGCCCCGACCAGTCGCTCCGGCGGTGCGTCCGTGACAGGATAATCAATCCGCTGGGGTGTCGGCTGGGGTTGTGGCCTCGGACAGTGAAGTAGGGAGCGTTGCCATCACCAGCCAGTGCATCGGTGCTGTCTGCCACCACTGGATCTCACCCAGCCCGGCCTCGCGCAGGAGCTCGTCGAGTTCGCCAACCAGATGATACGTCTCCGCTGGATCCCAGCCCGTGGCGGCGGCTTCGGCCTCGGCCAGCGCACCAGGAGAGGCGAACATGATGTCAAGTAGCGCGAGCGTTCCACCCGGCCGGAGGACTTCCACCATTGTCGAAAGTGCCATCGCTCGGTGGGCTGGCTCGACCTCATGGAAGGCGAAACTCGAGATGATCGCATCCACGCCGCGGACGTCCCCCGGGATCGTCAGGAAATCGCCGTCATGGAGCGTAAAGGCCGGATGTGTCTCGGCGACGCGGCGGCGCATGCCCGCGGATGGATCGATCCCGATCACCCTGAGCGTCGAGGTGGCACGGTGTTGGGTTATGACCGTAGCGGCGAACGCCCCGGTGCCAATCCCGATATCGAGGAGGCGGGCATGATCGTCGACCCGCCGGGCCACCGTGCGTCCGGCGAAATCCAGCGACGAGGCATAGCCGGCCAGCGGCCCGTACTGTACGGCCCCGCCGCCAAGGTCAGCGTCGTACTCGTCGGCCCAGCGGTCGAAGATCGCCACGGTCTCGTCGGTCGTTCGTTGGGGCACAAGTCGTCCTCATGATTCCGGTCGTCTCCTCGGTATCGGCATGGTTCTCGCGACTGCCGTCGTCAGACCGGTCGTTGCGAGCGACCCAGCAGGAGATCCCGGCGATGTCCACCTCATTACCGTTCCCAACGCCGACCGACATCGTGACCGACGCGGACCGTAGACCTGAATCCGACCATTCGGCGATCACCGTCGACATCTTCCACGACACCATCTGCCCATGGTGCCGGATCGGCGTCGCCGCGCTTCAGCGGGCGGTGGCGCGATGGGATGGTCCACGGGTCGAGCTGCACTGGCACCCGTTCCTGCTCAAACCGGACACGCCGCCGGAGGGCGAGCCCTTTCGCGAGAGCCTACCCGACGGGATGAGACAGGACCCGGCGCCGATGCTGGAGCGGGTCTCGGCGGCCGGAAGGGCGGTTGGCGTCCAGTTCGACTGGGCTGCCATTCAGCGCACGCCGAACACGATCAGGTCGCACCTGTTATACGCGATCCTCCCGGAGGAGCTGCGGACGGCCATGGTCGAGCGAATTGGCGTCGCCTACTTCGAAGAGGGAGGGGACATCGGCGATCTGGAGACCCTCAAGGCGATCGCCGCCGAGGGCGGGATGGACGCGGAGCTGACTGGACGGGTGCTGGAGCAGACGGAACTCCAGGCCGCGATCGTGAGCGAGGTCACTCAGGCGGCGCAACTGGGAATCTCCGGCGTGCCGCTCTTCATCTTCGACAATCGGCTGGCCGTAGACGGGGCGCAGTCGCCGGAGACGTTCGCCTCGGCGCTCGCTCAGGTCGTCACGGGGCGTCAGGGCGATGCCATGGCGGGTGCGGAGGTGCCAGACGGGACGCCTACCGTGGTCCGGTAGCGTTCCGGTCGAGGGCGGGCGTCGTCAGCCAGTGGTGAGGCACCGCATCCCGGTCCTGTCCGGCATACAACTCCGGGCCAACAGAGGAGAGGGCGGGGCGCCATTTCGGCGCCCCGCCCTCTCCGTAACGTCATACCGGTCCGACCGCTTCTATCCAAACTCCACCGATGACAACACGGTTCGCGGATCGATGGTCGAGCCGTTGAGCAGCACCTCGAAGTGGGTGTGCGGGCCGGTCGAGTA